>OLWS01000977.1_pt1 | contig 10545 bp, 9 predicted proteins | sample 1673601 | NCBI WGS metagenome assembly OLWS01 (sample SAMEA103958116, study PRJEB25191) | human gut metagenome | biome: human-associated habitat [ENVO:00009003]; feature: intestine environment [ENVO:2100002]; material: feces | place: Germany | collected 2013/2015 | reverse complement strand
TATGTTCGCGCGTACCTTATTTATATAAGGAATATCTTATTCTTATATCATTACATGATTCCCTTTTTTATTCGCTTACATTTCAAATTCACATTCACATTCACATTTTTATATCAGAAGTTACCTGTTACTTTTGTAACTTTTGTTATCGTCTCACAATTCTTTTACTTTTTCCTTTAAAACTGCGTCCCGACGTAGCGCCAACTGCGTGGCGACGTAATCTCCTCTGCGTCCCGACGTAGCCATCCCTGCATCGCCACGCATTTTCATCCCCCTCGTCACGCTTTCTCATCCCCCTCGTATCGCTTTCTCATCCTCCTCGTATCGCTTTTTCATCCTCCTTGCATCACTTTTCCATCTTACAATTTTATTACTTTTTCCGCTTCCTTGTGGTGGATTGTTAAAAATATCCCCGTGTGTGCGACAACAGTTTAAAATGTAATCTCGGGATAGCAAAAAAGAGTATAAAAGTTTGGTGGTTTCAAAATAATGTCGTATATTTGCATCATCAACAAAGAATTGATAATAGCTAGAATAATATAATATTTTTGAACCTATAAAAATATGAACGAAAAAAGAGTTTATACATTCGGTAATGGAAAGGCCGAAGGAAATGCGAAGATGCGTGAAGAGCTTGGCGGTAAGGGTGCTAACCTCGCCGAGATGAACCTTATTGGTGTACCTGTTCCTCCAGGTTTCACTATCACAACAGACACATGTAATGAATACTATGAGGTAGGTGAGGAAAAAATCAAGGAACTTCTTCAGGATGAAGTAATGGCTGCTGTGGCTCATACAGAGGCTTTGATGAACAGCAAGTTCGGTTCTGTTGAGAACCCTCTCCTCGTTTCCGTGCGTTCTGGTGCACGCGCTTCTATGCCAGGTATGATGGATACTATCCTCAACCTCGGTTTGAATGACGAAGTTGCTGAGGGATTGGTCAAGAAGACCGGTAATCCTCATTTCGTATACGATTCATATCGCCGTTTCGTACAGATGTACGGTGACGTTGTTATGGGATTGAAGCCTGTTAACAAGGAAGATATCGACCCATTCGAGGCTATCATCGAAAAGGTGAAGGAAGAGCAGGGCGTTTCTCTTGACAAGGACCTCTCTGTAGAGTCGCTCAAGAAGCTCGTTGAACTCTTCAAGGCTGCTATCAAGGAGCAGACTGGCCAGGATTTCCCTACCAATCCTATCGATCAGCTCTGGGGCGCTATCTGCGCTGTGTTCCGTTCTTGGATGAACGAACGCGCTATCCTCTACCGTAAGATGGAAGGTATTCCTGATGAGTGGGGTACTGCTGTTTCTGTCATGGCGATGGTATTCGGTAACATGGGCGAGACTTCTGCTACTGGTGTTTGCTTCTCTCGTGACGCAGGTAACGGTGAGAACCTCTTCAACGGTGAGTATCTCATCAATGCACAGGGTGAGGACGTTGTTGCTGGTATCCGTACTCCACAGCAGATTACAAAGATCGGTTCTCAGCGCTGGGCTGAGCGTGCTGGCATCTCTGAGGAGGAGCGCGTTGCTAAGTATCCTTCTATGGAAGAGGCTATGCCTGAACTCTACAAGGAGCTCGATGCTCTCCAGGATAAGCTGGAGCACCACTATCACGATATGCAGGATATGGAGTTCACCGTACAGGAAGGTAAGCTCTGGTTCCTCCAGACACGTAACGGTAAGCGTACAGGTACCGCTATGGTGAAGATTGCCATGGACCTCCTCCACGAGGGTATGATCGACGAGAAGACTGCTATCCTCCGCTGTGAGCCACAGAAGCTCGATGAACTTTTGCACCCGGTATTCGATAAGCTGGCGCTCTCTAGAGCTAAGGTCATCACTCAGGGTCTCCCTGCTTCTCCAGGTGCTGCTTGCGGTCAGATCGTATTCCACGCTGACGATGCTCAGGAGTGGCACGAGGATGGCAAGAAGGTCATCATGGTTCGCATCGAGACTTCTCCTGAAGACCTTGCTGGTATGTCGGCTGCCGAGGGTATCCTTACCGCTCGTGGTGGTATGACTTCTCACGCTGCCGTTGTGGCTCGTGGTATGGGTAAGTGCTGTGTATCTGGTGCTGGCTCTATCAACGTTGACTACAAGACTAAGACTGTTGAGATCGAGGGCGTAGTTTACAAGGAGGGTGATTACATCTCTCTGAACGGTACTACAGGTCAGGTTTACGCAGGACAGATTGAGACAAAGGCTGCAGAGCTTTCAGGCGACTTCAAGGAGCTGATGGATCTCTGCGACAAGTATACAAAGATGGAAATCCGTACCAACGCAGATACTCCACACGATGCTGAGGTAGCTCGTGCATTCGGTGCCAAGGGTATCGGTCTGACACGTACAGAGCACATGTTCTTCGATGATCAGAAGATTGTTGCGATGCGTGAGATGATTCTGGCTGACTCTGTTGAGGGTCGTGAGAAGGCTCTTGCCAAGCTCCTCCCATATCAGAAGGCTGACTTCTACGGAATCTTGAAGGCTATGGATGGCTGCCACGTGAACATCCGCTTGCTCGACCCACCTCTTCACGAGTTCGTACCTCACGATTTGGCTGGTCAGGAGACTATGGCTAAGGAGATGGGCGTAAGCGTTGAGGAAATCAAGAAGCGTGTGAACTCTTTGGCAGAGAACAACCCTATGCTCGGTCATCGTGGTTGCCGTCTCGGTATCACATTCCCTGAGATTACAGCTATGCAGACTCGCGCCATCCTCGGTGCAGCTTGCGAGTTGAAGAAGGAAGGTTTCAACCCATGCCCAGAGATCATGGTTCCTCTTATCGGTACAGTACAGGAGCTCAAGCAGCAGAAGGCTATCATCCTCGCTACTTCTAAGGAAGTATTCGCTGAGTACGGCGTAGAGGTTGAGTTCGAGATCGGTACAATGATTGAGATTCCACGTGCTGCCCTTACTGCAGGTCAGATTGCAGAGGAGGCTCAGTACTTCTCATTCGGTACTAACGACTTGACACAGATGACCTTCGGTTACTCTCGTGACGACATCGCTTCATTCCTCCCTGCATACATGGAGAAGAAGATCTTGAAGGTTGACCCATTCCAGGTTCTCGACCAGGAGGGTGTTGGTCAGCTCATCAAGATGGCAGTAGAGAATGGTCGTGCTACCCGTCCTAACCTCCGTACAGGTATCTGCGGTGAGCACGGTGGTGAGCCTTCATCAGTTAAGTTCTGCGCTAAGGTTGGTATGAACTACGCTTCATGCTCTCCATTCCGCGTGCCTATCGCACGTTTGGCTGCGGCGCAGGCTGCTGTTGAGGAGTAAATCTTTTCTGAAGAAGATAAGTACGATTAATAGATTAGATAATTTGGAGGGAAGTGTTTCAAGAGGAAGCACTTTCCTCCTTTTTCGTTTCTTTTAGGTTAAAAATCAGAAGAAAAGTATTAAATCATTTGCAGATTACATTTATTTTCCGTAATTTTGTCGGAAAATAGAGAAATATGACTGCAAGGGAAGATAGGGAAAAAGAAAAATTTACCAAAGAAACAGTAGTAAAGTATTTCTTTGATATGAGTAAATCTACTTATACCATAATGGTTTTAGGTGGATTGGCTGCTTTGTTTGGCATTGTTAAAACAGATGAGGGTGGTACAATAAGTGCCATTTTATTAGGTGTAGTATTATCTACAGTCTTATCTGTTATTGGTTATATAATTTCTAAACGTTAAATTTATGAATACATTGGCTTTAACTTTCGCAATATGCTTAGTTCCGGCTACGGCATTTTTGATTTGGCTCTTTACCCCTTGGGGAAAGAAGTGGTCTAAGGAATTGTAAAAATGAAGAAATAATTCGTCGCATTTACCTTTCAGAGTGTGGGGTTCTATTTCTAAACGTTGAATATATGAATACATTGGCTTTAACTTTCGCCGTGTGCTCAATAGTAGCATTGGCCTTTCTTGCATGGCTCTTTACCCCTTGGGGAAAGAAGTGGTCTAAGGAATTGTAGTGATGAAGAAGATAAAATATATATTATGCGCTTGCCTGATGATGGCAAGCCTGGGCATGGAAGCCAAGTCGATGAAGGACTTGCTGGTTTCGATGCCGGATTCGATGACGCCTGCTCTCAACAGCAACCTGCGACTGGAATTTGCTGAGCTGCAGGAGATGGGCGTGAAGGCAGAGGTGAAGAACCTGCTGGGGGAGGCGAGCGTGATGGATACGCTTGCCCAGGATTTCGTGCAGATACGTTTGAGCTCGGCTTCTACTCTTCAGATGAAGAAATTGCCGATGGAGCAGGGCGACTCTGTGCTCTGCGTTGTCAAGACCTTCGCCGGACCGGAGAAGGAGAGCGAACTGCATCTTTTCACCCAGGATTGGAAAGCCCTGGATGCAAGTCGTCTTTTCGATGGTAAGAGCATCGGGGAACTGGCAGGTAGTCTGGTTCAGAAACCGGATACGATGAGCGAATCACGCTTTGGGGAGTTGAAGGCGATGATTGAACCGAGAATGGTGAGCGCCTTGCTGCTGCAGCATGAAAATGCAGTGGTGGTTCGCTTGTCTTTGCCGCTTCTCTCTACAGAAGACAAGAAACTCGTGAACGCAATTAAATTGCAAAGAAAATTTAATTGGAGCGGGAAATCTTTTAAGGAGAGTTAAAAATAGAAAGTTTTTCCATATCTTATACCAATTGTTGCAATAAAATTAGTAATTTTGCAACGTGTTTTTCATGGTATTAGATTATTAAGGTTAATAAAAGATTGGTTGTCGTGAGACAATCAATTTTTTTTTGTGCCTATGGGAAAGGCTTTTTGCCCTTAAGGACCGCAAGGCTTTAGAAGATGAATAATCCGATGATACCACAGATGAAAAGCAGCAATATCGGGTTGGTCTTCTTTACCTTTGTAAAGTAGAAAGCACCGATGAACAGCGCTACACTTACTCCGAAAGCAAATGGATTGTCATGAGGTGAACCGAAATTCTCCTTGTTCATCAGCAGGACGGCTGCTGCAGCTATCAGACCGATGATGGCAGGACGAAGCCCCGCAAAGACATCCTTCACAATCTTGGAATCCTTATGCGTTATCAGATAGCGGCTGATGAGAATCATGATGATGAATGGCAGCCACATGATGGATAGCGAAGCCAGGACGGAACCCAACCAGGCTGCCCAGACCGGGTAACCATCGTGAAGACAGGCGGTATAACCCACATAGGTAGCGCAGTTGATACCGATAGGACCCGGAGTAGACTGGCTGATAGCCACAATATCCGTAAACTCAGCATTGGAGAGCCAGTGGTTCTTCACCACTGTCTCGTTGTGGATGAGCGAAAGCATCGCATATCCACCACCAAAATTAAATGTACCAATCTTGGTAAATATAAGAAATAATTTCAGAAACAACATAACTTTGAACTTTGAACTTTGAACTTTGAGCGTTGAACCTTGGAATGATGTCCCCTCTGAGCCTCCGTTGAATCCGATTCTATCGGATTCCCTCCCCAGAAAAGGATTCACTCCCCAGCCAGAACCCTCTTTATCCCTTTACCTTTCCATAAAGCCAGCCAAGCACGCCGGCAGCAATGATGATATAGATAGGCGAGATGCCGAAAACAGCTATCAGCGCACAGCAGACGAAAGGAATCCAGATGTTGTAGCGGTTGATGCTGGCCGTCTTAGCCATCTTGAAGCAGGGAGCTGCAATCAGCGCTACCACAGCCGGACGAACACCCGCAAAGAACTTTGCCACCCAGTAATTGTCCTTGAACTGCTGGAAGAACATGGCTATCACCAGAATGGCGATGATGGAAGGAAGGGCAATGCCGATGGCACCCACGATGCCGCCCCATACGCCCTTCAGCTTATAGCCGATATGACTCGCCATATCAATGGCAAAGATACCCGGAGTAGCCTGAGCCACCACCATAATGTCCATGAATTCCTCCTTGTTCATCCACCGGTTCTTATCCACGAATTCTCTCTCCATGATAGGAATCATGGCGTAGCCTCCACCCAGCGTGAAGGCGCCAATCTTGTTACACGTAAGGAAAAACTTTACTAACATAATCTCTTGATTCTATGATTTTGACTGCAAAATTACACATTATTTGTTAAATAAACTAGCTTTCCGGCGGATAATCTGCAAAAAATTACGCTCTTTTCGATAAAATATGTATCTTTGCAAACTATAAACTGCGGGAAACAATTCCAAAAACGGTTGTATTCTGAGCAGTTCAAGTAGAATCTTAATACCAATAGAAATTAGAAAAAAGAATATGAATCTGAAAGTACGATTATCAATAATGAACTTCTTGGAGTTCGCTGTTTGGGGAGCCTATCTCACATCTATGGGCAACTATCTCGGAAAGGCCGGAATGGGTGCAGAAATCTCCTGGTTCTATACCATTCAGGGTATAGTCTCCATCTTTATGCCTACATTGATGGGTATTGTAGCGGATAAGTATATCCAGCCACAACGCCTTCTGGGATACTGTCATCTGCTGGCAGGTCTGTCGATGATAGGACTTTTCCTGATGGGACAGGCGAGTGCCACTCCTGATGAGGCGCTCTTCATGGCTGTCTATACCTTCAGCGTGGCGTTCTATATGCCTACGCTGGCGCTTTCCAATACCGCAGCTTTCACCATTCTGAAGAACCATGGACGGGATACCATCAAGGACTTCCCGCCTATCCGTGTTTTTGGAACCGTAGGTTTCATCGTCACCATGTGGATTGTCAACTGTGCCACCTGGGATAACGGAACCTTCCTGTTCCTCTTCTCAGAGAATGCCAACAAGTTCCAGTATACCCATCTCCAGTTCCTCGTATCCGGAATCCTGAGTATCGTACTCTTCCTCTACTGCTTCGGCTTGCCACAGTGCCAGCTGGTGAAGAAGCAGGCGCGCAGCTGGGTGGAGACATGGGGCTTCGATGCCTTCAAGCTCTTCAAGAGTCGCGAGATGGCGCTGTTCTTTATCTTCTCATGTCTGCTCGGTATGAGCCTGCAGGTGACCAACGGTTATGCTACACCGTTCATCACCAGCTTCAAGGGCGATCCTGCCATGCTGGATACCTTTGCTGCCAATAATGCTACGCTTCTGGTATCCATCTCTCAGATTGCTGAGGCGCTCTGCATCCTCCTGATTCCATACTTCCTCAAGCGTTATGGCATCAAGATCGTGATGCTCATCGCCATGTTTGCATGGGTGTTCCGTTTCGGCTTCTTCGGAATGGGCAATCCGGCGTTCCCTGGCGTTGTCCTCTTCATTCTCTCTTGTCTGGTTTACGGTGTGGCTTTCGATTTCTTCAATGTGTCGGGTGGTCTGTTCGTAGACCAGAAGTGCGAACCTAAGGTGAGAGCTTCGGCACAGGGATTGTTTATGCTGATGACGAATGGTTTGGGTGCCTCTATCGGTACCATTCTTGCCGGACAGGTAATCAATCATTACTGTCATTGGGAAAATGGGTATTTAATGGGCGATTGGCAGACCTGCTGGTTTATCTTCGCAGGTTATGCTCTTTTGGTCGGAGTTGCCTTCGCCATCTTGTTCAGACCTAAGAAGGAGACAAAATAAATGGTAAAGTTAGTATATAAAGGATCTTTTGTAATAGCTGAGTCGGTTGATGCCGGGGTCATTGCCCTCACCAATGAGGAAGAAACCCGTGTGCTTACCATTCTCACCATTCCGGAGGTGGCGATGAAAATCAAGGAGTATGAGCAGCACAAGGATGAAGAGAGAATAGGTGCCGTTGATGTGCTGGCGAAGATTCTCAAGGAAGATGACGCTGCTCGTTATGAGATTGAGGTCTTGGGCATCAAGGGAGTGGGACTGAAGACGAAGCTGGTGAATGTTGACACCGACCAGTCTTACCTGCTTCAGATAGAAGATGCCATCCTGCTTTCCTTGATGAATGGGTATGAAATCCTGACATCTGAAGAGGTAATCAAGAACTTCTCTACTCCTTACGAGGGAGGGATGCAGCGTGTGGCTATTCCTATCCTTACCCTGCCAGACCGACTGCTGGAACTGGCTTTGCAGAGAGCTGTAGATGATGAGAAGTATGAAGATGCTTCTTATATCCGTGATGAAATCAAGCGCCGTGAGGAAAAGGCGAAAAATGCGAAAAAATAATGAAGGAAGTTAGATATTTCTATGTGCCGGATGCGGCTAATCAGGTGGAACTGCCTGCCGAGGAAGCTACCCATGCCCTGCGCGTTCTGCGACTGAAGGGTGGGGACGAGATATTCCTCATGGATGGAGAAGGCTCCTTTTTCCGTGCTGAGGTTACTGCTGCATCCAGCAAGCGATGTCTCTATGAAATCAAGGAAGAGATGCCGCAGCAGCGTGCCTGGAAGGGACATATTCATCTGGCGATTGCGCCAACCAAGATGATGGAGCGTATCGAATGGATGGCTGAGAAAGCCACGGAAATCGGTTTTGATGAACTCTCGTTCCTCAACTGCCAGTTTTCTGAGCGCAAGGTGGTGAAGACGCCAAGAATTGACAAGATTGTGATTTCTGCCGTCAAGCAGAGTCATAAGGCGTGGAAACCGGTGGTGAACGAGCTGGTCAGCTTCAAGGAGTTTATCCAGACCCCTCGTCCCGGCAGAAAGTTTATCTGTCATTGCTACGAAGAGGTAGAGAAGAAAGACTTCTTTACCGAGATTTCTGGTATCCAGAATGCAGATGCTCCCGTTGCTTCCGATGCTGATATTACAGTATTGGTAGGTCCAGAGGGCGATTTCTCCATCGATGAGGTTCGCCTTGCCCTGGAGAACGGCTACGAGAGCGTATCCCTGGGCACCAGCCGCCTCCGTACCGAAACCGCCGGCCTTGTAGCGGTTCACATGGCGCATATCGCAAGGAGATTATAGCCAGTTTGATCCAATACGCCCTGAACCAACGGTCACCGGCCGAAGGGAAAGGTAAAGGGCAGAAGCTCCTAGCCCAGGGCAACGCCCTGGGTTTAATTAAGCAACAGCAATGCGCCCTGTAAGGGCAAAAGCTTTAAAATATTTATCTAAATGAGATGAAAAGATTGTATAAGAATTTGGTTATGATGTGCTTGGCATGCCTTGTCGGGATGCTCGCATCATGTTCTGGCAGCGACTATCTCAATGCCATTCCTAAGAAAAGTACTGCACTTATTTCGGTGGATATGCAGCAGATGGCTTCCGATATTCATGCGGAAGACAAGGCGGGCATGCTCAAATCACTCCTTCATGTAGAGGATGTAGACAAGTGCGGTATCGACATTACAGAAAAAATGTATCTCTTCGAGAGTGCTGACGGAAACCTCGGTCTCTGTGCCAAGGTCAGCAGCGAGAGTGATGTGGAAGAGTGGCTCGTTTCGCTTGCCAAGCAGCATATCGCATCCGAAGTAAAGGAACGCAAGGGCTTCCATTTCGCCGTCTTGAAGGACTCATGGCTCGTGGGCTTTTCTGACCAGGCGCTTCTCGTCATGGGACCGGTAGTGGCTGATGCACAGGCTCAGCTCCAGCAGCAGATGGTAAGATATCTCAAGGCTGAAGAGGAGGAGGGCATCACCGTTTCTCCTTTGTTCGAGCGCTTGCAGACCATCACGTCTCCAATGGCGATGGTGGCTCAGGCTCAGGCTTTGCCGGAAAAGTTCATCGCTCCGTTCACCCTCGGTGCACCTAAGGATACTGACCCTTCCCAGGTGGTGATTGCTGCCGAGATGAACGTCAAGGACGGTATCTTGCAGATTCACGGAGAAACTTTCTCTTTCAATAAAACCATTGACGCTGCCTTGAAGAAGGCGGCTCAAACCTATCGTCCTATCAAGGGAGCCTACGTCAAGTCGATGCCGGGAGATGCTCTGGCTGGCATCTTCATGAACGTAAAGGGCGAGCAGTTCCTGCCTATGATGCAGAGTAACAGCAGTCTGCAGACCCTCCTCATGGGTATTAATCAGGCGGTGGATATGGACAATATCATCCGTAGTGTGAATGGAGATATGGCCATCGTGATGCCAACTTTGGGCGATGCCGACCTCAAGATCATGATGGCGGCTAAACTGGCTCACAGCAAGTGGTTGGGCGATGTGGATTACTGGAAGAAATCATGTCCTCCGGGTGCCAAAATTGCCAACTGGGCTAAGAATGCTTACTTCTATACCGACGGCAAGACTTCTTTCTATTTCGGCGTAACCGATGACAAGCAGTTCTACAGCGGAAGCGATGAACTCACTGCCCAGTATGCCGTGAAGCCAAGCAATCATCCGATAGATGCCAAGATTCAGAAGCTCATCGTGGGTCAGAAGCTGGCGATGGTCATCAATCTCGCCAAGAGTTCCGACGGCAACGGTTCGGGCAAGGACGATGCCATCTCTACCGTAACCGGTCTGCTGTCTCCAGTATTCGGCAACCTTACTTCCGTGGTCTATACCTTGAAGTAAAAGGCAAAAAGGGTAAAAAGAGTAAAAGCAAAAAGGGTAAAAAGAGTAAAAGCAAAAAGGGCAAAAAGCTAAAAAGAACCTTGCCCCCCTGCGCCCCCTCCCCTTGCCCCCTTGCGCCCCCGTTCCTAGCGATTCCATCGCTAGGTCCCCCCAGTCCTAATTTC
>OLWS01000965.1_pt1 | contig 10676 bp, 10 predicted proteins | sample 1673601 | NCBI WGS metagenome assembly OLWS01 (sample SAMEA103958116, study PRJEB25191) | human gut metagenome | biome: human-associated habitat [ENVO:00009003]; feature: intestine environment [ENVO:2100002]; material: feces | place: Germany | collected 2013/2015 | reverse complement strand
CTGTACTGGAAGCCATCAGCAAAGGGGAATACATGACATTCGGGATACAAGGAAAACAGATCCGCCAGCATCTTCCGAAAATCACTCCGTCTGCCATGACAAGGATCTTTAAACGTCTGAAAGTCCATGGACTGATTGAAAAAATCCCAGGATCCTATAAATATTTGATAACGGCTCTTGGAAAAGAGATCATAGCTGCTGGTTTATCGATAAAAAACCTTATCCTTGTTCCAGCGCTTACATCTTGATTTTCCTAATGCCGAAATTTTGCCATTTTGCGTAGAAAATCATTTATAAGTGGCCTAAAGGGATAGAAATCGCAATGGGCTAAATACAATGCCATATCACTTGCTTTACCCATATCATAGTGTTCCATATCTGGAAATTTTACATCACTATTAATGCTGTATATTTTGGTCATATTATTGTCTTCCTTTTTATAATACTGTATTTAAATCAGACCTGTATCATTTCTCCAATTACACCGAATATATCTTTCAAATTCTTCTTTGCACTCCAAGTTTTTCCCGTCCACATGGTCTACAATAATAATTTGAGGCAATATTCCTGTGTCTTCACCGATGGAATTGATTTCATCAAAAATTGTCTTATACATTTTATTGACGGCAATCAAATCTGCTTGCGTGATTTCGTCTTTATCATTACCTTGTGGGAAATACACTTGACTTGGTTGGTCAAAAAACATAACCAAAGGCATCGGTGAATTGTCCTGAGTTGCAAAAAAACGCAGGAAACTTAAAAACAGAGCAATATGGCAGGAAACCCAATTTGCACCACTCCCCATCTCGTATAGATGGATATTCTCATTGCTTTTCTGGTGCTGATAAATGTCAAAGCTACCGTCTGTTAAACCAAAATTCAAGTCAATCGGTCTATACTCTTCTTCAAAATCAAGCGTTAAAGAAAGACGATTCATATTGTTTGATAAAAAGCTCTCAGCTTTTGACATCTTCTTATCAACATCAAATCCTTTGATTTTTTCTTCGAGTCTGGCAATTTTTTCTTTAAGTTCTTCAATATCTCCATCAACCGTTTCAAATATACCAGAGCTACTCATTTCAGCATATAAAGCGATTCTCGCTTTTGCGTAATTTACTTTTTCTCTCTTTGAAACAAGAGCTTTTGATGAAATGAATTTTTCCTCAATTGTCTTTATCTGTTTCCAAACATCTCGTATTTTTTCATCAATCTTTGAGTGAGCTTCCTTGAGTTTTCTAACATCTTCAGAAAAATCGGAAGTGTATTTTTCGGTAATTCTTAATTCGTTATCTAACCATTCTGTAGCCTCAATGAGCTTTGAATCATTCTCGGCAATTTCTTTACATTCGTGACCGCAAAGAGGACAGGTATATTCGTCAGTTTCAATTTCGGCTATACTTGTTTGTTGTTTCAAATCCTTCAACATTTGAGTAAAAGAACTGCCTGTATCAAAAGCATTATCTATATTTTTAATTTTTAATAAGATTTCTCGTTCTTCATTTCTGAGATTTTCTAATACGGCATTTAATTCACTGTAACGTTCAGCTATTTTATTTTCACCAAAAAGTTGCGTGTCATCGAACTCTGGTAAATCAGAAGCTATTTTAAGCATTTTCTGTACTGAAATTTTTCCGTCAAAATCCTGTTCAAGCAATGCAAAATAATCCGTTAATAACGGCGAAAGATTTTCTTTAATATATGCAGTGCTTTTTTCATTAGCTTTCTGTTTTTTGTATTTTTGTTTCAATTGAGCTTTTAATGTATTTAATTGAATTAAGTCGCTATAATACTCTTGACTAATCATACCTGCAAAAACAGGAAATTGGTCTATCACATCTTTTCTTTTATAAAAATCTGAGAACCGATAGAATAACGCAAACTTACTTGCCATTAAGTTTTGATGTTGAAACAAGTAAGAAACCATATTTCTTAATGACGCTTTTTTCCCTTGTTGGTCAGCATCGGTAGCCATATTTGTCACAAATAAGCCTAATGCACATTCAATCTCATTTTTTACATCTTTATACGGCAAAGCCGGTTTTTCTACAAAATAGCTTAACTCCAAATTTTCAGGTTCAAAGCCCTTTGCTTCTTTAGAAAAATGCATTTTGCTGCCATCATCCCAATTATAACGAGCGATAACATAGGTATTATCATCTATAGCCATTACAAGAGTATAAAGATACGAAAAGTCGGTTATTTTGCCTTTTGGTATTGTACAACGAGTACTGCACAAGCAATAATCAATTATCTCAACTAATGCACTTTTACCTGTTTTGGATTCGCCAGTGATTATATTTACTCCTTGCTCAAGTGGAACTACTCTTTTTTCGCCATTTTTATTAAATATAATAATAGCTTTTATATAACTTTTCATTTTGTATCAACTCCTAAAAAGAAAGATAAATGGTCTTCGGTGGTTTTTGAAAACACAACTCCAAGGTAAAATGCACATTTAATCCAATCTTTGATAGCTCCCTCAAAATCTTTGTAATCAATTTTCTTGATAAGGACAATCTTGTGATTGTTAAAGGCTATTTTTCCTTCGGAAGATAAAATAATAATTGCTTCTTTACAATATGGTTTAAGTGAATTATATCTGTCAACATAGCCAGATAACCTTGTTTTACCAGAAATCTTACGTTCATCAATAATTTGAGGGGACTGAAACAAAGTATCTATTCGACTTCTTCTATTTGCATTTACTAATTTTTCTCGTGATTCAGCATACAGTAAAATTGGAATTGCCATAAACGGTAATTTTATCTCACAAGGTTTTTCGTAACCAGAAAGAAAACTCTGCATTAGTAAAGAATAAAAATGAGGATTCATTGAAAGCTTTTTGATGTTATTTATGCTCATTCTTTTCTTCACCTACTTTCCATTTGAAATCTGTTTCGTCCACTATGTTATGTATAACTCCTCGCTGGAAGTATCCTTGATTACGAATAATAGAGCCAAAATCATTCGCATCCCAACTCATTACACCATTGTAAAGCTGCTTTGAAATTCTTATTTTTCCTTCCTCGGTTGCTCCTTCAGCATTCAAATCGCTATTCGCTTTACTATATTGCATCTTTGCAGACAAATCTTCCATATATGATTCAAGACTTTCTAAATACATAAGGTTGTCCCTAAAATATTTGGCAACGGTTAAATCAGCTTTCCAATAATCTGACATTGCATTTGGAATCATTTTGTCATACTTAATCTCACGAATAGAAGCAACAAATTTTTTCTGTTCTAGTGTAGTAATTTTGTCTTTAGGAACAACTGCTTTTGCGTACTCATTTGGAAGTGGCGCAGTTCCTTTTGTTCCATATGCTGCTGATTGTATCTGTAGAATTTCATCAAATGCTGACTTGGTCACCTCCCATTTATGCGGGGGTTCCTTAACTTTTATTAATATTTCGCCAAGCAAAGCACCTATATATCCGTCTCTATTTTCGGAAGGAATGTGACCTACATATTTAGAAAATTCATTCGATATACCGTCTATTGAAGTTTTTGCAGCTTCAATCGTAAATTTATCTAATATTTCCAAAAGGCGACTTTCGTCATAAGAGTCACCGAAAATTCTATTATATTGATTCCTGAATGTTTCTTCAGTTTTCTTAGAGGTGGCTCCTATGTCTTTTAAGCATTTTAATTTCTCAGTCTTTTTTATATTATTCCAACTATGAAACGGAGAATCACTTTTTATTGTAGCTGTAGTACTGAGTATATAATTGGAAAAGTTTTTTACACGCTCATAGTCTACATACCAATTTGCAAGTGTCTTCCAAAAATCTATATCTCTGTCCGAAATAGATGTATTCCCAAAATGATGTTTTACTTCTCTCTGAAAGCGACCACCCACATCATTTATAATGCTCACATCACCATTTGTCTCAATTTGCAGAGTATCGCCATCGTTCAATTCGAAGCAATCTCTTAAAGCTATTAGATACTGGTATATATCACCAGCTTTTTGCAATGTTGCATCATTAACTGCTCTTGTCACGGTCAATACCTCCCTTCAGATTTGACCATTTTTTCGCATTGCCTTTCCATATGTTTTGCCACTCTTTCTCATTCACTATCGTATCAAACACAGGCTCAAGAAAAGTCTGGATTTCTTCAATGACAAATGGAAACTCAAGTGTGTTATCTTTTATGGTTTTCAAAAAGAATTTCCAACGCTTCTGCATATCTTCATCATCGGCAAGTGCAACAACACGCTTAAAACTATCTCTGTCATAGGGAGTGCCACGCCGCTGTAAGGTTTCAAATATAGCTGCCTGTAATTTTGCACCCTCAAAATCGAATGTCCTTGAAAGATAATAGATGTCATAAAAATCTTTCATCCTGCCTGTCAGTTCAAAGCGTTGCAGTATGGCATCAAACTTCTCGGCAATGGTGCTTTCAAGGGAATAAGTTTTGATTACAGGTGCTTCAAAATCTGGAAGCTGAGTGTTGATTGTGCGTTCTTCGGCACGGGGGACTATAATATCGCCCACTCCTATATCAACATTAAACGGCACACGCACATTTTTTATTTGAGCAATAATTTGTGTACTGATACCGTGATATTTTCTTTGCGGAGAAATCTTTTCAAAGCCTTTTGCTCGCATTTCTATATAATCGTTACCAGTCGGCGTGTCGATGATTTTACAAATCAACTCTTTTACATCATCTATTGTATTAGAGTATCCACGGAGCAAGAAATCGACATCAATTGTTGCTCTACTTTCAAAATTAGTTAAAGTATAAATGAACAATCCACCTTTGAGTATAAGCGTATCCTCACACCCAGATTTTGATAACTTTCTCAAAAATTCTTCCTGCACAAAAAGCTGCAAACATTGCTGGTAACTGATACCAGAAGCTTTTGCTTTATTTCTCAGCTTTGCCAGAACGGAAGCTGCTATATCTGCCATTACAACCACACTCCAATCAATTCTTTTACACGCGTTTGAACACGCAAAGCTTTCGCATATTCTATAAGATTCGGTATATTCTTTTTCGGGTCCTTAACATAGCCTTGTACTGCTTTATTAAAAACCTCCTTATCTATCTTGTTCATATTTCGCAGCACATCGCAAATAGTACGGTCACGGTCATAAATGCGGACTTTGTGGAAATCAATTTCACCTTCGGTTTCGCCCAGCGTAACCAACTCTGACTCTACACGATATGCCTTTATAAACGGATAATCGATTTTTGTTCGCCGCTTAGAGACATTTTTATCTATTGCAAAGTTCCATTCGGCAGGATTTCTGTCACTGTATCTATAATAGAATAGGGCAGTCTCCATACAGAGCACTGCATCGGGAAACAATCGATTGATAATGACAACTTCGCTTTCTCCATAATCTTGAGTCCAGTGATAGTAACCTCGCCTGACTCTTTCAATCAATCCTTCATCTAAAAGTTGTTTTATATCTGCATAGTATAACTTTGAAGCTGTAAGTTCAGCAGTAGTCATAACATAATTATGACTGCTAAACAACATTCTCAGTGTCTCAATATCTTTATTCTGAAGCATATCTTCACCTCTATTTAATCACCCCTAATCAAGTCAACGATTGGGCACTTTACTATATTATATTTGATTTTTCTCTTTAAGTCAATAATAGCAAAGTGAACGCTTTTAATTCTATCAATTAGGCAGTTTAGTATAAAATCTGTCCTCCACTTTTATAACCAAATAAAATATTGGTCAACGAAAAGACAACTATGTAGTGTCTGCTGATTAAGCAGCTATCTGTAACTTCCAACTCTTATATCTGTTCCGGTCATACCAGAATCGGAACAGATGCAAAAGAGCACAAAGTATTCGCCTCTGAATCCTGAACAGATTCGTCACGAATACAGATAATGCGATAGATGTCAACTGCGTTTCTTCCAGTTTTGTGGTAATGCAGCTCATACCATAACAGCGTTTGCTCAGGCTGAAGGTGCGCTCCACTTCGATTCTATCGGTATTATCCTGATACTCTTGTTTTTTATCAACTTTTGCTGTGGCGCTTGGTCTGCCCAGCTTTGGACCTGATAACCGGATCCCATGCTCCTTGCAATAACTCCTGTTTTCCCTGGTCCGGTATATCTGATCTGCCAGGACACGTTCTGGATAATAACCGGTACGCTCTTTGAAGCGTTCTATTGCTTCAATCAGGCAGGTGCTCTCGTTGTATGCCTCGAAAGATATTTTTTCGAGGCGCCCATAACCTTCGCTGTCAAGACTGAGATCAAATTTTGCGCCAAATTCAACAGGTGCTTTGACCTTCCCTCTGACAATCGGCCGAAGCCATGGCTGCGAAATGCTTACAATGCGATGCTCCACAGAATGGATTCTGTTATCGTACATATACTGTTGCTGTTCATACAGCCTGATGATGGTAAGATATAGGCCGATATCCTTACCTGTCATGGCGTATCCATCACTCATGAACTGTTCCAGATAGCCAAGATCTCTTTTCACGTAGCCAAGCTGTCTGCGGAGTGCGCTGCGGATTTTCTTTGCCGTGTGCTTTCTGCTCTTGGCAAATGCAAGATACTCTTTTCTGGCACGTTTGCGGTATCTTCTTGGCAACTTAAGACCATAACATTTACAAAAACAGTAAATCATGTTTTCCAGCTTTTCTCTTGCTTCGTTCAAAAGCGAGATGTCCTGCGGATAACGTATGTTTGCAGGTGCGCAGGTTGCATCAAGTGTCAGAGTCCCTTTGTTTGTATCTTCTTTTGCAGTACCATCATCACCGGATTTTCCTACGGATGGAGGAGTATGGTCATCTTTGTCATCCTCCTTGTGAGCAAGAAGATACTCATTTACTTCCATCAGCATATCTGCTGAAATGCGTTTACGGAAAAGAACCAGTGTACTTGCATCAAACGGAGCTTCTTCCCGAAAACCGGGAAGCCCGATAAAGTATTGCAGATACGGATTCTCAGCGATCTGTTCCACAAGCTCACGGTCGGAAAATTGGAACTTGGTCTGGATGATCAGGGCTCCTAATGCCATGCGAAGAGGCTTGGCAACATTACCCGTATCACTTGGAAACAGCTTGGCATATTTTACTTCGAATTCATCCCATGGGATTCGGTCAGCCAGTCTGACCCAGCGGTTATCCGGATTCATGTGGAGTCCCATAGGTTGGTTGAAATCGAGGAATGAATGCTGTAACTTGTCGATCGGTTTGTACATTGTTTTAGCCCCTTTATACTTAAAATCTGTAAGAAAACTGCAAGAAAAACGATTTGTTTTTGTCAAAATCCTTGCAATCATTATACCAGAAAATGGGGCAAAAGTCAGTAAAATCAAGTGTTTTCAGTTTGCTCAGCAGACACTAATTAAATTTTGCTCGTGTCTAAAAGTATCTTTTCCCTTCTCATCATAAAGACTCTTATTGGCGGGAGAATAAAACTTATCTGTTTTACTCACTGTAAATAGTGATAATTCGTCATCTATTTTATAATCGCCGTCCAACAGTATAATTTGCCTGTTTGATTTAAGTTTACTCCGCTACAACATCTAATCTATTTTCTTGTATGTGGTGTTAGTATATCTACATTCTATTCCAAAGCCATTCTATATCAGGAAAAGCTAAATGAACTAAGAATGTAACAACAAACAATGCAATCAAAGCAATTATCTTTCAATCAGTAAATCTTAATAAATATCCATCTGGATCTTGTACTAAAAATTCTTTTTGTGTAATATATTCACCATTAGATTCATACTTATTAGTCATCATAGAACGATATAATGGATATTCATTTAAAATGAGTTTATGATATATCATATCAATATCCTCTACCTCAATGGAAAAGTTAATACCACGTCCAAAAGGATACGACATCTCTGCAACATTCCAACCATTTTCATGCATCTCCTCAAACATCAATTGAGTTTCCTCAAAAGATAGAAAAATAAATCTATCTGCCTCTCTTTCATATTCTAATTTAAAACCCAATATATTCAAATAAAATTCTTTTGTTTTATTTATATCACTTACAGTTAATTCGGGTATCATTTTATTAAATTTCATCTTTCCCTCTCTCTAAATTCTTTAGGTTAGAATCGATGATGGGGTAAACGAAAAAGCAGTTTTGACATTCCAGTGAACTGCCCCTTCGTTTACACCATTTTCGATTTGACCTCATTGAACAAAGTGAGCGTCCGGGTAGTCATTACCTATGGACTTTCAATCTTTTGTACTTACCTGTGATTATACAGGATTTTCTGTGCAGAAGCTACAGAAATCAAGTGTTTTCAGATAAATAGGTACGACAACAAAACCTCAAGCTTTGAGGCTTTAGAAAATGTATGAAAGAATAAGCTTTTAACATCTTTGTGGTATTCGAAGCTGTGGTTTTCCAAGATGCCCGCCACAGGATTTACACACACAAATGTTTATCTCATAAAGCTGTTTTAATATTTCCGGCATCTCCTTACCTCGAAGCTTCGAGAGATACTTTTGGTATCCAAGGAGATTCCGGCATAAAGTCAGCTTCTTGTGTTTGCTACGGGAACAAAGAAGTCCGTAATGCCGAATCCTGACAAAACGTTTTGGCGGTACGTGCATCAGAAACCGTCGTATAAATTCAACACCGGAAAGAGTCAGTTCTTTCCATTGTCCTTTGTTCCGGTAATCCTTTACAGAAAAAGTAACGTTTTCATCGTCCATACAGATGATGCGGTGATTGCTGATGGCAATCCTGTGGGTATACTTTCCAAGGTAGTCAATCACAGATCCTGCGCCGTTAAACGTTTTCTTACAGTAAGGAATCCATTCCGTATCATAACAGGAATCCAGCAGGTCTTTGAATACATAATAATTACGGTATTTTTCGGCAGTGCCATGAAACTCAAGCTGACCAGTATTCCAGAGATGTTTCAGTTCATCTATATATTTTCCACGGAAGCTTTTGGAGACAGCCCTTATAGGAAGAAAAAACTCGGTACCGTTGTCTTTCCACTCATTTTTGGATGTTAGACCACCGCCGAGCAGTATTGTATGGATATGGGGATGAAAGTTCATTTCAGATCCCCATGTATGCAGGATGCAGATATAGCCGACATCAGCACCAAGGTGCTTTGGGTCAGCGGTCAGTTCACTGATTGTGGCAGAAGCTGCATGATACAAGGTGTCATATAGCAGTTTCTGGTTATTGTAAATGATGGGATTCAGGATGTCAGGAACTGTAAATACCAGGTGGAAGTAGGGTGCATCAAGCACATCCTCTCTGCGGGCATCCATTCACATTTCCTTTGGAACAGCCTGACACATGGGACAGCAGCGGTTGCGGCAGGAATTATAGTGAATCTGAACAGCACCACATTCTTCACATACACTGACGTTTGCACCATAGGCTCCGGTTTTGCAGTTCAAGATGTTCCGGGCAACTTTTGCCTGTTCCGGAGAAGGAGAATACTTTTCAAGGTATGCCGGATAAAAACACCGGAAAATATCCTGAACGGTGGGCTTATTCATAATCAGCACCTTCTTTCCTGTCAAATGGACTTTGGATTCCCATGAGGGATTTGTTGCTGACATGAAGATAAACTTCCGTGGATTTTGGGTCACGGTGTCCAAGCAGTGCCTGAATATTTTGCCGTTCTACTCCCTGCTCTATCAGATGAGTGGCAAAGCTATGACGGAGACAGTGTGGAGTTGCTTTCTTTGGAAGTTCAGCATCGGATACTGCCCGTCGCATCACTTGCTCCAGTGTACTGACTGTCAGGTAATTCCCGGTAAATTTATTAGGAAACAGGATCCCACGGGGACGCCCTTTCTCAAACCAGTATTGTGTAAGGATATCCAGACACCGTTTAGAAAGAATTGTATAGCGGTCCATCCTGTTCTTTGTATCCCGGACATGAATCTGCATATTTGAGCGGGAAATATCATCATAATGAAGGTGAATCACTTCAGAAACCCGCATTCCGGAAGAATACATCGTTGCAAACATGGCTTTATATTTGATATCATCGACAGCTTCTAACAGACGGTCTATTTCATCAACAGTCAGTATTGTTGGAAGCTTGTGTTCCAGAATCATACGTGGAACTGTGATATCATCCCAAAGGATATGCAGGACGTTCCTATAGAAAAAACGGATAGCCGAATTATAAAGGTTCAGAGTTGTGGCTTTTAGTCCTTCCTCCTTTTTGGCAAGCAGAAAAGTCCTAACGTCCTGGCAGGTAAGTTCTTCAGGGCACTTAGCTTGATATTTCAGGAAGTAAGAAACATAGTTTTTATAGCAGTTGATGGAACGTTCTTTGAGGTTGCGGATTTTTCCGGCTTCCTCAAGCTGTTCTAAATATTTTTCATACATAATAAAATCCTCCATGTAAAATCAGTAGTAATCAAAACACTGCTTTACACGGAGGTGCATTTGAGTCGTAAAACCGCTTGCCAACCAAGCGGAAGGATGGTATTCTTTTCATAAGCAGCGGGAAGGTCGATCCTGTTTGATTGTTTCGTTGTGGTGACTTAACAATACTACTTTTAGGACTTGCTTTCCACTGCTTTTTGTTATAGAAAGCAGAAAATCGCTATGCCACAGCCTTGGCAGGCCATCGCGCAGCGATTTTGTTCAATTCATATTTGTCGCTTTATATATTACAATTATAATACTAGTGTGCTGTATCGTTGATATTTAACATTACTACTGCATCTTATTCAGATGCA
>OLWS01000959.1_pt1 | contig 10722 bp, 7 predicted proteins | sample 1673601 | NCBI WGS metagenome assembly OLWS01 (sample SAMEA103958116, study PRJEB25191) | human gut metagenome | biome: human-associated habitat [ENVO:00009003]; feature: intestine environment [ENVO:2100002]; material: feces | place: Germany | collected 2013/2015 | reverse complement strand
TTGCGCCGCAGCTTCCGTCCCGAGTTTCTCAACCGTCTTGACGAGACGATATTCTTCCGCCCGCTGACTAAAGACAACCTCAAGGGCATCATCGACATCATGCTCGACTCCCTCAAGAAGCGTCTTGCGGACAAGAGCCTCGGACTCGAAGTTACCGACGCCGCCAAGGAGCTCATCATCGACCGCGGATTCGATCCCGTTTACGGTGCAAGACCGCTTCGCAGATACCTGCAGAGCAGCCTCGAGACCCTTGTCGCGAGAAAGATTCTCTCCGGCGACCTTGACGCGGATTCGACCATAACCGTTGATGTTGAAAACGGCGAGCTCGTCTGCAAATAACAAAATTATAATGCCCGGCTGCATAGTGCAACAACTGTGCAGTCGGGCAGTTTTTTATATCAAAATGCCGCTTGACTAAAATATACCTGTATATTACACTGCAATTGATATAAAAAGAACCGAAAGGGATCCTGATATAAAATTTTTCAAAAAGTCGGAAGCGCGATAAATTCCCGCGCTTTCGCCTACACGAGCTTTGTGCTCAGCGTCTGCGCCGCAGTGTTTTTGAGCAGTGCGACATGGACATACGGCTGGATAGCAGATCTCTATCCCTCGGGGGACAAATTCGTTCCAACTCTTCTCGGCGTAATATGCGCGTGCGCGGCAGTCAATCTTATTTATCTGCTCATCTGTGCATTTGCCGGAGATAAAAAAGACAGCCTATGCCCTGCTCAGCGGAGCTGGCGGAGTTATGGTTTTCCGAGTAGGATGCGACAGGCTTATAGACGACCAGAATTCCGTCACCGGCGGCATTGAAGACACGCTCAACAGATATGTAACAGGTTGGTAAAACCAAAAGCAGGCGAGAATTTATCTCGCCTGCTTTTTATATACGCAAAAAGCAGAGGACTGCCGCCGCTTTCACGGTGACAGTCCAACTGCTAAGAGATATGAGAACAGAGGTATTCAAAATTAGTGGTATCGTTCAAGCGAGGCTGAAATCGAATTTCATCGCAAGAGTCTCGAAGAGCTTTTGCATCACGCCGTCTGCGATACTGCGGATATCAAGTGAATCGACGTAGTCAACAACCTGATTCTGCTTATCTTTCGAGATATCAAATGAATTGAGAGTCATTCTGAGAAGTTTTTCGAGCTTTCTTTCGAGCGTAAAATACTTGTCGCACGGGCGAGCCATATAGGCGCGCATTATACCGGCGTTGCCGATATCCGACTCGTAGAAATCACTCTCCGAATATTGCGGCATTATACCGCCGAATAATTTATAAAGCTCGGAAGATGTCTTTTGGCATATGTATTCGTTTATTTTCGGCTGCGTATAAGCTTCGACATATATCTGCCTGAGATTTTCATTCAGCTCCGCAAGAGTCATCTGAACCGCCAGTTCAACCGAATACAGAAGCACGGGATCGCTGCTTCCGCCAACAATGCTTTCGGCGGTGCTGAACTGATTGTCAAACATGACATTGACGAGTTCTGTGAGTACTCCGTCCTTGGTACGGAAAATATTCTGAAATGTTCCCGCCGAGACTCCTGCTTCTCTGATTATATCAAGCATGGTGGTCTCTTTGTAGCCCTTTTCTATGAACATTTTCACGCAGGCAGAGAGTATTCTGTTTTTTGCTTCGATAACACTGCTTCTCTTTGCCAAAGATTTGCGCTCCTAACGCTTCCTGAGTTGCAACCCAATTATAACATAAAATATTATTGATACAAGTCGTTTGGAGCAAAAAGGACGAAAAAGCCGGAGCTCATTCACTCCGGCTTTCGCTTATTATACTATACCCTCAAGGAAGTTCGTCTCTTTTACATTGCCGTCTTTTGAAATGCGGAATGTCTTTATCTCATTGTGACCGAACTCGGCCTCAAAATCGGCATTGAACGATTCACAGACAATATGCGCTTTTGTGTCCTCACCGCGAGTCTCATAGAAACGCATGATGCAGTCACCGCTGCCGTCCTCGCAGAACTTGAAAGCGGTCATTATTATATTATCCTTGTCAACCGACAGATAGCTCTTTCGCTGAGGCAGCGTGCCCTTGTGGAAGCTTTCCGGCACGGCCATAGGACGAATATTAAACTTTGCTGCCTCATTCATGATGCAGCTTTTCTCGGCTTCACCGTCACAGACGAAAATGCCGTATTCAAATCTCTGCATTCCCTCGTCGGTGAAATTGAAGTTTGCCGCAGGGCGATCCGAATAGTGATCGGCAAAGATAACATTTCTGATAACCGTAAGGCGCAGGTCGTTGTCCGGGCAGTCGTATGAATACTTCGAGTCGTTGACCACAGCGAGCGTTCTTCTGCCGCCGTCATCAAAACTTATCGCGCCCCAGCGTCCCGCAGGCTCTTCCTCGCCGTTTGTCGGGCGTTTGATATATGCGCCAGGAATCTCATAAGTATTTATTCTGTTCTCTCCGCCGACCGGGAAACTCATCTTGAGCAGCGTGAAATCTTCCGTCCAGAGTGCTTTGCATTTGGAACGGAGAACCTTCTGTCCGCTCACAAGAATGAAGTCCTGGACAAGATACGATCCGCCGAAGCTGTGGCGCGTTCTTATAACAGCTCTTGCGTTACCATTCTCAATAAGCTCAATTTTTTCGAGATTCATGATGCCTTTGATATCATGGAATCTGAACACCATATGCGCCCATGTATCGGTCTCGTGGTCATCTATAACAGTCGGCACCGCGATTGGCTTATCTGCGGACGCGTAGTCATATCCGCTTATTTTATCGACAAGCGAAGTTATGAATCCGGTGTGCTCGTCAAACTTGACTTTGAGATACTCGTTCTCCATCGAGAAGCCGGAAGCTGAAACATCTGTATCGATATGTATTTCCGGCAGGTCGCGGTTTTCGTCCCAGCAGGATTTGAGCCAATAGACGGCATAGCCCATTGCGGGGACATCGGCAATGAACACCGTGTCGAGATGGGAGTCATTGGAGCGCGAGGAGCGGACATTGCTGAAAATCACATCATTACCCGCATCATCGGTCACCTGCTTTGACGGGTGATATGTTCTGACCGGTGCTTTGACCGGGAAAGAGAGCGGGTTGAACACAACCACGGGACGCGGGAATTTGCCGCAAGAGTGACCTCTGACCTCGCAGACTGGGTCGGAAACGCCGTCGATCCAAGTATCTATTCTGCGCGCAATACGCAGGAACGCCTCATTCTGTATTCTGTCTGATATCGTCAGCGCGTGACCCATAGAAGCGTTAACATCGTCATACGCCTCCATTATAGAGCAGCCGCAGAGTATATCGTGGAACTGATTGAAGCAGACGTCAAGCCATGCCTCTTTGAAATCTTCGGTTTTGTCGCGCATACCGGCAGTCTTCGATGCGACGGTCGCGAAAGCCTCTGAAAAATAGAGCGAATTTTCGAGCTTTCTGTTGAGTTGCTTTACAAGGCTCGTTGCGGAATAACAGCCGCTCGCATGATGCTGAAGGTCGTCTTTCCAAACCGGCAGCTCGACTTTTTCAAGGCAATGCGCCTCAAAGAAAGCATCGGGCGAAGAGAAGACCATATCGTGATATCCGTCTCTTTTGAGCTGGGTCTGAACATATTCGATCAATCCCCTCGTCGGACCGCCGCCGTGATTGCCGACGCCGTAGAAGATCATCATGCCGTGCCCCTCTTCGTTTATCAGCTTTTCCGCGAGGTCGCGCGACCTGTTGATAGCCTCGGCATTGCCCGAACCGTATCCGCTCGCATCCGGGATATGGAAAGTCGGTATCTGAGTGCCGTCAAAGCTCTCCCACATAAACATATTGGGTATCTCGGCATTTTCATGAGCACCGGGGCGCATCATGACATATGCGGTCATACCGCCGTTTTTTATAATCTGAGGAAGCATTCCGCTGTGGCCGAAGGAATCCACGTTGTATGCGGTTTTACATATCCTGCCGAATTTTTCGTTGTAATAAAGCTGAGAATAGAGCGCCTGACGGGCAAAGCTCTCTGCCGAGGGCATATTGCAGTCCGGCTGAACCCACCAGCCGTTGACGGGCACCCAGCGTCCCTCTTTGACTCTCGCTCTTATCTCCGCGAACATATCGGGATCGATTTCCTCGACCCACTTATAGTACGATGCCGACGAACAAGTGAACACAAAATCGGGATATTCATTGAGCCTGTCGAGTGCACTGCGGAAAGTCTGAAGCACTTCCCCGCACCCCTCCTGCCAACGCCAGAGCCAGATAGGATCAAGGTGTGCGTTGCCTATAAGATGAACTTTAGGTTCATTTGACATATATTTTCCTCCTCAAAGAAATTACTTCTTTTTATGAGTACGGTCTTAGCCGTTTATTCTGTCTATAAGCGGACGGGCTGCAATATCGGGCTTGTATTTTTCCGACTCTTTCAGCGATGAAAGTCGCATTGAGTTCCATTTTTCCGGAGCGGCTGCGATATTTATAAGCTCCTCTGCGAGCCTTTCGGCATTGCAGTTTTTTATTATGACTCCCGTCTTACCGGGCACAACAAACTCGGGATTATATTTCCAGTCGCTCGCTATCACCGGCACTCCTGCGGACATGGCATCGATAAGCGTTCCGGCAAAGCCCTCACCTTTATAATAGGTCGGGAACAGCAGCGCAAAATATGATTTCAGTATTTCGACGCTCTTGTTTGCTTCAATCGTTCCGCCGTAGCTGATATAACTTGGGAAAGACTTTTTGAGTTCCGAGAATCTTTCTTCATATCCGGCATCAACCTGCCCGAAAATGTCGAGCGTGTATACCGTTCTTCCAAAATGAGCGTTGACACTCCTGACCGCATCTATTGCGTCTTCTATACCCTTTTCTTTCATAACACGTGAAAAAGTACAGAGCTTATATGGTTCGCTTTTGGGATATTCAATATCGCTCTCTGCCAGCGGCTCAAGTTCTTTGAAATTGTACATAACAACCGCATTTTCAAAGCCCCGTCTCTGCAGAGCGGATTTCATCATATCCGATTCCACATATATAGCATCAAATTTTTTGAGCAGTCTGACAAGCCATTTATGCTCATCCAAAAAAGAATCGAGCCATCCGCCGATGACCACATAATGTATCCTGCTGTGATAAAACTTGTTATAGAACAAAAACAGCGGTGCAAAAACGCGCAGCCCCCTGTTTGCGGGCATCATTATTATATTTTCGCAGCCTTTGAACAGCTTCAAGACATCGATTGCCATTCGCGGCATGGCTTTTATCCCGCCGCAGCTGTCAGCAACAGCCACCTGAGCATCGCCAAAATATTTTTGGAGCTCGTCGGTCACATTTTTTGTTTTCACTGTTTGACCGTTGAGCAAGCTGCGCCCAAATCCGAAGTGGCCGCAAACACCCGCTTTTTTCATTGTTACGCCATATCCTTTCGCCGTCAGGTAAAAGCCTGCGAGTTTTCCGAAAATATAAGTAAATGATAACAGAAATGTTGCGTTTACGCAACACTTTTTAGACTTAATCGCCAACGGCGCAGACAAATATAACACAAAAAAGTAACAGCCCCGAAGCGATTAAGCCTCAGGGTTGCCAATTAACTTTTAACACAAATTTACATGTACAGAACAGGCTGTATTTTGTCAGGCGAAATCAGTCGTCATCAGTTTCTTCGGTCTCCGCCAGCTCTTCCCAGTCCTCGAGCTCACCGCATCTGCGGAGATATTCGTGTCCTCCGTCAACGGCACATGCGCCGCATGAGCAGAATTTGAAATCATGTACGGATTTGCTCTCGATAACCTCGCCGCATTTTTTGCATCTTATTGCATTTCTGATTATCTTCATATAATACACTCCGTTATAATATATTTTCAACATTATTATACATCGCAGAAAATTCGAAGGCAAGGTTTTGTTTTGTCACATTGGTGAGAAAAAGCCGTCAGAAATATAATTCACACCGCAGCGGTTATCTGCGCTTTTGCTTTTGTCGTTTTACTCAAGTGTTAGAAAAGATGTGTTTTATAATCGTACACAAAAAAATCAAAAGCCCCGAAACCGTTAAGTTTCAAGGCTTTTCGCTTGGTGGAGATAAGCGGGATCGAACCGCTGACCTCTTGAATGCCATTCAAGCGCTCTCCCAGCTGAGCTATACCCCCAAATATTAAGTTCGTTCGGAACGCTATCTATTATATCAAAAGAAGCGGATTTGTCAATAGTTTTTTCAAAAAAACTCGTACAATACGTATTGCAAAAACATGACTGCGGTAAATATCTGCCGCAGTCATGTTTTTTGATTTATTTGTCCTCGTAGTCAAGAACTTCTCTTGCAATATATATCGGTCTGTGCTTTGTCTCGATATATGTTCTGGCAAGATACTCGCCGACCATGCCGGTGCAGAAAAGCTGAAGACCGCCGAGCAGAAGAATGAGCACAACGGTTGTGGCGTAGCCGGGAACCTTGATATCAAACGCCAGCTTCTGGATTATGACAACTATCATGTAGATTATGGACGCGGCAGAAGATGTCAAGCCGATATAAGTTGCAATTTTAAGCGGCGTAGTAGTAAAAGCGATAATGCCGTCCATTGCATATTTGAAGAGCTTCGCAAAGTTCCACTTTGAAGTGCCGTTTGCACGGTCTTCAACGATATAGGGCATATAATATGTGTTGAATCCAACCCACGAGAAAATGCCCTTGGAGAAGCGATGATATTCGCTCATGCTGAGCACGGCATCGACCACACAGCGTCTGAGAAGTCTGAAATCGCTTGCGCCGCTTTTGAACTCGATCTCCGAAGTTTTATTGATTATCTTATAAAAACAATCTTTGAAAGCCGAGAGAACTTTTGATTCGCGTCTGTCCTCCTGATAACATGCCACGGCATCGTAGTTGGGATCCTTGTCAAGTATCGCCATCATATCAAGTACCAGCTCAGGGCGCTGCTGCATATCGGCATCGATAAGGCAGACCATTTCTCCCCTGCTCTCTTTGAGCCCGGCATATATAGCCGACTCTTTGCCGAAGTTGCGCGAAAATCCGACAACTTTCACATTTTCATCGGCTATCTCATAGATGTGGCGGAGCTTGTCCATCGTCTGATCGCGGCTGCCGTCATTGACGAATATGAGCTCATAATCAAAGCCTTTGTCTTTGAAAACTTCAGTTGCGGTGTTATAAAATAATTCAACATTATCCTGCTCGTTATAGCAGGGAATTACTAAGGATAATTTCATCTTTCCCTCCGAAATTGCACAAATATAGCTTCTGAATTGTATCACAAATTTTCATTATTTGCAACAATTATTCACTGATCTCTATGCCGGCTTTCTTTTCAAGTGATTTAACAAAATCATTCAGCTCCTCATAAACATATCCGTTGACAAAAAGGTTCTTCGTTTTGAGACGGAGTGTATCGATTTTGAAGACGGTTTTGTTCACCTTTTCAAACGATTCGTATGATTTGAGCTCCCTTTCGCTGAGGCGCTTGACTGTTATCTGATCATAGGTTGAAGGATCGCCGTTGAGCTCCGCGCGAACCGTACATTTTTCAAAATCATCGTCAAACACGAGCGTGTTTCCCTCGAGTTTTACGCTGTCGCCTTCGATTATTTTAATTGTGTATCCGGCGTTCAGATTGGACAGATATACGCCGAGATTCAGAGACTTTTCATCGGGAGTGATAAGATAATTATATATATAATCGTCCGTATCGGCATTCTTGAGCTTTATAAGAGAGAAGCCCATATCATAATCGGCATTTTCAAAAGCTTCTATCTCATCGAGTCCCGCCACGCCCTCATACTCGGTCACTTTGAATGTAAAAGAAGTAATATTATGCTTCGGTTCAAACACAACGCGGGTCTCGCTGCCGTCGGCATTGAGAGCGGGAACTTCGACTTTGCTTCCGTCGCTGAAAGTGATTACTCCGCCGAGTATATTTGAATTGAGCCCGAAGTTGTCATACAGAGACACACATGAAACCGTTTTAGGGCTGTCAAATTTCACAGTCACAGTCTTTTGTGCATCATTTTTATCGAATCTCGACACACAGTTTTCGAGCTTGACATTGGGACCGGCAGTCCTGTTTCCGACACCGATGAGTCTGAAATCGTTAAGCAACGAAGCATCGCCGGAGGACACGCTGATATCGGCATTATATGTGAGGCTGTCCGTGCGGCGATTCCAATAGACCGAATCGCCGTTTATTATGCGCTCGGAATAGCAATAAGCATACTGTGAAAGATGCTCGCTGAGCGCTTTATATTCGGAACATCTGAGTATCGAATGGCTGAGAGACTTTTTATCTATCGGCAGTCTGACCCTGTTATTCCATCTGTATTGCGGAACATCGGTCTCATATGACGGATCGTTATTCTTCTCTCTGTCCTGCATCACGGTGCTCTTGATAAAAATCCGGCTTTGATTTCCACGCAAGTGAATAGCCGAAGCTCTTGAGCACTTTCGGAGTGTATCCGCTCTCTTTTTTCAGGATACGCTCCATCGCCTTTTCAAACGATATGCTGACTCCGCGGTGATCCGTGTGGGTATCGAAATCTATTGCTAAAATATAATCCGGGCGATATTCAAGAACAACACTTTCGATATCATCGACCATATTTTCGGCTGTATATTTGGCGTGAGTTCCGAAACGGTCGAAGTGATAATCTTTAAATCCCTTTCCCGCATAAGTATGATCCCGTCCGGAAGAGAAAGAATAAGCTTTTTTGCCGACATAGAGCTGCGTTCCGTCGGGATATCCGAGAAATATTACTTTCTCTCTCGGTATACCGAGTTTTTCAAGCGCATTACAGGCTTCACTCTGACGGGTGTATGCAGAAACTCTTTTATCGCCGTTTGTTGCGAACACGACACGGACATCGGCGCCGTTTTTGTACATAGGCGGAAGCACCTGACCGGAGATAAGCAGATCGTCATCTTCATGAGGGACTATAACCATGACTTTTTTGTTCTTAAACTGAGAATCATAGAAGCTGTTGTCTACGCCGTCGTTTGAATCCAGCTTATTGAGCTCAGTCTCATATACGCAAACCACAGCAAGAACGGCAAGCACAAGCGCCATGAGAACTATCAGCACCGCTCTTTTCTTCTTTTTCCTTTTCACATTTTCTGCCATGTTGTTACCTTAACCTTTAAACAGAGATTTTTGCTTATTTTTTCGGCTTCTTCACCACAGTAACGCTGTCAACACCGTAGTACACCGCAGTCCAATCATTGAACCATTTGTTGTTCGCGTTATCGTTGGTAATATTTATCATATATGAATTAAGTGACCAATAAGATTTGCGCGGTCGGCTGCGCGGTATTTTGACATCCTTTATGCCCGCCGCTTTCTGCTCATATATCGCCTGCTCAGCCTCTTCATAAGCGATGCTGTCGGACTTGAGCGCATAATATTCTCCGACATAGATAACGCCGAAACCAAGGGCAACCAAAACTGAAAGCACAACAGCGGTTTTCTTAATTCCGTCCATTTTGCCGTCAAAAGCTGAGCCGCCAGGACAAAAGCCGCGCATCCGAACATAATATTTGCGCCGAAGAAAGAGCGAGGAGGCGCTTCGGGCGAAACTATCAAAACTCCCGCAGCTGCCGCACCGGTGAGCAGATATATGCACGGCAGGAGCCAGTTGAGCTTTTTCTTTTTGATGCAAACAATTAACAGGACAATTACCAAAACTACAAGCATAAGCAGCACAGCACGCCAGATATTAAAATATATCTGCTCCGCCGACCACAGCAAATGCTTCATTATATTCCGCTCGCGGTGGGTATTATCGATACGCACTCTGTTGCCGGGAGCGAGAAGCAATATTCCGAATCCGGTTATGGCTCCGAGAAGTCCGGTAACATGATGTGCTCTGACGGGCATTTTCTTTATCTTGAAGTAGATCAAGAAGAGTATAACAGCTCCCATCGTTGCGCCGCCCATATTCTCATTTGTCCAACCCGCAAAGACGCCGGCGACAAACATGAGAACCGAAAGAATAATTTCTTTTGAAGGCTTCGGCTTTTCGGACTCCGTATCATGGATGCGGTAGAACATAAGAAAAGTCAGTATCCACACGGTTGTCCACAGATAATTGAACGCTGCGCTGTACCAGATATAGGCCGATGCGGGTTTGTTCATTCCAAGCCACTCAAAGGCATAAATAAAGACCAGCAGCGGTATATTTATCGGTCGCTTGTAGTTTGCGTGAAAATATATCAGCAGACCGAGCAATGTAAAGAACAGTGAGTTCACAACATTGAAGACCGATTTATCGAACAGAGTAAATAGCTGCAGGAGAAAATGCGCCGGTATTCTGCCATTGCAGATCTTGTAATGCGTCACCATGCCCGTAAAAATATCCCTTATTCCTGTCAGGCGTTCTGGTGTGCCTTTGACAACATGTCCGGTGTACTTGAAGAAATAGAGATAATCATCGGCGGCATATCCTATCATGCCGTTAAACACAAGTATAAGGCTGAACATAAGCGCCGCAATAGCGACTACAGCCGTAATTTTTATTACCGTTTCACGATTCACGGTTAATTTTTGACTGTTCAATACAATTTTCCTCCGATTTTTTCGGTAATAAACCACCGTCGTATATATTACCACAAGTGGAAATATAATGCAATTAATTCCTGTTTACAACATAATGAAAAAATGGTTACATACGATAACAAAACTGTAACAATTGGTATATTATTTCAAAAACAGACAAAAAAGCTGAATAATATGCAAATTTTTCACTTTATCTCAAATATATT
>OLWS01000957.1_pt1 | contig 10749 bp, 6 predicted proteins | sample 1673601 | NCBI WGS metagenome assembly OLWS01 (sample SAMEA103958116, study PRJEB25191) | human gut metagenome | biome: human-associated habitat [ENVO:00009003]; feature: intestine environment [ENVO:2100002]; material: feces | place: Germany | collected 2013/2015 | reverse complement strand
CAGGATAATAAGTCACTCACTCATTATCTTTTATCCAAACTTCCTAAATTTATGATTCCGGAGGTTATGATTAACGTAAAGTCAATGCCTCTTACTAAAAATGGAAAGATAGACAGAAAAGCTTTAATGGAGGAATATAATGCTTAGTACAGAAAAAATCATTGAGATAGCGGACCAACATTCAACACCATTGTATATATTAGATAAAGAAGCACTTGAAAATAGAATTAATGAGATAAAGGCTATATTAGGAGAAGGGGTTACACTCTGCTATGCTATGAAAGCTAATCCATTTTTTGTAGATGCATTTAAACATCTTAATACTAAGTATGAGGTGTGTTCACCGGGAGAATTTGCAATATGCGAGCGAGAGAAGGTCAATATGAAAGATATTGTATTATCCGGTGTTAATAAGGAGAAAGCTGATATATGCCACGTTTTAAATGATTGCGGCGGAGTTGGTGTTTATACAGTAGAGTCAAAGGAACAGTATAGCCTTTTATCAGAATGTGCAAGGGAAGCTGAAGTTACAATAGATGTGCTTTTAAGAGTAACAAGCGGCAACCAGTTCGGACTTGATGAGGAAGATATTAAGGATATTGTTAAGAACAGGGAGCAGTATCCAGAGCTTAATATCCGTGGTGTCCAGTGCTATACAGGCACACAGAAGAAAAAGTTTGATATTATAAAGTCAGAAATAGAGTGGCTTGATGGACTTTGCGACAGTCTTTATGCAGATTATGGCTTTAAAGCAGAAGAATTAGAGTATGGTCCGGGACTTCCAGTATCATATTTTGGTGATGTGGCATATGATAATAATTATGATATGTTAAAGGAGCTTGCTGCTTTACTTGAAAATTACAAGGCAAAGTACAGCATAACACTTGAAATGGGCAGATATCTTGTGGCTGAGTGCGGCGTATATGTAACAGGAATTGCTGATATTAAGAAGAACAAGGGACAGCAGTATGTAATAGTTGATGGCGGCATTAACCACGTTAATTATTATGGACAGGCTATGGCTATGAAGAAACCAAGATGTGAATTCATTCCAATGGAGTACACAGAAGGGTTTGCTGATGGTGCAGATCATGAGGTCGAAGTGTATTCACAGGGAGTACAGCCATATAATATATGCGGTTCATTATGTACAGTAGGGGATGTAATTGTTAAGAATCTTGAATTAAAAGATGCTAAGATTGGCGATATGATAGCATTTTATAATATTGGAGCTTATTCGGTTACGGAGGGAATATATCTGTTTCTGAGCCGTCGAATGCCGGCAATTGTGATGTATTCTAAGAAAAATGGTTACAGAGTTATAAGAAAACCTATTGAAACATTTTTAATAAATAGCAGTAATACACAATAATTTTACAATTTTGTAACAAAATATGATTGACTATATGCGAATGAGAAGATAGAATGTTTTCTGTTCACAGATGTGTGATCAATAGATTTTAATATTTTGCGAGGTTTATTATGGATCAGTTATTAGACATTTTGAATGAAATTAACAGTGATGTGGATTATGAAGTATGTGATACTCTTATCGATGATGGTATATTCAGCTCATTTGATATTGTATCACTTGTTGGTGAGTTAAACGATGCATTTGACATTGATATCACACCAGTTGATATAGTACCTGAGAACTTTAATTCAGCAGAAGCTATGTGGGAGATGATTCAGCGTCTGCAGGATTAATCCGGAAAGCGGGGTAAAATAATATGTCACTAGTTTCTACCGGATTTCTGGTATTTTTATTAGTGGGAGTAATTGTATATTATCTTATACCTAAGAAGGCACAGTGGGCATGGCTTTTGATATTAAGCTATGCCTACTATTTATGTTCGGGATATAAGACTGTTGTATTCATATTACTTACAACAATCGTTACTTTCACATCAGGAATCCTTTTAGAGAGAACAGAGGATAATCTTGACAAGAGCCTTAAAGCAGATGGGCTGGCAAGAGAAGATAAAAAGGCTTTAAAAGAAAAGGCAAAGACATATAAGAAAAGAGTTGTAGTACTTGCTCTTCTTCTGGTATTTGGTGTGCTTGCAGTTGTTAAGTACCATAATTTTGCGATTGAGAACGTCAATGGCATAATTAAGGCTTTTGGTGGCAATGGCAGGATATCAACATTTACACTGCTTCTTCCGCTTGGAATATCTTTCTATTCATTCCAGTCGATATCATATGTTATTGATGTATACAGAGGCAAAGTAAAGGCATGTAATAACATTTTTAAATATGCTTTGTTTGTTTCGTATTTTCCTCAGATAACACAGGGACCTATCGGAAGATATGACAGACTTGCACCACAGTTTCTGGCAGAGCATAAGTATGATCTTGCAGTTATCCAGCATGGATTGCAGCGTATGGCTTGGGGACTTTTCAAAAAGTTCATTATAGCTGACCGTGCAGGAGTCGTGTCTGATCTGGTGTTTAATAATCCCGGACAGTATCATGGAATATATGTAATAATAGGTGTTCTTGCGTATTGCGCACAGCTATACGGAGATTTTGCTGGTGGAATCGATATGGTTATGGGTGCTTCCGAGATGTTTGGAATCCACCTGGATGATAATTTCAGACAGCCATTCTTCTCTCATTCTATTGGAGAGTTCTGGCGCAGATGGCACATAACACTTGGTACATGGATGAAGGATTATGTGTTCTATCCGTTCAGCTTAAGTAAAGCCATGAATAAGCTGGGTAAGTTCTTCAAGAAACACAGCAAAACAAGATTTGGTAAATATATGGCGAAGGCATTGCCTATCTGTCTGGCTGATTTACTCATATTCTTTATAGTAGGTGTATGGCATGGAGCAGCATGGAAGTATATCGTATATGGTATGTACAATGGTATAATCATGAGCTTTAGCAGTATTATGGCACCTGTTTATGAAAAAATGTTTAAAATAACACATATTAACAAGACTGCACGCTGGTACAGAGGATGGCAGATAATAAGAACATTTATACTTGTTAATATAAGCTGGTATTTTGATAACGCAGCTACTCTTACAGATGCATTCAGACTTATGGGAAATACATTTAAACATGCATCATTCAGCATGGACGCCGTTGTAAAAATGTTTGGAAGCCAGCTGGATTTGATTATATTACTTGCAGGCTGTCTTGTGTGGCTGATTATAAGTATACTTAAAGAGAAAGGCATTGTAATCAGAGAAGCTCTTGACAGAAAGCCGCTGATTATCAGATGGGCTGTATACATAGCTCTTGTTATGTCAGTTGCAATGCTTGGCTATATTTCTAATACATCGGGTGGATTTATGTACGCCCAGTTCTAATCAGAGGTGCAGGATACCATGAAGAAGAAAGCATTTAAAGAGATATTAAAATATGTGAGGGTGATAGTATTCTTTGCGGTTATAACCATACTTGTTGAAGCAGTTAATTATGTAATGGTTCAGCCGGGGTATGCAAGATATATAATCCATACAGTTGACAATCCGGATGATGGCTCTGATTATGATTGTATTGTAGTGGGAGCTTCACATGGAAGGGCTTCAATTGACCCGCATTATTTTCTGGAAATGGAATATGCAGTTAATCCAATTAATATGTGTATTCAGGGCGCCACGGTTATTGATAATTATTATATGATCAGAGAAGCGTGCAATAATAATGACGTAAAGAAGATAATTCTTGAACTTGATTATCAGTACTGGAATAAGAATCTGAAACGTGATTCGGATTTTGGAGATCTTCTTGTATATGGACAGCTTCCGTTTACAAGTCTTAAAATGGAGTATATAGTAAGCCAGCTTATGGATAAAGACTTCAGGACAATATATTTCAGAAGATATGCATTTGCCAGGAATTGGAAAACGGCTAAGAAATATATGGCTATAAAGAAGACTGATGAATATAAGAATTTCCAGATTGAGGGTGTTGCCGGAATTGATACAGAAGGACCATATCAGGGATTGGGATTTTTCTACCGTACAAAGGTAACTGATAAGAAGGGAAAGCTTAATCCATCACCGTGGACATATGAAGATCTTAATCCTAAGGTGCAGAAATATTTCCAGAAGATAGTTAAGTATTGTAAGGACAATGGAATTGAGCTTATATGTGTTACTGCACCAATTACACCATCGTCGGTTGTTTCGGGTGCTGCTAATGAGGCTGATACATATTTTAAGCAGATATGTGATGAGAATAATGTAAGGTATATAGATGGCAATCTTATTAAGAATGAGATTCTTAATGTAAGTGATGATGATTTTTCTGACTGGGAAGGTCATATGAACGGAGAGCTTGCTGAGCAGTTCTCAGAGGTACTCACAGAGATACTTAAAAAGAATGATTGTTCAGAATATTTTTACAGCAGTTATGATGAGTGCATAGAGGCAATTAAAGCGAGGGGCAATGAGTAATAAAATATTAAAATATGTCAGAGCTGTGGTGTTTATTGCCATAGTGGTCGGGCTTGTCAAATGTATGGATTATGCGATGATGCCATCAGGCTATATAAGATACATTATACATGAGGCCGACAATGCAGATACTGATGAAGGATATGACAATATAATAATTGGAGCTTCACATGCAAGATCTGCTATAAATCCAGTAAAGCTCGATGAAGCCGGGGCATCTGACAATGCATTTAATCTTGCAATACCAGGCGAGACGGTAACAGATTCATATTATCTTTTAATGGAGAGTGACCGGCATAATAATGTAAAAAGAGTTATATATGACCTTGATTATCAGTACTGGTGCAATTATGCAGAGAGGGAGTTTGAAGACTGTTTCATATACACATGGCTTCCTTTCAGTAATGTAAAGCTTAAGTATATAGCTGATAATCTGCTCACAAAGGATTTTCGTACTGTATATTCAAAGAGATGGGCTTATGAGATATCACCGTCTGCTATTATGAATAATCTTAAGGTTAAGAGCAGTGCGGCATACCGCAACTACAGTATGGATGCAGTTGAGATACATGATGCCGGAGGACCTTATGCTGCCAAAGGATTTTTCTATAGAGATATGAAGATGGACAGCCTCGTGCCATCTGATATTGTTGCATGGGATGAGAGTGGAATCAGTGATAAGGTTCTGGATTCATTTGAAAAGACTGTTCAATATTGTAAGAAGAATAATATTGAACTGGTATGCGTTACATCACCTATTACGCCGACAACATCAGTTAACGGTTATTCGGAACAGGCAGGAGCATATTTTACGAGGCTTTGTGAAGAATATGGTGTTGAATATTATGATTTCAATCTGTTAACAATGGATACACTTCCAAGAACAGATGATGACTTCTTTGATGAAGAAGGTCATATGCTTGGAGAACTTGCCGACAGATATTCAGATATACTGGCATCAGTTCTTCTTGACAAATGTGACAAAAGTACCGCTTTTTATGGTACTTATGCACAGTTAGAGCTGGCAGTTTATGAAAATTATGTGACAAAACAGTGAAACTGACAAAATATGCTTGCTATAAACATAACAATGTGCTAAACTTCATTCACTGCATATGTTGAATCTGCAGGTAGTAAAGAGTCGTGATGTACTACATATCTGTTATTGCATTTGGGACACTTAGGCTGCGCCAGAGGAAGTCATATGTATTAATAATACGCCTGCTATGCAGGCACTTTACGCCGGTGTGGCGGAACTGGCAGACGCACAGGACTTAAAATCCTGCGGGACTTATACTCCCATACGGGTTCGATTCCCGTTGCCGGCATATTAATAAAGAGCTATACATAACTATGGTTATGTATGGCTCTTTTTTCTTGCCATATAGAAGTGCAAGTCGTACAATTAAGGAAGATTATTATGATGGGAGATAATCAATGATTAATAATAGAAAACGTATTATTATAATATCTGCTCTTGGCGCGGCAGCAGTTGCTGCGGCTGCCATTTGCATTATGATGACAAGCAGAATAAGAGGCGGTAATCCTACGGGCGAGGCTTTATCACAGAATATTAATCCGATAGAGGCTGCTTCACAGACAGAAGAACCTACTGTATATGTAGATAATACGGTCGACATAATTGACGTTAATTCGAAGACAAGACCATTTGCAGTATCTGTTAACAATACACCAGTAGCTGTACAGGTGCAGACTGGACTTAATAAGGCATATATTGTATATGAGCTTCCAACAGAGAGTTATACATGCAGACTTCTTGCCTTGTTCAAGGTAGAGGATTCAGATGTTACAGATGAAGCACCACAGGAGATTATTGGGTCAGGCAATGTAAGTCAGACAGATACGGTTATTGGAACAATAAGAAGTGCAAGACATAATTTCCTTGATTTCTGTTTTGAATCAGATGCGATATTTGTACATTTTGGCGGAAGCACTTACGCTGAGAGTGATGAGGCAAAGACTGGTATTAACTGGATTAACGGCTTCTATAACAGTGCATATTATTGGAGACATAATCCGGAAGGGCTTGCAACAGAGCATACAGCATATACATCGCTTTACAGGTTAAAGAGTGCAGTACAGGAAAAAGGTTTCAATGCTGAGGCTGAGAATGCATCGGACACAGTACTGCTTAATTATGATGTATCAGATGTTGACCTTTCAAAAAGAGAAGATTCAGTCAGTGCATCATCTGTGTATGTGCCTTACAGCAGTTATCAGTACACAACATTTACATATGATGCTGCGTCAGGTAATTATTTAAGGTTTGCGAGTGGCGAGCCAAGTCTTGACCACGAAACAGGTGAACAGTTTAATACTAAGAATATTATCGTGCAGAAGATTACACACAGCATGATGGATGATAATTACTGCTGGAATCTTCATACAGTCGGCAGGGGGGAAGGTTATTACATAACTAACGGTTATGCTGTTCCAATCCAGTGGAGTAAGTCAGACCGTTATTCCAAGACAGTGTATACATATGCAGATGGAACAGAGATTAATGTAAGTGATGGAAGAACTTATATTGAGGTGTCTGATGTAACTATGACTGTTGAAGTGGAATAGTACAACAGATGGAAGCATATACTTCTATTATTCAACAATAATGGAGGTGTGCATTGTGAACAAGACAATCAAAAAACTTAATATAACAATGATAATAGGGATTCTGGCAGTATGGGTGTCAGGGTCCTTATTTCATTTTGTGTATGACTGGACAGGAAAGAATACATTTGCCGGGCTGTTTTTTCCAACTAATGAATCAACATGGGAACATATGAAGCTGGCGTTTCTGCCTATGAATCTGTATGGAATCTATACATGGTATGCATTAAAGGACAGATACGAAGCAAGCGGCTTTGCGGTTTTACTCGGTGCAAATGTGGCAACATGGGCAATTCCGTTTCTGTACTACACATATATGGGAGTTCTTGGATTTTCAAAAATGTGGCTTGATATTGCAACATTTTTTGTGGCAGTGCTAACTGGTTTCGCTGTGGAGTATCATGTGTTAAGACGTGCCGGGCATGAGAGCTTTGTACTTGGAACATGGATTATGGCAATTGTTGATTTTATGATGGCAGCAGCATTTGTTTCATGCTCGTATGGTGCGCCTGAACTTGGCATATTTGCAAAACCTTAAAAATAACAGTTGACAATAACTAAATATAATAGTATGCTGTAACTGTACTAATTAATATAGTACAGTTATTACGCAAGCTTGTAACCAGTTAAAATAAACACAGAAAGGAATGGAACATGTTCACTATAGATGTCATGTCGCGAGTGCCAGTCTATGAACAGCTCATTAAGCAGGTGGAAGACCAGGTGCTTAAAGGGATTATGAAGGAAGGCGATAAGATGCCATCGGTACGGTCGTTATCGATGGAGCTGTCTACTAATCCGAATACAATCCAGAAAGCATACATGGAGCTGGACAGAAGAGGAATCCTGGTGAGTGTACCGGGAAAGGGCTCTTTTATATCGGCAGAAGCGTTAAAGACTGTCGGGAATCAGTCTAAGGAAAAGCTTTCAGATCTTAAGGAGATTGTAAGAAAGCTTGCATACGCAGGGGTGAGTAAGAGTGAGATAACAGATATGATTGAGGAGGTTTATAAGAAAATATGATAGAGGTAAAAGGTGTTACTAAATCATTTGATGACTTTACAGCACTTGACAATGTTACCTGTAATATAGCGGAGGGCTGTATATATGGTATGGTTGGTTCTAACGGTGCAGGAAAGTCTACGCTGCTAAGAGTCCTGTCAGGAATATATAAGGCAGATAAGGGAGAAGCAATAATCGATGGAATTAATGTATATGAGAATACATACATGAAGAATAAGCTGGTGTTCGTTGCAGATGAATTATTCTTTCTTGCAGGTGCGAACATGAAGAGCATGGCTAAGTTCTATAGTTCAATATATGATAATTTTGATATGGACAGATTCACAGAGCTTACGAAAACATTTGGACTTGATCCGTCTAAGAGTATATCAAACTTTTCAAAAGGAATGAAGAGACAGGCAGCTATAATACTTGCACTTTCAACCAGAGCCAAGTATATGTTCTTTGATGAAACATTTGACGGACTTGATCCTGTTATGCGTAATCTTGTCAAGAAGTTAATATGTGGTGATGTTGCAGATAATAACGCTACTGTTATAGTTACATCACATTCATTAAGAGAATTGGAAGACTTATGCGATCATTTGTCACTTCTTCATAAAGGCGGGCTGGTGCTTGACAGCGATGTATTTGAACTAAAGACGAGTCAGTTCAAGGTACAGGTAGCTTTTAAGGATGATTTTGATGAGAGTAAGTTTGAGGGCATTAGAATTACAAGATACCGTCAGGAGGGTTCAGTTGCCAACATGATAGTAAGTGGCGACAGGGAACAGACCATGGACATTATAAATGCCATGAATCCGGTAGTATTTGATGTCCTCCCGCTTACGCTTGAAGAAGTATTTACTTATGAGATGGAAGCACTCGGTTATACATTTGATGTGAAGGGGGATAAGACGCATGAATAATAAGAAAGTATTCAGCTTTCATATGTTTTTACAGACATTGAAGCAGACAAGACTTGCGGGCTTTATAATGATGGCGGTAATTACACTTATATCAGTTGTACCGATTATTTCATCATTAAGCTATATTAAAGAATATAAACAGGTTAATAATGTAGGTGGAATTTCAGGGAATTATTTTCTGGTATTAGTATTCATAATTGTTGTACCTGTTATATCATTGATAGTATGGAGTTTTCTTAATAAGAGAAGCGGCAGTGATTTTTATCATTCAATTCCATATACAAGATTGTGCATATATCTTAGCAAGACGGCAGCAATACTTACATGGATTGCCGGAATACTTGTTGTGTCATATGTATCACAGGCAGTTTTATTCATGGCTAACAGGCAGTATTTTAATGTGGATTATGCAACAATGTTCCGGATGTATCTTTCGATATTTATATGCAGCCTTTTATGCATGGCAATTATAAATGTATCAATATCCATTACAGGAAACATATTAAGCAATATATGTGTTACAGGACTTATAATGTTTCTTCCAAGATTTATTATGTTAATGGTTACAGAACTGACTGTGTTTCATGGAGAAGCTTACATGATAAGCAACAGTGGTGTGGGGTTACTGGATTCTTCCAGCAATATGATTGTTGGCTGGGTATTTTCTGTATTTGATATGTACAATGGTTCATCAGGAATTGCAGATATGGTTCTCAGCCTTACAAGTAACTTATATACACTTGTGCTTGCACTTATATATATAGCACTTGGCGCACTTCTCTTTGTAAAGAGAAAAAGTGAAACAGCGGGAAAAGCAGCTAATGGAAAGGTTCTGCCAATGATTATCAGAACACTTATCGGCTTTTCAATTGCGTTTATAGGTGTAATGATAGCATATACAAGTATAGATAGTGATGAGACAATAGCAGTTGTTGTGATGTTTATTGTAAGTGCATTGGTTGTGTTTGTTTATGAATGTATAGTAAGTAAGAAGATGAATGTTATAAAGCAGTGTATTCCATCAATTCTTCTTGGATATGTTCTTGCAGTGGTAATTGGAACAGGAGCTAATTCATTTGGCAAATATGAGGCATCGTACGAACCGGATGCTTCAAAACTTGCATATGTATCAATTCAGTCAATGGATATGTACTATGCTTCAGATAACGGATATTTCAGTTCTATATCATCGAAGGTTCAGTTTACAGATGAAGAGATTCTTAAATATGTATCGGAGAAATTTGGGGCATATAAAGATAAATGTATATCAAATGGTGTTCATAATTATATTTATAACGGCAGAGGTTCAGTGACTAATTATAAGGTTGGTTTCAGACAGAATGGTGTTACACATTACAGAAGGATTCAGCTTACAGACAGTGATGCCAATAAACTTGCAAGTCTGTTAAAGAAGGATGAGAATTTTGTTAAGGCTTATATGGAACTTCCGGATAGTGACAAGATTTCTGTTAATTATATAACAGGTAATATGGAGGATTCTGACTGTAAGGATATATATGAAACAATTAAAAGTGAAATTAAACAGATTGGTTTTGAGAAATGGTATCAGATAGTTACTTCAGATGCTGATACTTTCTTGATGTCAGTACGGTTTTCAAAAAATGGCGTTACTTATGATATGGTTCTTCCAATCAGTAAGAATATGCCACAATCTTATAATAAGTATATTAGTATACGGAATGAATATGCCATTAAGAATAATGAAAAAGAGCTTGGAACAATGAGCGACATTTTAAAGCAGTATTTAAATGACAGTT
>OLWS01000956.1_pt1 | contig 10777 bp, 10 predicted proteins | sample 1673601 | NCBI WGS metagenome assembly OLWS01 (sample SAMEA103958116, study PRJEB25191) | human gut metagenome | biome: human-associated habitat [ENVO:00009003]; feature: intestine environment [ENVO:2100002]; material: feces | place: Germany | collected 2013/2015 | reverse complement strand
CGGTTTCCTTCCATGGCATAATGTTCACCTCTTTCTGTGTCCATTATACCTGAAGGCTTACCGATGTGCTGAACCCGCACCGCGACGGCTGCGACGGTTGCAACGGTGAAAATGATACTGTCAGAGCAATCGTCGCTATCGTTGCGACCGTCGCGGAAAGGAAAGGATAGGAAAATGAAAAGCGTACAAATTCCCTATGACCTGTTTCTCGACCTCGCCATGTACCATCTGCGGGGCGATGATGATTTCGAAGAAGAAATCCGGCAGAGCTTAGAGCAGAAACTTGACGCCATGCTGAATCGGCAGCTCTATTCCCGGTATAAGACGGCACCGACCGAAGAAGAACGGGGGCAGGCGCGGCAGGAGTATCTTGACCGGCGTGGAGTGCCGCAGAGCTACCGATGGACTACTCCTCCTTGGGAACTGTGACAGGAGCGTGCCACGCTCCTGTTGCTGGCAGACAAGGTAAAGCATTGGCTGACACAGCCCCTCGCATCCCCGTCTCCATCGAAAAACCCGCAGATTTTGAGATGGATGGCGGAGAGGATTTTCAAAATTCTCTCCGCCTGTGGGCGGCAGCGTTGAAGCAAATTCGATTGCTGAAAGGCTGGCGGTCACGCCGTGGATTTTGCAAAGTGGGTACTACTTGCAAGCCACGGCAGAGGCTTCCGCAGAAGCCGCATTCCCCGTTCCCCCTCGGAGAGCCCACGATACTTTGCAGCCGCAGGATGAAAGTATCATAGTGGGTTATTACACTTCCGCAGAAGTGCTCCTCCGAAAGCTACCCCGTCCTACGCAATCTGAAATCAGGAGGTAACCTGCCTATGGCAAGAGGCGACGGTATCCATCGTACCAACGCAAGAAATATGAGGCTGACCGCTGCCAGAATCGGCAACGCGCAGCAGCACAACGAACGGGAAAAGGAATCCTATGTCAATCAGGATATTGTACCGGAGAGGACACAACTCAACGTCCATTTCAAGAAACCAGCTGGAAGCTATGCCGAGATGTTCCAAAAGCTGAAAGAGGACGGCGTAATCTCCACCCGTAGGTTGAAAGAGGATGCCTTTCTCTACGGCGAGCTGGTCTTTGACGTAAACACCGCCTATTTTCATAATCACGGCGGCTATGACTTCGCAAAACGATTTTACACCGATGCATACAAATCCGCAATAGAAATCGTAGGCGGAGAGCAGTACATTCTCTCTGCGGTCATGCACGCCGACGAGCGCAACCGCGCCATGTCCGACGCGCTGGGCAAGGACGTGTACCATTATCACCTTCATGTGGTCTATATCCCCGTCGTAGAGAAGAAAATTCTGTGGTCGAAGCGGTGCAAGGATAAATCGCTGGTTGGGACAGTCAAGGAAACGATACAGCAGGTCAGTATGAGTAAAAAGTGGGATTCCAAGCCCGCGCTGGACGAGCATGGGAAACCGCTGCTGAACGCAAACGGGAAAACTGTGCTCCGAAAATCCTATTCCGTTCTGCAAGATGATTTCTTCGCCGCCATGCGAAAGGCAGGGTATGACGATGTGGAGCGCGGCGAACGCGGCAGCTCGGAGGAACACCTGACCGTAACGCAGTTCAAAGTGCAGCAGGAGCAGGCGCGGCTGGAATCGATTGAGGATAAGATTGACAGGAGGAAGCAGACGCTTGAAAAATACAACGAGAAGATCAGGGAGCAGAAAGGAGCGGCAGCTTCCTTCCACGAAATCGACAGCATTGGGAAAAAGACCATCTCCGGCAATATCTCCATGACGCCGCAGGACGCGCAGTTTCTCAAGGAGCTTGCCATGGAGGGCGTCGCTTCGCGCGGGCTTATCGGAGATTTGAAGAATAAAGCGGAAACGCTCAAGCGCGATGTCAGCGTATGGAAATGCAAATATGAAAAGCTGCAAGAGCAGACAAAGGACTTCATGGCGGCACTCAAAAGAGCGCCCCGCAAGGTCAAGGAGTTCATACAATTCATGCTCCGCACCGAGTCGGAGAAGCTGGAGCAGTCCGGAAACCGTGATATGCCGCGCTGCAAGAAGCGCGACATGGAGCTGTGAGCAACTACGGTGTAGAGCCGTAAAAATACGAAAATAGCCAACAGGAGCGCGTCGGACGAACCCGGGCGTTGTCCGGCGTGCTCCTGTTTGAAAATTTCCGTTTTCCCTAAGTCAAGAACCGGAGAAAACGCCCGGAAAATACCCCTATTGCGTAACAGAGCGCAGAAAGGAGCTTGCATGAGAACAGGGCTTACCAATAATCGGAATGTTTTGACCGCAACAACACATAGAAGCACCGCCACGCCGGTATATCTTCAATATCCAAAATATGTTGCAGGCGTAGAACACGCATTGCACATGGCATATAAACATCTGATTTGTAAATGCAAAAATTCATTTGCGTTTACAGATTTTCAATTTGCGAATCTGGTAGCAATCTTCACAAATGTGTGCTATAATGTGACTATGTATTTTGATAAGGGGGACTTCCCAATATGCGCATCAGCTATAACAAGCTCTGGAAGATGCTTATTGACAAAAATATGAAAAAGAGTGATTTGAGAGAAAAAGCCGGCATCAGTTCTGCCTCCCTTGCAAAGCTCGGCAAGGGAGACAACATTACCACAGATGTTCTGCTTCGTATTTGCGAGGCAATGGATTGTCGGATTGAAGATATTCTCGAAACGGTTCGTGACTAACCAACACTAAAGAATTTGATTAGGAGGTTTTGATATGACTATATTGGGCAAGAAACAGATGTCTGAAGAAGACATCAAATTGAATTATATCACTCCGGTCATTCTGAATGGTTGGAAAGGTCACATGACAATGGAGACAAAGATTACTGATGGCAGAATCAACATCAGCGGCAATATTGTGGCTCGCAGTAAGCCAAAATTTGCCGACTATATGCTTTATCTCAACGATGGGAAGCCAATTGCCGTAGTTGAAGCAAAGGATAATAATCATTCGGTATCTCACGGCTTGCAGCAGGCGATGACATATGCAAAGATGATGGATATCCCGTTCGCATATTCCTCAAACGGGGATGCGTTCTATGAGCATGACTTCTTGACCGGGCAGGAACGGCAGATTGCTTTAGAGCAATTTCCAACACAGGATGAGCTTGTAGCAAGATATTACGCTGAACTGAACGGCGGCAAGGGCGTATCCGATTTGGAAAAGAAAATTGTCTCCCAGCCGTACTACTCGTCTCAAAGCACATATCCTCCACGCTATTATCAAAGAAACGCTGTAAACAGAACCGTGGAAGCAATCGCCAGAGGGCAGCAGAGATTGTTGCTTGTGATGGCAACGGGAACGGGCAAAACGTATACTGCATTCCAGATAGTGTATCGGCTGCTCCGCTCTGACCTTAAAAAGAGAATTCTGTATTTGGCTGACAGGAACATTCTTGTTGACCAGAGTATTTTGCAGGACTTTGCACCACTTGAAAAAACCATTTACAAAGTGGATTTCTCCGACAAGGAATGTTTGAGCAAGATCGCATCCCATGAAGTAAACTTTGCTCTTTATCATCAGATGGTCGGGCAGAATGATGAAGAACACTTCAAACAGATTCCCGCAGAGTACTTTGACCTCATTATTGTGGACGAGTGTCATCGTGGAAGTGCCAAGGAGGATAGTAACTGGCGAAAAGTGCTGGAGTACTTTTCTTCTGCTACACAGATTGGCATGACTGCGACACCGAAGGAGAGCGAAAAGGTATCGAATATCGATTATTTTGGAAATCCTGTCTATACTTATAGCTTGAAACAGGGTATCGAGGATGGATTTCTTGCTCCTTTCAAGGTTATCAATATCACGACCAACATCGGTGACGGCTGGAGGCCGCACAAAGGGCAAACCGATATATACGGCAATGTGCTCGAAGACCGAATCTATAACAATAGGGATTATGATTACAATATCATTCTCCAAGACCGTATTGACGAGGTTGCAAGGGAGATTACCGAGTATCTGAAAAGCACCGACAGGATGCAGAAAACTATTGTGTTCTGCGCTTCCGAAGATCATGCCGAGCGCATGAGAATCGCCCTAATCAACCATAACGCTGATATGGTCAAGGAAAATCCGGACTACTGTGTTAGAATCACCGGTTCTGATGTTTACGGAAAATCCAAACTTGACTATTTCATCTCCGTGTCCAGCCCTTATCCGGTCATCGCTACGACATCCGAGCTGCTTTCCACCGGAGCAGACTGCAAGATGACAAAGCTGATCGTTCTGGACAAGACGGTTGAGAGCATGACTACCTTTAAGCAGATTATCGGGCGAGGGACCCGTATCAGGGAAAAGGAAGGTAAGACACACTTTGTCGTTATGGATTTTAGAAATGTGACAAGGCTCTTTACCGACCCTGATTGGGATGGTCCCGTAGAACAGGTTGAGGGGTTCCAACACGGCAGCGGAGGAAACAAGCCCAAAGGCGGTGAACCCGCCGGCAGTGGAGAGGAACCGACCGTTGACCCCGTTGAAACGCCTATCGTTGATAAAGACGGGTGCAGGGTGAAGATTATCAATAAGACCGTTTCTGTCTACGATGCCAACGGCAAACTGCTTCGACAGGAAGATATTATCGACTACACGAGAACCAATATCAAAGGCGAATATGCGTCCCTTTCTGACTTCATACACAAGTGGAAGGCCTCCGACAAGAAGAAAACGATTGAGCAGTCCTTTATGGCAATGGGCATTGATTTGAAAGCCCTGAAAGCAGATCAGGGAATGTCTGATGTTGATGATTTCGATTTCATCTGCTATGTGGCATACGGTAAGAAGCCGCTGACAAGAAAAGAGCGAGCGAACAACGTCAATAAGAAGGACTTTTTCAGCAAGTATTCCGTCGAAGCGCAGGCAGTTCTCTCCATTCTCTTGGACAAGTATATGAACCAAGGCATCACTGAGGTTGAGGATATTAAGGTCCTTTCTCTTGCAGACTTTGCCGACTTTGGAAAGCCCGCAAAGATCGTAAAGCTGTTCGGCGGCAAAGCGCAGTATGAGGTTGCTATTAAGGAACTTGAAGCGCACATTTATGAATTAGAGGTAAGTTAATTATGGCGATGCAGTCAGGTTTTATAAAAAGAATCCGTGATATTATGCGTATGGACGCAGGTATCAACGGCGATGCTCAACGAATTGAGCAGATGGTATGGATGCTTTTCTTGAAAGTATATGATGCTAAAGAAGACGATTGGGAACTGAATGAGGACAACTACGAATCCATTATTCCCGAGGACCTCCGATGGAGAAATTGGGCGAAGGCAGACAGCCGCGGTCACGCTATGACAGGAGATAAGCTGCTGAGCTTTGTCAACAATACCTTGTTCCCTGTGCTGAAGGGCAACGATGTAAAAGAGGGCGATACCATTCTCTATGAGGGCATTAAGGTTACACCTGCCACTCCAATCAAGAAAGCAATCGTGAAATCGACCTTTGAGGATGCTAATAACTACATGAAGGACGGCGTTTATCTCCGTCAGGTCATTGATGTCATTGATGAAATCGAATTTGATGACGTAAAGGAAAGCCATGCTTTTGGTTTTGTTTATGAAGAAATCCTTCGTGAATTGCAGTCTGCCGGTTCTTCCGGCGAGTTTTACACGCCGAGAGCAGTCACCGAGTTCATGGCGTTGATGATAAAGCCGAAGCTTGGCGAAAAGATGGCAGATTTCGCTTGCGGTACGGGTGGCTTCATCACCTCTTGGCTGGGACAGCTATCCAAGCAGGTAACGGATATCGCTGCCCAGAAACAGCTTGACGACAGTATTTATGGGATTGAGAAAAAGCCGTTCCCGTATCTGCTCTGCGTAACCAATATGCTGCTGCATGACATTGAAGTTCCAAATATCTATCACATGAACTCGTTGAAGCATAACCTGCTGGATTATACGGATGATGATAAGTTCGATGTGATCTTGATGAACCCTCCTTATGGCGGACATGAGGACAAGTCCATTCAGGGCTTCTTCCCCGACGATCTGGCAAGCTCGGAAACCGCCGACCTTTTTATGTCGGTTATCCTTTACCGTTTGAAGAAAAACGGCAGAGCTGCTGTTATCGTGCCGGATGGTTTCTTGTTCGGTCTGGACAATGCGAAGGTAAACATCAAGAAAAAGCTCATTGGCGAGTTTAATCTGCACACCGTTGTCAGACTGCCCGGCTCTGTGTTCAGCCCCTATACTTCCATTACCACCAATCTGTTGTTCTTCGATAACACAAAGCCGACAACGGAAACATGGTTTTATCGGGTGGATATTCCGTCTGACAGAAAGCATTTTTCCAAGACCAAGCCCATGGAGCTGAAGCATTTTGACGATTGTATTGCCTGGTGGAATGACCGAAAGGAAATTCCGGACGGCGAAAACTTCAAGGCGCAGAAGTTTACCGCAGATTATCTGCTGAACGAGCAAGGCTGCAATATCGACCTGTGCGGTTATCCCCATGAGGAAGAAGAAGTTCTCGACCCGCTTGATACGATCAGAGAGTATCAGGAAAGAAGAACCACACTCAACGCTGAAATCGACAAAGTTCTTGCAGAGTTGGAAGCATTGCTGCCGGGAGGTGTGAAAGAATGACACCGGAACAGTTAAAAGCGAGTATTTTGCAGTATGCCATACAAGGCAAGCTGGTGGAGCAGCGAGCCGAGGAAGGCACCGGCGAGGAACTCTTTCAGGAAATCGAACGAAAGAGAGAAGTGTTGATAAAAGAAAAAATCATTAAAAAAGACAAGAGAACCAACTCAATAATCAATTTTCAAGAAGTACCTTTTGATATTCCCGAGAATTGGATGTGGGTTACTCTTGGAAGCATATTGAATAAACTTACTGATGGTACTCACAAGACCCCTAAATATACCTCTACAGGAGTTAAATTTGTATCTGTTAAAGATATGAGCAACGGTTTCCTATCGTTAGAAAACACTAAATATATTTCAGAAGAAGAACATAAAGAATTGTATGCACGATGCAATCCAGAAAAGGGGGACTTAATACTTTCAAAGGTAGGTACAACAGGCGTTCCCGCAATCGTAGATACTACCGAACCATTTAGCCTGTTTGTAAGTGTGGCATTGCTCAAATTCGATTGCAAATGTATAGATATAAAATTTTTGTATTATATGCTTATGAGCCCCCTGGTACAAGCACAAGCCACCGAGAATACAAGAGGAGTGGGAAATAAAAATTGGGTATTAGATGCTATAGCAAGCACTATGGTTGTTCTTCCCCCTCTCGTCGAACAAAAGCGCATCGTTGCCAAGATTGAAGAACTCCTCCCTCTGGTTGACCGCTATGCTGCTTCCTATGAGAAGCTGGAGCAGTTTAACGCCAAGTTCCCGGAGGATATGAAGAAGTCCATTCTTCAATATGCCATTCAAGGTAAGCTCGTAGAGCAGCGCCCCGAAGAGGGCACAGCCGAGGAACTGTATCAGCAGATACAAACAGAAAAGAAGCGGCTAACTAAGGAAGGCAAAATCAAGAAGGAAAAGCCCCTGCCGGAAATTGCAGAGGATGAGATTCCGTTTGACATTCCGGAGAGTTGGAAGTGGGTGAGGCTAGGTGATTGCACTGGATATTCTCAGACAAAACCCAAAATATCACCCAAAGACATCACAGAAAATATGTGGTCATTAGATTTGGAGGACATTCAAAAAGAAAGCGGAGCAATTCTTACAAGAATAACAGCTTCTGAACGAAAGATCACAGGGGACAAGGTGCTTTTTTATAAAGGGCAAGTTCTATATAGCAAACTCCGTCCATATCTAAAGAAAATTTTGGTTGCACCGGACAACGGAATATGCACTCCAGAATTAGTTCCGTTCAATACATATCTCGTATACGCAAACTATATTGTGTATGTATTGCGCAGCCCACATATTGATTATGCAGTCAACTCTGTTACTTATGGCGTAAAAATGCCCAGAGTTGGGACAGAAACAATGGTTAATCTTTTAATTCCGCTTCCACCCATTGCCGAGCAGAAACGTATCGTTGCCAAACTGGAAGAAATTCTGCCGCTGTGTGAGCGGCTGAAATGAGGTGAATCAGATGACTGCGGAATGGGTCATGGTTATAATCACAGGGATTTATGTTATAGCAACAATTTTTATTTGTTTGGCAAATATCAAGGCTGCCAATGCATCTAAAGAACAGTTGCGGGAGATGCAAAAGCAGTTTGCGGAAACAAACAGGCCTGTTGTCGAGCTTGAATTCCACTATAGCAGAAGAACATGGTATATCGCCCGTTTTGTAAACCGTGGAAACCTGAGTGCCCAGCATGTTAAAATCAATTTAGATCAGGAATTCATTGACAGTCTTCCGGAAGAGTCAATGAAAAAAGAATTAGAACGGATAAAAGGCAAAGAGTGCATTATAGGCGCTGGACAGCATTATGACTTGTATATCGGCAGCAATAAACTTCGTGGAAATCCAAACATGAAGCCGCTAACAGGAACAATAGAATATGAATCACAAGTCAAAACCTATCAAAGTGATCTATTTGTGGATCTGGAGCACTATATGGCATTTTTCTCATCAACAACCGATGAGGAAGATTTGCTTAAATCTGTGAAAAGGATTGGTGATGAGCTCAAAGGCATAACGCAAATCCTAAGTGTCCAAAACACGAAGAAGGAAGATTCCGAATAAACATATCTTTTTCAAAAACAAAGAACTCTTGCCGTTGTGCGAAAGGTTGAAATGAGGTGAATATACAAAATATGTGGGCTAATATTGCTAATTTTGTCAGTAAAAACTGGATTGATATATTGCTGGTTATCGTAGGTGCATCAGCGTTTATCATTTATTGGGTTCAAGAACGCCGCAAGATTTCAGAAGCAGCATCGCTGATCGTCTTGCAGGTAGAAGAACTGCAAACAAGCATTGCAGAAGTAGGATCTTATATTTCAGAAGGCAAATTAAACGATGGTGCTTTCTATGAGTCTCAAATGCTTTTCAAAACAGATTATTGGGACAAGCACAAGCATTACTTCGTAAGAAAAATGGATTCATTCAGCTTCAGAATGTTTGATGAATTCTATAATTGTGCATCAGAAATTCTTGAGCAGCAACAGTTGATGAAGAACCTGCAAAAGAATTTTCTGTTCTTAACACAGCAGATGCTAATGCAGTCCGAAATAAACTACATTTTGCAGATACTGGCAATGTGTGCGCAGAATCCTGTGGATGTACCGACTCTCCTCAAGACAATAGAAGGAAGTCTCCCAGCTGATGCTTCTGATGAGCAAAAAACTGCTTTTGAGAATCTAATGAAACGAATGACTGCGTCAAATCAGAATATAGACCCAAATACATTTTGGAATACTTATAATCAGAGCAAAGCCAATCTTCATTCGGTAATCAATCAAAATGCGCTTACACATTACATTCCCGTCCAAATTCGGATTACTCTCGAAAACGCATTGAAGAAGTACAATGCTATACAAGTTATAGGTTGTGAGGGTTACAGAAAACTGAAGGAAATTGCAAACAGAAAATTTTAATCATACAAAAACTGTCTAAAATGTTCGCTGTTGTGTCAATGGCTGAAATGAGGTGATTTGCCTGATTGACCGAATTGTACATGAGATTCGTATGGCTTTGTCCCATGAACTGTATTTGTCAGCATTAGCACTTGCGCTGACTTTACCTGACACCTGTGGAAAAGCTGAATATCCCAACGAGGATTACAACGGCGTGCGCTATAAAAACTGGTGCAGCCAATATGTCATTACAGATAGATGTGATTCCCCCTACGGACAGGATATGCCCTATCTGAACGAAGAAATTATTTATAGTTTGCGTAATTGTCTGCTTCACCAAAGCACACCAAACGTAGAGCAATCCAAAATTCACGAATCTCGGTGCAAGGTTGATAAATTCGATCTTGTCATAACCGGAGAAGATGGTGCTAACGGTGATCTGAGCATGGTCGCCTATGGCAAAGATATGAACATAGTGCGGAGAGAATTGAAAGTACATATATCCCACTTGTGCTACATTCTTTGTACTGCGGCAGAGGACTATTACAAGAACAACAAGGAAAAATTCGATTTTATAAAGTATTCAATCGAAGATGACAGGCAAAAAACAATTCTGTGACGCATATGATGATTTGAAAAAAGAGTAAGCAGACAAAAGGCGATCAACCGTAAAAAGTTGGTCGCTTTTGTTTTGCCTATTATCAGAAAGGAGAAGTTGCCCATGAGCGAAGAATTGGAAAAACTGAGACACAAACAGTATGTTGCGGAGCGCAAGCTGACCGCAGCCAAGCACAAGGAGAAGCGATTGCAGAACGAGCTGAAACGGCTGACCAGAAGCGAGAGAACCCATCGGCTTTGCACCCGTGCCGGAATGTTGGAGACCTTTTTGAAAGAGCCGACCGTCCTGACCGATGAGGATGTGATGGAGCCGCTGACCTTCATCTTCCAGAGCGAAGCGGTTCAAAAGAAGCTGAATCTGCTGATTGAGAGCCGGAGAAAAACGCAGGAAGCGGACGAGGGCGAAAACCCTTGACGGAGACAAGGGCGCAATTATACACCACCTAAAGATGGTGATTGCGTTCTGCCGAAAGCCCATTGCATGGAGCTTGATGATTTCCGCAAAAGTCCCTTGCTCCATTCATCCAGAGGAAGCTGAACTTCCCCTGCGCTAGCTAAAGCCAGCTACCCCTTTGCTTTGGTTGTGTAGTAGAAAATAACCGTTTTCTCTGATATAATATTTTTTGATAGTAATCTGATGGAGTGTGAGACAAATAATGGAACG
>OLWS01000951.1_pt1 | contig 10834 bp, 8 predicted proteins | sample 1673601 | NCBI WGS metagenome assembly OLWS01 (sample SAMEA103958116, study PRJEB25191) | human gut metagenome | biome: human-associated habitat [ENVO:00009003]; feature: intestine environment [ENVO:2100002]; material: feces | place: Germany | collected 2013/2015 | reverse complement strand
CCCAGCACCAGTATAGGCCAGCTGTAAGACAGCATGCGGCGCATAAGGGTGCGGTCGAAGGTGTATTTGAAGCCCGTAAACTCCTTTACAAGCAGGAACATTAGCGAGGCTGAGCAGAACAGGTTGATGTAGAACACATAGCCTACACCCACCTCCGGACTGTAGATATTGCCGATGAAACCGCCGTTTCCGCCATTTTCGTAGAGCGCGGGCAGCAGCAGGAAGAACACAAGGTTGAGCGCAATGGTAAGCACGATGTTGAAGAGCTTGAGCGCGGCAAACTTTATCGGGCGCTTCTTGTAGCGCAGATATGCGAACGGGATGCACTGAAACGCGTCGAGCGCAACGGCTATTGCCATAACCCATACATATGAGGGATGCTCTGCATAGCCCATAGCCGATGAAACGGGACCTATGAAAGCCAGCACCAACGCCACGAACAGGAGCGACGTGAAGCCTACAGCCATGAGCGTGGTTGAGTAGACTTTCTGCGGATTTTCGCCCTCCTTGTTGGCAAAGCGGAAGAAGGTTGTCTCCATACCGTAGGTAAGGATGACGAGCAGCAGCGCCGTATAGGCATACACATTGGTTATAACCCCGTAGCCGCCGCTTGCCGCCGAGAGCTTGGCGGTGTAGAGAGGCACGAGCAGATAGTTGAGAAAACGGCCCACGATGCTGCTCAGTCCGTAGATGGCCGTGTCTTTTGCAAGACCTTTAAGATTACTCATAATATCTAATAAGTTATATTTTCTGACATCATATTAATGCCCTTCTTACTGCCCTGCGGCATCATCCGAAGAACATATAGCATATGGCTATGGCCGCTATCACGCCGGCAAGGTCGGCCAGAAGACCGCAGGCCACGGCGTGGCGGGTGTATCTTACGCCCACGCTGCCGAAATATACGGCAAGGATATAGAACGTGGTGTCGGTTGATCCTTGGAAGATGCAGCTCAGACGGCCCACGAACGAGTCGGCGCCGTAGGTTGTCATGGCGTCCACCATCATGCCGCGTGCACCGCTGCCCGACAGCGGCTTCATCAGTGCCGTGGGCAGTGCGCCCACAAAGTCGGTGTTGCCACCGCAGGCCTCAACCACCCATTTTATGCCGCCTATGAGCATATCCATGGCTCCCGAGGCGCGAAAAACGCCGATTCCAACGAGTATTGCCACCAGATAAGGTATTATCCTCACTGCCGTCGAAAAGCCGTCCTTGGCACCTTCGATGAACGCATCGTAGACGTTCACCTTCTTTCTGACTCCTGCGAGGATGAATGTTATGATGATGGTGAACAGCAGAATGTTGGCCACCGACGTGCTAACGATGTTCATCTGCTCCTTGTCGAGCCTGCCGAAGCCCCACATCACGGCTGCCACCGCCACGCAAAGACCGCCCAGGGTGAGCAGCATCACGCGGTTAAGCAGGTTGATGCGCTGGTATAGACTGGTGACGATGATGCCCGTCAGCGTAGAGAAGAACGTGGCAAGGAGTATGGGGATGAATATGTCCGTGGGCTGTGCCGCGCCCATCTGGGCACGGTAGACCATTATGGAAACGGGGATGATGGTTAGCCCCGACGTGTTGAGCACGAGGAACATTATCATCGGATTCGTTGCCGTATCCTTCCTTGTGTTAAGCGTCTGCATCTGTTCCATGGCCTTGAGACCGAGCGGAGTGGCAGCATTGTCGAGGCCGAGCATGTTGGCGGCTATGTTCATGAATATGCTGCCCGTAACGGGATGGCCCTTCGGTATGTCGGGAAAGAGGCGCGTGAACACCGGACTAAGCACCCTTGCCAGCGCATTGACCACGCCGCCGCGCTCGCCTATCTTCATTATGCCGAGCCACAGCGACAGCACGCCCGTAAGGCCGAGGGATATCTCGAAGGCCGTCTTGGACGAGGCAAACGTGGAGTTCATTATTTCGGGAAACACCTCGGTGTCGCCCATCACCACAAGCCTGAACAGGGCTATGACGAAGGCAACCACGAAAAATGCTATCCAAATATAATTCAGTACCATATAGTCTGCAAAAATAAGATTTTTATCCGGCTTTGCAAAAAGTTATGCCTTTTAATACATTTTTTCACGCTCTTTCGTCCGTCTGCGCGGCTTTTTTGCCACATGGAGGTTTCATCGGCGCCGCCACGGCGCATCACATGGATCACAGAACGACAACTGATGGGCACATGGCCCGAACGGACGAAAAGCCGGGATATATGTAAATATTTTTCATCATGCCGCAAACGGCTTTGCAAAAGGCCATGTTTCGCGCTGCAAAAGGTGGCCTTTCAGCGCCCGAAAGGGCACCTTTCAGAGGCTAAAAGACGGTCTTTTGGAAAGCCGTCTGTAACTGTCTGAAAGACAAGGCGTTGCCGACGGCACCATTGTCCGCCCGGCAACGCCTTAGAATGTGTGTCATAAATAGTATAGAAATAAAGGTTTTTGCTGTATCATGTATGCCGCCACGGGCGTCGTCACGACGCAGACGGCCTTAAAATCATCCTTGAAATCATGCCGAGAGCATGCCTCCGCGACGGCGCACGAGATGCATGTAGCGGTCGTAGACCTCGTCGGCTATGTCCTGCCATGAGCGTGCCAGCGTGGCGCGTGCGTTGTCGCCGGCTGCACGGCGCAGGCGCTCGTCGGCAAGAATCTGCACCAGGCGCTCCGTAAAGCCCTGTTCGTCGGCACTGCACAAAAAGCCGTTCACGTTGTCTCTTATCACGCTTGCAGCCGTCGAGCCTTGCGCCATGAGCGACGGCGTGTGCATGGCTGCAGCCTCGCGCACCACGAGCGGAGCGTTGTCGTAGAGCGAAGGGAAGAGGAACACGTCGGCAGCGGCATAACAGCGCTTAAGCTTCTCGCGGTCGGTTATCTGTCCGAGGAACGTCACTCTGTCGTCAAGTCCCTTTGACTGCACCATCTGTCGCAGCTCGCCGGCGGCATATCCCGTACCAATGAAATACATGTGCCATGAGCGGTCGCGCATGTTGGCGAGCGAGCGGATGATGAGCTGCGGATTCTTCTCATAGATATGCTGCCCCACGAAGAGCAGCACCGGCTCGCAGCGTCCTGCCCCGAGCATCGCGCGGCCTTCGCTCCTGAGCAGGTCTGTGCGTGTGTCGGCGGCAAAGTCGTTGCCGTTGTCCACCACTTCCACCCTGCCCTTGTAGCCATATTCGCGCAGAGTCTCCTCGACAGATGCCTGCGGAATCCACACCTCGTCGGCCTGACTGTAGAAGTCGACGACGTTTTTCACCATATAGTCGACAACCATCCTGTTGGGTATGGCGCGCTCAAAGTCGGCCCGGTATTTAGAGTGGAATGTGGCAACGATGGGGATGTTCTGCTCGCGCGCAATCTTCAGCGCCAGCCTGCCCGACGAAAACGGACTGTGGGCATGCACCAGCGAGAAGCCGACTTTGCCTATACGGGAGCGGAAAGGCAGGTCGACACGCGGGAAGCCCATGCGGTAAGGCTTGCGCATGGGTATGGGCAGAGAGAAGTAATTGTAAACGGGAAACTCCTCATCATACACCGTACCGGGCACCGAAGGCGTCACCACGCACACGTTGTTGCACTTGCGGTTGAGCCACCGCGCATAGTTCTGCACCGTTACAGACACCCCGTCCATTATCGGCGGAAAGCAGTCGTTGAAAATTCCGAGCATCTTTTATATGTTTTATCTTGTTATGCCGCAAAGTAACAAAACACTGATTACTCCGGCGTTGCTATCGTCTGACAATAGCGTTTCAATGTGTTTACCTTTGTGTTACTTGATGTCTCTATGATGTTCAATGCCCGTTCAGCGTGCTTATTCTGTCCTTCACGGTTGACATTCACGGCACCTGACGGAGCAAAAAAAGCGGAGGCGTGCCGCCGCACTGCCTCCGCCAAAAATATATGTATATGATCTTATTGTCCAACCGGCGCGAGCATGTCTGCCACGTCGTCAATATTTCCGTCGCACGGGGCCGGCTCTATGCCCAGCAGACGCGACAGAAGAGGATATATGCAGGTGTTGTCGAACATTACGGTCTTCACATATCCGTGTCTGAAGTCGGGCCCCTCGGCACGGAAGGGCACGTTAAGTTCAGAGCTGTAGGGGTCGAATCCGTGGTTGCCCGGCACCACCTTTCCGTCTTCCGACACTGTCCACCCAACGTCGGGCAGCACCACTATCGGCGCAATGTTGCGGTTGGTGCCATAATGGAAGCACTCGGGCACTTCATCTCTCTTCCACGTCCTTATGTGCGCCACGCCCTTCAGAGCGTTAATTATGTCGTCCTCATGTCCCTTCTTGGGGAATATCAGCGTGGGCAGGTCGGGCATAACGCGCTCGCACCACTCTGGTTTCAGATATTCAGAGAGGCGTATTATGCGCTCGGGCGATGTGGATGCCATGCCGTGGTCGGACGTAACAATGAAGTTGATGTCCTGTCCGCAGGGCAGCGCACGCAGCCTTTTGTACATGCTGCACAGCAGCGAGTCGAGCGTTTCAACGGCCTTTCGCGTCTGCTTAGACGCCGGACCGTAGAAGTGTCCGCTGTGGTCGGGCTCGTTAAAGTATATCATCACGAGCTGCGGACGCACGCTGTCGGGCAGCGTCAGCAGGCGTTCAGCCTCATCAAGTCGTTCGGGAAAGGTCAGCAGAGGCTTCTTTGCGTAGTCCTTGTAGTAGTCGGGATACATGCCTTTGATGGCCACATCAGAGCCGGGCCAGTAGACCACACCCACCTTTACGCCCTGTCGCTTTGCCGTGAGCCATATCGGTTCGCCTCCGTAGAACGAGCCGTCCTTGCTCGTTGCCTTGTCGCTTATGCTGTAGGTGCGGCCCGAAGCCACGTCATAAAACTTGTTTGCTATTATTCCGTGATGGTCGGGCACGAGTCCTGTGGCAAGCGTATAGTGGTTGGGAAATGTCTTCGAGGGGAACGACGGGCGCATAACGGCGCTCACTCCGCGGCTTCCAAGCGAGTCGAGAAACGGCGTGTCGTACATCATCGGATAGTCCCAGCGGCATCCGTCGAGCGACACTATCACCGTGTAATGGCGCCCGGCGCACAGTCTTATGGCTGCAAACGCGAGCAGAAGGAATGTCAACAGACTTGTTTTTCTCATCTTCTTTATTTCTTTTATGTCATTATTTAATATGCTGTTCACTTCGTCTTACATCTTCGTCACAGGCTCATCGACGTCTGTCTGCCGTGCAATCACCGGCGATAAGACCGGCCGAAACCGCAACATCATCGCCTTAATGCATGACTGAACCATTGCCGGCAGATGTTAAGACGCTGCAAAATTACTAACTTTATTTAAGATGCGTATTGATATTTTGTTACAAATCAAATAATTTGAGGCATCCCGACAGTACTCCGTATCAGGCATATAAAAGGCCGCGGGGCTGCACATCATCGTCTGTGCAGCCCCGCGGCTATATCCATATCGGTGCCTAAGCCCGTCAGCCGGGCAGCGTCCTACTTAAGCAGGGCGTTTATTTCGGCATCAATGTCAGTAATTTGTGCGTCGCGTTTCTTCACCTCATTGTTGCGGTCTATGAGGAAGAAGGTAGGAATACTCGTTACGTTATACGATGCAAGATTCTTCGACTGCAGTCCCTGCGGGTCTCTTACGCTTATCCACGGCAGGGCGGCTGTCTGCGTTTTCCAGAAGTGTTCGTCGGGATCGAGCGACACCTGATAAATCTCCAGACCGCGAGAATGATATTTGTTATATAGCTCACGCATCTGCATTATACGCTTTGTCGACTCTCGGGCACCGAATACGTGGAAGTCGAGCAGCACCACCTGTCCTTTAAGGTCGGTCAGACTGCGGCGGTTGCCCTTGTTGTCGAGCAGCGAGATGTCTATGATGTTAGACACATGCACCTTGCTTGCGTCTATGCTCTGGGCTGCCATCTTGTTGCGCATGATGCGCACATCCTTCATGCCTTCAATGGCAATGTTGTGCAGGTTCTTGCCTCTCAGCGCGTTGGGGTGGTATGTGTCCCAGCTTGTTGCCACTGCCGCAAATGCCTTAACGTCTTCGGCACTCTCGCGCGGATTAAATATCAGCATGTTGCCGAGCGTCTGGAACAGGGCGAAATACGACGAGGCGCGCATAGGAGCCTTGTAGATATAGTTGCGTTTTATCTCGTCTTTATATGCCTCAATGAGCCGTCCGATGCTGTCGCGTGTAAGGTCGTAGCCCAGGTTTGGGTTGTTCTGCACTGCTATCACGCGGTTTTGCAGGTCAATCTGCTTTAGGGCAAGCTCCTTGATGGTGGCACATTCGGCAGAGCCTTCAACGGTATATCCTGTTGCCATCGATGGATATGCAGCCTTAATCTTGATTGTCTCGGTTGAATCAACGCTGAGGTTGATAATCTGTCCGGCTATTCTCAGTCGGTAGAACTCAGGCGCATCGGGAGCCTTCTCGCTGAAACTGAATGAGCCTTTGTCGTCCAGCTTAACCGAGTCGACCACAACAGGTCCGTCGAGACTCATGTTTTCAAGATACAGCACAGAGTCTTTTGCCTCGGTAACTGTTCCGTCTATATGAAACTTTCTGTTGTCGCATGAAGTAAGCATCGCCGCCATGAGGGCGAGAGTGCATACGCACAATGATGAAAATGTCTTTTTCATTGTTATATTAGTTTTATTAATTGCAATCCGGCAAACACCGCAAGGAGTCCCAGCACCACGCTTCCGCCGACATAAAGCGCCATAAGGAGTGCGCTGTCGGCACGCATAAGCGAGAGCGACTCGTTCATGAATGTGCTGAAAGTGGTGAATCCTCCGCAGAATCCTACGGTGAGCAAGAGTTTAAGTCCGGGACTTATACTGATGTTGTTGTCGGCAAGTCCGTAGACCATACCTATGATTAAACATCCCAGAATGTTTACGGTCATTGTGCCGAAGGGGAAATGTGACAGCACATTGTCCTGCACGAGCTTTGACAGCAGATAGCGTGCCACGCTTCCGCAGGCTCCTCCGACGGCCACTAAGATAATATTTTTCAACATGCTTGCAAAGTTAATGCAAGTTGAGTGAAATACAAAATAAAAGAGTGTGAAACAGTATTTTATTTTTATTTCCGAGACTATATTTACATTATTAGAATATAAAGGAAGAATGTAAACAAGGCCGGGCTATCTGCAAATGGCCAAAAATCTGTAAGCAAAACTATTCTTAATGCTTACATCAACTTCCGTCGACATCATTCTAAAAGAAAATCATTAAGCAAAACAAAGCATATTGCTTACAATATAAAAGGCCACCTTTTAGCTTGCAAAAGACGGCCTTTTAGACGGCAAAAGGTGGCCTTTCAGAATGCAAAAGACCACCTTTCATATTATATATAGATACCCATTGAATAATTTCGCCACTGCCATGCCATAAAGACACGGCACCAACTAACCATGCAACAGACTATAGACATTCAAAACATTCACATTATTTACGCCATATCAGACATTATCCGCGCGAACGGCGGCGCAAGCGGCGTACCCAAAGATAATAGCCCGTGATGGGCAGAGTTGAGCCAAACAGGGCGGCTATGAACCACAGTATGCGCGTGAGCAGACCGCCCCAGTTGCCCATATGGACAGACATTATCCAGCCGCGTATCTTCGACGATTTATCACTGTCGGCATAAAGCGAAACTGAAGTGATGCGGCCGTCAGCCGGATTAAACGTATATTTGTCAGCAGCACGCTGGTTGCCAAGTCCGCCGAAAGCCACGTCGGCCGTGCCGTCGGATACGGTTATATTGTCGAATTTTACGTTGCGCGCACGCAGTGTGTCATACACTCCCTGCCATTCGGCATATACATCAGCGGTCTTTTCGTCCTTGCCGGCATTATCATCAGCCTTGCCGGCATTCTTCTTTGCCTTTGCCGCGTCTTTAGCCTGCTGCTCTGCATAAGCCACGGCACCGCTCTTTGGCACCTCATTGACACCGAACAGGGCATAGAAGCCCTTGCTGTACCATGTGAACGACCATGTAAGTCCGGTCAGCGCCATGGCCAACAGCAGCAACAGCACATACATTCCGCCTGCCACATGAAGACTGCGCCACAGCAGATGGCGGCCCTTCGATGCGGTTATCTTCAGACTGTTGCGCAGCATGCGGCGCGTCTTAGGCCACCATATCACCATGCCCGACAGCAGCACCAGCACAAAAACAATGGTGGATATGCCCACAACGGTGCGGCCCCAGAACACTCCGCCGCTGTCGTCACGACTGTCTAACAGCCAGCGGTGAAGCTTCAGCATCGTAGCGAAAAACGCCGGCCGTTCATACAGCCCCTTCACCTCGCCCGTATACTGGTCTACATACACGGCAGCGCGGCGCGGCTTTGAGAGATTTACCTTGCATGCCATCTCGGGGTCGGCAAACATCGTTACGCCCGTAACCCTTACGTCTTCGGGCAGCGTCTGTTCAACGCTCCTCACTAGACTTTCTATCGGCAGCGCCGTGTGCTGAGGTCTGTCTACATACAGCACGTCGTGCCTGAGCAGCTTAACGGCCTCGGACTCTAACACAAGCATGGCGCCCGAGAAGCATATCAGCGTAACTATGATGCCGAAAGGCACAGAAAGCCACAAGTGAAACTTTAAGAAAATCTTTTTCATATACTATTATTCAACGTCATTTCTGTCAAATTATTATTTGCCGCAGCACGCCAGCCGGCACGCCGGATAAAGGAGTACGTTATATCAGTAACTGCCGTGCCCGGTGGCCGCAGGTGTATTTGCGCGCCCGATGACAGCCTAACCCGGCACTCAGGGCGGCAGTCTGCATGATGCCAGTCTGCCCTGTCACGGCTTGTTTTCATGCCGCCAGCCTGAGCCATTGCAAAATTAGCAGTAAACGAGAATGTCTGCAATAGCCAATTATCGGTATTTTTATGGCCCTGCAGAGGCACACACTTGCCGGGGCGGATAATAATTTATGGGTATTCAGGACGACGGAACGAAAAGATGTTAAATAAGTTAATTGGCATTGCTGAAACAGCCGTATTTTTGAAAGCGGAATGTATTTTGGCATGAAAAACACGAAAAACGGCATGTTTTATAACACCTTATCAATCAGTACATTACGCAAACGGCATGACAAATGGCACGAAACGGCAATGCGAAAGGGCACCTTTTGCAAGGCGAAAGGATAGCTTTCAGGGCGTAAAAGGATGCCTTTCTGACTGAAAAACGGGACGAAAATCAATGAAGGAATGATGAACTTGGGGAATTTCTGACCATAAACGGCATGACGGACATGACAAAACGGACATTAGAGCGGCAAGACACGGCCCCGTGGAACGCCGAAACGCGCTCCGCGATGTGTTAAAACAAAAGGCTGAAACCGGCCTCAACGTTAAAATATCATAATGTTATGACACAATTAAGCGGCTGTTGCGTATATATAAAGCGGAGGCACAACGCATCTGCCGCAAGGCCCTCGCCCATCGCTCATGCCTACGCCCCGGCTGCCAGACGGCACACTGGCCTGAGCGGCTACGGCATGCACATATACGACAGGGCGGCAAAACAAAAAAGCGGCAACCGCATGGATGCCGCTCTGAAAGTGGTCTCACCGAGAATCGAACTCGGATCTAATCTTTAGGAGAGACTTGTTCTATCCATTGAACTATGAGACCAATCCGACTGCAAAGTTAGTCAGTTTATGACGTAAAACCAAATAAAATGTGAAAAATCATATTAACAATTAAACTTTTCACGCTTAGAAACATCACAATAGGTGTTATGAAGAAACTTATTATTTTTAGTCTGTTAGTATTATACGCCGCCATATGCCATGCGCAAGGCAGCGTAAGGGGAAAGGTTGAGGATACACAGACGGGAGAGGCTATGCCCTTCGTCAACGTTGCTGTGTATAACCGTGCAACATCAAAATTCGTAAAAGGCGCCATCTCAGACGAGAAAGGCCTGTTCTACATCGACAAGCTGCCCTATGGCAACTACACCGTGAAGCTTACCTACATAGGCTACACCACGGTTGAAAAAGCGTTCAGCGTGGCCGAAAACAGAAGGCACATGAACTTTAAGAAGATCTACATGAACGACGACAGCCAGACGCTCGAAGAGGTTACGGTGACGGCACAGAGGCCTACAATGAGGCTCGAGGTTGACCGCAAGTCGTTCGACGTTTCGCAGGACATCACCAATGCCGGAGGCGACGCCACAGACGTGCTTGAGAACATCCCCTCGATAGAGGTTGACACCGACGGCAACATATCGCTGCGAGGCAACACCAGCGTGGAGGTGTGGATCAACGGAAAGGCAAGCGGACTGACGAGCGACAACCGCGCCGAAATCCTTCAGCAGCTGCCTTCTGAGAGTATAGAGAGAATAGAGGTGATAGACAACCCGTCGGCAAAATTCAGCGCCGAGGGAAGCGCCGGAATCATTAACATCATACTGAAGAAGAACCGCCAGGCAGGATACTACGGCTCTGTGCAGGCCGGAGGAAGCACGCGCGGAAGCGCCAACGTGAACGGCAACATCAACTTCAACATCGGACGCTTTGAGGGATACGCCAGCCTTGGCTACCGCCACCGCAGCAACGACGGCGGCTCGATGAGCTATCAGGAGTATCTCAACACCAACGAATATCAGTCGTACACGGCCGACAACGACCGCATGGGCAACAATATGTTCGCACGCGCCGGACTAACCTTCCGCGCAACCGACAATGACGAGTTCACACTGAGTGGAATGACAATGGTCGGCGGACACAAGAACGGAGGCACAACGCCGTATCACTATGGTACGATAGGCGCACCGCAGGACAGCTACATCATGCTGCGCCG
>OLWS01000949.1_pt1 | contig 10842 bp, 5 predicted proteins | sample 1673601 | NCBI WGS metagenome assembly OLWS01 (sample SAMEA103958116, study PRJEB25191) | human gut metagenome | biome: human-associated habitat [ENVO:00009003]; feature: intestine environment [ENVO:2100002]; material: feces | place: Germany | collected 2013/2015 | reverse complement strand
TGGAATGCATATGGTTATGATATGAAGAAGATTTCAGATGGTGGAATATATGATTTGTTCATACCAGGAGCTAAAGCAGGGGATATGTATAAGTTCCTTATTATTTCCCAGAGTGGAGAGGCTCTTTACAAGGCAGATCCATATGCTAATCAGGCACAGTTAAGACCAGAGACAGCATCAATAGTTGCCGATCTTTCAGGTTATGAATGGAAAGATTCCGAATGGGTTGAGAAGAAGAAGACAGAGAATCATCTTAAAGCACCTCTTTCTATATATGAATGTCATCTTGGCTCATGGAAGAAGAAAGATGATGGAACAGAGGACGGATTTTATACATATAGAGAATTGGCACCTGAGCTTGCAAAATATGTAACAGATATGGGATACACACATATTGAACTTATGGGAATTGCAGAGTATCCATATGATGGATCATGGGGATATCAGGTAACTGGTTATTATGCACCTACAGCAAGATACGGAACACCTAAGGATTTCATGTATTTTGTAGATTATATGCATGAAAAAGGAATTGGTGTAATTCTTGACTGGGTACCGGCACATTTTCCAAAGGATGCACATGGACTTGCTAATTTCGATGGAAGCTGTGTATATGAGTATGCAGACCCTAGAAAGGGAGAGCATCCTGACTGGGGAACGAAGGTATTTGATTATTCCAAGAATGAAGTGGCTAACTTCCTTATTGCTAATGGAATGTTCTGGGTGGACAAGTTCCATATTGATGGTTTAAGAGTTGATGCTGTTGCTTCAATGCTGTATCTGGATTACGGAAGGACAGAAGGAAACTGGGTTCCTAACAAATATGGTGACAACGGTAATCTCGAAGCAATCAGCTTTTTAAAGCATTTTAACAGCATGTTAAAGAAGAGATTCCCACAGGCAATAACTATAGCTGAGGAGTCAACAGCATGGCCTATGGTAAGTGGTGATCCTGACAATGGGGAATGTCTTGGCTTTACATTTAAGTGGAATATGGGCTGGATGCATGATTTCCTTGAATATATGAAGCTTGATCCATATTTTAGAAAGTTTAATCATAGCAAGATGACATTTTCATTGATGTATGCTTACAGCGAGAATTTCATTCTTGTGCTTTCACATGATGAGGTTGTACATCTTAAGTGTTCTATGCTTGGTAAAATGCCTGGTGACAGGGAGGACAAGTTCAAGAATCTTAAGCTGGCATATGCATATATGTGTGGACATCCTGGTAAGAAGCTTTTATTCATGGGACAGGAATTTGGTCAGTGGAATGAGTGGAGTGAGAAGCGTGCTCTTGACTGGTATCTGTTAGAGGATGAAAGTCATACAGAACTTAAGGATTTTACGAAAAAGTGTCTGAAGCTTAATAAGAATTATCCATGTCTGTATGCTACTGATTACAGCAGTGAAGGATTCAGATGGATTAATGCCAATGATAAAGATAATAGCGTTTTATCATTTATGAGAATCAGTCCGGATGGAAAGAAGAATCTTCTCTTTGTACTTAATTTTACACCAGTTGAAAGAGACAGCTTCAGAATAGGAGTTCCGTTCAAGACTAAGTATAAGCTGGTTCTTGGAGATAATGAAGCTGACCAGAAGAAGACTCTTACAGCCGTTAAGGGAGATTGTGATGGATATCCGCAGTCATTGCTTATTGACTTACATAAGTATGGAATAGCTGTGTATGAGTTTAACGGTGATGTTTCTAAGGTTCATGCTACGAAGATATAGGAGAATAATATAGAGAAAGGGAGCTGGTTTGGATTTTTATTAATTCTGAATCAGCTTCCTTTTTATTTGCTATAATATATGTCTCAATTATCCCACCATATCTGCCGAAATATTTATTATATGACAATGAGTGATTGTTTCAGATAGTAAATAAGAAAGGCAGCAGAATATGACATATACAGTTTCAGGCGCGAATTTTAATAAAGATGTTGCGGCACAGGGAACATCTATTAATTATAAAGAAAATAAGGCGGTTAAAAGTGAAGGTGTGGCAGGCTCATTTGCAGGAGTGGTAATCTCTGGCAGTGTGACAGCTGCAAATGACAATACATATGAGGGACTTCTTAAGGAGGCAGATGATGTAAAGAGCCAGATTATGGCGAGTGCTTCCAGTGCAAAGATAAGCCTTAAGGCATTGATGATGAAGTTATCAGGTGCTGATGCGGTAAAGCTAGATGAGGACGGCTTTAATCTTACAGATGCTACACCAGATGATATGGTTAATATTATTGAGAAAATTAAGATTGAACTTGCGATGCACTCTGATGATTATGTTAATTATGGCACAGCAGTTTCCAAGGATAAGATTGAGAGTGTGACTGGAAGTGCAGCAACAGCGGCAAGTGTCGAGAGCCGTATGCAGGGAGCAGATATAGCTGTCAATGATGAAAGTGTTGCTGAGGTTAAAGGCACACTTGAAAAGAGTAAAGAGTTAAAGCCATTATCAGAGAACACAAAGAATTACATGGTTGCTAATCGCATAGAGCCTTCAATTGCTGGAATATATCAGGCACAGGCGGCAACCTCATCAAGTATCAGTGCGGATGGCGTTACAATAGGAAAGTGCGCAGATGCAATATCTGACGCTGATTTTGAAGCTTTAAGGCCGGGAATTGAGAAGATAATTGCTTCGTCAGGTCTTGAGGTTAATGATAATACACTTGCGGATGCAAGAGCATTTATTAATGCACAGATTCCTGTTACTAAAGAAAATCTTGAATATAAAGCACAGCTTGATTCGATAGACATTGATATGATACAGGCTGATTCAGAGGAACTGCTTAATAAAATATTTGATAATATGAAGCTTGGAGGCAAGGCAGAGAATACGCTCGTTACAGGTTCGCCAGTTGATGATATAAGGACAGCTCTTGATACTATTAACAGGGCAGAGTATTCAGATGTTGCAAATGTGGTATCAAAAGGGGAAACATTTACAATAGCAAGCCTTAAGCTGGAGATGGATGCAAGAAGCTTCAGAATTGAATACAGTGCAGCAACAGTAAGCACAGGAAATAGTGAAGTTAGGAATCAGGCATCTGATGTACAGCAGGCAGCAGATAAGGCGTATGACACGCTTGTAACAGCAAGGGTTCTTATGAGTGCGAATGCGTCCATATATCTCGTTAAGAATAACATTTCTATTCTTACAACTCCGATAGATGAGCTTAATTCAATGCTTATGGAATATGAACAGGCGGATGAAATGTATGAAGAAGCGCAGATTGCATATACAGATGTTCTTGAAGCAAGAAAGACATTGAATGAGATAGTAAGAAATCCTGCGCGTGTATTTGCCAGTATGTTTGACAAGATGAATGAAACTTATGAGGCAGTCGGAACTCAGATAAGAGGCGATTTAGGTGATTCATTAAAGAAGGCAGTACAGGGAAGTGCGGATGATATTATTAGGGAGCTTGGACTTGAGGGAACTGATGAGGACAAGGAAGCAATAAAGGTACTGGCTGCTAATAACATGGATATGACAAAGGAAAATGTAGAGATAGTCAAATCTGTTAATGCAATGATTAATAATCTTATTAAGAATATGAAACCGGAGACAGTTCTTAATATGATAAAAGACGGAGTAAATCCAATGAATGCTTCAATTGAGGAAGTCAACGAATATCTTACAGAGGCTAATAATAAAGCATCTAAGGATAATGAGGAGAAGTTTTCAAAGTTTCTTTATAAGCTTGACCGTACCAATGGTATTACTAAAGAGCAGAGAAAGCAGTTTATAGGAATATACCAGATGATGAATATATTCACCAGAGATGCCGGAGTGGCAGCAGGTGCGCTGATTAAGCAGGGAGCTGAGGTCACTATGAATAATCTTATGACAGCATATAATTCAAGAAAGCATTATGACATGGACGCTGTTATTGATGAGAATACAGGAATGGCAGAGGTAAGCGGAATTGCTAACTATTACAGTGCATTATTTATGGCAAATGGTGGATTAGTTACCCCGAATACATTAAAGAATGTGGATAACTCATCCGGAATCGGAGAACAGTCCGTTGAAATGTTTATTGAACAGTTAGAGGATAACTATGATGCGGCAGCCGAGGAACAATATTATGAGGAATATCTTAAGGAACAGCAGGCAGCAGTGCAGGCAGGAGCTGATATATTGAGGCAGATAAGAAATGCAGATACAGAAATAAACAGTGGTAACATACAGGCTGTTAAAGCATTTTTAGAATCAGGACAGTTCCCGGATATCAGAGGTGTTAAGACAACACGTGATTATGCAAGGGATTCGATTGAAAAAATCGGACATAAAGAAAAACTGTCACTTATGTATGAAGAAATGAAAGATGAGACAGAGGAAGAACTTCAGGAGGTTCTTTCCAAAGCAGGAGACCTTGATACACAGATAGATGTCAATTACGAGGGATTTCTGGATTTAAGACTTAAGGACAGAACAATCGGATATATTAAGAATCTGGCATTAAGGCATGATTACAGAATACCGTATATAACAGACTCAGGAAGTACAGGTATGCTGAAACTTACATTGGTTCAGGATGACGACAATAAAGGTCGTATATATGTAAACATGCTAAGCAGCGTATTAGGAAAAGTTTCTGTTGAGGCTAAGGCTGACAGAGAAAGTCTTGGTATGTACATTGTCAGTGACACAGCAGTTTCAGATGAAGGAAGCCAGCTTCTTGAGGATATGGAAGAAAATTTAAAAGAAGGATTTGGATTTACAAATGTGACCGTCAACATTACAAAATCGTCAGACGTGCCATATGTGACTTATGAAGCAGCGGCTGACAGTGTGGCAACAGATAAGTTGTATGAAATTGCAGCACAGATTGTAAAACTGCTTGCAGGCTAAAGATTTGCACAGAAAGTCCGATATATAGAGCATGAACAGGTAAATTGGACAGACAGAAAGGTTAAGATATGAGAATAGGAACTAATGTGGCAGCGATTGTTGCCAACAATGCATTACAGAAATCACAGAATAATCTGTCAACATCAATTGAAAGATTATCATCAGGATACAAGATAAATGGCTCTAAGGACGATGCTGCAGGATGTGCTATTTCTGAAAAGATGAGAGCACAGATAAGAGGTCTTAGTCAGGCCCAGAATAATACAGCTGATGGAGTTTCTGTTTTAAATACAGCAGAAGGTGCAATTACAGAAATCCAGAGTATGCTCACAAGATTAAAGGAACTTAGCGTTCAGGCTGCTAATGATGTTAATTCAGATGATGAAAGAGAAGCTATACAGAAAGAGATAGAACAGATTAATAACGAGATTGACAGAATATCTGATCAGACAGAATTCAATACACAGTCTCTTATTAACGGTAATCTTTCAAGAAGAGTATATTCAGACCTTCAGGGAGTTAATCAGCTTTCTGTATCTGACAGCTATACAGCAGGTGTATATGGAATAACTGTTACTGAGGACGCAAGACAGGCTATAGCGGTAGGAGCAGGAAGTATTACTATGTCATCAACAGCTTCTATAACAAAAGAACAGGAAGGAACAATAAGCATAAACGGTTACAAGATAAGCATTTCCGAAGGTGATACACTTGATAAGGTGATGGGAAAGATTATTGACGGAGTTAACATCACAGGTGGTTCTGCATTTACAGTTAAAGACCTTAATAATGATACAGCAGCTAATGGTACTGATTATGCAGGTTATGTGCCAACAGCCGATTATGCTGGTTCAACACTTGTTATTATGACTAACCAGTATGGAAGCGACCAGAAGATGAATATAACATGCGATAATGCAGAGCTTGCAGATATTTTGGGAATACCACAGGCAGCAACACAAGATGGTATATATGTAGAAGGAAGCGATGTTAAGGCAGAGATTGCTACAGGAGATGATGGAAAGCGAATTGGTTTTGCTGATTCGGCAATTCTTTCAACAAAGGGAACTGTAATTACAGTAACAGATGTTAATAACAAAGAGTTTTCAATGGATGTTCCAGGTAATGCGGCAGGTACTGTATTTGACGATAGTAACAATGATGGACAGTCAGCTGCAGGTGCAGGTACAGCGAGAACTATAAGTCAGGAAGTCACAGACGTTGGAACTATGAGCATACATGTAGGTGCTAATCAGGATCAGGTTATTGTTATTGATATTCCGGCAATAACAACGTATTCACTTGGCACGGAGCATATGAATGTCATGACTCAGTATACAGCATCAAGGGCGATATCTACTGTAGATGAAGCTATTAATAAGACTAATAAAATACGTTCAAGAATCGGTGCATACGAGAACAGATTTGATCATACAACTAATAACCTTGAGGTTTCAAGTGAGAACCTTACCAAGTCATTATCAACAATGATAGATACTGATATGTCAGAAGAGATGACTACTTATACTTCTGAAACAGTTCTTACACAGGCAGCTACGTCAATACTTGCACAGGCTAATGAAAGACCTTCACAGGTATTACAGTTATTACAGTAGTTTAAGATTCAATGGTTATATAGGAAAGGGATGCTATGACTAAAGAAACAATTAAGACATTTCAGTATAGAATTACACAGGCAACAGCATCACAGCTTGTTGTGATTCTGTATGATATGGCTATAGAATATCTTAATGATGCATGTGAGAGTGATAGTGCTAAGCAGGCACATAATAATATATATATGGCACAGAAGGTTATAGACCAGCTTATATGCGGACTTGATATGCAGTATGAGATATCAGCTAATCTTTTCGTAATATATAATCATATGAAGAGGTCACTTATTTCAGCATCTGTAAGTCTTGATAATAATGAGATTAACAGAATTACAGGGCTTTTAAAGAAACTCAGGGCATCCTTTTATGAGGTTAGTAAACAGGATGATTCTGAGCCGCTTATGAAGAATACACAGGCTGTATATTCAGGCCTTACATATTCAAAAGGTGGAATTAGTAATGAAACACAGACTGATAATATAGAAAACAGAGGATTCAGGGTTTAGCTCCGAATCCTCTGTTTATTATAATCTGCGTCTTCTTCTGTTATAGTGTCTTCTCTGTCTTTTTCTTCTTGCCCGTTCTTCAATAATGTAGATGATAAAAAGAATAACGGCACCAATTCCAACAAGTATCCATATATTAATTCTGATACATGTTTTTGGTTTATAAGATGATGAAACATCATTATTAATGTATGGCAGCAGGCTTCCGGTATCTGTTCCGGCAGCAGATATATTAAGTGTAGTTGTGCCGACAGTATTATCATTGTATAAGAACTTAAGATGTGTTGTCATAACACCATTCTCATTGGTCATGTCATAATTATCATCAACCGTCATTGATACATTTGACAATGAACTTTTATTAGGTATTGTGATAAATGAAGCGTTTAGTCCAAAGTTTAGTGAAAGAGTTGAGAAAACAGCCGAGTTGTAATAGTTGTCATTAGAGAACATTGCTCCGAGCTGGCTTCCGGTTGTTGTTGATTTCTGGAAATTGGCAAATCCCCAGTCAAAAAGGGTTCTTGTATCAACATATCTTATCTCATCTGTGGCTTCCTTAAATACAACGCATATAAGACGCATACCGTCTTTTTCTGCAAATGTAACAAGTGTATTCTGTGATTCATCAGTATATCCTGTTTTGCCACCCTTGCAGTATTCATAATAGTAGGCACGACCCTTTAACATCTTGTGTCGGTGTCTTATTGTACGCTGTGCAGACATGTTAGTTGCAGGAATTACATATGCATCGGCAGTTGAATCAATGCTGACAAAAGAAGCATTGTTATAGCACCCTCTTGCAATCATTGCCATATCATATGCCGTTGTGTAGTGGTTGGTATTATATAATCCGCTTGCATTGGCAAAATGTGTATTCAAAGCACCAAGTTCTTTTGCCTTGGCATTCATCATATCGACAAATGCATCTATTGAGCCAGCCACATGTTCACCGAGGGCATAAGCCATCTCGTTGGCAGAATACAGCAGAAGTCCGTGAAGAAGCTGGTTGACAGTAAATTGCTCGCCTGCTTTTGAACTTAAGTTGGCATCCTCATATACATTAATTGAGTTAGCAGCTGACTGTGAAAATGTTACAACATCGTCCATATTACAGTTCTCAATAGTAAGGAGTCCTGTTAAAATCTTGGTTGTGCTGGCTGGATAACATTTTTCATGAGAGTTCCTCTCGAAAAGAATGGAACCTGTATCAGCATCAATAAGAATGCAGCTGTTTGAGTTAACATCAGGTGCATCCGGCCATACAGCCTTTGTGCTGGTTGTGTCTGTCTCACTGTAGACTTTGTTGTATGCTGCAGCCTGGGTATCCGCTGCAAAAGCTGAGAATACCAAAACAGTGGCAGATACAGCGCTGGTTATCTTTATAAGTAATCCTTTTAAAAATTGCTTTTTCATTATAGAGATAATTCCTCCGATTAATAAAATATACAAATACATTGTAGCCCAGGATTGTACATAAGTAAACCCCGCTTGGCAAAAAGTGATATTTATGGTAAATAATATATAGGAAACTCAGATTTCGGCTATGTCTGTGTGCGGCATGTGCTTTCAGGATGACTTCGCTTAGCATGAGTAAATGCCGCCATCTGCAAAGTCTATTACAGTGCGTGAAATCAAACGCACTTCGTTTGGACGTGCTTTCACGCACTGAACTTATGCAGATGGTGGCATTAACTCCTGCACAGCTTGTCATATTCAAGCGTATACCGCACACGGACATAGCCGAAATCTGAGCTAATATATAAGATAGGAGTAATGTATGAGACTTAGAAATGTACCCGGAGCAAGGGAAGTAATGATAGAGAATGAATATGTGTTTACAGAGCCAGAGGGGATGAAAGGCACATGGTCACAGGTTTTCGGTAACGATAATCCAATCCGTATTGAGATTGGTATGGGTAAAGGCACATTTATAACAACATTGGCAGCAAATAATCCTGATATTAATTATGTGGGTATAGAGAAGTATTCAAGCGTACTTTTAAGAGCTGTAGAGAAACAGGATGAGCTTCAGCTTCCTAATTTAAGATTCATCAGAATGGATGCAGAGGCAATATGTGAGGTGTTTGGAGCGGGAGAGGTAGACAGAATATACCTTAATTTTTCAGATCCATGGCCAAAAGACAGACATGCGAAGAGAAGACTTACCTCAAGACAGTTCATGGCAAGATATGACATTATATTAAAGCCGGACGGACAGGTGGAATTCAAAACAGATAATAAAGATTTATTCGATTTTTCATTAGAAGAGATTAAAGAGGCAGACTGGGAGCTTCCTGTTGTCACATTTGACTTACATAATGACTCTGTACTTAACGAGGGTAATGTAATGACAGAGTATGAGACAAGATTTTCACAGATGGGCAATCCTATCTGTAAACTTATCGCAGTAAGAAATCATTAATAATAAATGCATATACTATATAAAGGCTTTTGGAGAATTGTTGTGAAGAATAAAGCATTTGCAAGGAAAGTATCAGAAGTGATGTATGTGCATAAAGGTGCGAATTACAGAGTGGTAAGATTTAAGAATTCCCTCGACGATGTCGTGAGAATTCTTAATACCAAAAAATAATCTAGAGGTCATCGGGCGAGTCATAAGGCTGCACGGTGACTTTTCTTTTGTCCAGAAAATGCTGCACTGTAATGTTTAACAGGTAGCTTAATACGGCAAATACGGGAACTCCAAGGAACATTCCAATTACGCCAAACAGCGCCCCACCTACGGTTATTGAGAACACAACCCATACAGGCTTAAGACCTGTAGTACTGCCGATGATACGAGGTCCAATAAGCAGACCGTCAACCTGCTGGATGCAGACAATCATGATTACAAATATGATAAGTTTGATAGGGCTTGCGATAACAATAATCACACCGCCAATCACGCCACCGATGTATGGTCCGAAATACGGAATCATGTTCGTTATGCCGACAATCACGCTTATAAGAACAGCATATGGTAGCTTGAGAATCAGCATGATAATAAAGCAGATAATCATGACAATAATTGAGTCAAATGATTTGCCGATAATATAATTAATAAAAATGCTTGCACAATTCTTACAGATGATGCGTGTATTGTCTGCTGTTTTCCTAGGAAGCACGGCATATAAAAATCTCTTAAAATGATAAAAGATATTCTTATTATCAGAAATCATGTAGATGGACACGATAATTGCAATAACAAGGTTTAACACACCCGAAAGAATGGCCATGGATGTATTAAGAATGTAAGGAACCATATTGGTAAGTGCACCAGTCATGTAGTCAACAAGTTTAGGAAGAGCATCTTCAATCTTCTGATTAATGAAATTGTAATCAATAGAAGAATTGGCGTGCTTATCTTCAAACTCAGTGAACCAGTTGCGGATATTCTCGTACCATACAGGAGCCTGATTGGCAATCTCTGTAATACTTTTGTATATCTGAGGCACAACAAAGCCTATTAATACTGCAAATGCGCCAACTGCTATCAGGTAAGCAACAAGAATTGAAAGCATTTTGGCGGCTTTCTTGGACTTGATATGGCATACCCCCATGAAGAACCTGTTATAAAGGGTCTTGATAAACGGATAAAGAACAAGCGCAATCATGCCACCAATAAGAAATGGTGACAGTATATGGAATATATTGCCCAATGACTTGACGGTTGCAGGCCAGTTACCAATGAACTTATATATAAGAATTGCACCTAGCACAAAAAGCAGACCATATATAACAATTGTAAAGTATTTGCTGTTAGGCTGGAATACATTCTTGCCAACAGCTTTGTCAGGTTTTGGCGGCTGTTCCTGTTCAGAATCAAGATTAATAGCCTCAATTGGAATATTGT
>OLWS01000937.1_pt1 | contig 10921 bp, 6 predicted proteins | sample 1673601 | NCBI WGS metagenome assembly OLWS01 (sample SAMEA103958116, study PRJEB25191) | human gut metagenome | biome: human-associated habitat [ENVO:00009003]; feature: intestine environment [ENVO:2100002]; material: feces | place: Germany | collected 2013/2015 | reverse complement strand
ACGCAAGAAGAAGAGCCAGCACTGGCCTATATGGAAATACCGCGTAAGCTACGACGTATATTCCGAGGTAAAGAAGCTGCCGGTGTTCAACCTCTCTAAATATAAGAGCGGATTCCATGTAGAGACATACAACGCACGTCAGCGTCCGTTCGGCTCGCTGGCACAGAGAACAGTTGGCGACATGTATGGCGACAAGGACTCGGCACGTTGCGGACTTGAGTTATATTACGACACCATTCTGCGCGGAAAGATGGGAAAAATAAGCCGCAGGAAGGTGATGAACAAGTATCTTAGCATCACCACGCGCGAGCCTGTCAACGGTGCCGACATCGTAACCACAATAGACGTGGGCATGCAAGACCTTGCCGAGCGCGCGCTTATCGACGAGCTGAAAGAGATCAACGGCAACGTGGGCGTGGCCATTGTCATGGAGGTTAAGACGGGCGACGTGAAGGCCATCGTGAACATGACGAAATGTGCCGACGGCGAATACCGCGAGATAAAGAACAGCGCCGTGTCAGACCTGCTCGAGCCTGGCTCGGTGTTCAAGACGGCATCAATAATGGTTGCACTCGACGACGGAGTGGTTGACACTACATACAAGGTGGACACAGGCAATGGTATATGGGACATGTACGGAGCCAAGATGCGCGACCACAACTGGCACCGCGGAGGCTATCAGATGCTGACGCTGCCGCAGACACTCGAATACAGTTCTAACATCGGCGTAAGCCGGATAATAGACAAGTTCTATCATGACAAACCGGAGAAGTTTGTTGAAGGCATAGACCGCCTCGGCCTGCGCACCGACCTGCATCTTCCGATCGTCGGATACGCAGCACCGAAAATCCGCATGCCGAAGAAGAACGGCAAGGGCCAGTATGTCAACTGGAGCAAGACGGCGCTGCCGTGGATGAGCATCGGCTACGAAACTCAGGTGCCGCCGATATCTACACTCACATTCTATAACGCCATAGCCAACAACGGAACGATGATGCGCCCGCGCTTCGTAAAGCAGATTGTAAAAGACGGCGAGGTGATAGCCGAGTTTCCGCCAGAAGTGATAAAAGCGCGCATCTGCAAGGAGAAGACGCTGCGCGAGATACAGACCATACTTGAGCACGTGGTAAGCCAGGGCCTCGGCAAGCGCGCCGGTTCTACATCGTTCAAGGTGGCAGGCAAGACAGGTACGGCACAGATATCTAAAGGCGCCGGAGGCTACAAGTCGGGCAAGGTAAACTATCTGCTCAGCTTTGCCGGCTACTTCCCTGCCGACGCTCCGCGCTACAGCTGCATCGTATGCATACAGAAATCGGGCCTCCCCGCATCGGGCGGCGGCATGAGCGGTCTGGTGTTCCACAACATAGCCGAAGGCATCATGGCACAAAGTCTGAAACTGAGCGTTGAAGACGCACGCGACTCGCTCTCTATACTCATGCCCGACGTAAAGAGCGGCAACATCCTTGCTGCCGACTATGTGCTCAGCCATCTCGGCATCAGCACCAACAAGAACTGGAGCGGAAGCTATGCCAACGGCAATCCTATATGGGGCAGCGCTAAAAGAGAGGCATCATCGGTGATGCTCACCAGAGGTCCTCACTATGAAGCCAAGATAGTGCCCGACGTAATAGGCATGGGTGCACGCGACGCCGTGTATATCCTCGAGAGCCGAGGCGTAAAAGTAAGGCTCAGCGGCCGCGGGAAGGTAACGCAGCAGAGTCTGCCTGCAGGACATATAATAAAGAAAGGTGAGGTATGCTCACTAAAACTCGAAATATAAAAACAATAAAGATATGACACTAAGTGAACTGATAAAGAACATTGACACGGTTAACATAACCGGAAGCACAGACATAGAAATAAAAGGCGTGGACATCGACTCGCGCCGCGTAGCCGAAGGCCATCTGTTCGTAGCCATGAAGGGCACACAGGTAGACGGCCATACATTCATCGGCAAAGCCGTGGCTCAGGGAGCAGCCGCAATACTCTGCGAGGACATGCCGGCAGAGGTTGCCGAAGGCGTAACCTACGTTCAGGTAAGTTCTACTGAAGACGCCGTCGGAAAAGTTGCCACACAATTCTACGGCGACCCGTCGAGAAAGCTCAAGCTGGTGGGCGTTACCGGCACCAACGGCAAGACAACCATTGCCACCCTGCTCTACAACATGTTCCGCAAGCTTGGCTACAAGTGCGGACTGCTGTCTACGGTGTGCAACTATATCGAGGAAGAGAAGATTCCTGCCGACCACACCACCCCCGACCCTATCGAGCTCAACGCGCTGCTCAGCCGTATGGTTGATGCAGGATGCGAGTATGCCTTCATGGAGTGCAGCTCTCACGCAATAGCACAGAAGCGCATAGGCGGACTCAACTTCACAGGCGGTATATTCACCAACCTTACACGCGACCATCTCGACTATCACAAGACTTTCGAGAACTACCGCGACGCAAAAAAGGCTTTCTTTGACAGTCTGCCCAAGACAGCCTTCGCCATAACAAACGCCGACGACAAGAACGGCATGGTGATGGTGCAGAACACCAAGGCTAAGGTTAAGACATATTCTGTCAGAAGCATGGCCGACTTTAAGGCTAAAATACTTGAATGTCACTTCGGCGGAATGTATCTCGAGATTGACGGACGCGAGGTTGGAGTGCAGTTTATCGGCAAGTTCAACGTCAGCAACCTGCTCGCCGTTTACGGTGCAGCCGTAATGCTCGGACAGAGTCCGGAGAACATACTCATAGCCATGAGCACGCTGAAGAGCGTCAGCGGCCGTCTCGATCCGGTTCACTCACCTCTGGGATATACAGCAATAGTAGACTATGCCCACACACCCGACGCCCTTGAGAATGTATTAAAGGCAATACACGAGGTGCTCAACGGCAAGGGACACGTGATAACCGTGTGCGGAGCCGGTGGCAACCGCGACAAGGGCAAGCGCCCGATTATGGCTCAGGAAGCCGTAAAGCAGAGCGACAAGGTTATCATAACAAGCGACAATCCGCGCTTTGAGGACCCGCAGGACATCATCAACGACATGCTGGCCGGACTTACTCAGCAGCAGATGACCAAGGTGGTGAGCATAGTAGACCGCAAGGAGGCCATACGCACAGCCTGCATGCTGGCGCAGAAGGGCGACGTGATACTCGTTGCCGGCAAGGGACATGAGGACTATCAGGAGATTAAAGGTGTGAAACATCACTTCGACGACAAGGAGATAATCCGAGACATATTTGAAAATCAGAAAGCATAACCCCCAAACTTAAAGATAATGTTATACTATTTATTCCGTTTCCTTGAGCAGTTTGGCATTCCGGGAGCTCACGTGTGGGGCTACATCTCGTTCCGCGCGCTGCTGGCGCTCATCCTTGCGCTGGTAATATCAGCATGGTTCGGCGAAAAGTTTATCAAGTATCTGAAGAGCAAGCAGATAACCGAAACCCAGCGCGACGCCAAGATAGACCCCTTCGGCGTAAAGAAGATAGGCGTGCCGTCTATGGGCGGCATCATCATCATCGTGGCCATCCTCGTGCCCGTGCTGCTGCTAGGCCGCATGCGCAACATCTACATCATCCTGATGATAATAACCACGCTGTGGCTCGGATTCCTCGGCGGTCTCGACGACTACATCAAGATATTCCGCCACAACAAGGAAGGACTGCCCGGACGCTTCAAGATTATCGGACAGATAAGCATCGGCCTCATCGTGGGACTGGTGCTGTGGTTCAGTCCTGACGCCAAGATAAACGAGAACCTGGCCATCGAAAAGCAGGACGGCAAAGAAGTCGTAGTGAAGCACAGGCCCGAGGCCACCAAGTCGCTGAAGACAACAATACCCTTCGTCAAAGGGCATAACCTCGACTACGCCAACATCATGAGCTTCTGCGGCAAGTACAAGACTGCTGCTGGATGGATACTGTTCGTGGTGATGACCATATTCGTTGTAACAGCCGTGTCAAACGGTGCCAACCTCAACGACGGAATGGACGGCATGTGTGCCGGCAACTCGGCCATAATAGGCGTGGTGCTGGGCATATTTGCCTATGTGAGCAGTCACATCGAATATGCCGCTTACCTCAACATCATGTACATCCCGGGCTCACAGGAGCTTGTGGTGTTCCTATGTGCCTTCATCGGTGCGCTTATCGGTTTCCTGTGGTACAACGCCTATCCGGCGCAGATATTCATGGGCGACACCGGTTCGCTGACCATCGGCGGTATCATTGCCGTGTGTGCCATCATCATACACAAGGAGCTGATGCTGCCTATACTCTGTGGAATTTTCTTCGTCGAAAGCCTCAGCGTGATAATGCAGGTGTGGTATGCCAAAATGGGCACCCGCAAGGGCGTAAAGCAGCGCATGTTCAAGCGCGCGCCGCTGCACGACACCTTCCGCACGCAGCAGGAGCAGCTCGACCCGGAGATTAAGTATCTATTCAAAAAGCCAAAAGGAGCGGTGCACGAGTCGAAGATAACCATACGCTTCTGGATTGTCACCATCATCCTTGCGGCACTCACAATCATTACACTGAAAATAAGATAAACAGACGAGTATGAAAAGAATCGTTATATTAGGAGCCGGTGAGAGCGGTGCCGGAGCCGCCGTACTGGCAAAGAAGGAAGGCTTTGACGTCTTCGTTTCTGACATGTCGTCCATCAAGGACAAATACAAGGACATGCTCAACAACCACGGCATAGAATGGGAAGAGGGACACCACACAGAGGAACTCATCCTAAACGCCGACGAGATTATCAAGAGTCCGGGCATCCCTTCAGACGCCCCGATGATAAAGAAATGCGTGGCAAAAGGCATCCACCTCATCAGCGAGATTGAGTTTGCAGGCCGCTACACCGACTCAAAGATGATCTGCATAACGGGAAGCAACGGCAAGACAACCACTACATCACTGATATACCACATCTTCAAGAGCGCAGGCTACGACGTGGGCCTGGCCGGAAACATAGGCAACAGTCTCGCACTGCAGGTGGCCGAGACGCCGCACGACTATTATGTCATCGAGCTCAGTTCATTCCAGCTCGACAACATGTACGACTTCCGCGCCAACATAGCCATCCTGCTGAACATCACGCCCGACCATCTCGACCGCTACGACAACTGCATGCAGAACTATGTAGACGCCAAGATGCGCATCTTGCAGAACCAGACAGACGAAGACTCGTTCATCTACTGGAACGACGACCCGATAATAAGCCGCGAGCTCGAGAAATATGACATAAAGGCCATACGCTATCCGTTCTCGGAACTGAAGGAGAAAGGGTCTATCGGATACATCGAGGAAGGCATGTACAAGATAGAGAAGCCCACACCCTTCAACATGGAGCAGGAGGCCCTGAGCCTTACAGGCAAGCACAACATATACAACTCGCTGGCAGCGGGCATTGCCTCTAACGTGGCTGGAATAAAGAAAGAATTTATACGCAAGAGCCTCAGCGACTTCCCCGGCGTTGAGCATCGCCTCGAAAAGGTAACTACAGTGGCAGGCGTGCTTTACGTAAACGACTCTAAGGCCACCAATGTGGACGCATGCTGGTATGCGCTCGAAAGCATGAAGACTCCCGTAATACTTATTCTCGGCGGAAAAGACAAGGGCAACGACTATAACGCAATAAAAGACCTTGTGAAGGAAAAGTGTGCCGGACTGGTTTATCTCGGTGCCGACAACACCAAACTTCACAACTTCTTCGACGGCATGGGTATACCCGTTCGCGACACCCACTCAATGCGCGACTGCGTAAACGCATGCTATGAGATGGCAAAGCCCGGACAGACAGTGCTGCTTAGCCCCTGCTGCGCCAGCTTCGACCTCTTTAAGAACATGGAAGACCGCGGCGAACAGTTTAAGACACTCGTAAGAGCTCTCTGACACATCGCCGCCACATCAAGGCCGTCCGTCACAGCACCGCCTCACGCCAAGCAATGACGGACAGCCTCTTCATCAACAATAGCAAACAATAATATCAACAGACAAACATGGAAGAAAAAGCCGCAACCGGCAAATTTAAGGGTGACAGAGTGATATGGACAGTGTTCTTCTTCCTCTGCATCATCAGCATCATCGAAGTGTTCAGCGCATCGAGCAACCTCTCTTTCAAGAGCGGCAACTATCTCGGCCCCGTACTGAAGCACGTCATGCTGCTCGTCGTCGGCGTCATGGCCATGATAGCCACCATGAACGTAAAGTGCAAATACTTCAAGATGGTTACGCCTGGGGCCCTGATTATCTCGTTCATCGGCCTTATAGCCGTATTGTGCTTCGGCGAGAGCACCAACGGCTCGCAGCGCTGGCTGTCGGTTATGGGCATACAGTTTCAGCCCTCCGAGCTTGCCAAAGGCGCCATAATACTTGCAACGGCACAGATACTCAGCGCCATGCAGACCCCCACCGGAGCCGACAAGCGTGCCTTTAAATACATCTGCATCGTATGCGCCTTCATCGTTCCTCTCATCATGGTAGAGAACCTCTCAACGGCCGTGCTGCTCTGCACGGTGGTGTTCCTGCTCATGTTCATCGGCAAGGTGCCAAAGGCTCAGCTGGGCAGACTGCTGGGCATAGTGATGCTCTGTCTGATCTTCATCGTGTCTATGGTAATGATACTCGGACACGACAAGGAAAAAGAAAATGCCGACGGACAGAAGATGGCCATGACCGAACAGGTGGAGAAAAAAGACGAAACCGTGGTAGAAAAAGTTTTCCACCGTTTCGACACATGGAAGGCACGTATAGACAAGTTCCTCGACAACAAGGAGATAGCTCCTGAAGAAGTAGACCTTGACAAGGACGGCCAGACTGCACACGCCAACATAGCCATTGCCTCGTCAAACGTAGTAGGCAAAGGCCCTGGCAACTCCGTAGAGCGCGACTTCCTGTCGCAGGCATTCTCTGACTTCATCTACGCCATCATCATCGAAGAGATGGGCATAGCCGGCGCAGCCTTCGTATGCCTGCTGTACATCATACTGCTCTTCCGCACGGCAACCATAGCCAACCGCTGTGTCAACACGTTTCCGGCACTTCTTATCATGGGCTTTGCTCTGCTGCTCGTCATCCAGGCCATGTTCAACATGGCTGTGGCCGTCGGCCTTGTTCCCGTTACCGGACAGCCGCTTCCGCTGATAAGCAAGGGAGGTACGTCAACCATAGTGAACTGTGTCTACATAGGAATAATCTTGAGCGTAAGCTACTCGGCCAAGAAGAAAGACGAGGACGGCGACATGGACGAGACTAAAGCTGACAAGATAAAGCCAGCTGCAACGGACAAGAAAATAACTTCAACAACATCAGCATCAGCCGTGCCCCTCGCCAAGATAGGATAAGCCTGCCGCTAGGGCCTGACAGAAAAAGCAAATAATTAAATCCGAATGTCTTTTCAATGTGTTAAAAAGATATTCGGATTTAATATTTTATAGCGACACATTCTGCGACTTAATCCAAAATCGGTTCTTAGAATTCTGTCTGGATTTTTGCTTTATATTGAGCGTATTTCCGTTAGACTTTTCGCAGGCATAGCGGACTATGTCAAGAAAAAGCAAACAAAAAGACCTCTGAAAACATTTTACCACAGATAGCGTCTAAACATCCAACAACCCTACCTGCCTATGCAGACACCTGTCTTTGTCTGTTCAACATGCTTCATCGTTCCGTCTGAATTATAGTGCAGCTCGTCTACACAGACGCTGCGGCGGCCTATGGCACCGCGGTGGCCGTCTAATGTCAGTACGGCATTGTGATAGAACAAATACCAGCGGCCGTTGAACTCTATTATGCCGGGATGTATGGTGTAGCTGTTTTCTGCCGGACCGGTCAGTTCGCCGCGGTATGTCCAAGGGCCGGCCACATCAGGCGCCGTGGCATACGAAATGGCTTCCTTTCCGCCGCCGTCAGAGGCGTAGGTCAGATAATACATGTCGCCGCGCTTGTGCAGCCACGGACCTTCCATGTATTTCGGAAGATCAATCACCTGTATTTCGCCGTCAAGCTCTGTCATGCCGGGCTTCAGCTTTGCCATGAAGCACGTGCCGTTGCCCCAGCAGAGCCATGCCTGGTCCTTATCGTCTACAAGCACCGTTGGGTCGATGTCGTTCCACCAGCCGCGCTCGCCGTTTGACGTCATCGTGTCGCACACCAGCGGCTTGCCTATCGCATCCTTGAACGGACCTACAGGCGAGTCGCCAACAGCCACTCCAACAGCCTTGCCCGTATATGGCGCACCGGCCTGCACCGTGGTAAAGAAATAAAACTTGCCGTCTTTCTCTATAACCTGTGACGCCCATGCCTCGCCTACAGCCCAGCTGAAGTCGGCAGGACAGAGCACAGCACCATGGTCTGTCCATGTCTGCATGTCAGCAGTAGAATAACAGAGCCACTCGGTTATGTTAAACTCTTTTCCGCCTGAAGCCGTGTCCTGACCGTCGTAATACTCATCATGGCCTACATAGAGATACAGCCTGCCGTCATGAACCATAGGGGCAGGGTCGGCCGTAAACTTGTCTTTCACAAGCGGATTGCCTGTGTTCGTGAATGTTCTCACTACCCGGACGTTGTCCTTCGTGCCACGCCAACAGCATTCCGAGCCGGCTACATCTTGCGCACAGGCACACGTTGCACCCATCAGACATGCCGTAATTAAAGCTAAAAATGTTTTCATAATATTTGTATGTTTTTGTTTTTTTAATTTCTTCTCGTCAGCACCTGCTTCCATCATGGCAGGCACGCCCATGCCTCACTGCACGTCTGCCAGATGCAAATATAAAATTTTGTTTTTGCTGACAGACATATAAAAGAATAAAATATACTCGCATGACAAGAAAAGGCATAGATTTGAAACATAATAAAATAACTGGTACGGATACTGCCTTACGGACCGGTATGACAACAAACATACAGTAATTGTAATGAGGATAGACGGACAAAGTTACGCACAGTGAATTATGAAACAAAATTCAGCATTTGCCAATTGTAAATTGTGAATTTTCAAAAAACCTCTTTACGCATTTTGCTGTTAACGACAAACTTAGTAACTTTGCGCCGGAATTATTACACATCTATATATTTAAATAAACTATGGCAAAAAAAGCATTATTGATGATACTCGACGGATGGGGTATCGGAAAGCATGGCGCAGGAGACGTAATATTCAACACACCGACGCCTTATTTGGATTATCTTTACGCCGTAAGCCCTCACTCACAGCTGCAGGCTTCAGGCGAGGATGTAGGTTTGCCTGACGGACAAATGGGTAACTCTGAGGTAGGACACCTCAACATCGGAGCAGGACGCATCGTTTATCAAGACTTGGTTAAGATTAACCGTGCTTGCAGCGACGGCTCTATACTCAAAAACCCCGAAATAGTTAACGCATACAGCTATGCCCGCGACAACGGAAAGAAGCTGCACCTGATGGGTCTGACCAGCAACGGCGGAGTGCACTCTTCACTCGACCACCTGTTCAAGCTCATCGAGATATCAAAAGAATACGGACTGAAGAATACATACGTTCACTGCTTCATGGACGGACGCGACACCGACCCGAAGAGCGGTGCCGGCTTCATCAAGGAACTGACTGAGCAGTGCGAGAAGAACGACGCCCACATAGCAAGCATCGTAGGACGCTTCTACGCTATGGACCGCGACAAGCGCTGGAACCGCGTAAAGGAGGCTTACGACCTTATCGTTGAAGGCAAGGGCAAGAAGGCTACCGACATGGTTAAGGCCATGGAAGAGAGCTACGCCGAGGGCGTTACCGACGAGTTTATCAAGCCTATAAGCAACGCCGGCGTTGACGGCACGATACAGGAAGGCGACGTTGTTATCTTCATCAACTTCCGCAACGACCGCGCAAAAGAGCTTACACAGGTGCTCACACAGCAGGATATGCCGGAGGAAGGCATGCACACAATAAAGAATCTGCAGTATTACTGCATGACTCCGTATGACGCATCTTTCAAGGGCGTACACATCCTCTTCCCGAAAGAGAACGTACAGGATACCCTGGGCGAATATCTGAGCAAGCAGGGCAAGAAACAGCTGCACACAGCCGAGACAGAGAAGTATGCTCACGTAACATTCTTCTTCAACGGCGGACGCGAGGCTGCATTCGAGGGCGAGGACCGCATCCTGGTTCCTTCTCCAAAGGTTGCAACATACGACCTGAAGCCTGAGATGAGCGCATACGAGGTTAAGGACAAGCTGGTTGGCGCCATCAACACTCAGGAGTATGACTTCATCGTTGTCAACTTTGCCAACGGCGACATGGTAGGCCACACCGGCGTTTACTACGCCATTGCCAAGGCCGTTCACGCCGTAGACAACTGCGTAAAGGACGTTATCGAGGCTGCCAAGGCCAACGGATATGAGGCTATCATCATAGCTGACCACGGAAATGCCGACAACGCAATCAACGCTGACGGCACACCTAACACAGCTCACTCGCTGAACCCTGTTCCGTTCATCTACGTTACAGACAACAACAGCGCAACCGTAAAGGATGGCCGTCTGGCCGACGTTGCTCCTTCAATCCTCCACATCATGGGTCTGGAGCAGCCGTCTGACATGACAGGCGAAAACCTTATCTCGGACAACAAGTAATAACATTCCGGCTGAGCAGTCAGTAGGAAAAGATAAAAATAAAGGGACGGGCATTTTTTGCCCGACCCTTTATTTTTATACAGACATCATCTACTTGCATTTACCCCATCAGAATCAAACAGAACATTTCCCCAAAAACATACCTTTCATGATGCAAAAGGCATGCTTTTACACTGTAAAAGGTGGCTTTTCAGAAAGCAAAAGGTGGCATATTGCAAATTATAACTAGAAGAGCATAATTCGGGCGATAACAGATGTGAGTTTTACCCTAGTCAACTTTAATCATGGAAAGATCTGCTTACAGGTCAACCGA
>OLWS01000933.1_pt1 | contig 10957 bp, 8 predicted proteins | sample 1673601 | NCBI WGS metagenome assembly OLWS01 (sample SAMEA103958116, study PRJEB25191) | human gut metagenome | biome: human-associated habitat [ENVO:00009003]; feature: intestine environment [ENVO:2100002]; material: feces | place: Germany | collected 2013/2015 | reverse complement strand
TTCGGAAAAGTCATAATCACAGCTTACTGCAAATCTGTCTTTCAGAGGTCTTATGCAGTCTTCAACAGCAGGCTTTAGTGCGATAGAATCGTCATGAAGATCATGAACGCTGCTTCGTATGCTCGTCATGGCGGTGTTCAGCGTGCCGCTCAGGTCGTTGATGGCTTCACCGACAGTTCCATCTTTGTTTATGACCGAGAGCGCACCAAGCTGTAAAATAGACCTTGTGAGCATATGTCCCACGTTATCGTGTATCTCCCTTGCAATGCGGTTACGCTCTTTCAGCGTGGCAAGATATATCTCGTAGTCTTGATTTCTCTGCATGGCTTTGTTTTTCTCTACAAGCTGGGTGGTAAGTTCTTTTGAATTGTCACGAGTATTTATGAGCATCTTTGTCAGCTTTTCGTTCAAAACGCTGCGGCTTGAAATTGTGAAGCTTACCAAAAAAAGAGCGACAAGCGGGAAGATGTCTTTTCCCAGAGTGAATATATTTGCAAGTACACCTATGAATGTTAAGACCATAGCAGGGTAAAATTTTGTACAGAAAGCATCATAAAGCACCAAAGGGGCGAGTATCAAAGCTTCTTTACTGAAAATGCAAAGTGAGCTGTACGCAATAACTGAAAGGTATGCAACGGCAGAGCTTGGTTTTATTTGAAAGATAGCGGAGCATATGACAGCCAACAGCAATGTGGTGATGTTTGACGGATCTGTTCCCTCTGCAAGCATGAATGCACAGCAGCTAAGGCCTAAAAGAAACTTATCCCACAGCTTGTTCATATGGCGTTCCCCCCTTGATGTGATATCTCAATTTTAACACATTAGTGGCCGATTGTCTAGTATCGTTCTAAAATAGTTTTGCTATACTGTAAAAATCATTGACTTATACCTATAAAAAATGGTATAATGATAACAATGATAATTTCTTGTAAGGAGCTTATTTTTATGAAAGACGGTTTTATAAAGGTCGCCGCCTGCACCCCTGAGATACAGGTGGCAGACGTTGACTTCAATGTGGATAAAATAATCAGTCAACTTGAAAAGTGCAGGGAAGAGGGCGTAAAGGTCGCTGTGTTCCCTGAGCTTTGCATAACAGGTTATACCTGTCAGGACTTGTTCTTTCAGAACGCTTTGCTTGATAGGGCGATGTACGGTGCTGTGAAAATAGCGAAGAAAACTGTCAACAGCGATATGCTTGTGGCTGTTGGTATGCCTGTGAGGGCAAAGGGCAAGCTTTATAACTGTGCGGCAGTTATACAAAACGGTGAGATACTGAAATTTATACCGAAAACGCATTTACCGAATTATAACGAGTTTTATGAGGCAAGGCATTTTGCACCATATATGGGCGGCAATATCCAGCTTGAGCTTACACAGTATTTTGCCGATGACGATATGCATTCTGCACAAATGGGACAGTATGTCTTTGAGCTTGACAACTGGGAAAACAACGGCGAGCAGCCAAGCGACTGCGTGAAGATAGGCTTTGAGCTTTGCGAGGATCTGTGGGTGGCTGACCCTGTTTCAAATTATCTTGCTAAATCGGGTGCAACGCTTATTTGCAATCTGTCCGCAAGCGATGAGGTCATCGGCAAGGATTCTTACCGCAGACAGCTTGTGTCAAATCAGTCTGCAAGACTGGTGGCAGGATATATCTACTGCTCCGCCGGTGACGGTGAGTCAACGCAGGATATGGTTTTTTCGGGTCACAATATCATTGCGGAAAACGGCTCTATACTTGCAGAGAGCAGACTTTTTGAAAACGGCATAACTATATCTGAGATAGACTTCAAAAAGCTTGCGTTCGAGAGAAGAAAGATCTCCACCTATCCTGAGAGCAATTCGGTTTGGGATCAGCTAAATGAAATTTATAAGCCGTATTTTCTTGACGTTCTGCCTGTAGATTATATCACCTTTGATATGTGTGATACCAAGCTTACAAGGAAATTTTCTAAAACGCCTTTTATCCCTGCAAATCAGGCGGAGAGAAATGAGCGTTGTCACCTTATTTTGCAAATGCAATCCCATGGACTTATGAAGCGTATCGCACACACACATTCCAAAACTGTGGTCATTGGCATTTCAGGGGGACTTGATTCTACGCTTGCACTGCTTGTATGTGTAATGGCAATGGACTTGCTGAAACGTCCTCATACTGATATCGTTGCGGTGACGATGCCATGCTTTGGCACAACAAAGCGCACACGCTCCAATGCGGAGATACTTTGCGACGCTTTGGGGGTAACGTTCAGAGAGGTGGATATCTCAAATGCAGTTTTACAGCATTTTGAAGATATCGGTCACGATTATAACGATCACAGCGTTGTGTTCGAGAATGGTCAGGCGAGAGAGCGCACAAAGGTGCTTATGAATATCGCAAATCAGGTGAGCGGAATGGTGGTCGGCACAGGCGACCTGAGCGAGCTTGCTCTCGGCTGGGCGACCTACAACGGCGACCATATGTCCATGTACGGCGTGAACGCTTCTATCCCTAAAACGCTGGTAAGGCATATCGTTCAGTATTACGGCGACACCTGCACATCTGATACTCTGAGAGATGTACTGTACGATATTTTGGACACCCCTGTTTCTCCTGAGCTTCTTCCTACCGACGAGAGTGGCACTGAGATGACACAGAAAACAGAAGATCTTGTCGGTCCATATGAGCTTCATGACTTCTTCCTTTACTATGGCATACGCTGGGGCTTTGAGCCGTCAAAGGTGAAAAGGCTTGCGAAATATGCCTTTGAGGGGGATTATCCTGACGAGGTCATAGACAAGTGGCTCAAAACATTCTATCGCAGATTTTTCTCACAGCAGTTCAAGCGCTCCTGCCTGCCTGACGGCGCAAAGATCGGTTCTGTTACACTGTCGCCGAGAGGGGATTGGAGAATGCCGTCTGACGCTGTGGCTAAGCTTTGGCTGGAGGATATCGACAAATAACGCAAGGTAAAAATAAAGTAACAAAATCTTTATAACTGCTCGGTTTTACAGAATTGGCTGTTCAGATATAATTATAAGTAAGGAACGGAAAACTTTTCTGAACAGTATCATTACGGAGGATTTATTATGAAATACACAGAGAAAGAGGTTTTGCAGTTCGTTGAAGAAAACGACGTAAAGTTCGTAAAGCTCATGTTCTGCGATATATTCGGTTCGCTAAAGACTATCTCTGTTATAGCAGGCGAGCTGCCGAAAATATTCAGAGAGGGACTTATCTTTGACGCTTCAAAGCTCGGTGGCTTTTTGAATGTGACTGCTTCAGACCTTAGACTTTTCCCTGACCCTGATACGCTGGCGCTTCTTCCATGGCGACCGCAGCACGGCAGGGTAGTAAGATTTTTCTGCCACCTGAAATATCCTGACGGAACGGCTTTTGAGGGCGACGGCAGGTTTTTCCTCAAAACTGCTATCGCATATGCGAAGGGTAAGGGATATAACTTCCAGATAGGTACTTCATGCGAGTTTTACTGTTTTGAAAAGGACGATACTGATATGCCTACAAAGCGTCCTCACGATTATGCAGGCTATTGTGACGCTGCGCCTGTTGACAGGGGAGAAAACCTTAGACGTGACATATGCCTGACACTTGAGCAAATGGATATTTTCCCAGAAAGCTCAAGACATGAAACTGGTCCAGGTCAGAACGAGATAGATTTTCAGTATTCAAACGCACTGAAAGCCGCCGATAATCTTGTGACGTTCAAGAACGTTGTAAAATCTGTGGCTGACAGAAATGGGCTTTACGCAACGTTCATGCCAAAGCCTATCGTTGACAACTGCGGATCTGGTCTGCATATAATGCTCATGTGTATGAAAGGCACGGAAAATGTTTTCAGACCTCAGCTTGGCGGACTTTCCAAAGAGGCTGAGCGCATGATAGCAGGAATATTGAAAAACGTTGGCGATATGACGCTGTTTCTAAACACCACTACAAATTCATACAAACGTTTTGGCAGTCTGCTTGCACCTAAGTACATTTCATGGTCACATGAAAATTATGCACAGCTTCTTCGTGCACCGCTTGCTGATACAGATGAGAATGGTATAATACTCCGTTCAGCAGACAACACCTGTAATCCTTACTTTGCTATGGGTCTGCTTATTTATGCCTGCATAGACGGCGTTATAAATAAGGAAGAACTTCCAAAACCTTTTAATTTCAATATAGGCTCGGCAGATGAAAGCGAGCTTGCAAAGCTTGAAACACTTCCGCAGTCTTTGAAAGAGGCAGTGGAACGTGCTGAAAAGAGCGAGTTTCTTGCGGATAGGCTTCCTGAGCATATGTTGGAGCGTTTTATCGCAATAGAAAAGGAGCTTATCATAGAATATGAGAGAGCTGCCGATAAGGAGCAGTTTGAAACAGCCAGATATTTTTATCATCTGTAATGTCAGAGAAAGCTAAAAAAAGGAGGTGGGGAAATGGACAGGATACTTGTGGCTTCAAGCAATGACAAGGCAACAGCTATGCTTGTGAGTCTGTTAAAAGAAACCTTTCCCACCTGCAAGACTTCTATAGCCGCAACGGGTCTTGAAACAAGGCGTGCGGTAGGGTCAGGCAGTTATGACTGTGTCGTGATAAACTGTCCATTGTCAGACGAATATGGCAACGAGCTTGCGGAGATAGTCTGCACCTCAACTGACGCAAGCTGTGTGGCTATCGCAAAGTCGGAAAATGCGGATATCCTTGCTGATAAACTGGAAGATTTCGGCGTAATGGTGATACCAAAGCCACTAGGCAGACAGTATTTTTACCGTTCAATGAAATTTGTCAGTGCCGCAAGAAAACGTATGCTCGGAATACGGTCTGAGAACCTGAAACTGCACAAAAAGCTTGAAGAGATAAGAACTGTGAACAGAGCAAAGTGCTCACTTATGCAGTATCTTGGCTTTACAGAACAGCAGGCTCATAAATATCTTGAAAAGCAGGCTATGGATAAGAGATGCACAAAGATAGAGGTCGCACAGAAGGTCATCGAGATGTACGAGGTTTAAATGTTACATAATTGTTAAATTAATGTCACGCTATTGCAATTGTCGGAGTAATGTTGTATAATAATAAAGGAAAATTTAAAATAACGGAGGTCGTTTTAAAATGTTAGTTTCAGCTAAGGAAATGATGACGAAGGCACTTGCAGGCAAGTATGCTGTAGGTCAGTTCAATATTAACAACCTTGAGTGGACAAAGGCTATCCTTCTCACTGCTCAGGAACTGCAGTCACCTGTAATTCTTGGTGTATCTGAAGGCGCAGGCAAGTACATGACAGGCTTTAAGACAGTTGCCGCTATGGTTAAGGCAATGGACGAAGAGCTTGGTATCACAGTACCTGTTGCACTTCATCTTGACCACGGAACATATGAGGGCTGCTACAAGTGCGTAAAGGCTGGTTTCTCATCTATCATGTTCGACGGTTCACATTATCCATTTGATGAGAACCTTGCTAAGTCAACTGAACTCGTTCACGTTGCAGATCAGCTTGGTCTTTCAATTGAGTGTGAAGTTGGTTCTATCGGCGGCGAAGAGGACGGCGTTGTAGGTATGGGCGAGTGCGCAGATCCAGACGAGTGCAAGACAATCGCTGATCTCGGCGTTACAATGCTCGCAGCTGGTATCGGTAACATTCACGGTAAGTATCCAGCAAACTGGCCAGGTCTTTCATTCGAGACACTTGCTGCTATCAAGGAAAAGGTTGGCGATATGCCACTGGTACTTCACGGCGGTACAGGTATTCCTGATGACATGATCAAGAAGGCAATCTCACTTGGCGTTGCAAAGATCAACGTAAACACAGAGTGCCAGCTTTCATTCCAGGAAGCTACAAGAAAGTACATTGAAGAGGGCAAGGATCTTCAGGGCAAGGGCTTTGACCCAAGAAAGCTTCTCAACCCTGGCTTCGAGGCTATCAAGGCTAAGGTCAAGGAGAAGATGGAACTCTTCGGTTCTGTTGGCAAGGCTTAATCAATAGCTAAATTAACGTAAATAAACGGGCTGTCGTTTCGGCGGCAGCCTTTTTATGTTATTTTATTTTCCAATTAAATAGAGTGTAACCTAGATCAACCACTCACAAATAAAAACAAGGAGATTTTTTTATGGAAATTTTCAGTGCACGTCGTTTAACAAACATGGGACTTATTGCAGCGATATACGTTGTGGCTACGATGCTTTGCAGCTCGCTTGCATACGGACAGGTACAGTTCCGCATATCTGAGGTTTTGATGCTACTTTGTTATTTCAACAAGGATTACATCATTTCGCTTTCTATAGGTTGTTTGATAGTCAATCTATTCAGTACGCTCGGAATGGTGGACGTAGTATTTGGAACGCTTGCTACAGTTGTGGCAGCGGTTCTTATCTATCTGCTGAGAAACAAGGTAAATCTTGTACTTGCGTCGCTTTTCCCGGTGATATCAAATGCGGTGATAGTTGGCTTTGAACTGACGTATGTCTTCAAGACGCCGCTTCTTGTGAACATGGGCTGGGTAGCCTTAGGCGAATTTGTATGCGTAACGATAGTTGGTGTAATACTTATCAAGGCGCTTATGAAGAACAAGTATTTCAGCAAGCTTGTGACTTTCGGCATGAGTGATCAGGCTCTAAGTGAGCAGTTTAAAAACGGGTGATGATTCCGATATAAAAATCAGCCTGACTTTTTAGTCAGGCTTTATTTTTTGGCGTTTTTATCGAAAAAACTGCGAAAAAGTATTGACAAAGTACGTGTAATATGATATAATAAGTACGTTGCATTGAGCAACGTTAAATATGCGGATGTGGCGGAATTGGCAGACGTGCTAGCTTCAGGCAGCGTAACGACAGTGAATTTATTTGCTTGGCTGCTTTCTGGTTCATCATAAATGTGGATTAGTGTGATAAGCACCCACCTCGGTTTTGGATTTGAGCCGAGTAAAAGTTTCAAATTTTTATATGCGGATGTGGCGGAATTGGCAGACGCGCTAGCTTCAGGTGCTAGTGATCGCAAGGTCATGTGGGTTCAAGTCCCGTCATCCGCACCACGAAAAGCTCGATTTTATCGGGCTTTTTTCTTTTGCTCCAGTAAAAATAAATGGGCAGACGCGCTGGCTCTAAGAACGGTTTTTAACTGATTTTATGCTAAAACGCACTACCATAGCTAATGCGTCTGTCGGTTAATATATTCATATATGTAACGAACAAATCCGCAGGCGATACTGCGGATTTCGTTTTAATTTCTATGCACTTTCTAATTCTTCTGTTGGCTCAATAAACACGCTGACAGTTCCATTAAACTCTCCGTTCATCTCGAATCTGATATCAAGACTTTTATCTTCATTTTGATGAATGAAAATTCGCTTGACTAACATTCTTAGATTGATATCCGAAATCGTACCCTCGGACAGGATTTCATCAAGTATCTGTGTTGTGTTTTTAAGCTGTTCTTTTCTCTGTTTGCAGATTTTGTCATATTCCCTCAAGTCGGTTATCCGTTTTTCAATAGCGGATATTTCTTCTTCACGCTTAGTAATCATATTGTTGTAAACTTGTGCGTGTTCTCTGTCGCCGATTCGCTCTATAATCAAATCTTCGATCTGCTGTCGGAGTGATAATATCTTATCGTTGAGCTGCTGTATCTGACGTTCATACAGCGGCTTTTTCTTTACCCAATCCTTGACAATCTTGTTGTAGCGTTCGCTTTCGGCAAGTATCGTTTCACGAAGTCCTCGGACTTCATCTTCGATCAAAGCGTCAAGCTGATTTTCACGGACTGTGTGCGGAGTACAGTATTGCTTGCCGTAGCGGTGTGCGCTGTTGCAAGTGTATTCAACGTACTCTTTGCCTTTCCATTTTCTTGTGCGAGCTACAAAGCAAGCCCCGCAGTCGGAGCATTTTATTAATCCGGAATAGCGATGAAGATTCCTGCCATTTTGCGAACGTGGATTAATCTGTGAACGCTGTTCCAGTAAAAACTGTGCCTGTTTCCAAGTTGTTTCATCAATTATTGGTTCGCAGAAATTCTCATGGCGATACTGTTCTTCGGGCGGAATGAAAGTTTTGGTTTTGTATATTTTTGAAGTTACTGTCTTATGATTAACCATTGTGCCAATGTATAATTCATTTGTGAGAATGCGTTTGACTGCTGTTTGTACCCACAAGTATTTTTTAGAGATGTCGGGTTTCCAATCTGCTAGCTTTCTGCGCTGATAGTATTCTGGTGATTTTATTCCACGTTCGTTCATCTTCTTTGCGATTGTGGTCAAGCCGTAGCCGTCAACGTATAGCTTGAATACTTCCTGCACTATCCAAGCTGTTTCATCGTCTACCAAAACAGTATTTGTGTTTCGGCCACGCTTGTAACCGAGGGGTAAGGACTCTATCAGACCTTTTCCTTTCTGCTTTTGACGTACACCTGCTTTTACTTTTTTGCTGATGTCCTTAGCATAAAAATCGTTGAAGATCTGCTTGAATCCAATCATCAAATCGTCATTCTCGTTACTGGAATCAATGCCCTCAGTCACAGAATAGACCTTGACATTGTTCTGTCGCAAGTGATCTATGAACAATTCCGTTTGAGTACGGTGTCTGCCAAGTCTTGATAGATCCTTGACCAGAACTACATCAATTTTACCTTCGTCAACAGCAATTTCAAGTTCTCCTAAGCCTTTTCTGTTAAACGTCATTCCTGAAACATTGTCATCAAAGCTCTCTCCGACGATTTCGTAACCATTCTGCTCAGCGTAATCAACTAAAATCTGTCGTTGATTTTGCAGACTGTTCATTTCCTCATCTTCGTCACGAGATAATCTGTAGTATAGCCACGCTCTCATTTTATCGACCTCCTTTAAATTCGGCAGGCACGCTATGGTGTGTCTGCGTTACCTATCTGAACTTCGTTCAGATTGACACTACCACAAGCCGACCTGAAAGTCCAGCGATTACGCTGTTTTATCAACAAGTTCTACCTTTTCAATAAAATCGGAGTCGGAGCATTTGGACATACTATCTGAATTCAAATAGTCGTTAATCATGGACTCCATGAAGGTATCAAATGTCTTTCCGTCGCCATTATAGATAACAGTGACTGAATTGATTTTCGGGATTTCTCTTTGTCTTGGCATATTTTTATCGCCCTCCTTACTGTCTTTTCAGTTTCTTTTTCTCTGATTTTTAAACTGATCATTTTTAATCATTCCTTTCTTAAAATTTCGTTTGACATCATCAACAACGCCCGCAATTATGCCGATTTCACGCAGTTTTTTGCACTTACGACCCCTCAATCATTCAAAGCTCAAATTTATGACCCCATAAAAATTATGCACAATCATTTTGCTGAAACTGCGTATTTTCGGCACTTTTGCGGCGAGCTTTGCTCGTCCGCTGTGAGTGTTTCGGGGGCTGTGACCCCGAAACTTTAACTTGCAATGAAATATTTTACTTTGCTTTAACTGCTGCATATCTGGTATTTGTGCAGATTAACAACTGCCTTTTTATTATCAGAATTAAAACCTCTCCCACATATCGCCCACAGCGGCTCACAAATCGCTTGTGTCGGCTTTTGAAATGCTTTTGCTAAACTTACCCGACAAAAAATCCAAGCCCGCAAATCGGCTTACGTTTGCCGATTTTGGTTGACAGTAACTTTGCCCGTTTTCAGTTACTGTCACACCTGCTGTCAGCACCGTAAACCAAGCATTTTCAAGGGTTTGCGAGGTATTGCTTATGCACTCCGTTGACAGTAACTCCGCTACCATTTTTACTGTCACTACTGTCACGCTCACAGTCGTAATGAAGAATTATCAGTCTGCCGTTTCTTGTTCGCTTGTACTGAAAATCAATTCCAAACTTTTTGAGAGTGTAACCGTTCTGCACCAGATCTCTTGTTACTCGGTTGGGATAAAACGTTTCATCGGAAACACTTTTCAGAACATTCACTAATTCCGAAGGTGTACCGCAGAAATCAATATGCTTCTTAAGATACACATACAGTGCAGCCAGAAAAATGTTATCTTTATTTTTGCAGTTGAGCGGCTCATCGGTGACGATCCACTTCTTTAAATTGCTGTCAAACTGCAAACTTATCTCGGCATTTTCAATGTCACGTCCTACACAGTATAGCTTTGCTGTACGACTTCCACGCTTGCTTTCAATCAGAACCATACTGCCGTCAACACAACCGCTTAAGCCTGTACTGCCTGAGATCATATTGAACGGATCGCTGTCAGAACACTTTCGTGTGTGATGCACAACTACTATCGTAATTTCAAGCTTGTCGGCAAGTGCTTTCAGCACAGACAGTTCTTTGTAATCAGTACCGTAGCTTGACTCCGATTCGTTACGCACCTTTTGCAGAGTGTCAATGAACACAACTTTTAAATCGTAATGCTCATTTTTAAAGTTTTCAATCTCTTCCTCCAAACCGTTCCCGATTGATTCGGACATGATTACAAAATGCAATCGCTCTGTAGGCTCGTCAGTGATTTCGTAAAGACGATTTTGAATTCGTACATAGCTATCTTCCAGACACAAATACAGCGCAGTTCCTTGTGTAGTTTGCTGACCTAATACCTTTTCTCCTTTCGCAATGGACAAGCACATATCAAGCGCAAGCCACGATTTTCCGACTTTCGGCGCTCCTGCTAAGATATACAGACCTTGTGTAAGCAGATTGTCTACTACAAATTCAATCGGTTTGTACACAGTGGTCATGATCTCCTCGCAGGACTTTGAGTTGAACTTTTTCAATTTATCAAGCCTCCTATTCAATTTTCAAGTTTCTGTTGCTTTTCGTTTTAATTTACTTTGTAAATCGCATTCAAATTTTTTACGCACATTAATTACATTTTCTATCTCAATATGTAACCAAAACAAAAAAGCCCGTACATATTCAGTTTCACGATTTTTACAAAAGGATATAGTTATCCCGTTGTTACCAAAATCGTGCCTGAAATATGTACGAGCTTAAAGCTCTAAAAGTATTTGCCGATA
>OLWS01000932.1_pt1 | contig 10959 bp, 13 predicted proteins | sample 1673601 | NCBI WGS metagenome assembly OLWS01 (sample SAMEA103958116, study PRJEB25191) | human gut metagenome | biome: human-associated habitat [ENVO:00009003]; feature: intestine environment [ENVO:2100002]; material: feces | place: Germany | collected 2013/2015 | reverse complement strand
GCGGCCCTATCTTTTCTCTCGCAAGAGAAAAGATAGGGGAGAAAAGAGTGCTTGGGGACGCGCTTGGTGCATCCTGCCTCTGAATTCAGGCAAGTCCCTATTTTTCAGGCGTCGTTCCACTCGATACTCACCTTACGGGCGCTTGGTACGCGCCGCCTGATACGGGGGTTCCGGATTTGTAACTAGTTGCCTTAGAATATCTGCTATCAATAGAAGGTGCAGTCTGAACTTGTCAGGCTGCACCTTTTTGCGAGTAGGTCTTCTTTATTTGCTTCGCACCTTGTAGGGGCGGAGCAGAGCCCCGCCCCTACAGAGTGATGCGCTTCCAGACATGGCAAAAGCCCGCCTTGCGGCGGGCTTTTGCGGAAAGGGGATGTTATTCTGCGGCCTTGGCTGCCTTCTTGGCGGCCTTCTCGCGCTCGAGGCGGGAGATGAACAGGGCGCAGGTGGCGTCGCCGGTGATGTTCAGCGTGGTGCGGCCCATGTCGAAGATCTTGTCGACACCAGCGATGATGGCGATGCCCTCGACCGGCAGACCGACCTGCGTCAGGACCATGGCCAGCATGATCATGCCAGCGCCGGAGACGCCTGCGGTACCGACGGAAGCGAGCGTCGCGGTCAGGACGATCATGGCCATGTCGCCGAGCGTCAGCTGCACGCCGTAGCAGCAGGCGATGAAGACTGCGCAGACAGCCTGATAGATGGCCGTGCCGTCCATGTTGATCGTCGCGCCGAGCGGCAGGACGAAGGAGCTGATCTCAGGCTCCGCGCCCATCTTGTTGCAGCACTCGATGTTGACCGGCAGGGTCGCGTTGGAGGACGTGGTGGTGAAGGCGGTGATCATGGCGGGAGCCAGACCCTTGAAGAACTTGATCGGGCTCATCTTGGACAGGAACTTGACGGACAGGCCGTAGACGACCACGACGTGCACGATATAGCCGAGGTACGCAACGCCGATGATGAGCGCCAGCTTACCGATGATGTCCGCACCATTGACGGCGACGACATTGGTCATCAGGCAGAAGACACCGATCGGGGTGAACTTGATGATCATCATCATGATCTTCATGATGACTTCTTCCATGCAGTTGATAAGCTCTGCGATCTTCTGGCCCTTCTCACCGGAGGCCAGGACGCCCGCGCCGAGGAAGATGGCGATGACGATGACCGGCAGCATGTCGGAGGAGACCATCGGCTGCAGCAGGTTGGACGGGAAGATGTTCACGATGACCTGCATAACGGACGGAGCTTCCTTGGCTTCATATTCCAGAGCGCCCAGATCTGCGGACGGCAGCGGGGTGAAGCTGCCCTTGAAGAGGTTGACGAGCACGAGGCCGATGACGACGGCCAGCGCGGTCGTGCACATATAGTACACAAACGTCTTGACGCCGACGGAGCCGACGCGCTTGAGGTCCTTCAGGCTGATGACGCCGTCAGCAATCGAGAACAGGACGACCGGGACGACCAGGAACTTCAGAAGATTGACGTAGATCGTGCCGACAGGCTTGATCCACTCCGTGGTAAAATCGCCGAGACCGGCGAATGCGAAGATGAGACCGGCGACGATACCGGCCAGCATGCCGATGAATATCCATGCCGGCAAACTGAGCTTCTTCTTTTCTTTCATGCTTTCCTTCTCCTTTTCTTTTTTGAGGATATTCCTCAGATTGCACTCATCATACCATAAAACGGATAGCCGGTAAAGACAAACTGCCTAATCTTAACGAGATGTTAACGTTATGAATGAGCATAATGCACAAAATGGCGCAAAAAAGGGAACGCGCACGAACCGTGCGCGTCCCTATGTAGCAATGGTGTCAGTCCTTGATCTCGCGGATGGAGATAAACCGGAGCTGGTTGAGCGGCTTGCCGGTCTTGCTGGCGACGATGGCCATGAGCATGGCGGCCGTCTTGTCGGGCACGTCGTGCAGGGCGATCTTGCCGGCGGTGCCGGGGGCAGGGGCCGTCTTCACAGCGGGCGCAGCGGGGGCTGCGGCGGGCGCGGCAGCGGGCTCCGCGGATTTTTTGCGGTTGATGATCGCGCCGGCGATCTTCGTGACGTACATCAGAAGGATCAGTCCGAAAAAGACGACGGCCATGCCGAGCACGACGATCAAAGCGGCGGTACCGATGGAGACATCCTCCATCGCGGCGTTTACCAGAAACATGTTTCTTCCTCCTCACAAAGCGCCTGCGCGCTCCGATTTTCGGGGCTATTATACCGCAGGCGGGCGTTAATTTGGTGTTAAAAAACGAGTAGAATAAAAGCGGTACAAAAGGGCTTGCAAAGCGGAAAAAATATGGTATAATAAACATGGAAAGTAAACAAGGCGGGTCGGTCCGCCCGGTTTTGAACGGAAGCCGGAAGCGGAATGGGGTGCGAAGCCCCGCGAGTGGGTCACTGTGATGCGCGCATGCCGCGCTAAGTCAGATACGTAAGGACCAGACCTGTGCTCCTGCCGTCACCGGGAGTCGATGGACGAATTTTTGTCCGCACGGCTGGTGGCTGTGCGGACTTTTTATCTGGCGCTGCGCTCCATTTTCCCCCGGAGCCCGCCGCCGCTTGGAAAGCTGCACACCCCATGTGCTTTCCGGGCAGCGTGAGCAGATCCCCCTCTGCAAACGCCTGTCAGCAACACAATACCCCTCCGGCGTCGGGAACCGCCGGAGGGGTATTTGTCTGTTTTGCCGGATGCCGCGCCTCACGGCAGGTCCATATCCGGGATGGAGATGTTGTCGGTGCCGTGGGCTTCAAACTCGGCGATGTAATCGTCCATACGGGAGACGAGCGCCTCGTAATTGTCGTTGGAGACGGGCTGATAGTCCATGTCGCGCCGGGCCAGCTCCTCGGCCAGGATCTCGTAGAACACGGTGTCCTCATAATCCATGATGGCCTCGTGGATGCCCCCGTCGGAGAAGGCGCGCGACGGAACGTCCGTGCCCTCATACCGCTCGACGAGCGCGTCCATGCCGTTGCCGCGGCAAAGGGCGAAGAGCTTCGATTCCAAATCATCATAATCTGCGAAGCGGTCGTCGCCGCGGGTCGAGTTGAGGATCCAGTTACCGATATAGACCATATCCAGAAGCCGGCGGAACTCTTTTTTTGAGAGATCGATCTGCATACCAAAGCCTCCTCTGCTGTCTCTAAACATTATATACACATTGCTTGGCATTTTCTACTGTTAAAATCACAGTATTCAGGAAAAAGATACTTGTGTTCTGCGGCAGTTTCGCATATGATAGGAGTGCTGCCGCGTGAGTTTTAGCTGCGGCGGCGGAAAAGAGGGTCCTGTTTTGAAAAAACTGAGTGTCTGTATTCTGTTCGGCGGCGTCTCGTCGGAGCACGAGGTCTCGCTGCGGTCAGCCGAGTCTGTGCTGAACCATATCGACAAAGACAAATATAACATTTTCCCGGTCGGCATCACCAAGGACGGCGACTGGATCCTGTTCGGCGGCAAGGACTACGGCATGCTGCCCGCCGGCACCTGGCAGAACTGCGAGGAAAACCGCCGCGCGGCCATCTCGCCCGTGCGCGGCCAGGGGCTTCTGAGCTTTGAAAACGACTGCGTCGTGCGCGAGCGCATCGACGTGGTGTTCCCCGTGCTGCACGGAGAGAACGGCGAGGATGGTTCGATGCAGGGCCTGCTTCAGATCGCCGGAATTCCCTATGTCGGCCCGCACGTCGCGGCCTCCGCGGCCTGCATGGATAAGACCATCACGAAGCTCATCGCCTCCCAGGCGGGCGTACGTCAGGCCGACTGGCAGCTCGTCACGCGCGAAGGCTTTGCCCGCAGCCGCGCAGCCGTGCTGGACGCGGTCGAGGCGAAATTCCCATACCCGGTCTTCGTCAAGCCCGCCGGGACCGGCTCGTCCGTCGGCGTGGCCAAGGCCCAGGGCCGCGAAGCGCTGGAGGCGGCCATCGAGGCCGCGCTCAAATATGACCGCAAGGTCCTCGTCGAGGAGTTCATCCGCGGGCAGGAGGTCGAGGTCGCCGTGCTCGGCAACGAAAACCCCTTCGCCTCCGTCTGCGGCGAGATCGACTCCGGCGCGGAATTCTACGACTATGAGGCGAAATACATCTCCGATTCCGCCCGGCTCTACATCCCCGCCCGCATCGCCGAGCAGACCGCCGAGCAGGTGCGCGAGCAGGCGGTCCGCGTCTATACGGCCATGGGCTGCCGGGGTTTGTCGCGTGTCGACTTTTTCGTGACGGCGGACGGCGGCACGGTCTGCAACGAGATCAACACCATCCCTGGCTTCACGTCCATCTCCATGTACCCCAAGCTTTTCGAGGCCAGCGGCATCCCTTACAGCGAGCTCATCGACGATCTGATCGCGCTCGCGCTGGAGGCGTGATGGTACAGGCAGCCAAAATTTCCATCACCGGTACGCAGCGCATGGAGGGCGTCGAGCCCGAGACGCTCGGCCTCGTGACCGAGGGCTCGTACTGCTATGAGCCGGGGCTCGCCATCGTCTCCTACGTCGAGTCGGAGATGACCGGGCTTGAGGGCGTCGTGACCTCCTTCACCGTCGAAGACGGCAGGACCGTTACGCTCCGCCGCACCGGCAAGCTCAACGCTGAGATGCGCTTTGTCCGCGGGCAGACGCATGATTCGCTGTACGACATGGGCTTCGGCGCCATGATGATCAGCGTCGTGACGGAGGATATGACCATTCTGCTCAACGAGCACGGCGGCGTGCTCGACCTGGAATACCGCGTCGAGGTGGAGCACGCGCTGTGCAGCCGCAACCATTACCACATTGAAATTCAGACGATCTGACAGTCTGACAAGGAGGAGTTCTGCATGAAGCAGCCGCATATCTGTTTGGATGAGACCCTGGGCGTCCGCTATGCCATCCTGCCCGGCGACCCGGCCCGGCTGGACCGCATCGCGCAGCAGCTGGAGGGCGTGCGCGAGCTTGCCTACAACCGCGAGTTCCGCAGCCTGACCGGCACCTACCGCGGCGTCCCTATCCTCGCCGTCTCCACGGGCATCGGCGGCTCATCCGCCGGCATCTGCGTGGAGGAGCTGCACAACATCGGCGTGGAGGCCGCCATCCGCATCGGCTCCTGCGGCGCGCTGCAGAAGGGCATCGGGCTGGGCGATCTGATCCTCGGCTGCGGCGCCATCCGTGACGACGGCGCGTCGAAGGCCTACGTCCATACCGAATATCCCGCCGTGGCGGACTACCGGCTGCTCGGCTTCTGCGTGGACGCGGCGAAGGACCTCGGCTGCCGCAGCCACGTCGGCATCATCCACAGCCACGAGAGCTTCTATCACGAGGAAAACGACGCGGAAAGCGCCTACTGGTCGCGCAAGGGCGCGCTCGGCGCGGATATGGAGTCCGCGGCGCTGTTCACCATCGGCCGCCTGCGCGGGATGAAGACGGCGTCGATCCTCAATAACGTTGTCGTCTACGGCGAAGACACTGCCGACGCCATCGGCGGCTACGTGGACGGCGAGAGCCTGACCGCCCGCGGCGAGCAAAATGAGATCCGGGTCGCCCTCGAGGCGCTGTACCGGCTGGAACAGGAGAGAGGCCAATGAAGAACGTTCTGTTTGTCGACTGCTGCATCCGCGGCGAAGCCTCCCGCACCAAAAAGCTCGCGGACGCGTTTTTGTCCGCTCTGCCGCCCGACTGCCGCGTCACGCGGCTGGATCTGATGGCGGAGGACCTTTCGTATTTCAAGGACGGCTATTTTGCCCAGCGCGAGCAGCTGCTCGCGGCAGGGGAGCGGGATCATCCGCGCTTCCGCTACGCGCATCAGTTCGCGCAGGCGGACCGCATCGTCATCGCCGCTCCGTTCTGGGATCTGTCCTTCCCGGCCCTGCTGAAGGTCTACATCGAGCAGGTCTCGGTTGACGGCATCACCTTCGGCTCCACGGAGTCGGGCCTGCAGGGCCTCTGCCGGGCCTCGCAGCTCGTCTTCCTGACCACGCGCGGCGGCTTCTACACCGGCGACGCCATGGAGATGGGCAGCCGGTATCTCGATGCCCTGCACACCTTCTTCGGCATCGACGCATACACCTGCATCGCCGCCGACGGCATGGACGTCGCGGGCTTTGACGCAGCGGCCTCCCTCGCCGCCGCCATCGACCGGGCCAAGGCCCTGGCCCGCACCTTCTGAAATCGTCTGCCGATAACCTCTTCCTTTCGGAAGGGGCTATTTTTATGTTGTTTTTTGTGGGAAGATGTGATAAAATCTGAAAATAAATCTGAAAACAGAAGGACTCTCACATGATTCAAATCGAAACAACATCGCATGACCCGTTTTTCAATCAGGCGTTTGAAGATTATGTGTTCCGGACCTTCCGGGAGGACGAGGTGCTGCTGCTCTGGCGCAACCGCCCGGCGGTCGTGGTCGGCTGCTATCAGAACATCTGCCGCGAGGTCCATGTGCGCGCGCTTCTGGAGCAGAACATCCCGGTCGTGCGCCGCATGTCCGGCGGCGGGACGGTCTATCATGATCTCGGCAATCTCAATTACACGCTGATCACCGGCCAGAGCGGCGCGCTGGACTATGACCGCTGTCTGGCCCCGGTGCTGCGGGCGCTGAACGCCCTCGGCGTCCCGGCGCAGAAAAGCCGCACCTGCGACATGACCGTGGACGGGAAAAAGATCTCCGGCAGCGCGCAGAAGATCGCAAACGGCCGCGTGCTGCACCACGGAACGCTGCTGTTCGACGCGGATCTGACCCGGCTGGACGAGATCACGACCGGCCGGAAAAACAATGCGTTCTGCTCAAAAGGGACGCAGTCGGCCATCTGCGTGGTCACGAACCTGCGGCCGTACCTCAGGGAAGACTGCGAGATCGTGACGTTCGCCCGGCAGCTGGCGCAGAAGATCCTGCCTCCCGGCGCAAAGACCGTCCGCCTCACGCAGGCGCAGCTCGCCGACGTCCGCCGCCTTGCCGCGGAGCTCTACCAGTCCTGGGACTGGACCTGGGGCAAGACGCCGGCCTTCACCTATGAAAAGACCGCGGAATTTGCCGGAAGGCCGATCCGCGTCCGCTATGAGGCGCGGCACGGGCTGATCCGGAACGCAGCCGTCCGGTCCGACGCGATCGACGCCGCGCGCGCATCCGCGCTGCTCGAAGGCGCACGGCTGGACCCGGCGCTGTTTCTGGACGTCTGCCGGGCGCTCGCGGGCGAGCGGGCGGCGGAATTGTTCGATATTTTTATGTAAACCGAACGGAGGAAAAACGATGGAAAAACAGCTTGTTATGCCGAAGCTCCAGCCGGAGATGCAGAGCGGCGTTCTGTGCGCCTGGCTGAAAAACGAGGGGGAGGAGATCCACAAGGGCGAGGCTCTGTACGAGATCGAGACCGATAAGGTCGTCAACCAGATCGAAGCGACGGAAGACGGCATCCTGCGCCGCCAGCTGTGCGAGGAAGGCGACAGCGTCGCGGTGCTGACGCCCGTCGCGATCGTCGAAACGTAGGAAAGGCAGGGGAGGACCATGGAACGCAAACCCGAATGGCTCCGCGTCCGCTACAACCAGCAGGCCGTGAGCGAGGTCGCGGAACTGATGCGCGATCTGAAGCTCAATACCGTCTGCAAGGCGGCCAACTGTCCGAATCTCGGCGAATGCTATCAGAAGCACACAGCCACGTTTATGCTCCTCGGCGACGTCTGCACGCGCAACTGCCGGTTCTGCAACGTCACCTGCGGCAAGCCCCTGCCGCCCGACCCGGACGAGCCGGAAAACGTGGCGCAGGCGGCCGAAAAGCTGGGGCTTCGCCATGTCGTTCTGACCTGCGCCACGCGGGACGATCTGCCGGACGGCGGCGCGGCACACTTTGCAAAGACGATCCGTGCCATCCGCGCCCGCTGCCCCGGCACGACGGTCGAGACGCTGACCAGCGACATGAAGGGCGACCATGCGGCCGCCGATATCGTGATCGCCGCCCACCCGGAGGTGTTCAACCTGAATATCGAGACCGTCAGGGAGCTGCAGAAGACCGTCCGCCCGCAGGCGGACTATGCGCGCACGCTCGGCGTTCTGCGCTATGTGAAGGAACAGGACCCGAGCATCCTCACCAAGACCGGCTTCATGGTCGGCCTCGGCGAGACAGACGCGCAGATCTCCGCCCTGATGGATGATGTGCTCGCTGTCGGCTGCGACATTCTGACCATCGGCCAGTATCTGCAGCCGTCGGAGGCGCACTGGAAGCTGGCCCGCTATGCCGCGCCGGAGGATTTTGCCCGGTATAAGCAGCTGGCGCTCGCCAAGGGCTTCCGCCACGTGGCGTCCGCGCCGCTCGCGCGCAGCTCCTACCGGGCCTGGGAAGCGCTGGAGGACACGCATGATCTATATTGAGACCGGCTCGACCGACGTCTATTATAATTTTGGCCTGGAATACTATTTCGCGGCCGAAAAGAAGCTGCCGGAACCGGTGCTGCTGTTCTGGCGGACGACGCCGACGCTGATGGTCGGAAAATACCAGAACATCCTCGAGGAGATCAACAAGCCCTATGCCGACGCCCACAAGATCCGCCTGGTCCGCCGCATGTCCGGCGGCGGGACGATCTATACGGACCTGGGCGGCTGGCAGTTCACCTTTATCGAGCATTCCGACCAGACGCAGATCGATTTTTCCCAGTACATCGGCCCCGTCGTCGACGCGGTGCGCGAGCTGGGCGCGGACGCGGGCTTCAACGGGCGCAACGATCTGCTGATCGACGGCAGAAAGTTCTCCGGGAACGCGCAGTACCGGCTGCCCGGCTGCATCGTCCATCACGGCTCCCTGCTCTATGACACCGATCTTGCGCAGATGGCCGCCGCCACGACGGTCGACCCCTATAAGATCCAGTCCAAGAGCATCAAATCCGTCCGCGACCGCGTGACGAATATCTCCGAGCACCTGCCCAGGAAGCTCCCGGCGGAGCAGTTCAAGGCCTGTATGCTCCGGCACCTGATGCGCGGCAGCACGCAGACCTATTGCCTGACGCCCGCGGACGACGCGCGCATCCGAGCGCTGGCAGAGGAAAAATTTGCGGCCTGGGACGCGGTCTACGGCCGCAATCCCCGCTTCAACATCGAGCGGACCGGGCACTTCGCCGGCGGCAAGTTCACCTTCCGCCTGGACGTGCAGCGCGGCGTGATCTGCCAGGCGTCTGTCTGGGGAGATTTCTTCTCGACGCTGTCCGCCGAGACCATTGCCGCCGCCGTGAGCGGCTGCCGGTATGACCGGGCCAGCGTCCTCGCGGCCCTCCGCGCAGGCGGCATTGACGGCGCGGTCTACCACATCTCCGCGGAAGACATGGCCGGGCTCCTTGCAGACTGAAAGACCCCGCCGCAGCCACATGTGGCTGGGCGGGGTCCTTTTCTGTCTATTTCAGCGCCTCCAGGATCACGCGCCAGGCGGCGGTCAGGCGCTCGGCGCTCCAGGCGGCGTTGGCCGGGCTGGTCGAGGGGAGCTTGACGGCCTCGCGGCCGGTCAGCTGCTGCTGATAACGGCGGAAATACTGGTACGACGTGCCGCCGTTGCAGTAGATCTGCCGGATATCCGCGCCGCGGAGAATGGGCGTCAGATCGTTCGGCACCACGCCGCGGATGGAGCTGTCGCTCGAGCCCTCGATCTCGCAGCTGGCGATCGTGTCCCAGAGCGCGATGTGGTGCGTCAGCGCCAGCCGCTTCTTTTCCTCGATCGTCGTCGGGCGTTCGCAGCCCAGCACCGCCGCCAGCACCGGCCAGAACCGGTTCTGTGGGTGCCCGTAGAAAAACATCGCCTCCCGCGACTTGACCGACGGAAACGAGCCCAGGATCAAAATCCGGGAGCTTCCGTTGTACAGCGGCGGGATCGGGTGGTCGATCCGCTCCATCACAGGGCCGCGATGAGCGCGTCGACCGCTTCTTCCTTCGTTGCCCACGAGCAGACGAAGCGCCCGGCCTCATGCTCGTCGTCCACGTGACCGGTGATCTCAAAGGCAAAGTCCTGCCGCAGCCGCTCGATCTGTGCGTGGCTGAGCACGAGGAAGACCTGGTTGGTGGGGGAGACGGCGAAGAGCCGGTAGCCCTTCTGCACGGCGGCCGTCTGGATGCGCTGCGCCTGCGTCACGGCGTGCCGCGCCATCGTGAGCCACAGCTCGTCCTGCAGATACGCGGTGAACTGCGTGCCGAACAGGAAACCCTTGGCGAACATGCCGCCGCGCTGCTTGATCATGTTGCGGAAATGCGGCTTGAGCGCCTCATTTGTGATGACGACGGCTTCGCCGAACAGCAGGCCGTTTTTCGTCCCGCCGAGATAGAAGACGTCGCAGTACGTTGCAAAATCCTCCGGCTGCAGGTCGTTGCCCTCGGCCACCAGCGCCGCGGCCATGCGCGCGCCGTCGAGGAACAGGTACAGGCCGTATTCCCCGCAGACCTCATGCAGGGCGGCGAGCTCCGCCTTCGTGTAGATCGTGCCGAGCTCCGTCGCGTCGGAGATATAGACCATGCGCGGCAGCACCATGTGCTCGTCCTGCCCGTCGCAGTGGCGGCGCATGACCTCGCGCACGAGCGCGGGCGTCAGCTTGCCGCTTGGTGCCTCAATGGCGCAGACCTTGTGGCCGGAGGCCTCGATCGCGCCGGTCTCATGGACGTTGATGTGGCCGGTGTCCGCGGCGATCACGCCCTCCCACGGCCGCAGCGCCGCGGCGATGACGGTCGTGTTGGCGATGGTGCCGCCGACGAGAAAATGCACGTCCGCCGCCGGGCAGGCGAAGCGGGCACGGATGGCGGCGCGGGCCTCGTCACAGAACGGGTCCATGCTGTAGCCGCAGGTGGTGGTCAGGTTGTTCTGTTCCAGCGCGGCAAGAATTTTGGGGTGCGCGCCTTCGGAATAATCATTGCGGAAAGAGATCATGGGAAACGTCTTCCTTTCGTCACATTCTGCTCTGATTGTACGGGTTCCGCGCGCAAAAGTCAACGGAGCGCCCGCGCTTTTTCCGCGCGCCGCGCCGGCCGAAGGCTTT
>OLWS01000931.1_pt1 | contig 10975 bp, 8 predicted proteins | sample 1673601 | NCBI WGS metagenome assembly OLWS01 (sample SAMEA103958116, study PRJEB25191) | human gut metagenome | biome: human-associated habitat [ENVO:00009003]; feature: intestine environment [ENVO:2100002]; material: feces | place: Germany | collected 2013/2015 | reverse complement strand
TATAATTTAGAAGAAATGCTATCTGCGATAAATTTCACCATTCCATATTCTATCGCATCTGTATCAGATAGTTCTGACACCGCAGATATTTTTCCAGGAACTCCTTTTCCTTTGCTGTTCGAAATTGAAGTGAGTTCATGCACAGGGAATAATACTAATTGTAATAGCGTCCGCTTTAATTTTAATTTAAATACTATTTTACAGGTAAATTTAATGACCTGTGGTTTTGAAGATCAATCCATCGACACTGGACGATTTGTACTGTCTCGTATCAATAATGAAAATTATCAGTTTCATCATATAAGATTTGACTGTATCCAGGGTGAGCAAGGTGAATTAGTTTTTGAACCCAGTGATGTTGAATATTACTTTGAGCCAGTGACGATACAGGAGTCAGGAACCAGCATATTAAAAAATGATTTAGAAAACAGTGAGGACGGTGCGGGTCAAATAGGCTTTCAACTCTCCAATGATGGTACGAATGAAATCCAGTATGGTAAAAGCAATTACTACTCTTTTCAGCATCCCCATGAAGGAAGTAATCAGATTCCTCTATTTATTCGCCCGCGTACATATGGAAACAATGTCTCAAGCGGGCAAATAATGAGCCGAGTCAAAATCGTGGTAATGTACAACTAATCTATCTCCCCCACCTTAACTTTGGGGGAGCTGCCGATTAACGTGCCGCTGGGCTAAAAAGCGCAGAATAATCCGTATTGCAGATTCGCTGTACCGCCGGGTGCTGAATCATCCGCTCAGCAAAAATAGCATGGTACTCTTCCATCACATTTTCGACGCGACCAATTTCTACGACAGTTTTATCGGCATAAAAGTCATATGCATAAAGCGTTGGGGCAACGAAGATTGCATTGTGCATCGCACCAAAAGCTTTCATCAACGCGGCATCATCAAACTCGCCGAGGATTTCTACGTTTAATCCCTGGGAGTTAAACCAGTTAAGCAATTTGCGCCCTAACATTGAACGTCGCCCAGGAATCAAAAGCCGCCGTTCTTCCAGACAAGCCGGGAACGGTTTTTCCGGTGGTGGATTTGTACACCAGAAACTCACGCCACATTCGCCAATTCTCACGGAGAACAGACCTTCCTGCTGCGTAGAATCTATCGGACAGTCGGAAATGATCATATCCAGTTTATGCTGACTTAATTGCTCCAGCAGCATTTCGTGGGTGGATTCGAAGCAGCGAAGATGAATCGGCTCGCCTTCTACCACTGCGGCGTTAAGTACGCTACTGACCAGGCGTTTAGAAAGTGCATCAGCCACGCCAACGTCAAACAATAAATTGGATTCTTTGCGATAGTTCACGATATCCAGCATTTCCTGGCTTAAGGTGAACATTTTATCGGCATAGCGATAGACCAGCTCTCCCAGCTCGCTGGGCTCGAGGCCACGTCCCTTGCGCTTAAATAATTTGCCTTGCAGGCGCTCTTCCAGCGCCCGAATCTGTCCGGTAATGGTTTGTGGTGTTAAATAAAGCGCCTCCGCTGCGCCAACCACGGAACCTTCTTTATAGACATGCCAGAAGTAATACAAGTGGTTGTAATTGATATGAGACATGCTCATTTCTCTCCCTGATAACAATGAAAAGGGAGCCGTTTATGGCTCCCCGGTAAACCGTCCTGTCAAACTGATGGACGCAAACGAACGCGTAACCAGCTGTATCCAATTACCGCCGAAGAGATAGAACCGACCAGGATACCGAGTTTCGCCCAGTTAATCAGTTCTGGATCTACGCTACCAAAGGCCAGGCTGGCAATAAAGATAGACATAGTAAAACCGATACCGCACAGGATCCCCACCGCCATAATTTGCTGATAAGTCGTTCCCTCAGGCAGATGCGCCAATTTCAAACGTAGCGCCAACCAGCAGAACAGACTAATCCCCAGCGGTTTGCCAATCAGCAAGCCAGCGATGATCCCCAATGGCAGAATGGAGGTCAAGCCATCCAGCGTGACGCCTTGCAGTGAAACGCCAGCATTAGCAAATGCAAACAGCGGTAAAATCAGATACGCCACCCACGGGTGCAACACATGCTCCAGTCGCTTCGCTGGAGAACGCCCATGCTTCTCTTTCAAAGGAATAAAGAAGCCGACAATTACCCCCGCCAGGGTTGCGTGAACCCCCGATTTCAACACCGCAGTCCACAACACCACGCCAACCAGAATATAGACGCCCGTGCGGCGTACACCACACAGATTCAATACCGCGAGTACCGCAATTGCTACAGCCGCGACACCAAGAGAGGCCATCGATAAGTCATTAGTGTAGAACAATGCGATGATAATGATGGCCCCAAGATCGTCGATAATAGCCAGAGCCATCAAAAAGATCTTCAGCGCTAACGGAACACGACTTCCCAACAGCGCCAGCACACCAAGTGCAAAGGCAATGTCAGTAGCCGCCGGGATCGCCCACCCTTCGCGGGTAATCGGATCGGCATAGTTAAAGGCCAGATAGAGCAATGCCGGCACAATCATCCCACCAATAGCGGCGATAACTGGAAATGCGGCCTGGCGTAAGCTGGCTAGCGATCCTTGCATCAGTTCACGTTTAACTTCCAAACCGACTAACAGGAAAAATACCGCCATCAGCGCGTCATTTATCCATAACAGCATGTTTTTGTTGATTTCGAGTGAACCAACCCGGAGCTGAACCGGCGTCTCCAGAAAGTCGTGATACCATCCACTGGTTGCGCCGCTATTGGCCATAATCATCGCCAGGATAGCGGCAATGATAAGAATAATGCCTCCCGAGGCATCACTGCTAAAGAATCGATGCAGATGTTTCACTTTTTATTTCTCTTTCAGGTGAATAGATCGTTTTTACTATTTTACCCCGCACGAATCATCGTTAAAATCAGATTATAGTGTAGGAATAATTCGCTTTTTACGAGCCATTGAAGGATTTGCGTCATCAGTGATGAGATGAGTTTTTGACGGCTGTAAGCGCTGACGTGTGACCCTAAGCCCTGATAATCATAGCTTAAGGTCAGGATTTCTGAGGGATTAATTAGGAAAAGTAATAATTAATTTGTTGTCAGTCTGCGATGTTTGTTAGGCCAATATTTCAAAAATAATCCAGTTTGTCGACAATAATTGCGATGAAGAGATAAATTAAAGTTAAATAATTAAATCATTAAAAAATTACGCCATAAAAATGCGAGGCGTCTTCAGGATTAGAATCGATAAAACAGAATGGGTTAAAGAGAGCGATATAATAGCGGCGGGTGCTTGAGGCTGTCTGTCTCAGGCATTAGCTGAACGGCAGATAGAGAAAAGCCCCGAGTGATATTTTACCATCAACCCGAGGCCCCCTATATGCTGAACACATGTAGAGTGCCTCTTACTGACCGTAAGGTCAAGGAGAAGAGAGCAATGAAGCAGCATAAGGCGATGATTGTCGCCCTGATCGTCATCTGTATCACCGCCGTAGTGGCGGCGCTGGTAACGAGAAAAGACCTCTGTGAGGTTCACATCCGAACTGGCCAGACGGAGGTTGCTGTTTTCACGGCTTACGAATCCGAGTAAGAGCAACGGCGGGGAGTGATCCCCGCCACTTTACAGGTGCTCGCATATCTTCAACGCACCCTATTTTTACCCAAGCCTGCCCACGGGCAGGCTTTTGGGGAGGTTAGCGAGTCAGGTCGTCGAAAAACTTCTTCACACCATCAAAGAAGCTCTTTGAACGCGGGCTGTTGTGCTCGCCGGTTGGGCCACCGAAGCTTTCCTGCAGCTCTTGCAGCAGCTGTTTCTGCTTCTCGTTCAGACCTACCGGTGTTTCGACGACAACGCGGCACAGCAAATCACCCTGTGCGCCACCGCGGACAGACTTGACGCCTTTACCGCGCATACGGAACAGCTTACCGGTCTGGGTTTCGCCAGGCACTTTCAGTTTGACGCGACCATCAAGGGTCGGTACTTCGATTTCGCCACCCAGCGCCGCCATAGCGAAGTTGATCGGGACTTCGCAATAGAGGTTGTTGCCTTCACGCTCGAAAATCGGGTGCTGTTTAACCTGAACCTGAACGTACAGATCGCCTGCCGGTGCGCCATGCTCGCCCGCTTCACCTTCGCCCGCAAGACGGATGCGGTCTCCAGTGTCCACCCCTGCCGGGATTTTAACGGACAGCGTTTTGCTGCGCTCAACACGACCATGACCATGACATTTGTTGCACGGATCTTTGATCAGCGTACCCCGGCCCTGACAGTGTGGACAGGTCTGCTGCACGGCAAAGAAACCCTGGCGCATCTGCACCTGACCAGAACCATGACAGGTCGGACAGGTCTGCGGCTGTGTACCTGGTTTTGCACCGCTACCGTGGCAAACGTCACACTCTTCCAGAGTCGGAATGCGGATCTCTTTGGTCACGCCACGTACAGCTTCTTCTAGGGTGAGCTCCATGTTATAGCGTAAATCAGCACCGCGCGCCGCACGTTGACGACCACGTCCGCCGCCAAAAATATCGCCGAAAACGTCACCAAAAATATCGCTGAAGTCTGCGCCGCCGCCAAAACCGCCGCCGCCCATGCCGCCTTGCTCAAACGCAGCATGACCATACTGATCGTATGCCGCACGTTTTTGCGAGTCGGTCAGAACTTCATAAGCTTCCTTGATCTCTTTAAATTTCGCCTCGGCCTCTTTGTCACCCTGGTTACGGTCCGGGTGGTATTTCATGGCCAGGCGTTTGTAGGCCTTTTTGATTTCACGCTCTTCCGCTGTTTTGGAAACGCCTAAAATCTCGTAATAATCTTGCTTAGCCATCTTTTTTAAATTGCCCCTAGATGAATGCACGGGCGGAGAGGAAATACCCCTTCGCCCGTGTCAGTATAATTACCCGTTTATAGGGCGATTATTTTTTGTCTTTGACTTCTTCAAATTCAGCGTCGACAACATCGTCATCTTTCGCGTTGTTTGCAGAAGCATCAGCACCGGCAGTCTGCTGCTGGGCATGTTGCTGCTGGGCGATTTCCATCAGTTTCTGGGAAACCTGTGCCAGTTCCTGCATTTTCGCTTCGATAGCGGCTTTGTCTTCACCTTTCAGAGCAGTTTCCAGTGCAGTCAGTGCAGACTCGATAGCAGTTTTGTCGTCAGCCGGCAGTTTGTCGCCTGCTTCTTCAACCTGCTTACGGGTGCTGTGCAGCAGATGGTCGCCCTGGTTGCGAGTCTGTACCAGCTCTTCAAACTTACGGTCAGCTTCGGCGTTAGCTTCTGCGTCGCGTACCATTTTCTGGATTTCATCTTCGTTCAGACCAGAAGAAGCCTTGATGGTGATCTTCTGCTCTTTACCGCTGTTTTTATCTTTCGCGGAAACGTGCAGGATACCGTCAGCATCGATATCGAAGGTAACTTCGATCTGCGGCATGCCGCGCGGTGCCGGGTTGATACCATCCAGGTTGAACTGACCCAGAGATTTGTTATCAGCTGCACGTTTACGTTCACCCTGCAGCACATGGATGGTTACCGCAGACTGGTTGTCTTCAGCGGTAGAGAACACCTGGCTGTGCTTGGTCGGGATAGTGGTGTTTTTCGCGATCAGCGTCGTCATCACACCGCCCATGGTTTCGATACCCAGAGACAGCGGGGTAACGTCCAGCAGCAGTACGTCTTTTACGTCACCAGTCAGAACACCACCCTGAACAGCAGCACCGATTGCTACAGCTTCGTCCGGGTTAACGTCTTTACGCGGCTCTTTACCAAAGAACTCAGCAACTTTCTTCTGAACCATTGGCATACGAGTCTGACCACCAACGAGGATAACGTCGTCGATATCAGATACGGACAGGCCAGCGTCCTGCAGTGCAACTTTCAGCGGCTCAATGGAACGGTTTACCAGATCTTCAACCAGGCTTTCCAGTTTCGCACGAGTCACTTTGATGTTCATGTGTTTCGGACCGGTCGCGTCTGCAGTGATGTACGGCAGGTTAACGTCGGTCTGCTGAGCGGAAGACAGCTCAATTTTCGCTTTTTCTGCCGCTTCTTTCAGGCGCTGCATTGCCAGCGGATCGTTGCGCAGGTCAATGCCCTGATCTTTCTTGAATTCTTCAACCAGGTAGTTGATCAGACGGCTGTCGAAGTCTTCACCACCCAGATGGGTATCACCGTTGGTTGCCAGAACTTCGAAGGTTTTTTCGCCGTCAACTTCGTCGATTTCGATAATAGAAATATCGAAAGTACCACCACCCAGGTCATAAACCGCGATAGTACGGTTGCCAGTACCTTTGTCCAGACCGTAAGCCAGCGCAGCTGCGGTCGGTTCGTTGATGATACGTTTTACTTCCAGACCAGCGATACGGCCTGCGTCTTTGGTTGCCTGACGCTGAGCATCGTTAAAGTATGCCGGTACGGTGATAACAGCTTCAGTTACCGGTTCACCCAGGTAATCTTCAGCGGTTTTCTTCATTTTTTTCAGCACTTCAGCAGAGATCTGCGGCGGTGCCATTTTCTGGCCTTTAACTTCGACCCATGCGTCGCCGTTATCAGCAGCAATAATTTTGAACGGCATGATGGAAACATCACGCTGTACTTCTTCGTCCTGGAAGCGGCGGCCAATCAGGCGTTTAATCGCAAACAGGGTATTTTGCGGGTTCGTCACTGCCTGACGTTTAGCCGGCTGACCAACCAGAGTTTCACCATCCTGGGTATAGGCAATGATAGAAGGCGTGGTGCGATCGCCTTCGGCGTTCTCCAGTACACGAGGAGTGGTGCCATCCATAATCGCTACACAAGAGTTGGTAGTACCCAGGTCGATACCAATTATTTTACCCATCTAAACGTCTCCACTATATATTCGGTCATCATGTGGTTGTGAGTCTGTAATAGGGGCGAAACGTCTGGTTTCAACTGCCCAATTTCATTTTTTTGCAGACTCACTCACTGCGGTTGACTACTAAATGGGGTCGTAACCCACGTCATCAAGGGGGAGATGCAAAAATTTTTTGTGCTTTTGCGCAGAAATTTCGCGATATGCCAGAACAAGACATGAAACTGACAGCAATTTTATTCATATAGAGAATGAATAGCAGCCAAGACATTCATAGAAAAATTGTAATAAAAAGAAAATATTACGTACCTGAATCTTCTCTTTATCAGCAGTAAACTAGTGGGTATTCATCCCCTACCTCTCCCCACTAAGAGAATCCTTATGAAATCCGTTTTTACGCTTTCCGCCAGCCTGGCGATTAGCCTGATGCTGTGCTGCACGGCGCAGGCAAACGACCATAAAATCCTCGGCGTCATTGCAATGCCACGTAACGAAACCAACGATCTGGCGCTGAAACTTCCTGTTTGCCGAATTGTTAAACGCATACAACTCTCAGCCGACCATGGCGATTTGCAGTTAAGCGGTGCATCGGTTTATTTCAAAGCCGCCCGTAGCGCCAGTCAGAGCCTGAATATTCCTTCAGAAATAAAAGAAGGGCAAACCACTGACTGGATCAACATTAACAGCGATAACGACAATAAACGCTGCGTCTCAAAAATCACCTTTTCCGGCCATACGGTGAACTCATCGGATATGGCCACGCTGAAAATTATCGGCGACGACTAACGCCAGAATATAGAAGCCACAAAAAATGAATGTTAATTACCTGAATGATTCAGATCTGGATTTTCTCCAGCATTGTAGTGAGGAACAATTGGCAAATTTCGCCCGGCTGCTCACCCATAATGAAAAAGGCAAAACTCGCCTCTCCAGCGTACTGATGCGCAACGAACTGTTTAAATCGATGGAAGGACATCCCGAGCAACACCGCCGCAACTGGCAGCTGATTGCCGGAGAATTACAACATTTTGGTGGCGATAGTATCGCCAACAAACTGCGCGGACACGGTAAATTGTATCGGGCCATTTTGCTCGATGTTTCAAAGCGATTGAAGCTGAAAGCCGACAAAGAGATGTCTACGTTTGAAATTGAGCAACAGTTACTGGAACAATTTCTGCGTAATACCTGGAAGAAAATGGACGAGGAACATAAGCAGGAGTTTCTGCACGCGGTCGATGCCAGGGTGAATGAGCTGGAAGAGCTGCTGCCGCTGCTGATGAAAGACAAATTATTGGCAAAAGGCGTGTCGCATTTGCTTTCCAGCCAATTGACCCGCATTTTACGCACCCACGCAGCAATGAGCGTACTTGGGCATGGTTTGCTGCGCGGCGCGGGGCTGGGAGGCCCTGTAGGTGCGGCACTAAATGGGGTTAAAGCGGTCAGCGGCAGCGCCTATCGCGTGACGATTCCAGCCGTACTGCAAATCGCCTGCCTGCGCCGGATGGTAAGCGCCACTCAGGTCTGATACCGGAAACCGGGGAAAATTTTCATTTTCCCCTCAAAAGATCGTAGACACTGCCCCACTGGCTGATTATTATGCCGCGCCCTGAAAACACTACAGTTATTCAGGGAAATTATTTCACCATTCATTCGATGATGATTTTTGAGGAATTATGGGCAACACTAAGTTGGCTAATCCGGCACCGCTGGGCCTGATGGGCTTCGGCATGACCACCATTCTGCTTAACCTGCACAACGTGGGTTATTTCGCTCTTGACGGTATTATTCTTGCCATGGGCATTTTCTACGGCGGCATCGCGCAAATTTTTGCTGGTCTGCTGGAGTACAAAAAAGGCAACACTTTCGGTTTAACCGCATTCACCTCTTACGGTTCTTTCTGGCTGACGCTGGTTGCGATTCTGCTGATGCCGAAACTGGGTCTGACCGATGCGCCAAATGCACAGTTCCTTGGTGTCTACCTGGGTCTGTGGGGCGTATTTACGCTGTTTATGTTCTTCGGCACGCTGAAAGGCGCACGCGTTCTGCAATTCGTTTTCTTTAGCCTGACCGTGCTGTTTGCCCTGCTGGCGATCGGTAACATTGCCGGTTCCTATGTCTTAGACGGTGTCTTCCAGAGAGGCTGTAAAGTTCGTATCACCCGTGAGGGCGAGCAGATCTTCGAAGGCAACCTGGCTTCCTTGAAGAGATTCAAGGATGATGTGAAGGAAGTTAAGGCCGGATATGAGTGTGGTCTCGTATTCGAAGGCTTTGACAAGATGCAGGAGCTGGATATCGTAGAAGCCTACATTATGGTAGAAGTGCCCCGATAGGGAATATTTACAAAGCATCCGTTCGCAGAAGCATTCCGCTCACCCACGCTTGCGCTCTGCAAAAAACGTAGCGGACACTAAGAATCTTGCGGCGCTTTGCTTGCAACATTCAAGTGCCGACGTTTTTCAACGGGGTTACGCGAAACGCATTCTGCTCGCGGATGTTTGTCAGGCTGCCTACGATATTGGCAGGAAAGAAATAAGAAGGAATAAGAATGAGAAAGAATAGTGTGAAAAATACCCGTGTGAACGGGGAAGTACAGCGCGTTCTGGCAGAGATCATCCGGGGCGGTCTCAAGGACCCCCGGATCAGTCCCTGGACCAGTGTGGTCGCTGTGGAAGTGGCACCGGATTTAAAAAGCTGTAAGGCATGGATCAGTGTGTTGGGAGACGAGGAAGTCAGAAAGTCTACCCTGCAGGGACTGAAGAGCGCCGAAGGCTTTATCCGCAGAGAACTGGCTCGTACCATCAATCTGCGTAATACTCCGGATATCACTTTTGTGATGGACCAGTCCATCGAGTATGGTGTCAACATGTCCCACAAGATCGATGAAGTCATTGCAGCGGATGAGGCACAGAAGCCGGATCATGAAGTTGTGGAAGATACGGAAGAGACAGAGGAAGGTGACGAATAATGGATTTGCGTGAAGAATGTCTGGGTGCGAAAAAGATCGGCATCAGCGGACATATTCGTCCGGATGGAGACTGTGTGGGTGTATGTCTTTCCTTACAGATGTATCTGCGTAAACTCCTTCCCGAAGCGGAAGTTACCGTATATCTGCAGAAGCCGTCCGAAGAGTTTTCCTATCTGAAGGGATACGATGAGATCCAGACCGAATGTCCGGAGCAGGATCCTTTTGATGTATATTTTGCGCTTGACTGCAGCCCAGACAGACTGGGAGACGCGGAGAAATATTTCCAGAATGCGAAAAAGAAGATCAACATCGATCATCATATCAGCAATTCCGGCTGCGGTGATGTAAATCTCGTCCGGCCCGAGGTGGGCAGTGCCTGTGAGGTGCTGTATCACATCATGGATGCCGAACTCATTGACAGAGATATTGCGGAAGCATTGTACACCGGCATCATTCACGATACCGGCGTATTCCAGTATTCCAATACGACACCGGAGACGCTGCAGGCAGCAGCGTTTCTGATCTCCTTCGGATTCAATTTCCCGAAGCTGATCGAGGAAAGCTTTTACCAGAAGACCTATCTGCAGACCCAGATCATGGGCAGAGCTCTGATGGAGAGCATTCGTTTCATGGACGGACGCTGCATCGTGAGCATGGTGGACCGCAAGACCATGGAATTCTACAATGCGGTACCGGGAGATCTGGACGGCATTGTGAACCAGTTGCGCAATATCAAGGGCGTGGACTGTGCGATTTTCATGTATGAGACCAACGTACTGGAGTACAAGGTCAGCATGCGTTCCAATGAGAAAGTAGATGTGGCGAAGGTGGCATCTTTCTTCGGAGGCGGCGGACATGTACGTGCCGCAGGCTGCACTATGAAGGGAACCTTCCATGATTGTGTCAACAATTTGTCACTGCACATCGACAAACAACTGCGGGGAGAACAGGGTTAATGGACGGCATCATCAATGTATATAAGGAAGCGGGCTTTACCTCCCATGATGTGGTAGCCAAGCTTCGCGGGATCTGCCGGCAGAAAAAGATAGGGCACACAGGTACACTGGATCCACAGGCTACCGGTGTGCTTCCTGTATGTCTGGGGAATGCTACCAGAGCATGTGAAATGCTGACGGACAGGACCAAGGAATATGTGGCAGAACTTCTGCTGGGACAGATCACAGATACCCAGGATATCACGGGAACCGTTCTGGAAGAGCGGGAAGTGGCG
>OLWS01000915.1_pt1 | contig 11199 bp, 6 predicted proteins | sample 1673601 | NCBI WGS metagenome assembly OLWS01 (sample SAMEA103958116, study PRJEB25191) | human gut metagenome | biome: human-associated habitat [ENVO:00009003]; feature: intestine environment [ENVO:2100002]; material: feces | place: Germany | collected 2013/2015 | reverse complement strand
ACTTGTTTTTGGTCAAAACGACCAGAAAACATGAAAACATTTATGTATTTTTACTAAAAATTCAAGTTTTCTCTTTACATTTGTTCCTCATTACGGTATAATAAATATGTGCGTTGCAGACACATTTCTTATGTTGCGGCGGAGAAACTGCTTGAACATGAGGACGCAGGCTGTCTTTCTGCGTGATTTGTTTTGGAAATGGGGAGGGCGATAACGTCAATGAAAAAAACTGCCGGTGAAACGGCGGAACGGCTTGCAGAATATGCAGTGATACACTTGGGGAAGTGCTGGAATCATGGCATAAAATCGTTTCGCAGACGTTCTTGTTTTTGAGGAATTTCGTATGAATCTCGAAATTCGTGCAGGATGCCCTTGTTCTTTGGTAATTTGTACAATTTCACCAACGGTTCTTGTTGGAATTTGTACAAAAACTTTGAATATGTATTGACATTTCTGTGGGAATATTCTATAATAGTACTAATTCCATTAGGGGCTTTTCATGTGCTCTGAAAAATACGAGAATGTATTGAACTTTATTTCATCGGGAAAGGTATGCGGCCATCGCAAGGGCTTGCATACGAGAAAGAAGGAGGAAAACAATGAAAACAAAAAGAACAATGGCAGGTATTCTGGCAATGGCAATGGCTGCGTCTGCATTGGCATTCAATCCGGTATTTGCAGCAGGAGAAATCGGCATTTCTGCGGAAAAGGTTTCTGCAAAGGCAGGGGCTGAATTTACGCTGGCTGTTTCCCTCAAGGATGTTCCGTCTACTGGGGTCGGCGGCTGCGAATTTTCTCTCGCTTATGATAGCAGCATTGTAACCGTTACTGGTGTGACTGCTGGTACAATTGCACAGACTGGTGCGGATGATCAGGAATCTGCGTTTGCTGGCGAAGCACCGAGCTTTGACAGCAATTTTTCAGCCGCTGGTGTCATTGATGTCATCTATTCTACTGGTTTAACAGACAGTGCTTATATGGTAAAGCAGGACGGCGTGTTCCTGACCATTACAGGTACAGTCAACGAAAGTGCAAAGGTTGGCGATGTTTCTGACTTTAAGATCCAGCCGATCGATCGGGAAACCACTCCAGGTTCTGGCACAAAGAATGATCAGATCGTGTTCGCAAGCATTGCGGAAGATGGAACAGTTTCCAGCTATGATACTGTTGTCAGCGATGGTTCTGTAACAGTTGTTGGCGACAGCGAAACAACAACCGCTGTAACAACTACAACTGGTTCTGATTCTACTACGACCGAAACCAAGGAAACCACAACCGAATCAGAAAGTGATATCAACTATGGTGACGCAAATCTGGACGGTAAGGTTGACCTGACAGATGCAATTACACTGAATAAGTATCTGGCTGGTGTGCTCACTGCAAGTGATCAGGCTGTAAAGAACATGAACGTTTATTTGGATAGCAATGTCGACGATAAGGATACCACTTATCTGATGAAGTTCATTTTGAACGTGGATGGTTATCAGGATCTGCCGATCACTCCAGAAGCTTAATCATTCCCCATTTTTTTAATTTGGTTCTAACTTCGGAAGAGATCCTTCTCTTGCCGAATGATAGCACATTTTAATTGCATTATGCAAAGAAAGGAAAAAGAAACATGAAGAAACGAACGAGAATTGCTTCTCTAGTTGCTGCGGTTGCTATGACTGTTTCTGCATTGCCAATGGCTGCTCTTCCAGCACTTGCAATTCAGACAACAACAGAAGGCGATCACGGTACTCTAACGAATGCAGTTTACCAGATCCGCAAGGCACCGGATAATCTGCATGCACCAGCAAGTGATAGCAATCCAGCACAGAACTTGGTAGAAATCTCTAGAGATGACCTTGCAAAGGGAGATTATACCTTTAAGGCTGCTGCTTACATCAAGGCAGATGGTCAGATGACAGACGATGACTTTGTCTCGACAATCAGTATGAAGTGGCAGGCTTCTAACTACAAATACATGCGGTTTGCTGAAGATGACTATACCAGCGTAATCCCGATGGAAACTTATGAATTGTCTGATGGTACTAAATTTAATGCAACCTTAAGACCGTTCTCACTGGCAAAAATCACCCACAGCCCGAAGAAGGGTGATGGTTATTTCACACCGCTGTGGAGAGTTGTAACCAATGAAACAGCAGTAGAACCGTGCACAGGTACACCAGTTTATTCCGCTGGTCCGAACAAGATCAAGTTCACCTGCACATACTATACAGAAGGTCAGTACAAGTCGCCTGACAGTAAGGTAATCGTTCCGGTAGAAAGTTCCAAGACTACAAAGGAATTTACTTTGGATCTGACTGTGGATGAAGAAACCAACACAGCGGCTTATGACTTCCAGGTACCGCAGCAGGGCACACAGCCGGGTGCATATCCGATGTTTGCATATCACGGTGTCATCCATAACTATGACTCGTCCACTCCAGAAGGACAGGTTATCAATGGCGACAACGATATGATCAGAATGCAGTACGGTGAAGATAATGGAACAAAGTGGCTGGATGGCAAGTCTGATTCTTATCCGATTATGACATTTGATGTTACGATGTCGAAGGATACACCGGATGGCTATTACTATGTAAACTTTGATACAGAATCTGGTTCTCCTTACATCGAAGACAATCAGTCCATCATCCTGAAGATGAACCGTATGGTTCGTGCTTACAAGGAAAATGGCAAGTCTTTGGTAGAAACCATTTATCCGACTGGCTTGGAAGACAAGTCCAACTTCCTGACCATTAAGGTTGGCGATGCAAAGGAAACAACTGCAACTACAACCGCTACAACAACTACTTCTGCAGCAGAAACAACAACAACCGTTTCTGAAACAACTGTACCAGTAACAACTGCTGCTACAACAGCTCCTGCAACCTCTAGCGAAGCACCGACGACCACCACAACAAATGGACTGGTTATTGGCGATGCTCCGACTATGGTAGTTAACAACGGTCAGAAGATCTTCGCAACACCGGGTCAGGAATATGCAGAAATTCCGCTGAACCTGTACAATGTACCGGATACCGAAGGTATCACCGTTGCATTCAAGACCGACAGCGTAGGTACTCCGACACTGGCACTGTTGAAGGATGCTTATCAGCTGTACGAAGCAGCAGATGCATTCGTAAACCTCGGTAAGTGGGAAGCAAACCCGAAGGGTCTGAGCTGGGGCGTTCCGTCCTCCGGTAAGCAGATGGTTAAGAGTGGCGACTTCGCAGATGGCGATGTATTCCTGTCCTTGTACTACAACATTCCGGACGAAGCAACTGTTAAGGACATTGCAAAAGCAAACGGTATGGAACTGAAGCACAATGCTGAATACGGTGCTTACTATGAATTCCCGCTTGTTTTCGAACGGGAAAAGCTGAACAACAAGGATGGCAAGCTGCTTGACTGGGTTGGCACAAACAACACCAAGGTAAATGCAACTTACATCGACAGCAACCTGATCGTTAAGGTTTCTGACACTGGCGAAACCACAACCACTGCTACAACCACATCTGGTGGAGAAACAACCACAACAGAAGTTGTTACAACTGCTTCTTCTGCACCGGTTACCACTTCTCCGGATGCAACCACAACCACCACTTCTGTTTCTTACAATGGTGAATCCTTCGAATGGGTACTTGGTAAGTATAAGGCAGATGGTTCTTATGAACCGAGAACCTTTGTAAAGGCTGGTCAGAAGTCCGCTTCTGCTGTTGCTCCGAAGGTTTATGGTGATCCTGGCATCAACTCCGCAAACATCCGTCTGGAAGGCGATGCTGCAAAGGCTCTCCTGGCAGCAGGTACTTATGTTGGTCTGACTAAGAATGCGGACTATGATACACAGCTGGCTGGCGAAGGCGGTACCACTTGGTTGGATAACGCTGCACAGCTCCGGTTTGCATTTGCTTCCAACGATGTAAACAACACCAACAATGCAAAGACTGCTGATGGTTCTGCAATCGGCGAACTCGTTTATGATATTCCGGATGCAGAAACTGTTAAGAGCATCGCTGATCAGTATGGCATTAGCCTGGTAACTGGTACAGACGATGAAGGCAACGAAGTAAGCTACTATGAATTCCCGCTGACTTGGAGCGAAGCTGTTGGCGAACACGGCGAAACTGCAACCCAGTGCGGTTCTTATGTAGATGGTGCATTGGTTGAAATTCCGTATGATCAGTATACAAGACGGGATGGTACAATCTGCGTAGTCGTTCCGAGCGAAACCACTACAACAGCAGCTACCACCACAACAGCAGAAGTTACTACTACAACAGAAGCTGTTACAACCGCAGCAGTTGATACTACAACAGAAGTACCGGCTACTACTACAACCGCAGCAGCTACCACTACGACTGAAGCAGCTACTACCACAACGGAAGCAGCTACTACTACAACAGAGGCAGCTACTACCACAACGGAAGCAGCTACTACTACAACAGAGGCAGCTACCACAACTACTGAAGCAGTTACTACTACAACGGAAGCAGCTACCACAACTACAGAAGCAGCTACCACTACGACTGAAGCAGCTACTACCACAACAGAAGCAGTAACTACTACGACGGAAGCAGCTACTACTACAACAGAAGCAGCTACAACTACCACAGAAGCAGCTACTACAACTACAACCACTGAAGCTACAACAACTTCTACAACTGAAGCAACTACTACAACCTCTGCTACTACAACACAGCCGCAGCCGAATGTAACAACTGTTATCTTTGAACTGGCTGACCCGAACTTCTACTTCTCTGTAGATGAAAGAGAATTCAAGGCAACCGATCTGTTCAAGTCTGTAACATTGATTTCGACAGATGCTGATGGCAACATCGTTTCTCAGGAAGACATCATTGACAAGGTAAACTTCAACGGTGCAACTCCGAAGAGCACTTATGTACAGGCTGACAAGTACTATGCAGGAACAATTCAGGCATACTACAACAATGGTACAGAAAACGTTCTGATTCCGGATGCTACCCCGACCGTTTATATCGGTGTTAAGGGCGACGCTGACTTGAATGGACTGGAAGATGTACCGGATGCTGTTTCAATTCTGACTTACTATGCAAAGATTGCTGCTGGTCAGCAGGGTATCGTATTCAATGAAGATCCGATGCTGAACAAGCTGGCATACTTCCTGGCAGATGTTGATACAGAATCTAAGGCTGGCGAAAATACAGATGGCAAGCTCATGGAAGTAAATGATGCAGTTTATGTCCTGACTTACTATGCGAAGAAGGCAGCTGGTCAGGGTCCGACATGGCCGGATGTTATTCCGTCCCTGAAGTCTCTGGAAGGCTCTATGTGGTACGAAGGCTAATTTGCCCGAAACCATGTGATTTTAGACAACATGTTGTGACAGATGTGACATGACAGAAAAAGAATTCCCCCGGTGCAAGCAATTGCATCGGGGGATTCTATTTCATCTTGACAATACATAAGATGTCTATTGACAAGGAAAGTGGATTGTGTTATACTAAAAATGGTAAATTAGAACCTTGTAAGAGATTGCAAGGTTCTGATTTCATGAAACGGAGTGTTTTTATTTGGGAATCGGTGAAATTTGTTTGCTTGGAGTCGGTCTTTCGATGGATGCCTTTGCAGTTTCGATTTGCAAAGGGCTGCAAATGCGGAAGTTTAACTGGAAGCAAGCCCTCTGGATGGGTATCTTCTTTGGCGGCTTTCAGGCACTCATGCCGTTGACAGGTTGGCTGTTGGGTGCATTGTTTGCAAAGCATATCATGCAGTACAGCCACTGGATTGCATTTGTTTTGTTGGCGTTTATCGGAGGGAAAATGCTGTTGGAATCCATCCGGCAGAAGAAAGAAGAACCTTCCGAAGAAACCGCAGTCTGTCCCAACAAGGTGGATTTCCGGGAACTGTTTTTGTTGGCAGTTGCCACTTCCATCGATGCCTTGGCGGTTGGTGTCACCTTTTCCATAATGCCGGATGTCAATATTTTTCTGTCTATTTTGTTGATTGGCAGTATTACATTTTTATTTGCTCTGGCGGGCGTAAAAATTGGAAACCTGTTCGGCGACCGATTTGAAAAGCAAACCGGCATATTAGGCGGCTGTATTTTGCTGGCGATTGGCGTGAAGATTCTGCTGGAAGGGCTGGGAATCATCGGCTAAACCAAAGCAAAATTCACAGCAGCAATAAGGGGAGGATGTGAAAGCGTGCGAGGAAAGAAAATCGTACTGGACTTGGAATTTATTCCGTATAGGCGGAAGCAGGAACCCTATTGCGTACATGAGATTATTGAAATCGGAGCGGTTGCTCTGGATGCAGACAATGAAATCTATGACGAATTTCAGATGTATGTAAAGCCACAGTATGGAACAGTTCCGCCGTTCGTTACGGCGATTACAGGCATTACCAATGAAATGCTAGTGGGGCAGGTTTCCTTTTCGGAGGCAATGCAGGCGTTTGAAGCTTGGCTGCCACAGGAGGAATCTTACCGCTTTTATACTTGGAGTGGCAGCGACCAGCATGTTTTTCAGGCAGAAGCTGAATGGAAAGAACGTCCGTTGCTGGGCAATTTCTATGGCTGGTGGGTGGATTTACAGCGGCTGCACCAGCGAATTTATGGCTTTTCCAAACCGATGAAATTGGTGACCGCACTGGGTTCGATGCAGATTTATTTTGAAGGAACGGAACATGGTGCGTTGGCAGATGCTCGGAATACGGCAAAGATTTTGCAGGAACTTTCTGATGTTCGCCGTGTCAAAAGCAATTTCTCAACTTCTCATGTTACCTATAATATTGCTAGTGACCGTACAAGTGGCGGTTTTACGATTGGACGATTGCCCATTCGGAAAACGGCACACAGTGGAAAAAAATAAGAAAATCCCGTTGGACAAGAAGCTGCTTGCCCAGCGGGATCTTTTTGTCTGTTTAATTTTGTAAACAAGGGTGATACTGCTGCATGATGGTTTTATAGATGAACCGATGCCCCTTGCGGTTTGGATGAATGCCATCTTCACAGAGCAATGCCTGATAGCCATGCTGTGCCAGAAAGGCACTCCGGATATCAACCACCGGAACGTGCAGCTTTTGTGCTAGCAGGAGCACTTTCATGTTATACATTTCCTGCCAGCGGTAGATTGTATCCACACCGCCCAGCCAGTGCAGAATATTGTCTGGATGCAGGTTGCGAGAAATCCATTGAAAATACCGTTTTGGTTCGAGTGGCGGCAGCGTTAAAAGAATCGGGTTGCCTTTTTTCTCCTGAATCAGCTGAATGGCTTTTGTATAGAGGGATTCAAACTGTTTCAGTGGGGTATGCGGTTCATGGTGTGCCTGCGGTCGTTCTGAAACGGCACTCCAGTCAAAATCGCAGTCGTTTCCGCCAAATTCCAGAAACACATTCTGATAACTTGCGAGTTGGTCAGTGTGACGGGTGATAATAGATAAGCCCTTTTGAATGGTGCTGCCCATAACAGAGAAGTTATGCAGGGCAGTGGAAGGGGAAATCCATTCGGTGATTTCTTTTTTCAGGCTGCTGTAACGGTGGGTTTCCGCATCTAAGACAATGCCTTTGCTAATCGAATCGCCGAAAATGCCGATTTGAAGTGTCTGTTCCATAAGAAAACCTCCTGATTATTTATCAATCCACAGTCGGTGATTTCACAGAGTCTGACATGTCAGCAGAGGGCTGACTGTGGTTTGCCTCGTGTCAGTGGGGGATGCCGATTTCTCTCCGCCCGCCACTGACATGCACTTTCTTATTTGCAATTCCTCTCACCACCTGTAGGGGGATGGGAGAATCCTTGCTGTTATTCGTTGAAACGGCTTACGATGGGCTGCCGGAAAGGATGCTCGATGAAAAAACGGACGCTCCGAAGAACGTCCGCTGTTGGTGTGACCGAACCTATAAGCCGAGTTCTGTCGAGTATGGTAATTTATCTCGACTGTACGTCGCCGCACAGCTCTAGCCGTCATTACGCCATCCCCACCGGGTCAGTGTTAGAATGCCGCACCAATAGACGTTGCATCGGATAAGGTTTACATAGCAGCATAGTCACCTATACTCTGGTGTGCTCTTACCACGCCTTTCCACCCTTACTTTCCGAAGAAAGCGGTATCTCTCTGTTGCACTTGCTCTAGGGTCGCCCCCGGTTGCCGTTAGCAACTATCCCACCCTGCGATGCTCGGACTTTCCTCATGGATGTACTGGAAACCAGCATCCACGCTACCATACAGTTCGCTCACTCTTTTATTGTACAAGAAAAATAGGGAATTGTCAAGTATCATTTTTATAGAATCTGAGAACTTTTTGTGCGAAAAAGTCGGATTCTTTAGCAGTTCCAAGCGTCCAATGTTTCCAGAATCTCAGCGTATACAACTGCCTTGTTGCGTTCGTTGAGAATTTCGTGCCGCATCCGAGGGAACAGCGTGCTGTTTACATTCTGGTAGCCCAGTTCTGCCATGCGGTCAACAGCCTGTTGGAAACGGGTATCATTGCCCCGACAGGGGTCATCGCCGCCGGAGAAGAACCAAATCGGCAGCTCTGGCTGTGTAATCGTCCAGTCTTTGGTGTTGTAAGTGGTATTTAACAGGGCGAGCAGGGTAGCATAGCCATTTAATGTGAAGTGAAATTGACAGAGTGGGTCGGCATTGTAAGCATCTACAACCGCTTCATCGCTGCAAATCCATGTGTTAGAACGGGATTCCGAGCGGAACGGACGCTGAAACGTATTGTACAGAATGCGGTCAATGCGTTTGCTGTGGCTGGTATCGCCCCGATGCACAATGACTCGATTTAAAATAGACTGCATACGGGTCATTGCCGGCAGCGGAGAGGGTGAACCACTGAGAATCAAGCCGTCCAGAATGTCGGGATATTGCCGCAGATAGCAGCGAGCAATGAGCGAACCCATGCTGTGCCCCAGCAGATAGAGCGGCAGCCCTGCATATTGCGTTTGAATCCATTCTGTCATCTGGTGCAGGTCGGCAACGAGTGCTTCTGCACCGCCTTCCCCGAAATAGCCCAGCGGAATGGTGTCGCTGATGCTTTCCCCATGTCCCCGATGGTCATGAATCAGGCAGATATAACCCTGTTTGGTGCAGTGGCGGAGAAAATCCAGATAGCGTTCTTTGTGCTCGCACATACCATGGGAAACCTGAAGAATCCCACAAGGTGTGGTTTCCTCCTGCGGCAGGAGCAGCAAGCCCGACAGCGGTAAGCCGTCTTGGTCAGAGAGCAGGGTAAATGGCTGAATGGTCGTTGGCAGCATAAGCAGAAGTCCTCTCTTTCTAAAGTCAGTCACAGTGGAAACAGGGGTGTTTCCGTTTTGTTGGAATTAGTATACCAGAAAAAATCGGGTTTGTCCAGCACACTTTTTCTGTTTTTGTTGTTGCTTTCCGAATCCCTGTTTCCAAATCGCAGAATTTGCAGAAAAAATAAAATTTTTTTGCAAAAACACTTGAAATTCTGTTTGCTGTGTGGTATAATAAAAATTGTCACGGCGGAGTGTGTGCAGCTGCACAAAGGCTCTGCTGTCGGATCCATTCCGGAATATCGGTGTGCGGGTCCTGTGCAACAAAGCACCGTGAACCATGTCAGGCGGGGAACCGAGCAGCATTAAGCGGATCGTTTTGTGTGCCGCAGTCAACCTGCACACCCATGTTCCGGAATTTTTTTGTATTTTGGAAAACGACAGAAAAAGGAGGCGGATTCCATGTACAAAGCATTATATCGGACATGGCGTCCGATGTCGTTTGACGATGTGATTTCTCAGCCGCATATCACAGAAACCTTACAAAATCAAGTGCGTACCGGAAAGACGGCACACGCTTATTTGTTTACGGGTTCTCGTGGGACGGGGAAAACCACTTGTGCCCGCATTCTGGCGAAAGCTGTGAACTGTCCGCACGCTGTCAACGGCAATCCTTGTTTGGAATGTGACATCTGCAAAGACGCTGACCGTGGAATTTTGTCCGATGTGATTGAAATTGATGCGGCATCGAATAACAGCGTAGAAGATATTCGGGATTTGCGGGAAGGTACGGTTTACCGTCCGGAACGCTGTGCCTATAAGATTTATATTATTGACGAAGTGCATATGCTTTCTGGAAGTGCATGGGGAGCATTGCTGAAAGTCATGGAAGAGCCGCCGGCATATGTGAAATTCATTCTGGCGACCACAGAGATGCACAAAGTTCCAGCCACGATTTTATCTCGGTGTCAGCGGTTTGCATTCCATCGGATTCGGTTGGAAGATATCGCTGCCCGTTTGCGATATATTGCAGAAAAAGAACAAATTCCGCTGGCAGAAGGGGCAGATCTTCAGATTGCCCGCTGTGCAGATGGCGGAATGCGAGATGCGATTTCCCTGTTAGACCAGTGTGCAGCAGTTTCCGAGGGAGCGATTACGCCGGAAGCCGTTGCGGAGGCAGCTGGTGTATCGGGTCGAGCACCGCTGTTTCGGATTCTGGAAGATGTCCTTCAAAATCGGCTGGGCGATGCATTGAAAGAAGTCGATGTCTTGTATCAAGGCTCGAAAGATATGGCAAGACTCTGCGAGGAGTTGACAGAACAGCTGCGGAATATGATGCTGCTGAAAGCCGGCAATGTTCCGGAAGAATTGCTGAGTTGTCTGCCGGAGGAACTCCCACAGCTGCGGGAACTGACCAGTCCGGTGACGATGGAACAAATCTTGCGTGCAATTTCTGTTTTGCAGGATTGCCGAGAACGGATGCAGCGAAATCCGGGCAAACGAACAGAATTGGAATTGGCGTTGATTCGGCTGACACTGCCAGCAACAGTACAAACACCGCTTGCAGCGATGCCAGCAGCAGCCCCAGCACCAAGACCGGTTGTAGCAGCTGTCCAGCAGGCAGAAGTATCAACGCAATCGCCTGCACCGCAGCCAACGCCCACCCCAACACAGACTATACAGGAACAGATTCAACCTGTTTCCCAGTGGGCAGATATTCTGGAGGCATACCGGAGTGTGAATCCGGCAGTTTCCGGCAGCCTTGCGGAATCGGATGCCTATATTCGGGGCGGAACGCTCTTAATCGTTGCAAAGAATCCGTTTTTCCTGACCCTGCTGAAAAATCATGAAAATGCCCGTTCGCTCGGCGATACGGTACGGCAGATTTTAGGGCAGGAATATAAAATTCTTGCAAAGTGCAGTAATCCAGCACAGACGGAGGTTTCTCCGGTGCAGACACTGCTGCAAAAAGCCAAAGACAGCA
>OLWS01000904.1_pt1 | contig 11390 bp, 16 predicted proteins | sample 1673601 | NCBI WGS metagenome assembly OLWS01 (sample SAMEA103958116, study PRJEB25191) | human gut metagenome | biome: human-associated habitat [ENVO:00009003]; feature: intestine environment [ENVO:2100002]; material: feces | place: Germany | collected 2013/2015 | reverse complement strand
TCAAAGAGCGCTCTGAGACATTATAGGAGGAAAAGGCCAGGATGAGCAAAGTAGCGATTGTAACAGACAGTAACAGTGGAATTACACAGAGTGAAGCAAAAGAATATGGCGTAACGGTTATGCCAATGCCATTTTTTATTAATGACCAGACCTATTATGAAGATATTGATCTGACACAGGAAGATTTTTATCAGAAACTTTCAGAAGATGCCAATATTTCAACCTCCATGCCTCTTGTCGGAAATGTGACAGACACATGGGATGAATTGCTGCAGGAGTATGACGAGATCGTGCATATTCCAATGTCCTCCGGGCTCAGTGGTTCCTGTGAGACTGCTATCATGCTCTCTCAGGATTATGACGGCAGAGTGCAGGTTGTCAATAATCAGAGAATTTCAGTCACACAGAGACAGTCTGTACTGGATGCAAAAGCATTGGCAGAGAAAGGATACAGTGCAGAGGCAATCAAAGAGATCCTTGAGCGTGAGAAGATGGAGTCTTCGATTTATATTATGGTGGACACGCTGTACTATCTGAAAAAAGGCGGCAGGATCACTCCGGCTGCAGCTGCGCTTGGAACCTTATTAAAATTAAAACCGGTACTTCAGATTCAGGGTGAGAAGTTAGATGCATTTGCCAAGGCAAGAGGTAAGGCTTCTGCGAAGAAGATTATGCTTAAGGCAATGCAGGATGATTTAGATACAAGATTTGCAGAGTTTGCAAAGGATGGAAAGATGCATATGGAGGTTGCCTATTCAGGTAATCCTGAGGAGGCAGAGGAATGGGCTGCGTTAGTTAAAGAGACTTTTCCGCAGTTTGATTTCCACATGGATCCACTTTCACTTTCAGTTGCCTGCCACATAGGACATGGTGCACTTGCGATAGCGACATCTGCTTATCTGCCAGAACTTGATTAATACGAATGATAAGCCTGTGACAGCGCATGAGTTGTTGCAGGCTTTTGTTATAGATACGGATATTCCCGTAATTTAATATGAATGGAGGATTGTTATGCCAGCAAGAAGTGAGATTGATGATAAGTTTAAATGGGCTGTGAGTGATTTATACAGCTCTGATGAAGCATGGGAGAAGGATTATAACAGTATACTTGAACTGACTGACCAGCCAAGTGAGCTTAAGGGCAGGATGGGCGAGTCTGCCGGCATGCTTTACAAGGCGCTTAAGGAGTATGAACAGGTAGAATACATTACTGAAAGAGTGTATGTGTATGCATTTATGAAATATTATGAGGATACAGGCAATTCAAAGTATCAGGAAATATCTGGGAAAGCCCAGATGGCTGCGATGAAGGTGTCAGAGAAGTATGCATTTTTAGAGCCTGAGCTTATATCAATAGATGCTGATGTGCTTGATAAATATATCAGCGAGGATGAAAGGCTGGGAATGTATAAGCATTTTATTGATGACTGCCTCGCAGGGAAAGAGCATACGCTTTCTGAAAAGGAGGAAGCACTGCTTGCAAAGGCATCACAGATGTCAACTGTGCCTGATGAGGTGTTCTCTAAGTTTAACAATGCTGATGTTAAGTTCGGAAAGGTGAAAAGAGAGAACGGGCAGGAAGATGAGCTGACTAACGGCAATTTTGCCACATTTATGGAAAGTCAGGACAGAGCTGTAAGAAAGGCGGCATTTGAGGCGCTGTATAAGCAGTATGGGGCGTATATCAACACAATTGCGGCAGCGTTTTATGGCAATGTCAAGCAGGCAATGTTCTATGCAGACGCAAGGGGTTACAAGTCAACACTGAACATGTATCTTGATGGCTCATTTATTCCAGAAAATGTATATAAGAATCTTATTAAGACTGTCAATGACAATCTTGACAAAATGTACTGCTATGTTGATATAAGAAAGAAGGCACTTGGTGTTGACGAGCTGCATTTTTATGATATATATGCACCGATGGTAGAGGATATTGACTGGAAGATAAGCTATGATGAGGCTAAGGACATTGTTGTGAAGGCACTTGCACCAATGGGTGAGGAGTATGTTTCACACATTAAAGAAGGCTTCAATAATGGCTGGGTAGATGTGTATGAGAATACCGGAAAGCGTTCAGGAGCATTTTCATGGGGCGCTTATGGCACACACCCATATGTATTTCTTAATTACTCAGATACACTCAATGATGTTTTTACGGTTATTCATGAGATGGGACATGCAATGCACACTTATTATTCTAATGCAAACCAGCCTTATATTTATGCAGGATATAAGATCTTTGTTGCGGAGGTTGCGTCAACCTGTAATGAAGCGATTCTTATGCAGTATATGTTAAAGAATACTGATGATGAGAAGAAGAAAAGATATCTGCTCAATCATTTCTTTGAGCAGTTTAAGGGAACTCTTTACAGACAGACTATGTTTGCAGAGTTTGAGATGGAAGCGCATGCAAAGGCTGAACAGGGTGAGGTTTTATCAGCAGAGAGCCTTTGTGCCATGTACAAGAAACTGAATGAGAAGTATTTCGGCCCGGATATGGTTATTGATGATGAGATAGCACTTGAGTGGGCAAGGATACCACATTTTTACACACCATTCTATGTATACCAGTATGCAACAGGCTATTCCGCTGCAATTGCAATATCAACCAAGATACTTGCAGGTGATGAGCAGGTTATAGCAGGTTACAGAAAGTTCTTGTCAGGCGGCTCTTCAATGCACCCTATTGAGCTTCTTAAGCTGTGCGGAATAGATATGACAAGACCGGATGTTGTGCAGGAAGCACTGGATGTGTTTGGGGAATTACTAAAACAGTGGTAATGCTTAATGTGTTGTGAATATAAATATGATTCTGGGAGATAATGCGTCTTCCAGAATTTTTTTATGGGATAAATGTAACCGTTGCCGGAATAATCCGTCTTTAATTATGAAAGGGTTAACGCTTTTAAAAAACAGGGAGTACAGACAGTAATGGATGATAAACAGATAATCAATTTATTTTTTCAAAGGGATGAAGATGCAATTAAGGTGGTTGATGAAAAATATGGTTCTAAGTTAAAAGCACTGGCAGCCAATATATTGCAATCAAGAGAAGATGGGCTGGAATGCATTAATGATACGTATATGAAGGCATGGAACAGCATACCGCCTGCAAGACCAGAGTATTTATTCGCATTTCTGGCAGCATCTGTAAGAAATATTGCGATTGATATGATAAGAAAAAACAATGCGGGAAAGAGACAGGCCAAAGTAGTTGAATTGACAAAAGAACTGGAAGAATGCATAGGTGATGGCGGATTGCAGACACATCTGGACAAGGAAGATATTGGAGAGATGTTATCGCATTTTCTTGAAACAGTTGATAAAAATAAAAGAATTATATTTCTCAGGCGGTACTGGTACTCGGATTCAATTAAAGATATTTCAGAAAGGATGCAGATGAGCGAATCAGCAGTGAAAGTTACTCTTCACAGAATGAGGAAAGAATTAAGAAAATATATGGAAAGCGAGGGTTTATATCTATGAAAAAATCAGAGGCAATGGATTTATATGAAGGACTTAATGGAATTAGTCCGCAAATGATTGAAGAAGCGGGAAATTACAAGAAAACTGCCAGTGTGGATATCAGGTATAAAAAGAGCAATAATGTAAAGAAGATAATTGCAGCAGGTCTTGTGGCAGCAGCGGCTGTTACTGCTGTATTGGGAGTCAGAGGGCTGAAACCTTCTGTGACAGGAAACGGAAACCAGAGCAGCAATCAACTGGCATCAGAGCAGACAGGATTTAAAATTGCTCATGTTATGAATGTGTATGCAGCCGGGCTTGATGACACATCAGAATGTATTTTTTCTAATGATGAGAAAAATGCTGGTGTATCAGGAGTTGTGGCTGGAATTTCAAGCCAGGTTGGGGATTCATCTGTGATGGGACAGGTTATGGCTGGTATAAATGTAACGGGCAAAGATATCTCAAAGATTAAGTATTCTATAATGGGAAATGATTCAGACGTGACATATAATCTGGCAAGGATGAAAGAGGTTGACAAGGACAGCCCTGAGTATCAGACATCTTCTGAAAAATTCAGAAAACAGACGGAGAACGGCTATGCATATTACATTATTGAAGATATCGGGGAAGAGTATGAGGAGAGCGGCAACAGTCAGAGCGAGGGCATACAGATTGTAGAGTTTTCAAAGCAGTTAGAAAAAGAATCTTTGTATCAGGAACGTCAGGTATACAATGAGATGGTTAAAAATATGTATGAAGGACTTACGTTAAGCGTAACTGTGACATATGAAGACGGAACGATAGAGATTGTTGATGTGGGATTCAAGGCAGCTGAAGGCAGTGATGACCTGGAAAAGGTTTCAGACAAAGTGATTGTGTATGTGAAATGACAGTTGATAGAAGAGTGCAAGACGAAGAATCATGTGTCTTTAAGTTGTCTTCAAACAAATTGAACACAAACAAAAAAGGAAGCCGCTTAAATGCTGGCTTCCTTTTAAAATTAAAAAGAGCGCGAGACGGGGATCGAACCCGTTCCCGCGTCTCTTTCTTGTTTTTGGAGTGGTAAATGGATAAAGATAGTAGAACTCGTAAATGGCAGATTACGATTAATAATCCTGCTGATAAAGGCTTTTCGCATGATAAGATTGTAGAGATTCTGTCAGGTATGAAAAGCCTTATATATTATTGTGTGTCTGATGAGATTGGTGAAGCTGGTACTTATCATACACATATATTTTTGGCGGCCGCTAATGCTGTCAGGTTTTCAACTATTAAGAAAAACTTTGAGGGTGGACACTTTGAAATGTGTCAGGGTTCTGCTGCTCAAAATCGTGATTATGTTTTTAAAGAGGGTAAGTGGCGCAATTCTGAAAAGGGTACGACTAACTTATCTGATACTCATATTGAGTGGGGTGAGCTTCCTGTTGAGCGTCAGGGGAAGCGTAATGATCTTGATGATTTATATGATATGATTCAGAGTGGTTTTGATGTTCCTACGATTTTGGATATCAACCCCCAGTATATTCTTCAGGTTGACAAGTTGGAGCGTGCCAGGAGCATTTTCTTACATTCAAAATATAAGGATGACAAGCGAGATGTATCTGTAACTTATATTTATGGTCGTACTGGTACAGGTAAGACACGCTCTGTTATGGACGCTTATGGTTATAGTAATGTCTATCGTGTGACGGATTACGCTCATCCGTTTGATTCTTATGATTGTGAAGATGTGATAATATTTGAGGAGTTTCGTTCTTCTCTTCCTCTTGGGTGTATGCTTAATTATCTTGATATATACCCTATTAAGTTGCCTGCTCGATATGCTAATAAACAGGCTTGTTTTACTAAAATTTTTATTATATCTAACTGGGAACTTGAAAGACAGTATCAGGAGCTGCAGGTTACTGATAAGGAAAGTTATAATGCTTTTTTGCGTCGTATTGATTATGTTGATATCTTTTTTCCGCTTAATCAGTACCGTTTTAGCCGTGAGCAGTACTTCTCAGGTTTTGTTCCTGCCGTGTATACCCCTTTTGATGAGTTGGAAAATATAATTCATCACTAATCATGTATATATATATGGGTTGCCGTTTGCGCCGTAGCTGTGGTAATGTGGTAAACTCTGCGTTTAGAATATTGTTAATAAGTGGTTTGTCAGGTTGTTGATAACTCGCAAGAGTTATCAATAAGCTGTGAACAACTTATTAATGATATTCTGCTGAGTTTTCCATATTTCCACGGCTTTTTTACTGTCCGGAGAGAATGTATACACGGCAGGAATAAAACCTGAGAAGCGCAGCTCATGTTAAACGGTCAGAAAAAGAAAAAAGAAGCAAAAAAGCAGAAGTTGGGGTATAGTATTACCCCAACTTCTGTGACAATTCCGCTAGCCCTCTCTATTACTGGCTTTGAGCCTGTCACAGAACTTCTGTGACATCTGTGACAAGTGCCATTTTGTGACATTTGTTTTTTACAAATTTTGTAGATATCTTTCTAATCCAATCCCGCAAACCCGCATAAATACTGGCTTTGTAGAACTGTTTAGCCTGGTTTAACCTGGATAACATGATCCATTACCGTTTTAGCCAATCTTTGAAACTGATAACTTACCCGTGTTTATTCTTCCTTTTTGTTCTTCATACTCTTTAATTCTCTGCTTTAATGTGAATACAATTTCTTGATTTAGACTTCTTTCGTTTTCTTCTGCAATCAATTTTAACTTGTCTATGTATTCTTGCTCAATTCTTAATGTTACTCGTGGCATTTCACTTGGCATAATATACCCCCTTTTATAAAAGTTCTTGTTGACAAAGTGATGTCACCTATGTTATATAATAGCTACGGCGTCTAAGTGACGCCAATGTGACACCGACTTGATATTTGTATTTCACCACTCATCAAAATATCATGTCGGCGCTTACATGTCAAATATGGGAGTGTATGCAAGAGGCTTAAGCAGACAAACAGAGAGAGTTGCCCGGACGAGACGCGCGTGATGTCCTACGGTTCGCAGGTTCGATTCCTGCCACTCCCAAAACTTTGTAAATGAGGTGAATGAATATGAATTTGATTGAATTATTTTTAGCTGTGGTAAGTTTGTTTCTTCCTGCATTGCTTACTTTTCTTGCTGTTTTTGCGCTTTGCTTGTCTGATAGAGAGGAGAATGATGATGATAAGACTTTGTGATGTTACTCGTTCAATGACTTGTCATGATGAAGTTGAACTGATTTTCATGGGTAATCTTGATTGTGACGCAACTATTTTCTCAGTCCATTGCATACCAGAAGAATATGACTTGTTATTTGTTCATATGATGACGGTTGTTTGTGATATTGCTAAGGAACTTCCTGAGCCGTATTTGAGAATTTATCTTTCTGCTGTTTAGATACTTAGGGCTTGATTGGTGTAGAGATGGTTCGATTCCATCTCCAAGCATTGCTCTCAGGAGCATAAATATTTTTAGGAGGTCATTTTTTAGAATGGATAAGTTGATTGGTTACAGAAGATTTACTGGAAAGAATGGGAAGAGTTACTGTGTTGCAAATGTTACCTCTGATTTTTCTCCTCGTGATGTTGAGAACGGAGCAGCAGGGCTTGCAGTGAAAGAAGTGTTTCTCCCGGATAACTTGCTTGATTACCTTAAGCCTGCTGATGTTGATAAAGAGTGTCATTTAGAGTATGAAATCACTGGAAGTCGTGCTTTCCTTGTTGGTTTCTCTGTCGTAGGTCATAAGTAATGATTGAGACAGCTGCAGAAACTGTAGAAAGTTCCGGGGATGTTCTAACAACCCTGACTGATATTAAACAGCTCCTGACATTCCTTGTTGTGGTTGTTGTTCTTGCTATTGCATTTTTTCTTTTCAAACAGGGTTGTAAATTTGTAGGTCAGTTCTTTTCGTAAATGTCGAAACGCTCCTTCAGGAGCGTCAGTAAGTGGATAAGCTCCTTGCTCTGATGAGACAGCTCCCTGCCTTTGAGGTTGTGCTTAATAAATTCGGAAGGAGGTAAATGCCTATGTTAACAGATGTTGTTACTGCTCAGATGGTGTCAGGTGTTCTTAATGAAATTGTCGGCTTACTCCCAGTAATGATTCCGGCTGCTATTAGTTACATCGCTCTTCGTAAGGGTCTCGGCTTCGTGTTCTCTACACTCAAGAAAGCCTAAGTATTTTCTATTCAATTCATTTACTGCACTATGTGCCGGGTCTGATATAAGATTTGTCGGTTCTTGTATCTGCCCGGCATTTGTGCAGATTGGAGGTTTTATGTCATTTTTTAGTGAGAAAGTTTTGAAGCGTCCCCCTGCGGAGGAAATTAAGGGGTACTCGCTTCGTGAGATTGAGATTGCAAGGAAAAACTACAATTACGGTCATAATGTGTGTTTTTATACGGTAATGGTGTGCTTTATTGTTTGGGCTATTCTTTGCTCTGTTTTCAGACCTGATGTTACTCATGCTTCGGAACTGGTTGGAGGAGATGAACCGATAGTTACAAAGTATGATAATTATGTTATTTGTTCTTCGTCTTCTGGCGCTCCTTCCGGTAAATACTTAGTTCTTGTTAATGGTTCAGGTTCGGGTGAACGTATTAGATTTGATTCTTTTGGTTATTTTTCTTCTTTGGAAGCTGTTGCCTCTGCATTGCAGAATGGTACTTTTAAATCGGGTAATTCCGGAGATTTTATATTTCCTTTTGCCGGTTATGATATTGTTGAATATTGTTCGCAAGATTTTACATGGAGTGGTCAATCTTTTCAAAAAACCCCTTACCTAGTTCATACGGAAACGAGAGTGGGGGGTCTGACAGCTCCGGAGATAGTAAAGGCGATAATGATTCAAGTTCTTGGCTTGGTTCCGTTGGTTCTTGGTTTAGCAGTCTCGGCGATAGGCTTACGGAAAGCTTTAGCAATGGTCTTTCAAAGGTTGCGGAGAGCTTAAACGGTTTAAAAAACAATATTGTATCCTCTTTTAAGGATTTGTCTAACTGGTTGACTAATCTCGGTGATAAAATCGGCGGTTTCTTTTCTGATTTAGGTGATAAGCTCGGAAACTGGTTTGATAAACTGGGCGAGAAGTTAAAGGAAATTGGAGAATTTATCATTGACATACCGGGGAATATTATTGACCTGTTGGAGAATCTGCTCAAGAAGTTGTTTATTCCTGACGAGGGTTTCTTTGATTCCCAGGTGCAAGAAGTAAGAGACAAGTTTTCATTTGCTGATTCTTTATGTGGTACAGCGGAGAATGTTCTCGGTGCTATGTCAGGAGAATCTGCTGTTTCACTTGCTTCTGATTCTGATATCGCTGTTTATTCTGATGAACCTGACATTGAAGTATATTCCGGTGGTGGTCATGGCTTTGACGATTCTTCGAGTGGCAGCGGCGGCGGTTCTAGTTTTGGAACTTCTCCTCAATTTACTTTTGATTTTTCTTCTGCTAAAACTCATTGGAATTATGGCGGTTCTGTTGTTCGTGTGAATCTTGACTGGTTATCACCTTATCGTGAGACAATACAGGCGCTTATCCGTGCGTTTGTGTGGGTTGTGTTTATTATTAATACTTATAAGGATTTACCAAACATTATTAACGGATTTAATTCGTCTGCTATATCTACCGCTAATGCAGCTCCAGGGGGTGATTCAAAGTGATAATTGCAGGTTTGTTGTATGTTCTTTTTTCACTTGTTAAGGGTATCTTAACACTTATTCCTGATTATGCCTGGAATGTTGATTCGGTTGCTCTTACTAACTTTTATGAGGCGATTAGAATGGTTTTCTATATTGTCCCTAAAGATGTTGTTATTTCAATTATTGGTATAACAATTGTCCTTACAAATATTAAAATCGGTGTTGCTGTTATTAAAACAATATGGCAGATATTACCGTTTACTTAATGGGTGGTGTATATGATTAAAAGTTTTTTATTGGTGTTTTGGCAGATACTGAAATATCCAATTATTGTTATTTTATGCGTCCTTGGTTTCTTCCTGCTGATGTATTTGTTGTTTATTGGCTATGGTCTTGTATTTCAGCATAGGAAGATTAAAAAGGGTACGCATAAGCCTATAAAGAAGCGTCCTGCTCTTCTTCGTCTTGTGTGGGATTTTCCTAAGCAGCTCGCAAATGATTTTTTCGATTTAGATCCTGATGACTTTCCTTATAAAGGCTGTGTCATATTCACAGGTCGTCAGGGTAACGGAAAAACTATCGCAATGGTTGAATATGGTTTGCGTATGAAGAAAGAGTATCCTCTTTCAAAGCTGATTACTAATCTTTGTGTTTCAGGAGAAGATGATATTCTTGACCACTGGAAGAAACTTGTTACATATTCCAATGGCTCTAAAGGTGTTATTTGCCTTATTGATGAGACGCAAAACTGGTTTTCTTCTACCCAGTCGAGAAACTTTCCTCCTGAAATGCTTCAGGTTATTACCCAGAACAGAAAGAACAGGAGAATTATTCTTGGTACTGCACAGAACTTTTATTTGCTTGCTAAGGCTATCAGGTCTCAGTGTACGGAAGTTAGAGAGTGTCGGACATTCTTCGGTTGTATAACTCTTGTGCGTCGCAAAGAGCCGATTCTTGACGCAGAGGGTAATGTTACTGAATGGGATAAAAAAGGCTCTTATTTCTTTGTACATGACAGAGAGCTGCGAGATTCTTATGATACTTACAAAGTTATTGAAGCGTTGTCTCATAGTGGGTTTAAAGACGGCGCAGACGTTTTAAATCGTTCTGATTCTTGAGGTGTCTCCTGTTGTACAGGAGACACGCAAGAATCAGAACATTAAAAGGGTGGTGGCTTTATGACTAAAGATGAATGGCTGTCAATTGGATATAGTAACCATGTTATTGAAGATGTTCCCTCTGACGCTAGTGTCAGGTTCTCGGTTGTTTATGCTCAGTGGTTTGTTATGAAAATGCATAAGATAAAGAGACAGTCACTTGACCGTATAGAGGTTACTTACAATAAATATTATCTTGGTTCTGAACTGGAAGCCATGTTTGTTCATGCCATAGATAAAAAGGTTGTTGCTTCATTTTTGAATAACATAGTTGTTAATTATGCTGTTACTTATAAAGAGTTAGGGCGCATTTGGCAGATAGTGAATAATGTTCTTGTATATGCCCATGATATGGAGATAGGTTATTGCCCTTTGGTTGATTGGGGATTTGTCAAGCGTTCCTTGTTTGTAAATGATGTTGTTAAGCCTTTCAAATGTGAGTATATGATTAGTGATTCAGACCGTGCCGCTATTTTCCGCGGTGTTCTTGATGATAATATATATCCTTTGAAGCGTTCTGCGTGTATATTGCTGCTTATGAATTTTTCTCTTGGTCTTCGTATTGGTGAGTTGGCTTCTCTTAGATTCTCTGATTTTGACCTTGAATATAAGGTTGTCCGTATTTATAAAAACGAGGTGAAGTATTTTCCCCGTGATGATAAAGGTGTCCGTTCAGGTCCTCTTGTTTATGAGGTTGTTGATAGTGTTAAAACTGACAGCTCTTTTCGTGTGCTGCCATTAACAGAGGAGTGTATATATCTTTATAACCTGATAGTGGAATATCATAAAACTATGGGATATGACAGCAAATACCTTTGTTATGACGGAACTGATGTTATTATGACTCGGTCTCTGGAGAGAACTTTATCCCGGTTATGTGTCTTATTAGGTATTAGTCATATTAATTCGCACCGTATCAGGAAGACTTATGCGTCACTCCTGCATAATAACGGTGTGCCTACTCGTGTTATAACCGACTTGTGCGGTCATAAGGATATGGAGACAACGGAGAAATGTTACATATTGACTTATGAGGGCGGTTATTCCGCTTATATGGAGCGTATTAATTACGCACTTAATAATTATATTGATAGAGGTGTAAAATGAAGACTTTAGCTTTCGGATTCCTTGCTGTGT
>OLWS01000898.1_pt1 | contig 11442 bp, 8 predicted proteins | sample 1673601 | NCBI WGS metagenome assembly OLWS01 (sample SAMEA103958116, study PRJEB25191) | human gut metagenome | biome: human-associated habitat [ENVO:00009003]; feature: intestine environment [ENVO:2100002]; material: feces | place: Germany | collected 2013/2015 | reverse complement strand
GTGCAGAACTTCCGGATTTGCAATGACGGCATTCGCTGCCGCTTCATAGGCGGCTGCACTGTCAAATCCCATTTCAATTCCATGCTTTTCATAATGGCTTTCCAACAACGCATCTGTTCGGAATGTATAATAGGATGCCCCTTTTGCATCCGAAACCAGCGTCATTGCCGGAGCAGATTCCGTCTGTGCTGGTGCTGTTGTCTGCATGGAAACCGTCGTAGTTTCGGTCGCTGCGGTGGTCTGATAGGTTTCGGTTGCGGCAGCCGTGGTTTCCGAACCGGAAGCAGTCAGAGCATCAGATGAAGATGATTCTTCCGGCGAATCCTGCAAATACTGCACGCCGGTAATGCCGCCAATCAGGACGAACAAGGCTGAGGCGATGGTAATTCCAATCTTTTTCGGATTCATAAGGGAATCGCTCCTTTCAAAAAGTTCTGCTTATAAAAACAGACGTGCCGTTTCCGGTACGCCTGTTCTGCGGTGATTCAATCAATTTCAACTGCAATTTTCTGATTGCTCTTTGCAGCACCAGAACGCATGATGATCCGAATCGCACGGGCAATTCTGCCCTGCTTGCCGATGACACGACCCATATCGTCTGCCGCAACGTGCAAATGATATACAATCACGCCTTCTTCATTCGGTGCGTCTTCGGTAATTGCAATTGCAGACGGGTCTTCTACCAGACCAGCTACAATTGTCCGTAATAATTCCTGCATGATGCTCCTCCTTCTCTCAGAAAGGGAAAACGGATGTCAGCACTGACGATTCCGTTCCGGCTCATCCATTCTTCTTAGAGAATGCCTTCCTTCTTCAGGATGCACTTTACAGAATCGGTCGGCTGTGCACCGTTACCCAGCCACTGCTTTACCTTGTCAGCGTCAACAACAACTGCTGCCGGATTCTTGGTCGGGTCATAAGAACCGATTTCTTCGATGAATCTGCCATCTCTCGGGTACCGTTCATCTGCTACTACGATACGATAAAAAGGAGCCTTCTTTGCACCCATTCTTCTCAGTCTGATTTTTACTGCCATTTTGGTTTCCTCCATGTTACTCTTGTAATTTTTTATTGGCACACGCTCCGAAAGCGTGCAATCTATCTCCAGCAGTTAACCTGCGGGAATGCATATTATTTTTTCGGCATCAGCCCCGGCGGAACGCCTGGAATGTTACCCGGAATACTGTTCTGGAACTGTTCCAGATTCATGCCGGCAAGCTGCTTTCTGGCACGTCGACCCAATTTTCCGCCCTTGCTGCCAAACTGTTTCATCATCTTCTGCATCTGTTCGAACTGCTTCAACAGCCGATTGATTTCTTCCACCTTTGTACCGCTGCCGGCTGCAATTCGCCGCTTGCGGGATGGATTGATGATAGAGGGCTTTGCCCGTTCTGCCTTGGTCATTGAAGTAATCATTGCTTCGATTCGGACAAACTGTCTGTCATCCAAATCGACATCTTTCATCTTATCGCCAACACCCGGCAGCATTCCAATAATCGACTTGAGTGAACCCATTTTCTGAATCTGCCGCAGCTGATCCAGCAGGTCATTCATATCGAACTTATTTTCTTCCAATTTCTGTGCCAGTTTTCTGGCATCTTTTTCATTGACGGTGCTTTCTGCCTTTTCAATCAGCGTCAGCACATCGCCCATCCCCAGAATACGGGATGCCATTCGTTCCGGATGGAACGGTTCAAAATCATCCAGCTTTTCGCCCATGCCGACGTATTTAATCGGCTTGCCAGTTACTGCCAGAACGGACAGGGCTGCACCGCCACGGGTGTCAGAGTCCAGCTTCGACATCAAAACGCTGTCGATTCCCAACGCATCATCAAATGCCTTTGCAACATTGACGGCATCCTGACCCGTCATCGCATCGACAACCAACATGATTTCATCTGGATGGGTGAGTTCTTTCAGCTGCTTCAATTCTTCCATCAACTCTAAGTCGATGTGCAAGCGTCCGGCGGTATCCAGAATGACAACGTCATGCCCGTGGTCTTTTGCAAACTTCATCGCTTCTTTTGCAATAATCATCGGGGAAATCTGTCCCATTTCAAATACTTTTACGCCAGCCCGTTCGCCAACGACCTGCAACTGATGAATCGCAGCCGGACGATAAATATCACACGCAACGAGGAGCGGATAATGTCCCTCTTTTTTCAGCATCTTTGCCAGTTTTGCTGCATGGGTCGTTTTACCAGAACCCTGCAAACCGCAGAACATAATCACACACGGCGGCTTTGACGGGAAATTGATGCGTGCATTGTTGTTGCCCATCAGGGCACACAATTCTTCGTTTACAATCTTGACAACCTGCTGTGCCGGAGTCAGGCTGTTTAACACTTCTTCTCCGACCGCACGGGCAGAAACCTTTGCTACAAAATCCTTTACGACTTTATAGCTGACATCGGCTTCGAGCAGTGCCATCCGGACTTCCCGCATGGCTTCCTTTACGTCTGCTTCTGTGAGCTTTCCGTGCGAACGCAGTTTTTTGAACACGTTTCCAAGCTTATCTGACAATCCTTCAAACGCCATGGTGAAACCCTCCCTGCTGTCGTTTTTCGTTTAGAGCAGCTCTAAGCCCGCTTTCACACAACTGCAAATCGCAGCACAGGCATGCTGTACCGCAGGTTCGGCACGATTGGCTGCCAGTGTTTCCGCTGTCTGGGCAATTGCCGCATAATTTTGCCGCAGTGCACAGAGCTTTTCTGCAAACTGCAACTTTTCTTCCATATCATTCAGCACTTGTTCGCTGCGTTTTACGCTATCCCGCACAGCCTGCCGGGTTGTCCCCGTCAGGGCGGCGATTTCGCCAAGCGACAAGTCTTCGCTGTAATAATGCGTCATCATTTCCTGCTGTCGGGGGGTCAAGAATGCCCCATAGCAATCCAATAAGAGAATGATTCGCAAATCTTTTGCCATGTCCAGCCCTCCGTTATCTGTAAAGGTAGACTGCTTTACAAGTATAACGGATTTTTCCGGATTTGTCAAGGGGGTTTTACAATTTTTTTCAGAGATTCAACTTTCTGCACACTTTTGGCGGGTTCTGTCGCTTTTTCTGTAATTATGCACAAAAGCAGGGTTCTTTTTTCGACACAAGATAAATGTTTCCACGTTTTTTTCACGGTTTATCTGCATTTACATTGACTTTCGCCCAGAATTCTGCTATACTATAAACAATATGCAGAAGAATTTCCAACCGGGAAATCAAACCTGCAAACCGACAAGCGACACCGCAAAAAAAGCGATGTCATGCAGAAAGGACGATTTTTTATGACGTTTTTTGAAATGTTTGACGCAGCAAAAGCTGGATTGGCAAACGCCAATGTCAGCGGTCTGAATGGTCACGTTGCCATTCAGATTGAAGTAACCGAGGATGGCTGTGGCATCTTCTATGCAGAAATAACCGATGGGGTACTAAATGTACAGCCGTATGATTATCGTGATAACACCGCTGCAGTTACCCTGCCGCACAGCACCTTGTTTGCACTGCTGCGGAGAGAAACCACACTGCCGGAAGCCGTTGCACAGGAAAAGGCATTTGTACAGGGATGCATGGAATCTGCTGCAAAGCTGTTTGCTGCTGTACCAGCTCCAAAGAAGGCAGAAGCTCCGAAAAAGGAAGCTGCTCCGGCAGAAGAAAAGAAGCCGGCTTGCTGCAAGGCAACTGCTACTGAAACCAAGAAAGAAACCACTTGCAAGGCTGCTGCTACTGAAACCAAGAAAGAAACCACTTGCAAGGCTGCTGCTACTCCGGTTATTGAAGAAAAGAAAGAAGCTGCAACTACTCCTGTAAAGGCTGCTGCTCCGGTTGTAGAAGAAAAGAAGGAAGCTGCTACCGCTACCACAACTACTACAACTGCACCGAAAACCGCTGCTGCAAAGACGGTCAACAGAAAGGCAACTTCCAAGCCAATGACCAAGCACAACAACAGAAGAAAGTAAGCATTTTCTCTTTCAATTTCAATGCGAAACAAATAGAATTCCCAGCACAGTTGATTTTCCACAAACTGTGCTGGGAATTTTGCTTTTTCCCCATTTTAAAGAATTCCTCTGCAAAATACAGACTGCTTTCAACGAATTTTCCACATCGCCTGTGACTGTTTCGTTTTGAGAAATTCAGCAGTTCAGCTGCTTTTTGCTTTGACTTTGTTTCAAATAAGCAAAAGAAAAAAGACCTTTGCCGCCGGTTCGTTCCGGCTGCACAGGTCTTTTTTTCATCATTTTTGTAAGAGAGCTTGCATTAATAAATCGGCAGTGCTGTGTAATGACCAATCAGGTGCTGTAAAATAACAGCAACGTCTGCTTCGTCCAACACGCCATCTGCAACACAATCGGCATTTGCCATTTGTTCATGGGATAAAAATACCATACCATTGATGTGCTTTTGCAGAAGAACGGCATCAATTGCAGTCACTTCGCCGTCACCATCGACATCTCCATAGAGGGTTGCAGCAACGCCATGATTCTTGTTGTCATCAATTGCAGCTGCGGTGGTCGTTGTAACAGTTTCTTCGGTTGCAGAAGTTTCGGTTTCTGTTACTTCTGCGTCCGTTTCTACAGTTGTCGTTTCTTCCATTGTGATTGCTTCTGTAGTTGTGGTTGTTTCTTCTGTTGTGGTGATTTCTTCAGAAATGGTTGTCATTTCTTCCATTGTGGTTGTGGTTTCAGTAGTAGTGGTGGTTGTTTCTTCTTCCGGAACGGTTGTCACATCCGGCATTACCGTCAGGTAATCCATGGAGCAATAACCGTTCTTGCCCTCATACGTTACGGCTGCCCACTTGCCATCTGCCATTGTTACAGTAACCACTGCGTTTTTCGGCAGGGTTGCAACAACAGAAGCGGATGTGGACGGATTACTTCTCAAGTTCAGAGCAGAAGCAGTGACAACATAAGTGCCTGCATAGCTGTCCGAAAATTCAGAAGTAACCACAGTAGTTGTTTCCTGTGTCGGTTCGTCGGTTGGGTCGGTAACTGGAGCGGTGGTTTCCGTATCTCCGTCACCAATGTTCATACTCAGAAGGCTCTGATAAACCATGTTGGTACGCTGTACAAACGCAGCGTCCGAATTGTAGCTGTCATTCATTGCGGCACGATACATATCATCCAGAGAAACTGCACCGTAAGAACCAGCATAGCCGGCTGCACGGGAAGCAATTCTGGAAGCGATGCCGCTGCCAAAGTTGTAAATATCGGCATACATGACCAATGCACCTTCGCTCACCAGTCCTTTATTCTGACCGGAAACGATGTAACCCTGTACATCGGAATAAGCGAGTGCGTCCTGTGCTGCAATACCAGCATCCGTTGTCAGCAGTGTTGCAACGGCACTTCCCTCAGAAACTGTGAATGTTCTGTAATTCCAGTTTGGAGAAGACAGGATTTCATTGTAAAGAGTGCTGCCCAGAGTGGACTGGGACAAGTCCGGAGCATTATAGCAAATGCTCTGGAGTAAGCCCAGTGCCCGACCAGCGTGCCATTGCAGCTTTCCGATGCTGACGGCACCGCAGTCGTTGCGGTTGACTGAGCCATAAGAACCTTCATGGGACATGATACAGGAGATTGCAGTAGATGTCATCTCGTCAAGGGTTGCTGCCGCAGTATGTACTGCACCGCCAATCAGAGATAACAGCAGCAGAAGAACCGTGATACAGGAACAAGCGACTGCTGAAAGTTTTTTGAACATAACGTATACTCCTTTTGTTGATTCACTTCAGGTGCGTATACAGCAGTCTATGGCTGCATCGCTTGTACGGCAGCCGAAACACGCCGTCCGGTCTGTCGGCAATGCAGTTGTTCGATGCAGGGAAAAACGTGGAAGCAGACTTGCCCGGATTCGTTGCAACAGGGTGCATTGTCCTGCAAAACCTACCGTTGTCGGAAACAGCCTGTCGAGCTTCTGGGTTTCTCTCTGTCCCGATCGCCTGCATTGCAAAAGAAAACGGCATTGTTTTTGATAAAAACTTGCCGTCCCCCACGGCAGAAAAGATGGTTCATTTCTGTACCGTACTGCCCTTATTATAGCACACTTGTAACCGTTTTGCAAGACTTTTTCATCGGTTTTTTCCGTTCTTTATCGAGAAAGTACAGTTGGAAATCCAAAAAATTCGACAATTTTGTGCAAGAAATACAAAAATTTCTGTTGATTTCACACGGGAATCGCCGTTTTCCCAACAATTCCCGGTTCTATCCGAGTCTTCTTTTTTCCAGAATTCCCCACTGATCTTGGAAATCCGCATGAGAATTTACAGAATTTTACTTGTACCCGAAACAATTCCATGCTACAATAAAAAAAGCATTTGCGGGGATAATAAACCAACACTTTTATTTTATGTGTTGGCTTTTTATCCGTTTCCTTTGATGCCTGCTGTATTTTCTGCCCTTCCTGTCGGAAAAGTTTGGCGAAAACAGCAATTGCAAATGCACCAAAAACAGAGTATAATAAATATAATTAGTGGTATCAACGATGCAGGTGCCGCTTCCCCTGCCGGCAATTCTCGCACGGCAATACTAGGATTCATTTTTTCATGCATCGAGGAACGGAGAAAAAATTTATGGAGAAAAAACAACTCACGCAAAAAGAGGAACTGAAACAGCAGTTCATCGACCGTTTGCAGCTGGATTGCAGCGTTTCCCCGGATGAAGCTTCCGACAGCCAGATTTATCAGGTTCTGTCTGCAATGATGGTACAGCGTCTGAAGCATATGCGGCAGCATTTCGTCAACAAGACCAATTCCATCGGCGGAAAGAAAGTTTATTATCTTTCCATGGAATTCCTGATGGGTCGTTCCCTCAAGACAACTTTATACAACCTCGAACTGGTAGACGATGTGACTTCCATTCTGAATGATTATCACATCAACATCAACCAGATTTATGAACAGGAACCGGATGCTGGTCTGGGTAACGGCGGTCTGGGCAGACTAGCTGCTTGCTATCTGGATGCAATGGCAACACAGGGCATTCCGGCAACCGGTCATTCCATCTGCTATGAATACGGTATCTTCCGTCAGGAACTCCAGGACGGCTGGCAGACGGAATTCCCGGACAACTGGCTGCCGGGCGGCTCTGTATGGCTCGACCCGAAGCCGGATGAAGCCATTGAAGTACACTTTGAAGGCGAAATTCATGAATACTGGCAGGATTCCTATCACTACCTCTCTCACCACAACTACAACACCGTACTGGCAATTCCGTACGACCTGTATGTTTCTGGTTACGGCAGTGAAGGCGTTTCTGCTCTGCGTCTGTGGCAGGCAAAAGCTCCAAGCTTTGATATGAAGTCCTTCAACGAAGGGAACTATGCAAGTGCATTGAGCCAGAACTCCATGGCAAATGCAATTTCTAAGGTTCTGTATCCGAACGACAACCACCTCGAAGGAAAGTCCCTGCGTCTGCGTCAGCAGTACTTCCTGAGTGCTGCTGCCATCGGTGATATTGTAAACCACCACATGAGCGTATACGGTACACTGGATAACCTGCACGAAAAGGTTGCCATCCACATCAACGACACCCACCCGACCCTTGCCATTCCGGAACTGATGCGGGTTCTGCTGGATGACTGCGGTTATACTTGGGATCACGCTTGGCACATCGTTACCAACACCTTTGCTTACACCAACCACACCGTTATGGCAGAAGCTCTGGAAAAGTGGGATGTCAACCTTGTAAAGCAGATTATTCCGAGAATCTTCCAGATTATCGTAGAAATCAACAACCGTTACTGTGCAAGCCTGATGGAACGCAACGGTGGCGACAGTGCAAAGACCACCAGAATGTCCATCATCAAGGACAATCAGATTCACATGGCAACTCTGTGTGTAATGGCTTCTCACAGCGTCAATGGCGTTTCTAAGCTGCACTCCGAAATCATCAAGGAATCTGTTTTCCATGATGAATATCTGGATACCCCGAACAAGTTCAAGAATGTTACCAATGGTATTGCTTACAGAAGATGGCTGTATCAGTCCAATCCGGGTCTGACCAAGCTGCTGCAGGAAAAGATTGGAAACAAGTTCTTGGTAGACGGCAGCGAACTGAAAAAGCTCGATGTCTTTGAAAATGACAAGGCTGTTCTGGCACAGCTGCGGAAAATCAAGAAGGAAAACAAGGAACGCTTCGCAAAGTATGTTAAGCAGAAGAGCGGTGTCCTTCTGAACACGGACAGCATCTTCGACGTACAGGTAAAGCGTCTGCACGAATACAAGCGGCAGCACCTGAATGTCATGAACATTCTGGCTCAGTATCAGTACTTGCTGGATCATCCGAACGCTGACTTTGCTCCAAAGACCTACATCTTCGCTGCAAAGGCTGCTCCGGGTTACTATCTGGCAAAGCAGATTATCAAGATGATTTGGGCACTGTCTGAAGAAATCCGCAAGAATCCGCGTATTTCCGAAAAGCTGTCTGTTTACTTCCTGGAAGATTACAAGGTTACCCTGTCTGAACTGCTGATGCCGGCAAGTGATATTTCTGAACAGATTTCTCTGGCTGGTACAGAAGCTTCCGGTACTGGTAACATGAAGCTGATGCTGAACGGTGCAATCACACTGGGTACGCTGGACGGTGCAAACATCGAAATCGGCGACGCAGTTGGTTCGGATAACATCCTCATCTTTGGTATGAAGACCGAAGAAGTGAACGCCCTCAAGGCACAGGGTTACCATCCGGGTGCATACTACGAACAGAATCCGATTATTCACAGCTGTATCGACCGGATGTATGCTGGCATCAACGGCTGCAAGTTCGCAGAAGTTGCAGATTCCCTGAAGAACATTGATCCGTATATGGTTCTGGCTGACTTCGATTCCTATGCAGCTGTTCAGAAGAAGAGCTCTGAACTGTATCAGGATACTGAAAAGTGGACAAAGATGTCCCTTCACAACATCGCTGGTGCTGGCATCTTCTCTGCTGACCGTGCTGTCAATGAATATGCAAGAGATATTTGGGGCGTAAAGTAAACCCTAATATTTCTCTTTTTCTAATGTCCAAAAGCGTGGGAGGTCGGGCAGCTGCTGCTTTCTCCCACGTTTTTCTTTTTACAAAAGCCCGTTCCAGATTGAAATTTGAAGGAGGATTTTTTCTATGCCATGTATGTATGACAGTTGGGATTTAAACTATAAATTCCCATTCGGTGCAATTCGCAGACGTTCTGACTGCAATTTCACCATCTATCTGCCGGCTGGCGTGACACCAGACTTTCCGCCAGTTATGGTATTATTCCGCACTGGCTTTAAGGAACGCTTTCTGCCGATGAATGCCAACGGCGAACAGGACGGCTGCAAGTGCTATACCGTCACTTATAGTCCAAAATATGCCGGTGTGCATTACTATTATTTTGCCTATACCAGCAATGGTGTTCGGCACTATATCAAGCGTGGCACTGCTCACGAAGCAGCTCTCGACCACGGCGAATTGTATCAGCTGACCGTCTTTGCAAAGCACTATGAAACGCCGAACTTCCTCAAGGGCGGTATCATGTATCAGATTTTCCCTGACCGATTCTGCAAGAGCGGAAAGCCGCATGAAAATGTTCCGAATGACCGGGTACTGCGGGACGACTGGAATGGCACACCGTACTACAAGCCGGATGCAAACGGACACGTTTGGAACAATGACTATTTCGGCGGCGATTTGGAGGGAATCCGCAGCAAGCTCGACTACCTCGAAAAGCTCGGTGTTACCTGCATTTATCTGAACCCGATTTTTGAATCCCACGAAAACCACCGCTATAATACTGCCAACTATCGGAATGTTGACCCGCTTCTCGGTACAAATGAAGATTTCCGGGTACTCTGCGAAGATGCAGAAAAGCATGGCATTTCTATTATCTTGGACGGCGTTTTCTCTCACACCGGTGCGGACAGCATCTACTTCAACAAGTTCGGTCGGTATGATACCGTTGGTGCTTGGCAGTCTACAGATAGCCCGTATTATAGCTGGTATACGTTCTTTGGTGACCACCAGTATGAAGCATGGTGGGGCATTGATACTCTGCCGAATGTCGTTGAAACCAATCCGGATTATCTGAATTATATCTGCGGCGATGGCGGTGTCCTGGATTACTGGATTTCCCTCGGGGCAGCTGGTTACCGTCTGGACGTTGCAGACGAATTGCCGGATGGCTTCCTTGATGCTCTGCGGAAATGCGTCAAGAAGAACGGCGAAGAAAAAATTGTCATCGGTGAAGTCTGGGAAGATGCTTCCAATAAGGAAAGCTACGGCGTAAAGCGGCGGTATCTGCTCGGCGACCAGCTGGACAGCGTTATGAACTATCCGTTCCGGGAAGCCATCATCAACTATATCAAGGGCATGGATGCCAACACATTCAAAGATTGGATTATGGGCATTCTCGAAAACTATCCGAAGCAGACTGTTGATGTCTTGATGAACTTTGTTTCCACGCACGACATCGAACGGGCAATTAACCGCTTTGGCGGTCAGAACTGCGATGACAAGTCAAAAGACTGGATGGCAGAAAACTGGCTGTCCGATGCAGAATATAAGCGTGGCAAACAGCTGTTAAAGGCTGCTATGGTGCTGCAATTCTTCCTGCCGGGCGTTCCGAGTATTTACTACGGAGATGAAGTCGGCTTGCAGGGCTGGAAAGACCCATTCAACCGCCGCTGCTTCCCATGGGGCAACGAGGACGAAGACCTTCTCGAATACACCAGAGAACTGGGGATTCTCCGCAAGAGCAGTTCTGTTTTTGTGGACGGTGAACTGGAATTCCTGCTGACTGGAAACGAACTGCTGGTATTCTCCCGATTCCATCGGAACAGCGGTGAAAGCGTTATCCTGATTCTGAACCGCAGCGAACAAACCCAGCATTTCAGCTTGCATTCGGATGTTCTCAAGAACTATGCTCTGAGCAATGTTGCTTCCGGTATCTGCAAGGAAAATGAACTGGTTCTGCCAGCTTATTCTTACGCTGCTCTGTTTGCTCTGCGAACCATTGACCGAAAAGTCGAAGAGGAAGAAGCGGACGAAGAAGCAAAAGAAGCTTTTGATGCAAAAGAAGATGTCACCGAAGATGAATATCGGGACACCTACAAGGATATGGATTAATTTCTTTCTTGGATATTCCCAAAAAAGAAGGGGGCAGAATGACACATTCTGCTCCCTTTTTCTGTTATTCTGCCTTGGGAATACAAACGGAAAAAACTTGCTTCTGCTCCCAGATGCCTTGAAAGAAGCGGTATCCTGCACCTGCTCCGGCTGCAGCATATTCCTGCATTGGAACGAGAATTTCGCCATTTCCCTTCCGTACATGGCACTGCATTCCTTCCGTTGCAAGTGGCTCTCGCAGGGAAAATGCCAACGTCTGCATCGGATAGGAAATCCCAACGCCCAATGCCTTTACAAAGCTCTCTTTTAGTGTCCAGAACCGCAAAAAACACAGTTCTGGTGATTCTGACTGTAAAATTTCCTGCTGCTCTG
>OLWS01000897.1_pt1 | contig 11457 bp, 5 predicted proteins | sample 1673601 | NCBI WGS metagenome assembly OLWS01 (sample SAMEA103958116, study PRJEB25191) | human gut metagenome | biome: human-associated habitat [ENVO:00009003]; feature: intestine environment [ENVO:2100002]; material: feces | place: Germany | collected 2013/2015 | reverse complement strand
AGTACTTAGATCCTAAGGCAGACCTCACGTTCAAGAAGATATTCGGCAATCATCCTAAAAGACTGATCAGCCTTCTGAACGCCCTCCTGCCACTCAGCGAAGAGGAGCAGATACAAGAAATCAAGTATCTGCCAACAGAACTTGTACCCCAGCTCGAAGGGGGAAAGAACACCATTGTTGATGTACTCTGCACCGACGTCAGAGGCAGGAAGTTCTGCGTGGAGATGCAGATGGAATGGTCTGATGCTTTCCAGCAACGAGTACTGTTCAATGCCTCCAAGCTCTATGTGAGTCAGGCTAAAAAGGGAGGAAAATACAGCGAACTCCAACCCGTGTATTCTCTCAACCTGATAAATGACATCTTTGCGCATGATACTCTGGATTTCATCCACAACTACCGCATCGTGCACGATAAGGACAGCAATAAGGTCATCGAGGGATTGCATTTCACCTTCATAGAACTCCCTAAGTTCACACCACATTCCATCGCCGACAAGCGCATGATGGTGCTGTGGCTCCGTTTCCTGACGGAAATCAATTCCAACACGAAGGAGATTCCTTCCGACCTGCTTAATGATCCAGAGATTGGAAAAGCCGTAGAAGAGCTGGAGATTTCCGGATTCACAGATGCCGAACTCTGGGCCTACGACAAGTTCTGGGATTCCGTAAGCGTTGAAAGAACCCTCATTGATGACAGCTACCAGAAAGGCATGGAGAAAGGCGAACAGAACAAGAGTATAGAAATCGCCAGAAACCTTCTGACCTTGGGACTTCCTGACGCTCAAATAATTCAAGCCACCGGTTTGTCGCAAGAAGAAATAGAACGTCTGAAGGAGGCTTAAAAAAATCGAGACAAACGGGGAAACTCGTGAAACATGTGGGAAGAGCAACCATTGTGTTATCGCTCACAGCCATACGAGCAGCTATCCGTTTATTAAACTTTGCTAATATTAAATATCTTTAACGAAAAAAATCTGCTTCGTTTGAAATAATTACACTATATTTGCACCGTCTAATTGATGGCTAAAGCCCGAAGAGCTAACTAGTTAACTCCTAAAAGTAAGCAAAAACTACTTTGTTAGGCAAATTTAGTAAAAGATTTTAGGCAAAATGTTGATTAATTGAACAAAAAGAATCATAAAGTAAGAAATTACAATTTAAACTTAAATAGATATGAAAGTATTCAATTCTAAACTTGCTGCTATAGGTTTGGCAGCATTCGTTTTCGCATCATGTAGCGACAGCTCTTCGGATCCTGCCACTCCAGAAGCACCGGCTATCAAGCCTGCTGACATCACTACAATTATGCTCACATCACAGCAGATTGACAACAGCCGTGTTGTAAACTACAAGAACAGTACAGCTAAGGCTAGAAAGTTCTTCGGAACAAGAGCTAACGGTGTAACTAATTTCCCACAAGCAGGACAAGCTCCTACTGAGGAAAACACAAAGCAGCTCAACAACGCTGCCGACCTCACAAATAGCAACTATCTCATTGCCGGCAAGAAGACTCTTAATTTTGCAGGCAAGACCATTAACGGTGCTACTATTTTCATCCACAGTGGTTCTACTTTAGAGTATGATGAGACTACAAACATGACTAACACAACCATCGTATTGCAGAATAGCGCAACACTGAAGTATACAGGTAGTGGCGATATGATACCAGCTGGCAACACAGTTTATTGCACAAGTCCAAAGAATAATTTTGTTGCTACAGGAGACAACATCAAAATCAACGGAAATTTCTACGCAGACTTCAGAGGCACCTCTACAACTGGTACGGATTTGTCAACTGGTCTTGGAGCCATTGCCGAAACTACAGCTGAAGAAAAGAAAAAGTCTATCACTCCTACACAGAAGATTACTTTCGGTCCTACAGCAGTAGCTCACATCATAGGTTCTATCCGTGCTACAGAGTTGAACATAGAGAAGGGTGCAAATATTTACACCACTGCTAACGTCTTTAATAATGGTACAGTCAACATCAAGGGTGACTTGGGCATCGAGGGTTTCCTGAAGGCTCAGAACCTTAACGTAGATGGTGATTTGGTTGCAGGTGCAAACTCTGCCATCAAGGTAGAAGGCACAATGAATGTAAATGGTGGTGCAAATATTTCTGCTAACTACATCAACGTTACAAACAACCCTAAGAATGCTGATGGTTCACAGCAGAAAGACGAGAACGGCAAAACCATCCCTGGCAATGCAACTCTGAACTTGAATGGAAATTGCCACATTCTCTTAGGCAACAAGAATGTCATGAACGTCAATAACCTTGTAACAGACAACAGCAACCAGGGACAGGTTGAGTTGGCAGATGACAATGCTGTTGCAGTCATCAAGGCAGACAAGTTCGTCAACAACGGTGAGGACAGAATTCTCTCTTTCCTGACAAGCGGTCAAAACGCTTCATTCCTGTTCCAGTTCACCAAGAGTTTCAATGGCTCTACTGAGTTGAGTTCATTCGAGGGTCTTTCTATCCAGGCAACATACCTCGACTATGACAAGACAACTCAGAACAACTTGGTTGAATACAAGGATGAGAACAACAGAAACTATGGTTATGAATGGAAGGGTGATGCATCACTGTTAGTTGCTAGCCAGAAGCTCGACCTGATTGCTTCTTCAGAAGATCCTAAGGACGGTGAGTCTGCAACATGTATCCAGCCTGCTAACGGCAAACTCTATGTTTCATATCATACTTATGGCGACAAGGCAGTAGGTGGCAACATTGAAGTAGCTAGCTTGAGCGGCAACAAATTGACCCTTGAAGACAGCAAGGCTGCAGCAAACTGCGACTACAACCACTTGATTGTTGACGGCAGTAAGCTCTATCTCGCAGGAAGCAACCAAAAGAAAGATGCAAGCAACAGCGATGCAGAAACTGGTGCTATCATGGGTATTGTTGAGTTGAATGGCAGCAACTTAGGTACTAATTTGAAAGCTTACTCTATTGACAAAGCAACCAAGGGTTACGATGCCAACTGCGTAGCTACATTCGGAGAAGATCATGTTTTGGCTACAACCAACGGATTCTTTGTATTTGACAAGGACAATACCATTACTCACCCTGTTAAAGAAACTGTTGGTAAGCACGTTGTTACATCAGATAACAAGCTCTATGCTTTGGAAGAGAAAGGTAATTTGACAGTATACAATGACGCCCAAATGAATGATGGTACAACATACGCTGTTGGCGAAGTTTATCCTAAGGGAACCAAGGCTGTTGTTGCAGTAGATACAAACGGTGACATCTACGTCTGCAAGGGTGATAATGGTGTAGCTAAGGTTTCTTCTGATGGTTCTGTAAATCAGACCTACTACAAGTGCCCTACCTTCTCTAGCTCTGCTACTCATGCAGGTCAGGTGAAGGGTCGTGCCAACGGTATCGCAGTTGATGCCAACTACGTATATTTGGCATGCGGTAGCTATGGTCTCGTTGTTCTTGACAAGGATAAAGGTATCGAAATCTGCCACCGCAAGGCTCCTAACGGTAAGTCTGCCAACTATGTAGCAGTTGATGGCGAGAATATCTATGTAGCATACGGTCAGAGCCGTATCCAGGTATTCAAGCTGACAGCTAAATAAAAATAATAAGACACTCTTGTTCTCCCCCACTCTCACGATTGAGTGAGGGAGAACAAACCTTATTCACAGCTTAACTAGCAAATCAAGAAAGCCAGCTAAAGCTAACTTTAAGGTTATCCGCTAAATATAATCAATTCAATAACATGTAAACAGAAAGCTAAAATGAAAGCATTAAATATCAAACTTGCAACATTCAGCTTTGCAGCATTGCTCCTTGCATCTTGTAGTGATAGCAATAGCAATATCATCGATAATGGTGGCAATATAACTGCAAACACCAAAATTGTGGGTTCTTCTGTTACTGCAATTACAGATGCTCAACAATTAGCGAGTCGCGTTACCAATTATAAGGTAAAAAACAGCACAAATAAGGCAAGAAACATAACTAGAACAGGTTCTAGCACTACAGTTCCAGAAGGAGCAATAGATATTACAACCGTTACAGGAAATCAACTGGAAGCAGGTAAAGATTATTATATTCCTGCAGGGAAGACAGAATCAAGAGGTTTTAGCTGTAGCCAATGGATAAATAATGCAAATGCTCCTGCGAACATTTATGTTCAAGGTACTTTTGATCTGAACGACCAATGGGGATATGGTAACATTATAGTTCTTGAAGGTGGTAAATTGGTCGCTATCAGTAAAAGAAATGAAGCATTCGGTGAGATGAACTCTATTGAGAACCATGGAACTATCGAATTCAGCACAAACAAGAGCAATGAGATTATAAAACAATATGTCTACAATGAAGGAGACATGGATTTAAGCGGTAAGGATGTTGAGTTATGCAACAATGCAGATTTAGTTGTTACAGGAAAGTTCAAAGCTAAATCTCTTAAAGTTGGAGGTAGATGTAAATTCAATAACAGTTGTTCTGCAGAAGTTACTGAACAAGCATATTTTACAAATGATGCAGAAGCTACTTTCATGTACCTCAAAGCAGGATCTATCAAGGAAGATTCTGGAGCAAAACTTTGCATTTCACCTAATTCCATGATTATCTGTGAAGGTCGTTGGGTAAATTACAATCACGGTCAAGGCTATTTAACTTTGGAAAATGAGGGCGTAGCATATATAGAAGCAAATGAACTTGAATTCAATTTGCCTGATAATTTAAAACATAAGAATTCTAAAGGTGAAGTTGACAATGTAACATGCGATATGTTCCGCACTTCTGGGGAAAAAGCTAACATCATCGTCAAAGTAAATAATGTATACGAACAAAATGTAGCAACCCCAATCAATAAGGAATTAATTTCATGGAATACGAATGGTAATGTGATTCTTTCTGATGACGATGATGCCAAGAAGTTTTCTATACCTGCTACAGAATGCAACAATGGCGGTTTCAATGATAATGGCGGTGGAAGTACCCCTGAACCAGAAAAACCAACCACAGACTTGGTTGTTTCTGTAGATTACGATCATACTCATGAGATTTCCGCAACTGGTATCATGCCTCTCAACGGTTATTTCTATATGTCATACCATACCAACCAGGAGCAGGCTGACAATGCAGCCTATTCTCATGGAGGTTGTGTAGAAGTATTCACACCTGTACAAGATGACAAGATACAACTCAAGCAATATCTCTATGATGAAGCAAGAGACCTTGACTTCAACCATCTCTTGGCTGTAACATTAAACAGTGGTGAAAGAAAGGTATTCTTACCTGGTACCTCTAATAAAAAGGGCGCAATGTTGGCTTATATGACCATCGGTGATGACCACATGCTGGCAACAGAATCCAAGCAGATAACCACTACTGAGACAGACAAGGATGGCAAACCTGTTGTCAAGTACGAAGAGCCATTGCAGTATGTACAGTTGCATCCTGCTACCGAAGAATTTGCAAAAAAGGGATACGATGAAAATTGCGTCGTCTATAATAATAAGACAGACCATTTAATAGTTGCAACCACAGAAGGTTACGTCATTTACGATGCAAACAAGAATAATGAGATGAATGAGGTTGCAAGCTATTCAAGACCAGGCAAAGTAAAGCATGTAGCTATTGGAGATGGTAAAATTGTTGGTCTCTATCTCAACGACAGAACACATGGCAGTGAAGATGCTGTAGATGCAACCATCGAAGTGATTGACAGAGACACTGAGGATTTTGAGAATTCAAAGACATTCTCTGTATCTATGAACATCAAGCCTAACGACGGTAAGAACGTTATTGCTGTAAACGATAGTAAGATTTATGTCTGCCAGAGCGGATTGGGTCTTTATGTTTACGACATGGACGGAAATGAAGTAGGAAAATGGCAGATGCCTAAGGCCTGGAACGAGAAGAAGGGTATATATAAGGCTCTCTGCAATGGTTGCTTCGTTGACAACAATTACGTATACCTGGCTTACGGTACATACGGTATAGTAGTTCTTGACAAGAATACCTTGGAGGTAGTTACTCACCGTAAAACGCAAAATTCTGCCAACTACATCACTGTAAAGGATGGCTACATGTACGTAGCATACGGTAGAAGCCGCTTGCAGGTATTCAAGCTTGACTAGTAAGCTAATTGACATTGCATCAGCAATATAGATATTTAAATAAACTAAGAACATAGTGAATGCAGCTGCAACAGCTTGCAGCTGCATTCATCGTGTTTAAATAAGTAAAGCTATGAAGCGTAAATTAATACTATATACAACAACGGCTCTTCTGACAATGATCGGAGGACAGCAAGGATGGGCACAAACTCAAGGCAAAAGACAAAAGAAAAGTTTTAGCCCTAAAATGCTCGTCTACGAAAATCTGAAGAACGAAAACGTATTGAGACACTTCAACCAACGCTTCGCACAACTCGACACACTCATCAATAACCCAATCTGGGTGAAATCACCAGTCATCGAACTGGGACTCAACAAACAACATACTGCTGACATTAAAACCACTGACTCATTATACTGGGCTAAAACTGCATACGAACAGTTGGCTATCAACAGACATAACGGACTGGAAGTGACTGGTCAGATATACGCCAGACCAGACGCATATTTCGATGCCGACAACGACGATGCAGAACAGGTCTCCAAGTACAAAGCCAAAGTACAGGCAGAACTGGGATGGAACATCATCAACAGCAAGTTCTACCAGGGAAAGGAAAAGAGAAACAAAGTGGCCCTAGCTAACGAACTCTCACGTCTACAAGACAAAAAGAGACAGACTGCAGACATCTATGAAAAGGCAGCAGATGAGCTGACCGAACAATATAACTTCTATATCGGTACCGTCATAGCACACAAGCTGGACAACCTCGACATCATGAACGAGGCTTACCAGTATATGCTGGAGAAAGACCGAATAAGCAACGACAAGATGCTCAAGGTGATGAACGACAAGCTGGAGGCGGAATACGACATCTCCATCCTCTGCTCCGACAGAGACATCACCAACAAACCGATTTACCGCATCAAGCCTACCCGCGTGGTGGTAGACACCACAGCCCTCTGGGAACACGTAGACAAGGAAAGCCTGGATGCAAGAATCGTAATGACAAAGCTGGAGATAGCCAACAACGAAAGCAAGCTGAACAACTATCTCAGCACTACCCGACTCACCCCATTCGCCAGATGGTCAACCTACTGGCAGAGCAACGACAAGTTCTCGCACAATGGTGATGTAGGAATCAGATTCACCGTGCCAATCTACAACGAAAACCCAAGAAAGAGAAAGGCACTGGAGACACAGAAAGAGATTATCATGAACAGCAGAAGCACCGACGTGAAGGAAATCAGACAGTCGGTAGGCATCCTGCTGAAAAAGATAGAAAACCTCAACCAGGCTATAGCCACTGAGGCTTACCACATACAGCAGACAGGAAAATACATCGACATGCGACGGTTCGCATATAAAAACCAGAAAAACGGGTACAACTACCTGATGAGAATGGAAGAATATACCGGACTCCTGGAAAGCATGGAAAGAATGTACAAGCTGATGTTGAACCGCGGACTCGCCATCATCAATATAGAGAAGGCTGTAAGCATCTATAACAACAACAATATATTCAACGAGATCGAACTATGAATGAGTTTCAATATGACAGCACGCCACAGGAACAGGCGATGGCCGACTTGCTGAAATCGCAAAGCCACCGCTTGGCTAGACAGCAGATTATATTCGCGCTGATCTTCCTCCTCATCATCGTACTGACTGCATACTATATCATTACCCGAATGATCTGGGCCATCTATGACGGATATGTAACACTCGATGAAAACCATATCTGTGCGGTTGACGACATCTACATTCTGAAGGTAAACAAGGAGGTGGGAGAAATAGTACACAAAGGTGATACGCTCTACTCCTACGTACTGCTGGGAAATATCGTTAACCAATACGACCCAAACATCATTCCGTCGGCGGTAAAGGAAACCCACGATATGGAGGTACAGGCAAAACTGGCTAGAGAAGAGATTCCGGTACTGCGTACCCGACTGGCTGAACTGAAGAAACAGAAGGCATCGGAAAGCTCGGACATCTACTACGGACTGACCAACAACACCAAGCGCAACCAGCTGGATGCTGAGATTGCCGAGGTGGAGGAAGAAATAAGAAAGCAGATGAACAAGGTGACCATCTACTCACAAGCCAAGAACACCACCTATAACTTCATGAGCAGAAGAGGTGCAGGCATGGCGGGTGCTGACATGCCATACTCCAGCAATACCAGCATCTACAACCACGCTCTGATACACTACTGCTGTGCGCCTGCCGATGCCTACGTCACAAAGGTGAACGTGAGCGACAAGACACTGGTGTTCAAGAGCGATGAAGTGCTCACCATCCAGCATACTGACTATGCAGCATGCCACCTGGGCATCATCACATACGTACCTAGTGAGAAAATCAAGTATATGGAAAGTCCTGACGATGCTGACGTCATCGTGAACAAGGACCTGGTACTGAAGGCTAAGCTGCAGATGGTGGGTCTGAGAGTGGAGGAAATTCCAAAGCACCTGCAGAGCAACTTCTCGCACGATGCAAATGCCGTAGTGGCAGTATTCACCTTCAAACCCAACCAGCGAGTGCCGGCTTGGGTGATGAGCAACAAACTGCCGGTGAGAATCAGGGTGAACAAAATCAGTGCGATGTTAGACCCTAAGCCACTGCCGATGTATACCATCCCAGTGGACAAGAATCAAAATGTGATGAGAAGTTCAAAGCTCGTCACACCTGACCAAAACAAAGACAACGTGAAGAAATGATTGGACTAAGAAGAAACAAAAGAGGAGACATGGTGCTGACCATCGATACCTACATCGATATCGACTCAACACCAGATATCCAGTCAGACTACTTCGACTGCATATACATCAATACGACGAGTGAACGTGCGTTCCATGCAATCCTGTTTGGAGCCAGCCCTATCCTATCGTATAAATGTAGCTATAAGCCGATATTCGTCAATACGGCGGTATCGGGAAAGAATCAGATCACTGACTATATCGTAGACGCATACGTCAGCGACATGAGCAATGAGAAAGTTTACGAGATTATCGACCGAATCAAGATGGCAAAAAAGAAGTACGGCATCAAGCAGGAAACTGCAAGACCTACACAGCCGAACCAGCTCTTTGCCAACATTCTGAGATATCTCCTATCACGCGACCAGAGAATCATGGGACACCGACTCCTGGAGAAATCATCGCTGGGATACATCAACCCTATCTTTGAGCACTATCACAGTATGGGTCTGTTCCATCTCAACGAGATGTTCATGTTCAAGGATACAATGGTGGAATATGGTGTACTCAAGATGCACCGCTTCCTCATCAAGGAACACCTCTGCCCGAAGTGCAACCACTCGCACCTGTTGTATACAGAGTGCTGCCCGAAGTGTGGAAGTTCCAACCTGAAGATTCAGAACATCATCCACCACTTCAGCTGCGCCAACGTATCGCCGGAGAGTTCATACAACATCGGCGGTATGCTGGTCTGTCCGAAATGTCACAAGAAACTGCGCCACATCGGTGTAGACTATGACCGACCTGCAGTGGTATATACCTGCAACGACTGTGAGAACTCGTTCACCACCCCACTAACCAAGGCAACCTGCTGCTACTGCGAGAGTACCTTCCCGGTGAATGCACTGGTGCCACGAGACGTAGTAGACTATGAGATAACAGAGGAAGGTGTGCGCGCCCTGACACAGGACAGCCTCATACTCAACAACATGACCAACCTCTATGACAACTTCATGGAATATCAGCTGCTGGTAAACCGCCTGCGCCGACTCCTGATGGAGACCTACCGCAAGGAACAGGTATCAGTACTGGTAGGAAAGATATGGATACTGAATGCCGAACAGGACACGGTGAAGATCAAGGACAGTCTGCAAGCCAGCTTCTGCCGCCTCTTCTCCAACCACAAGGTGTCGTACAACAACAACATCTTCTACATCACGTATTCCGTATTCAGCGACATCACCGTAGAGGATGCACAGCATGAACTGAGCAAGCAGATGTCAAAGGCTATCAGAAAGGTGGCCGACAAGATAGAACCGGACGAGCTGATATGCTGCGTTCTCGATACCAAGACCAAGGAGGTGACCGGCAACTACGAGGAATTCTTCAACAAGATGAACTACGTAGAGCTGACTCCAGACGACTACTGCGGTTATTCGGAGGAAAAAATGACCGAAGAAGAAGAAAACAAGACCGCAGAGACCCCACTGGAAATAAAGCCGAAGGAAGATGAGAACGACAAGATCATGAAGCGCGTCAAGCTATACAAGCAGATGGTAGCCGTGCTGATTACCATTGCCGGTATACTGATACTGCTAGCCATACTGGCGCTCACGATATTGAGATAAGAAACAACTAGTAAAGAAAGGAGATGAGTAGGTATGTTTGAAATCGTAGAAACTCTGAACCACTTCATGGACTGGTTGAGTACACTCTCACTGAGCAGCATCCTGAGTACCTACTGGTTTCTGTTCTTCATTGAGATGCCGAGATATTACCTGCTGGAATATCTGGTAATATTCAACCGACTGACCAATAAGAACAAGATAGAAAAGGAAAAGGAAGTGGCAAGATTCTATCTCTACAGAGAGAATCCCCTCGTTTCGATACTCGTACCGGGAAAGAATGAGGGAAGACATATATACAAGATGGTGAAATCGCTCGCCGAACAGACCTACAGAAACTATGAAATCATAGTGGTAGACGACGGCAGCGATGACTACACCAAACTGATATGCACCGACCTCTATCGGGCTGGTTACATCACCCATTATCTGAGACTGGAAGACCGAGGAGGTAAGGCTGCGGCAAGCAACTATGGTGCACAGATGGCTAAAGGAAAATACATCGTCTGCCTGGATGCCGACTCATCACTGGACCGTGATGCACTGGAGAAGATTCTCCTCCCCTTCTACATCGACGGTATGGTAAAGGGTGTGGGCGGATGCGTGAAGGTACGCAACAACAAGGAGACCATCTGCTCGTCGCTGCAGGCGTTCGAATACCTGAAACGCATACAGGTGGGACGTATCGTGACGAGTGAGCTGGGCATCTACCACATCATATCGGGTGCCTTCGGCGCCTTTGACAGAGCAACACTGAAAGAGGTAGGATTCTGGGACATCGGACCAGGACTGGATGGTGACCTCACACAAAAGATAAGAAAGGCAGGATACAAGGTGAAATTCGCAGAAGATGCCATCTGCATGACCAATGTGCCAACGCAATGGTATAAACTGTATCACCAGCGTATCAGATGGTCGCGTTCGCTCGTAAGATTCCGCTTGCGCAAACACCGCGACATCCTGCTGCCAACCAAGAACTGGTCTATATTGAACTGGATCTCCAACATGGAGAGCGTAACGTACGACTGCTTCCTCAACTTCCTGT
>OLWS01000884.1_pt1 | contig 11584 bp, 8 predicted proteins | sample 1673601 | NCBI WGS metagenome assembly OLWS01 (sample SAMEA103958116, study PRJEB25191) | human gut metagenome | biome: human-associated habitat [ENVO:00009003]; feature: intestine environment [ENVO:2100002]; material: feces | place: Germany | collected 2013/2015 | reverse complement strand
CATGGATGAAGGCGGCGTTCGTCGATATTGGGCAGGAGAAAAACGGCTTCCTGCCGCTGGAAGAGAAGAACACGGGGCTGTCCTACCCGAAAACGGGCGACGCGGTCATTGTGCAGATTCGCAAGGAAGCACAGGGCGTCAAGGGCGCGTTCCTCACGCGCGACATCAGCCTGTGCGGGGAGACGATGCTGCTCACGCCCATGAGCCGCATGATTGGCGTGTCGTCCAAAATCACGGAGGATGGCAAGCGGAAGGCGCTGAAGGAGACGGGCAGGGCGATTGCGCAGGAGCGCTTCGGCTTGGTGATGCGCACGGCGGCGGAGAATGCGCCGGAGGAAGAACTCGCGGCGGAAGCGGAGCGCCTGTTCCAGCAGTGGGAGCAGATTCGCCGCGCCGCGCCGACCGCGCATGTGCCGTCCGTCTTGATGCAGCCGCGAAGCACGCTCGAAGCCGTGCTGGATGACTATCGCCCGCGCGGGATTGACCAAATTGTGACGGACGACCCGGCGGTGGCGGAAAAAGCCGCGGGCATTGCACCGGTTCAGGTGATTCCTGAAAACCTGCTGACCATTTATAAAATCGAGTCGCAGCTAAAAAAAGCGCAGGAGCGCCGCGTGTGGCTCAGCAGCGGCGGTACGCTGGTTATCGACCCGTGCGAGGCGATGACGGTGATTGACGTCAACACCGCAAAATTCACCGGCAAGCGCGAGTTAGAGGACACCGTGCTGCGGCTGAATCTGGAAGCGTGCGGCGAGATTGCACGGCAGGTGCGCCTGCGGAATTTGAGCGGCATCATCATCATTGATATGATTGACATGAAGACCCCGGAACACCGGCAGATGGTGCTGGACGCGCTGGAAGAAGCGTTCGCGTCCGACCGCGTAAAGACGGTGATTCACGGCTTGACCTCCCTCGGTTTGGTGGAAATGACGCGCAAACGGTCACGTCCGCCGCTGCGGGAAATGCTTGCAAAACAGGAGGAAGCCCATGAGTGACAGAAAGCCTGTCATCATTTCAGAAGAACAGCTGGAAGAGCAGCGGCAGTATATTCAGCAGATTCGCCTGATGCCGGATGCCCCCAAGAGCTACCACGTTGTGACCTATGGCTGCCAGATGAACGCGCACGACAGCGAAATCCTTGCCGGAATGCTGCGCGACATGGGCATGGAGGAAGCCGCCGACCGCGAATCGGCGGATTTTGTGCTGTTTAACACCTGCTGCGTGCGCGACAACGCCGAGCGCCGCGCCTTGGGCAACGTGACGTGGCTCAAGGAGGTGCGCAAGAAGAATCCGCGCCTGATGATTGGCGTGTGCGGCTGCATGATTCAGCAGCCCGGCATGGCGGAGAAAATTTTGAAGCAGTACCGCTTTGTGGATTTGGCGTTTGGCACGGCGAACCTGTACCGCCTGCCGGAACTGATGCTCAAAGCGCTGGAAAGCGACCACGCGGTGGTGGAGGTGGAGGAGCAGAACACGATTGCCGAGGGTCTGCCCGTGCAGCGCCTGCGCCATGACGCGGCGTATATCACGATTATGTACGGCTGCGACAACTACTGCACCTACTGCATCGTGCCGTATGTGCGCGGGCGGGAGCGTTCGCGCGAGATGAGCGCGATTGTGGCGGAAGCGGAAGCGCTGCGTGACAGCGGCGTGAAGGAAATCATGCTGCTGGGGCAGAATGTGAACAGCTACGGCAAGGGACTCCAAACGCCCGTCACGTTCGCCCAGCTGCTCAAAGCGCTGGATGATGTTGGCATCCCGCGCATCCGCTTCATGACCAGCCATCCGAAGGACTTGTCCGACGAGCTGATTGATGTGATGGCGCATTCCAAGCACATCCTGCCGCAGTTTCACCTGCCGGTGCAGCATGGCAACGATGAAATCCTCCGCCGGATGAACCGCCACTACAACCGCGCGCAGTACCTTGACCGCGTGCGCAAGCTGCGCGAGGCGATTCCGGCTATCGGCCTGACGACGGATATTATCGTCGGCTTCCCCGGCGAGACGGAGGAGCAGTTTCAGGACACGCTGTCCCTCGTGCGCGAGGTCGGCTATGACAGCGCGTTCACCTTCATCTATTCGCCCCGGACGGGTACGGGTGCGGCGAAAATGCCGAACCAAGTGCCGGAAGACGTGTCCTCCCGCCGCATTCAGGAACTGCTGAAGGTGCAGGAGGAATGCCAGAAGAAGGCGCTCAAGCGGTTCATCGGCACAGAAGAAGAGGTGCTGGTGGAGGGACTCAGCCGCCGCAGCGACACGGATGTGTCCGGCCACGGGCTGCACGGGCTGTCCGTCACATTCCCCGGCACGGAAAGCGACGTGGGCGAAATCGTCCGCGTGAAGATTGTGGGCACGAAGAACAACACGCTCACGGGTGAAAGAATCTAAGGCACCACCGCACAATTCGGCGGCGCGTCTGGCGATGTCTTTTCCGCCATCTGCGGCATGCAAATTTCTCGATTTACCGCCAGTAAACCTTCGAAATTTGCATTTGCATCTGACGAAAAATCCATTCGCCAGCCGACCACCTCATTTGTGCGGTGTTACCCTAACCCGGCAGCAAATCAGAAAGGACAATCAATATGAAAGAAGTTATGATGTGCGCGCAGAAGCTGGCGGAAGCCATTCTGAACAGCGACGTTTACCAGCACATGCACACGCTGGAAGAGCAGGTGACGCAGGACGAAGACGCGACGAAGGCGATTGCCGCCTACATGGAAAAGCGCACGGCAGTCGAGCAGGCGATGCGCAAGCCGGACATCGACCCGACGCAGCTTGCCGAAGCCGCGCAGGAACTGGAAGACGTGCAGCAGGCGATGAACGACTGCCCCATCATCCGCGACATGCGGGACGCTCAGAAGAAGTATCAGGACATGATGGACAACGTGAACCGCATCCTGCGCCTTGTTGTCACCGGCGAAACGGAAGACGACAAAGGCGGTCAGCCCACCTCCGGCTGCACCGGCAACTGCGCCTCCTGCAGCGGCTGCCACTAATCTGGGAAAGTAAAATTATTCACGAAATCATGCCTTTATGGGTTAGAAATCAAGCAAGCCAGCCGAAAAGCTCCTCCAGCCCGCAAGAAACTTTGATGGGGGGAGTCCAGAGAGGGCTGAAATCCAGACTTGCACCCTCTTCAGCCCCCTCTGGGCGTTCTTTGGTTCCTTTCTGGCGCGCCAGAAAGGAACAACTTCGCGTCCGCAGACGCGACGGGAGCAGCGAAAGAAACCAATAAGGCATATTCCATAAAAACAGCAAGTTAAGGTAACACCGCGCAAATGAGGTGGTCGGCTGGCGAATGGATTTTTCGTCAGATGCAAATGCAAATTTCGAAGGTTTACTGGATGTAAATCGAGAAATTTGCATGCCGCAGATGGCGGAAAAGACATCGCCAACGCTGCCGACGAATTGTGCGGTAGTGCCTTCCATTCATTACAGGCAACACAAATAAAGGGAGCGCCATACGAGCGCCTCCAACAGTAGGCAAAACAAACGACACTACTAATCAGTAAGTATTTTGTTTCTGATTCAACTATACCATATGGACAAGAATTTGTCAATATAGGGCGTTCACGTCGTATTTGTTTACGTGAATATTTTTGTGTGAAAGTCACGTAAAATTACGACAAATTGTGTTGACAACGGACAGAAACGATGATATAATGCAGTTAGCTCAATTGGTCGGTATTCGACCGGATTTTGCATGTTTGTTCGATTCTGTCGATACCGAGCAAAAAAAGAGACATGCGAGAAATCGCAAAAACAAAGAAAGAGGTGCTTCTGTAATGAAGAAACTCGTTGCTCTGCTGCTGTCTGTCATGATGTGCTTTGCGTGCGTCAGTGCGCTGGCCGATACGTATGTGTCCTGGTACACCTACGGCGACGTGTACCTTTCCTCCGTGCGTTCCGAAATGGAAGCTGATTTCGCCAAGCTGAACCTGACGATCAACGGCTCCGACGCCAACGGCAACCAGCAGGTACAGTCCGACTTCATCAGCACGGCTCTGATGAACAACGACTGCGAAGCTATTGTGGTGAACCTCGTTGAATCCGGCGCCATCAGCACGGCGCAGACCATCATGAACCAGATTCAGGCTGCGGGCATCCCCACCGTTTGGTTCAACCGTCCTGTCTCTACCAACAACGAAGAAGCCGCCAACCTGTTTCTGAACAACCCCGCTTCCGCGTTCGTCGGCACCAACTTTGAAGACGCCGGCGTTATGCAGGGCGAGCTGATTGGTCAGTATCTGGTTGAGCATTACAACGACATCGACCTCAACGGCGACGGCAAGATTTCCTACATCATGTTCAAGGGCGACGAAGCTAACCAGGAAGCTATCGCTCGTACCGCGCTGGCTGTGGAATACGCCAACAAGGCGCTGGTTGCCGCGGGCAAGCCGGAGATTGAGTTCTACGACGCCTCCAACGCCAACAAGTACCTCGTTGACCCCAACGGCAGCTGGTCCAACGTTTTCTCCTCTGAGCAGATGCAGACCGTCCTGTCCATGTACAACGAAGGCAACGGCAACATGGTCGAGCTGGTTATCTGCAACAACGACGACATGGCGTATGGCGCTGTGATGGCTCTGCAGAACGCTGGCTACAACCACGGCGAAGGCACCACCGCGATCCCCGTGTTCGGCGTGGACGCGACCGACGTTGCGAAGGATCTGATCAACAACGGCTACATGGTCGGCACCATCAAGCAGGACAACGTTGGTATGGCGGACGCTGTTGCGACCATCACCGCGAACCTGATTGCCGGCAAGGAAAACAAGTTCGAGGGTCTGAACGAGAACTACGTTATCGTTGACAACTGGTTCGTGCAGATTCCCTACGCTGTGTACACTGGCGAGTAATTCTTCCCTGAGCACTTCGGGCGGAGAGAACCGAATGGTTCTCTCCGTCTTTCACTGCTGACCAACATATGGCAAGCAGCATTCGACTTGCTCTCCGGCAGGTCGGTACCCACGGTATCATCCGCCGCTTTACAATCGTTTGTTCTCGTTGAATTCCAGGAAAGGAAAAGACAAACATGCAAAAAGACGATGTTTTGCTGCGCATGGAAGGCATCTGCAAGTCCTTCCCCGGCGTCAAAGCGCTTGACGATGCACAGCTGACCGTCCGTCCCGGTACCGTCCATGCACTCATGGGCGAAAACGGCGCCGGTAAATCCACGCTGATGAAGTGCCTTTTCGGCATTTACAGCAAGGATGCGGGCACAATCTGGTTCGACGGCAAAGAGGTTAACTTCAAGTCTTCCCGCGATGCGCTGGACAACGGCGTCGCCATGGTGCATCAGGAGCTGAATCAGGCGCTGAAGCGTAGCGTGATGGACAACATTTGGCTCGGGCGCTATCCGCGAATCAAGCTCGGCGGCGCTAAGATGCCCTTCGTTTCCGACAAGGCCGAATACGACATGACCATGGAGGTCTTTAAGGATCTGAATTTTGAGAAATTCGGCATCAACATCAACCCGCGTACCATCATGTCCACCATGCCCGTTTCGCGCCGTCAGATGGTGGAAATTGCAAAAGCTGTTTCCTTCAACTCCAAGATTATTGTGCTGGACGAGCCGACCTCTTCCCTGACCGAGGCGGAGGTTGAGGTGCTCTTCTCCATCATCAATATGCTCAAGGCACGCGGCGTAGGCATCGTTTATATCTCCCACAAGATGAAGGAAATCTGGCGCATTGCCGACGACGTGACCGTTATGCGCGACGGACGCTGGATTACCACCCGCCACAAGACCGAATACGGCACGGACGACGATTCCTTCCGCGCAGAGGTCATTCGGAACATGTGCGGTCGCGAGCTGAGCGCAGCCTATCCGCCCAAGGATAACATCGTCCACGACGATCCGATGATCGTGGTGGAGGGCTTGACCGCCAAATACAATCAGCTGCGCGACGCCAGCTTCACGCTCCACAAGGGCGAGATCCTGGGCGTAGCGGGTTTGGATGGCTCCGGCCGTACCGAGCTGCTGGAAACCCTTTTCGGCTATCGCACCCGTCAAAGCGGCACCATCAAGAAGTTCAACTTCGGCTTCCGCGCCGCGCAGGGCGGTACGCCTGAAGACTACAGCATGGAAGTACACGACATCAATGGCACGCAGGTGGGCGAGGAAATTTCCAACTTGTCACCCAACAGCGCCATCAAGCAGGGCTTTGCGCTGGTCACCGAGGAACGCCGCGCAACTGGCATTTTCGGCATCCTTGATATCCGCGCAAACACCGTCATCGCCAACCTGAAGAACTACAAGCTGGGGAAATTCCCGCTGCTCAGCGACGCAAAAATGGCTCGGGATACGGATCGCATGATTGAAGCGATGCACATCAAAACGCCCAGTCAGCGTCAGCAGATTAAGAATCTGTCCGGCGGCAATCAGCAGAAGGTCATTTTCGGTCGCTGGATGCTGACCAATCCTGACGTTCTGCTGCTGGATGACCCGACCCGCGGTATCGACGTGGGCGCCAAGTACGAGATCTATGAGCTGATTCAGTCCCTCGCCAAGCAGGGCAAGAGCATCATCATGGTCTCTTCCGAAATGCCTGAACTCCTGGGCACTTGCAACCGTATTCTCGTGATGAGCGCCGGTCAGATTGCCGGCGAATACGTCCCGACAGGCGACGGTAAGGTCGATCAGGAAAAGATACTCGAACTGGCTGCAAAGAACTTGTAAGGAGGTTGCCTGAACATGTCGAATGTTGCAACAAAGGCAAAAAAGCCGAATCTCTCCGTGAAGAGCGTCCTGAACTGGATTCTCGATCACGCCATGATTATTGTCATCGTGCTGCTGGCGCTGTATGTCCAGACGCAGCGTGACGCCTTCCTCAAGCCCGCTTCCCTCATCAACATCATCTCCCTGACCGCCGCCCGTCTGCCGATGGCGCTGGGCGTTGCCGGCTGTATCATTCTGGCCGGTACGGACTTGACCGGCGGCCGCGTGGCTGGCTTGACCGCTTTCGTGGCGGCCATCCTGCTCCAGCGTGCGGACGTTGCCAATCGCGTGCTGGCAGGCGGAGCCCCTGCCAACATCGTGCTGGTGCTGCTGCTCGTTATGCTCATCGGCGCATGTGTTGGTCTGATCAACGGCTTCGTCATGGCGAAATTCAAGGTTCACCCCTACATCATCACGTTGGCCATGCAGATGATCGTCTACGGTATCTACCTGACGGTTTCCAACTCGGTGCAGGTCGGTTCCTTCGACTCCAGCTACACCACCAGCTTCGTCACCAAGCCCCTGTTCCAAATTCAAACCGGCGTTCGCCCCAACGGCACTGCCATCTTCACCGTAGTTCCCATGTATGTGCTGCTGGCGCTGATCGTGACCGCGCTGATGTGGGTCGTCTGGAACAAGACCGCTTTCGGCAAAAACATGTTTGCCGTCGGTTCTAACGAGGAAGCAGCCCGCGTTTCCGGCGTGAACGTTATGATGACCATCATCGGCGTTTTCATGGTCGCTGGCGCTCTGTACGGCTATACTGGCTTCATCGAAGCTGCCCGTATGGGTTCCTCCACTGCGACGCTGGGTCTGAACTACGAAGCCGACGCCATTTCCGCAGCCGTTATCGGCGGCGTATCGTTCGTCGGCGGCACCGGCAGAATCTCCGGCGTTGTCCTTGGCGTGTTCATGATGCAGCTGATTATCGCCGGCATGACCTTCCTGGGCATCTCCGGCAACGTTACCTACATCGTAAAGGGCGCGGTTATCCTGTTCGCTGTTATTCTGGATATGCGCAAGTACATGACCAGAAAGTAACGGTTTCACGGTGCAATGGGGCAGAGTCCCTTGTGCCATCAGCTTTCAAACATGCTTCGCAGAGGCTCTGTACTTCATGCACGGAGCCTCTTGCTCTATTGTTATGGAAGGAGGAGCGAAAACAATGGAGGAAAACAAGAAACAGCCGCAATCGACAAGCGAGCAGCAGACGGAATCGTCAGACCCCAAAGCGCCGCGCCGTGGCCGCAATTGGATCACTGATATGTACGACAAGGTGAACCTATCGGTCGATACGCTCAATTACATTGCGCTCGGTCTGTTGATTTTCATCTTTGCTGTTATCTTCATTGCTTCCCGGCACTAACGCCGAATCCCCTGCCTTCACCCCCTCCCCTGCGCCTCCTGAAGCGGACACTGGAAAAAGCAAGCCAGTTTCCCATCAGGGGGCGCATTTTTTTCACGTCGGAGCATACGGTTTCCCGACGAAAAGACGCAAGCAGATGGCGCAGGAGAGCATGGGACGCGCATCACTTCGCCAAGGAAGAGGGTTCATCGCATCCGCAAACGCGACGAGCGCTGCAAGCTCTTGTTTGCTTGCAGCGCTCTTGTTTTGCAGCTTCCTCAGCTTTCCGTGAAGTGCCAAAGAAAAAAGGGGTTGTCTCACTAAAAAGAGGCAACTCCTTTTTGGTACAAAAAAAGCATTCGGACTATGAAAATCCGAATGCCTGCGGTAGAATGTAACTACCATGAAAAGAAACATGCCGCAGACAGATTATACAGCAATGACGAATGGATTTCAACTGGTCATGCCGCTGGACTGCGAAGTAAACATTGAGAAGAATGCACCGGTGAGACTGCTCAACGCCGTCATGGAAAGGATGGATTACAGCAAACTGTATGCGGCGTACTCCCGACTTGGGAGAATCGAGTATTCACCGAAGATTCTGCTGAAAATCATGGTGTATGGGTATATGCGCAAGCAGATATCCAGCCGTGCGCTTGAAGCATGCTGCCGAGAAAACCTGCACTTCATCTATTTGCTTGAGGGGCAGCGTGCGCCGGATCACAACACCATCAACCGATTCAGAAAGAATATTCTAACACAGGAAGCCGGGCAGGATATTCTGTATCAGCTTGTTGTTTTGCTGCACGAAAGAGGACTGCTCAGCCTTGAAGCGGCTTTCATAGATGGCACAAAGATTGAAGCAAATGCGAACAAGTACAGCTTTGTCTGGAAGAAAGCAACGGCCCAAAAGACAGAAAAGCTGCTGAAGAAAATTCATGATGAGCTGCCTGCAAAGCTGAAAGAGGTAGGTATCCGCTTTCATGTTCCGGAAAAGATTGCTGTCCGACAATTGAAGAAGCTTTGGAAAAGAATCCATGCGCGAATCAAAGCGGATGGAATCGAGCTTGTTTCAGGAAAAGGCAAAAGAAAAACGCGGCTGCAGAGACTGAGCGAATGGGGAGATCAATGTCTTGCCAAACTCAAGCAATACACAAATGATATTCACATCTGCGGAAATCGGAATAGCTTCAGCAAAACGGACCATGACGCAACCTTTATGCACATGAAAGAGGACTACATGAGAAACGGGCAGCTCAAGCCTGGATACAATGTCAATGTGGCAACATGCAGCGATTTTATCATCGGGAGCTACATTTCTTCTGACAGAAATGACGTGCATATAAGCCTTCAAATACCGTGCTCTTCCTACTAGGGAGCACGGTTTATTTTTTCCATAAGATAATAACACAAGACTCATTTCGCATGTACAATCTGGTATTTTCGGGTGTTTTCTGGAGAAACCTTTCAAGCTCAAAAATGGCACTGAAAATCCGTAATAATTGTTATCTTCAAAAATGCATTCAGTGCAAGGGTTTCGTAGCATGAGTTTACTAATGATAAACAATATGTCATTAAATACTGCACAAACCTGCTAACAAAAGCGGACGTCGTGGGAAAATGGCCTACCGCCAAAATTAGAAGCTGCTAACACTCTGCTAACACGAACAGGGTAAAACAGGCGGTTTTTGGAGGAAATGCGAACATCCGAAAATGGTGGAAAACGTTGATATTTGGGCATTTGAAGGCACTCGGAGGCACTCAAAGGCGAACGTTTTTTTCGCTCTCCTAAGCAGTAGGTCGTGGGTTCGACTCCCACTGGACTCAATCCCCAAACAAGCAATTCTTTCTGGCTGATGTTCTCGCGTGCGTCTTGCCAAACGCGCGAGGAGCATCGGCTGGAAAGATTTTTTTTGCCCGGAAATTTGCTTTTTGCTCCGCTGCTGGCGTTGATGGCAGTTTTCCAACATTTCGCCTTTTTTGCCAACACCGCTGTTCTGGCAAACGGGCGATTTGCCTAACATTCGCGTGCGCAGCGTGTCAGCAATTTTCTGCGCTCCACATTTTTTGGCATTATCTGCATGATGGGATGGATTCTCAACAGGCAAAATAACAATATTTTTTAGTAATCGTCTTGACTTCCTGTGCATCGAATTATCAACTCTTCTCATGCCCTGTTTCGCTATGTTGGATGCGGTTAGACAAAGAAGCAGCCGTGTGCTGGAATGCAAACTGCCTGACGCTTTTGATGGCAGCAAAAAACTCTGCGGGAGATTTCCGCAGAGCTTTCGAGTATATTGGCGTATGTGCGATTATCCCAGTGTCTTGGCGAGCATTTTCAGCATAGCGACCATATCCGGATTGCTGAAAATTTTGAGCAGCACTTCTGAATTAAGCCCCGCCTGCTGCACTTGCTCTTCCACGGCTTTATCCTGCGCTTCCGGCACGATTTTCACGCCCTTTCCGCCATAAAACGCCTGCTCAAACAGCTGCGCATTGTTTCTTCGACTTTCGTCCAGAATGTGCGAATACTGATCCGTTACCATTGTCGCCTGCGCATGACCGGAATCCCCTTGCACCGCCTTAATATCGCCGCCATTCAGCTTGAGTTTGTAGGTGATGCTGGAGTGCCGCAGACTATGGAAGCAGACTTGCGGGAGCTCGTTTGCCTCAATCAGCTGCCGCATACTCTTGCGGATGATGTTCGATTCCACCGGCTGACCACGGCTTCCCGCGATGACGAGGTTGTAGTCGTGGTACTCTGCACCCAACTGCTCAATTAGCAAATCCTGCTCCATTTTCCACTTCGTTAGGTTTTCAGCAACCGTCTTGGGCAGAAAAATTTTCCGGATGCTGGCCCGCGTTTTCGGCTTTTTCAGAATCAGCACGGTTTTGTTCTGCAAGCCGATTTCGGGGAATGTGGTCAGCACGTCCTTGCTGTCGGTAGCTTCCATGCTGCGCTTGTTGACGCGCTGGAGCTGCTTGTTGACGACAATGTGGGCTTTTCCCGTCGCAATGCTCTCTTCCGAAATGTCTACGCAATCCCACGTCAGTCCGAGCAGTTCACCAATGCGCAAAGAGCAGGAAAACGCCAGATTCAGGCACAGTTTCAGTCGCTCATCTTCGCAGCAGTCAATCGCGTGGAACAGCGTCTGCGAATCCCAAATGTCGCGCTCCTGCATTTCGTATTTCGGGAGGGTTGCAAACTTGGCAGGGTTCTTTTCGATGAGCTCCCATTTTTCTGCCTGATTGAAAGCGCTGTGCAGAAGATTGTGGATTTTGCGAATCGTCGGCGGCTGCACAAACTTCCCAGTTTGGCGATACTTCTTGTCCGTCATCAAGGGCACCGCGGGCGTTTTCAGCAGTCCCTGATAGAACATTTCCAGCACCCGCGGCGTAATTTCCTTCAACCGCAGTTCGCCGAGTTTGGGGGCAATGTAGTGCCGAATCAGCCCGGTGTTTGATACTATTTCCAAATTCACCTGCGCCATCTGCTTGCGCCTTTTCCGCGCTTGCGT
>OLWS01000867.1_pt1 | contig 11798 bp, 9 predicted proteins | sample 1673601 | NCBI WGS metagenome assembly OLWS01 (sample SAMEA103958116, study PRJEB25191) | human gut metagenome | biome: human-associated habitat [ENVO:00009003]; feature: intestine environment [ENVO:2100002]; material: feces | place: Germany | collected 2013/2015 | reverse complement strand
CCTGGATTCTGGAACAGTGCGGTTACAAACCCGGATTTGTGATCGGCGGTGTGCCGGGGAACTTTGAGGTCTCGGCGCGTCTGGGCGAAAGCGACTTCTTTGTTATCGAAGCGGATGAGTACGACTGCGCCTTCTTCGACAAACGCTCTAAATTTGTCCATTACTGCCCGCGTACGCTGATCCTCAACAACCTTGAGTTCGATCACGCCGATATCTTTGACGACCTGAAAGCGATCCAGAAACAGTTCCACCATCTGGTGCGTATCGTTCCGGGGCAGGGCCGTATTATCTGGCCGGAAAACGACATCAACCTGAAACAGACCATGGCGATGGGCTGCTGGAGCGAGCAGGAGCTGGTGGGCGAGCAGGGTCACTGGCAGGCGAAAAAGCTGACCACCGATGCTTCCGAATGGGAAGTCTTGCTGGATGGCGAAAAAGTGGGCGAAGTGAAATGGTCGCTGGTAGGCGAACATAATATGCATAATGGCCTGATGGCGATTGCGGCGGCCCGCCATGTTGGCGTAGCGCCGGCAGATGCCGCTAACGCGCTGGGTTCGTTTATTAACGCTCGTCGCCGTCTGGAACTGCGTGGTGAAGCAAATGGCGTCACGGTATATGACGATTTCGCCCATCACCCGACGGCGATTCTGGCAACGCTGGCGGCGCTGCGTGGCAAAGTTGGTGGTACGGCGCGCATTATTGCTGTGCTGGAACCGCGCTCGAATACCATGAAAATGGGGATCTGCAAAGACGATCTGGCACCTTCATTAGGTCGTGCCGATGAAGTCTTCCTGCTGCAACCGGCGCATATTCCGTGGCAGGTGGCAGAAGTGGCAGAAGCCTGCGTTCAGCCTGCACACTGGAGCGGCGATGTGGATACGCTGGCAGATATGGTGGTGAAAACCGCTCAGCCTGGCGACCATATTCTGGTGATGAGCAACGGCGGTTTTGGTGGGATCCATCAGAAACTGCTGGATGGGCTGGCGAAGAAAGCGGAAGCCGCGCAGTAATTCGGCTTCAGCCTGATATAGCATTGCCGGATAAGGCGTTTACGCCGCATCCGGCAAACCATACTCACATCAACAACGAAAATTACCCTTCGTTCTCCGCTAACTCGCGCAGATACTGGAAAATCTGGCGTGCGGATTTCGGCGGCTTATTCCCTTCTTTCTCTTTCTTCGCGTTACGGATCAGAGTACGCAGTTGCTGACGATCGGCATCGGGCCACAGATTCAATACTTCAGCGATGGCGTCATCACCCTGGTCGATCAGACGATCGCGCAGGTTTTCCAGTTTATGGAACAGCACCACCTGCTGATTATGGCGATTTTTCAGCTTATCCAGCGCCTGACGGATCGGCTCAACATCGCGCTGGCGCAGCATCTTACCGATGAGCTGCAACTGGCGGCGGCGACCTTCCATCTTAATACGCTGGGCGAGCTCAATAGCCGCGCGCAGATCCGCATCTAACGGGATCTTATCCAGCGCGTTTTTCCCCAGATCAACAATTTCCGCGCCAAGGCGTTTTAGCTCCTCGGCATCACGTTTAATTTCACTTTTACTGACCCAGATAATTTCATCGTCTTCGTCTTCGATGTCATCACCGGGAACGTCGTCGAGCCAGTCTTCGGGCTGCTTAGTCATCTCAGGCTCCTTAAAAAAAGAGGCTAATGTTACCAGTTAAGATGCGCACTGAAAAACGGTTCTCTGTTAGACTTCAGAGAAACTCTCTACATTATGGCACTTGCAATGAAAGTAATCTCTCAAGTTGAAGCGCAGCGCAAGATTCTGGAAGAAGCAGTTTCGACTGCGCTGGAGTTGGCCTCAGGCAAATCGGACGGTGCAGAAGTTGCCGTCAGCAAGACCACCGGCATTAGCGTAAGCACGCGTTATGGTGAAGTGGAGAATGTTGAATTCAATAGCGATGGCGCGCTGGGGATCACCGTTTATCACCAGAACCGTAAAGGTAGCGCATCGTCTACCGATTTAAGCCCGCAGGCCATTGCCCGCACCGTACAGGCGGCGCTGGATATTGCCCGTTATACCTCGCCAGATCCCTGTGCCGGCGTGGCAGACAAAGAGCTGCTGGCCTTTGACGCACCGGATCTCGACTTGTTCCACCCTGCGGAAGTTTCCCCGGATGAAGCCATTGAACTGGCGGCCCGCGCAGAACAGGCAGCATTGCAGGCGGACAAACGCATCACCAATACCGAAGGCGGTAGCTTTAACAGCCACTACGGTGTCAAAGTTTTCGGCAACAGCCACGGCATGTTGCAGGGTTACTGCTCTACGCGTCATTCGCTCTCCAGCTGTGTAATTGCCGAAGAAAATGGCGATATGGAGCGTGATTACGCCTACACCATTGGCCGTGCGATGAGCGATCTGCAAACGCCAGAGTGGGTTGGGGCCGACTGTGCTCGTCGCACTTTATCGCGTCTGTCACCGCGTAAACTCTCCACCATGAAAGCGCCGGTCATTTTTGCCAATGAAGTGGCAACCGGGCTTTTTGGGCATCTGGTTGGGGCGATAGCGGGTGGATCGGTTTACCGTAAATCCACCTTCCTGCTGGATTCGCTGGGTAAACAAATTCTGCCGGACTGGCTGACCATTGAAGAGCATCCGCATCTGCTGAAAGGGCTGGCCTCTACGCCATTCGACAGCGAAGGTGTGCGCACCGAGCGTCGCGATATTATTAAAGATGGCATCCTGACTCAGTGGCTGCTGACCAGCTACTCGGCGCGGAAACTGGGGCTGAAAAGCACCGGACATGCGGGCGGTATTCACAACTGGCGGATTGCCGGACAAGGGCTAAGCTTCGAACAAATGCTTAAAGAGATGGGCACCGGGCTGGTGGTGACGGAGCTGATGGGCCAGGGCGTGAGTGCCATTACCGGTGATTATTCCCGTGGTGCAGCGGGCTTCTGGGTAGAGAATGGCGAAATTCAGTATCCGGTGAGCGAAATCACCATCGCAGGTAATTTAAAAGATATGTGGCGCAATATTGTCACCGTCGGTAACGATATTGAAACACGCAGTAATATACAGTGTGGTTCTGTGCTGTTGCCGGAGATGAAAATCGCCGGGCAGTAAAAAAACTGGCGCGACCTGCCGCGCCAAATCTTCATAATAAAAAAGGAAGTGAGCAATGCGTAAAAGCCTGTTAGCTATTCTTGCAGTCTCCTCATTGGTATTCAGTTCGGCGTCATTTGCTGCTGATCTGGAAGACAATATGGAAACCCTCAACGACACTTTAAAAGTGGTCGAAAAAGCCGATAACGCGGTGCAAGTCAAAGACGCGTTAACGAAGATGCGCGCCGCAGCGCTGGATGCGCAAAAAGCGACGCCGCCGAAGCTCGAAGGCAAATCACCGGACAGCCCGGAAATGAAAGACTTCCGCCACGGTTTCGATATTCTGGTCGGTCAGATTGACGACGCGCTGAAGCTGGCAAATGAAGGTAAAGTAAAAGAAGCGCAGGCTGCCGCAGAGCAACTGAAAACGACCCGCAACGCCTATCACCAGAAGTATCGTTAATTCCTTATTGGGCGGTGAAACGTTACCGCCCAACGCTTTCTTCTCCCTTCGTAAAATCACCGCAATATCTATCTTCACCACGGCATATTCCTGCGTGTCGTCCTCATTTTTGCGAGGCGTTTTCCAGAAATGAATGTAATGCATATGTAATGCTATAATGCATTACACTTTTCATAATTACCGGAGGCATAATGGCCACACTTAACGTCCGCCTGGATGACAAACTGAAAAATGAGGCTTATGCGGTGCTGGAAAAATTAAATATCACGCCTACTGAAGCAGTGCGACTGCTGTTTCAGTACGTTGCGGAAAATGGACGAATGCCGGTAAAAACGCTCACTGTCAGTGATAGTGAAGAAGCCTTGTTACGCACTGTCAGGGAACGACTGGCCAACCCACAAGAGGCCATTAAGGTCCGACTGGATGAACTATGAGCTGGCGTTTGATCCGCGGGCGCTGAAAGAGTGGCAAAAACTGGGCGTGACAGTCCGGGAACAATTTAAAAAAAAGCTTGAGGATGTGCTGAAAAGGCCGCGCAATCCATCGGCTAAACTGCGGGATTTACCGGACTGCTACAAAATTAAGCTGCGCACACAGGGATATCGCCTGGTTTATCAGGTTAACGATAAAGAGTTGCTCGTGTTGGTGATAGCTATTGGTAAGAGAGAGAACTCAGCCGTTTATGAAGACGCGACTAAACGGCTGGATGAGTGACTAACGCAAATGATGCACCACCTGATTGCTGCTGCCGCGCCAGATCAGGGAAGGGTCTTTTAAATCCTGCACAAATTTGCCGTCGACCAGTACGTTAATCAAATCAACAACCTGCATTTGCGCAGCGTTGAGTTCGTCGAGTTTATAGCCTGTCCACACCCAGATGTCTTTACCCGGACATTCGGCGCGGATTCGTTGTACCAGTTTCAGAATATCCGGCACGTTTTGCGGATGCAGCGGATCGCCGCCGGAGAGGGAAATCCCCTGGCGTTTGATGCGAGTGTCATTTAGATCGTTAATGATCTGGTCTTCCATTGCTTTGGTAAATGGCTGACCGGAATTTACCCGCCATGTGCTTTTGTTATAGCAACCGGGGCATTCATGAACACACCCGGAGACAAACAGGGTGCAGCGAGTGCCGGGGCCGTTGACGATGTCGACAGGATAGTACTGATGAAAGTTCATTTTCGATTCTCAATTGACGCCATGACTGCTCTGGTGCGTACGGGCGAAGTCCCCCGATGCTACGCATTTGCCACCTTGCGACGACACCAACTGGCCAGAGGCAATTCATTATGTCGGGAATCAGGAAGGGGCACGGAACGGTACCCTCTCCCTTGAGGGAGAGGGTTAGGGTGAGGGGGAAGGATTAACCTATCTGCCCATTCCCCAAATGTTTAACGCGGCGCTTAACTTCTTCCTGCTTACCGGCGTTAAATGGACGTGCATCCGGGCTACCTAAATATCCGCACACGCGGCGAGTCACCGACACACGGGAGGCATCATGGTTACCACATTTCGGGCAAGTGAAGCCTTTGCTGGTGCACTCAAACTCGCCGGTAAAGCCACACTCGTAGCATTCATCGATCGGTGTGTTGGTGCCGTAATACGGTACATGTTGATAGCTGTAATCCCAGACATCTTCCAGCGCCTTCAGGTTGTGCTGAATGTTTGGATACTCGCCATAGCAAATGAAGCCACCGTTCGCCAGTGGCGGGTAAGGCGCTTCAAAGTCGATCTTGTCGTACGGGTTCACCTTCTTCTCCACATCGAGGTGGAAACTGTTGGTGTAGTAACCTTTATCGGTCACGCCCGGCACCACGCCAAACTCAGCGGTATCGAGACGGCAGAAGCGGTCGCACAGGTTTTCACTCGGCGTGCTGTAGAGACTGAAGCCATAACCCGTTTCTTCTTTCCACTGATCCACTGCCTGACGCAGACGTTCAACAATCGCAATACCTTTCGCGCGCAGCTGCTCGTTGTCGTAAACATGCTCGCCGCCGAACAGCGCGTTAATGGTTTCGTGGATGCCGATGTAACCCAGCGAAATAGACGCACGACCGTTTTTGAAGATTTCAGAAACGTCGTCGTCAGCATTCAGACGCACGCCACAAGCGCCTTCCATATAGAGGATCGGGGCTACGCGCGCTTTCACGCCCTCGAGACGAGCGATACGGGTCATCAGCGCCTTACGTGCCAGCACCAGACGTTCATCCAGCAGCTTCCAGAAGGTGGCTTCATCGCCTTTTGCCTCCAGAGCAATACGCGGCAGGTTCAGGCTGATCACGCCGAGGTTGTTACGACCATCGTGGATCTGCTCGCCGTTTTCATTTTCCCACACGCCGAGGAAGCTGCGGCAGCCCATCGGGGTTTTAAACGAACCGGTGACTTTCACTACCTGATCGTAGTTCAGGATATCCGGATACATGCGCTTGCTTGCGCACTCCAGCGCCAGCTGTTTGATGTCGTAGTTCGGATCACCTTTTTTATGGTTCAGGCCATCGCGAATCGCAAACACCAGTTTCGGGAACACCGCAGTTTTACGGTTTTTACCGAGGCCGGCGATACGGTTACGCAGGATCGATTCCTGAATCAGGCGCGACTCCCAGCTGGTGCCCAGACCAAAACCAAAGGTTACAAACGGCGTTTGACCGTTGGCGGTATGCAGGGTGTTTACTTCGTACTCCAGCGACTGGAAGGCATCGTAGCACTCTTTGATGGTACGAGAGTTAGCGTAGCCTTCGGCGTCCGGGATGTTCCACTCTTCTGCGGTCTTGCGATGTTTGTTGTAGCTTGCGGTGACAAACGGTGCCAGCACTTCATCGATACGGTTAATGGTGGTGCCGCCATAAATATGGCTGGCGACCTGGGCAATAATCTGCGCAGTTACCGCGGTTGCCGTAGAGATCGACTTCGGCGGTTCAATCTCGGCGTTCCCCATTTTAAAGCCCTGGGTCAGCATGCCTTTCAGGTCGATCAACATGCAGTTGAACATCGGGAAGAACGGCGAGTAATCGAGATCGTGATAGTGAATATCACCACGTTCATGTGCCTGCACCACGTCACGCGGCAGCAGGTGCTGGCGTGCATAGTGTTTAGCCACGATCCCGGCCAGCAGATCGCGCTGGGTTGGAATCACCTTGCTGTCTTTGTTGGCGTTTTCGTTGAGTAACGAGGAGTTGGTCTGCTCGACCAGACCACGGATCTCCTGGTTCAGGCGGCCGCGTTTTTCACGTTCAATGTCGCGATCGTGACGGTACTCGATGTAAGCACGAGCCAGTTGTTTGTATGGACCCGACATCAGCTGGTTTTCAACTGCGGTCTGGATCTCATTGATATCCACCTGGTTGCGGCCCTGCATCTGCTCGCTGACAACCGCGGCAACAGTGGCGCAATAATCGGCATCATCGACTTCCGCTGCTTTAGCTGCACGCAGAATCGCTTCTTTGATGCGCTCTGATTTAAACGGCACTTTGCAGCCGTCTCGTTTCATCACATGCGGTGTCATGATCGCTCCATATTTTTAAGAACAGGTTATCCACAGAAATTGGGAAAGACGTTTTCCGGTTTTTTTGTTTCGTTTTCCGGTGCTTTCCGCAATCGCCATCCGCTTATCCACAACGCCGCACCTTTTTCGTGGGGAGCTGTAGTAGCAATTATAGTCGATTAATACAACATATTGGGTTGGGACGCATTTTAAAGTCTATATATAGTGCTTTGCATCAAGGATGTTTGAACTTTTTTTGATGTAGCTCAAAGTAAAAAGCAGAGCGTACGGATGACGGGCGCTACAGCGATATGTAAATTTTTTAATGAATTTTTTGATTATAAAATCAACAAAAACAACATACTGACAGGCAAAACCCCGGAATGACCGGCATTACCGGGGCTTAGCGAAGATTTACTTTTGTAACCACCAGACAGCCTCAAAAGGCCGTAAAGTCATGGCGCAGGGTTGTGGTGAGGCTTCTTCGTAGTTATGCATCACAAGCTGCCAGTTGCCGCGCATTTGCCCTGGTTGCCAGGGTTGGATCTCACGGCTAAGGTTGGCAATGACCAACAAGGTTTGCCCCTTCCATTCACGGCGATAGCACCACAATACAGGGCTGTTTGGCAGCAGATCCTGGTAATCGCCCCATGTCAGAACGGCTTCTTGCTTACGCAGTGCGATTAACTTTTGGTAGGTGTAAAACACCGAGGACTCATCGGTCAGCGCGGCTTCTACGTTGATTTCCTGATAGTTATCGCCCAGACCAATCCACGGTTCGCCAGCCGTAAACCCGGCATTATCGCCGTTGCTCCATTGCATGGGTGTGCGACTGTTGTCACGGGATTTACTGGCGAGGATTGCCAATAACTCGTCGGCATCACGCCCATTGTTGCGCTGTTCGGCAAACATATTGAGGCTCTCCACGTCGCGATAGTCAGTAATGCGCGTGAAATGCGGGTTGGTCATGCCAATCTCTTCGCCCTGGTAGATATACGGCGTTCCCTGCATGCCATGCAGCACCATCGCCAGCATTTTTGCCGCAGGCACGCGGTATTCACCTTCATCACCAAAGCGAGAAACAATGCGCGGCTGATCGTGGTTACACCAGAACAAGGCATTCCATGCCACGTTGTGCATTCCTTGTTGCCAGTGGCGGAACAATGTTTTCAACGCCACAAAGTCAGGTTTAGCCAGCGTCCATTTTTCACCACCGGGATAATCGACTTTCAGGTGATGAAAATTAAAGGTCATCGACAATTCACTGCCTGTCAGAGCCGCGTATCGCTGGCAATGCTCAAGGCTGGTGGAGGACATTTCACCTACGGTCATTAACCCGCGTGGCGTAAACACATCGCGGTTCATCTCGTGCAAAAACTCGTGTGCTCGTGGCCCGTCGGTGTAGAAGCGACGCCCGTCGCCATCCTGGTCTTCAGGGTAACGCGGATCTTTGGAGATCAGATTCACCACATCCAGGCGCAACCCGTCGACCCCACGATCGGCCCAGAACTCACAGACTTTTTTCAGCTCTGCGCGTACCGCTGGATTCTCCCAGTTGAGATCCGCCTGTTCTGGTGCAAAGAGATGCAAATAGTACTGTTCGCTTTCTGCATGCCAGTGCCACGCACTACCACCGAATTTTGAACGCCAGTTGTTCGGTGGCGTTTCTGGTTCTCCATCGCGCCAGATATAAAACTGGCGGTAAGGGCTTGCTTTGTTCAGCGCCTCGCGAAACCAGGCATGTTGGGTAGAGGTATGGTTAAACACCATATCGAGAATGATACGAATCCCGCGAGATTTTGCCTGCGTCACCAGTTCGTCAAAATCGTCCAGCGTGCCATAGGTGGGATCAATCGCCGTATAATTCGCTACGTCGTAACCGTTATCGACCTGGGGAGAGACATAAAAGGGGGTTAGCCAGATGGCATCAACGCCCAGTTTATGCAGATAGTCCAGGCGTTGGATAACGCCACGTAAATCGCCGGTGCCGCTACCCGTGGTGTCCTGAAAACTCTTTGGATAAATCTGGTAGATAACGCCGTTTTGCCACCAGTGGGGAAGATGAGTCATTACGTTATTCCTGCAAATGCGAGGGGGCGCAATTGCGCCCCGAAGAAAATTAAACAATGTCCAGCGTGCCCAGGCGGTATTTCCGCTGATAGATAAACGAGGTGAGTACAATCGGGATGATGATGGCGATAGCCATTGCCAGCGCAAACACCTGCCAGTAGCTCGGTTGAATCGAGAGAATTCCCGGCAGGCCGCCTACGCCGATGCCATTCGCCATAACGCCGTTCAGGCCGCATAGCAATCCTGCCAGACCAGAACCAATCATCGCGCACAGCATCGGGAAGCGATATTTCAGGTTGATGCCGTACATAGCAGGCTCAGTGACTCCAAGCCAGGCGGAGATAGCGGCAGGCACGGAGATCTCGCGTTCATTGTGCTTGCGGCTGGAAATGATAATACCTATCACGGCGGAGCCCTGAGCGATATTCGACAGTGCAATCAGCGGCCACACTGGCGTGCCACCCATGCTTTGAATCATCTGCAAATCAATAGCAAGCGTGGTCTGGTGTACGCCGGTGATCACCAGCGGGGCGTACAGGAAGCCAAACAATGCCGCGCCAATCGGAGCAAAGCTGCCGGTCATCAGGTGACGTACCGCAAAGGCAACGCCATCGCCAATCATGCGACCAAACGGACCAATCAGCGCATGGGCGAGGAACACCGCGAGGATCAGCGAACAGACGGGCACCACCACCAGATAGAGGTAATCCGGCACGATGCGTTTAAGGCGAGTTTCAATAAAGCCCAGCGCCAGCCCGGCTAACAGTGCCGGGATCACCTGCGCCTGATAGCCCACTTTGGCGATGCTGAACATGCCAAAGTCCCACACTTCCGGCAGCTGCTGCCCGAGCAGATAAGCGTTCATCAGCTGTGGAGAAACCAGCGTTACGCCAAGCACGATACCAAGGATCGGCGTGCCGCCCATTTTTTTCACCGCTGACCAGCAAATCCCGACCGGCAGGTAGAAGAAGATCGCTTCACCGATCAACCACAGAAAATCGTAGATCGTTTGCAGGGAAGGGTACATTTGCGCCAGCGTCTGACCGTTGCTCATGGGCAAATCGCCGATCACATTGCGAAAACCGAGGATCAAACCACCACTAATCAACGCGGGCAGCAACGGGAAGAAGATCTCCGCGAAATGAGAGATCAACTGCTCATGCCATTTCATATTCTGCCGTGCGGCTTTTTTTACCTGCTCTTTATCAACCTGCGCCTGTCCGGTTGACGCTATCAGTGCTTGATAGTAATCACCCACGTTGGTGCCAATCACCACCTGAAATTGCCCGGCATTGGTGAAACAGCCTTTCACCATGGGGAGTTGCTCAATTTCTTTCGGTCTGGCATTGGCCGGTTGGTTGAGGACAAAGCGCAGGCGAGTAATACAGTGGCTCACCGTCGCAATATTGCCGCGCCCGCCGACCAGTTCAATCAACCGATCGATATCCGTTTGGTTTATTTTGCTCATCATAAAGCCCCATGGCAGATGACATTTTTGGTTGGCTGCAGAATATATTGCGCGGAAAAATTTAAAAACGGGAACGTTCCCGAAACGCAGCGAAGATCACAATTTATCGTTCAGGAAACGATCAGGACAGGGTGGCGGGGATGATGATTTGTTGCGGTTCGCTGCGCCCGGTTACCTGCGCGATCAACTGGCAGGCCGCCTGGCGTCCAGCTTCGGCGTAACCGGGATCTACGGTGACGATCTCCGGATGGAGGAATTTCATTAACGGCGTATTACCGACGCTCGCCAGTTGCAAGGTCTCGATGCGTTGCTCTTGCAGGTATTTACTTGCGCCAAGTGCCAGCGTGTCGGTTGCGCACAGTAACGCGGTAGTTTCAGGCGTAATCACTTTTGCTACGTTCTCATAGCCTTGCTTCATAGCAAGCCCTGGCAGAGCGGCAACGGGATGCAGTTTATGCACTTTGCAGAACGCCAGGTAGGCTTCGTGACGTCGCTTACCGGTCGTCACGTCACTATGCGGCACGCCGAGATAACTGATATTACGATGCCCCTGGTCATACAGCCGTTGCATCAGGATCTTGATTGCCCCTTCGTCGTCATAACAGACCGAAGCAAAGCCTTTTGCGTCACGCGCCAGCAGAACCAGCGATGACTGCCAGTGGGCTAACATTTCTTCTGTTATGCCGGTAAAACCGAACAGCACTACGCCGTCGATATTACGCCGTTTCAGCACCCCCAAATGTTCGGCAACTAATTGCGGGGAAAACTGACTTTCCATCATGATTGGGTCGTAACCTTGTTCATAGAACGCTGGCAGCATGGTTTGAACGGCGAGATTTTCTGACAACGAATCCAGACGGGTAACAATGATGGCGACCACTTTATCGCTTTGCCCACGCATAGCGCGCGCAGAGCGGGAAGGGGAAAATCCATGCTGATTCATCACTGCTTCAACACGCTCGCGCGTGCGCTGGCTCACGCCGCTTTCGTTATTCAGCACCCGGGAAACCGTAGATTTCCCCACGCCGCTTAAGCGTGCGATGTCTTTGATGGTCAGCCGATTTTGCATCCTGTTGTCCCGTAACGTGTTGTTTAATTATTTGAGCCTAACTTTACCCGTGCATTCAGCAATGGGTAAAGTCTGGTTTATCGTTGGTTTAGTTGCCTGCAGGTATTATATCGCCATAGATGCTACGAATATTATTGGATTCTCCTTATTATTTGCGGCGCTTTTTTCACTTACCGGA
>OLWS01000845.1_pt1 | contig 12040 bp, 8 predicted proteins | sample 1673601 | NCBI WGS metagenome assembly OLWS01 (sample SAMEA103958116, study PRJEB25191) | human gut metagenome | biome: human-associated habitat [ENVO:00009003]; feature: intestine environment [ENVO:2100002]; material: feces | place: Germany | collected 2013/2015 | reverse complement strand
TGCGGGAGCGACAAGGGGGCTTTGCGGTCGCCCCCTTGACCCCTTCGCAGTGCACTCCCATGTTACTTGATTTTTATCGTGGCTTTTTATGATGACGCTGCCTTTTCCCGAACAGAGGAATTGCAACCCATGGCGCGCTTAGCTTCCCATTGTGAATTGCTCACGCCACCGCCTGTTCCTGCGCCAGCGTGTCAATCACCGCTTCGGAAGCGTTCGGGTAGAACGCCGCCGCACCCAGCTGGTCAGTCAGACCGACTTTCTGGAAGAAGCCCGCGACGTTCTCATGCACGCCGCAAATCGAGACGGTCACGCCCTTCTGCGCAATCAGCGTGCACACCTCCATCAGCGTCTGCACGCCGGAGATGTCGGTCGCGGACACGCCGCGCAGGGAGAGAATCAGGTGCTCACAGCCGGTAAAATCCACCGAAAGCAGCTTCCGCTTCAAATCCGCGCAGTTCGCGAAGAACAGCGAACCGTTCACATAGCTGACGAGGATGCTCTTCGCGCGGGATTCATCCACCGGCTTGCCCATGCGGTGCAGGCGCTCCAGCCGCACCTTGTCCACCGGCTCGGTTTCGATGGTCAGGCGCGCGGCGTTCCAGACGAACATCAGCAGCGCGGTCACGATGCCGATGACGATGGCGACGGTCAGGTCAAAGACAACGGTGGACACCATCGTAATCAGGAACTGTGCGACGCCCGTCCACACCTTGCGGCTGAAAATCGTCTTGATGCCGTGCCACTCGTTCATGCGCCACGCCGTCACCATCAGCACACCCGCCAGCGCGCTCAGCGGCAGGCGGCTCATCACGCCGCCCAGCAGCACCATCGCCAGCAGCAGCACCAGCGAATGCACAACGCCGGTCACGCGAGTCTGCTCACCGGACTTGATGGCGACGGACGTGCGGGCAATCGCCGCCGTTGCGGGCACGCCGCCGAAAAACGGCAGCAGGATGTTGCCCACGCCCTGCGCAATCAGCTCACGATCCGCGTCGAAGGCTTCGTCCTTCATGCGGGACGCGCTCGCGCCGCACAGCAGCGACTCAATCATGCCCAGCATGGCGATGGAGACAATCGGGCTGACGAGGTTTTGGAGCATGTCGAGGTTGACCGCGCCGAGGTTCAGGCGGTTGTCCAGCATCAGGCTTTTCGGGATGTCCCCCACCTTCGCCAGCGAATCGAAACCCGCGATTTCGGTCACGATGGTCGCCAGAATAATCGCCAGCAGCGACCCCGGCACCTTCGCGTTCAGCTTCTTCGGCCAGAAGACCATGAACAGCACAACCAGCAAACCGATGGCGACCGCCTGCCAGTTGGGGGTAAATCCGACGCTGGTGTAGCTCCACAGCTTTTCCAGCGCGCTTGTGCCGACGGAGTGCGTGCCGAAGAAGTTGTCCACCTGCCCCAAGGCGATGATAATCGCGATGCCGCTGGTGAAGCCCATGACGACGCTGGTCGGGATGAAGTTGACGAGCTTGCCGAGGCGGAAGATGCCCGCCAGCAGGATGATCACGCCCGCCGCAAGCGACGCGACGAACACGCCCTGCAAGCCGTACTGGGCGACGATGCCGATGAGGATGGCGCTCATGGCCCCGGTCGGGCCGCTGATTTGGAAGGACGCGCCGCCAAGCAGCCCGATGACAAGTCCGCCGATGATGGCGGTAACAAGCCCCGCGGCGGCGTCCGCGCCGGAGGACACGCCGAATGCGAGGGCAAGCGGCAGCGCCACCGCCGCCACTGTGATGCCGCTCAGGATGTCCTTGAGGAGTTTGCCGGCGTTGTAGCCGGAGAATTCGTGTCTCAGGTCGGTAATGTACTTTTTGAGCATGATGTTATTTCCTCTAATCCCCTAATTCCCTGATTTTCTCCACCATTGCCGCAGAGGATTTCGCGTCTGCGGACGCGACCAAAGGGCTTTCCGCTCGCCCTTTGGAAACCTTCGGCGCGGTCACTCCCATGTTACTTGATTTGTACCGAAAGTAGTTATAGTTTGTGAACCATTCGTACCCCCAAGCAGCGCCACCGCACTGCTACGAAGGAGGGCACCGAAGGAGTCCAGAAGGCGACCGCGGACTTCGTCCGTTTCCATTGCCCTCTGGAAGCATGGCGATGTCCTGTTTGGAAGGAAAGTCACCTTTGCAATCAGGCAATCCACAAACGCCCTTTTGCGGAAAAAAGGGCAAAAAAACGTCCGGCGCTGAAACACGGTTTCAACATCGGACGAATTTGTGCTATGAAACGCTTGGGCGACAATTACGCCTTGGCGATTTCCACGAGCTTGGTGAAAGCAGCTGCATCGTTCACAGCCAGATCCGCGAGAATCTTGCGGTTGACGGTGATGTTGTGCTTCTTCAGACCATTGATGAACGTGGAATAGCTCATGCCGTTCAGGCGAGCAGCGGCGTTGATACGGGTGATCCACAGGGAGCGGAAATCACGCTTGCGCAGCTTGCGGCCCTTGAAGGCATAGCGCAGGGAACGAGCAACCTGTTCGGACGCGGCGCGGTACTGCTTGGACTTTGCACCCCAGTAGCCCTTAGCCAGCTTCATGACCTTGCGGCGCTTCTTCAGAGCGTTCACAGATCTCTTAATACGTGCCATTGTGAGTATCCTCCTTGCCAGCGAATGGGCTTAATTACTTGTAGGGCAGCAGCTTGTGGATGGTCTTGGCTTCCGCCGCGTTGTCCACAATGCCGTCAGCGCGCAGGTGACGGGTGCGCTTGGTGGTCTTGAGGCGAACCTGATGGTTGGCGTTCATCTGCTTATGCTTCACGATACCGGTCTTGGTAAAGGAAAAGCGCTTGGCAGCACCACGGTGAGACTTCTGCTTAGGCATGGTGTAGTCCTCCTTCCAATGCTGATAAAACGGGGCGCAGGCAAGCTGCGATAGCCGTTTTATTCCTGTTCTTGATTCCCCTTGGTGTTTTCGCGGGCAGCCTTCTTTTCAGCGAAGGAAGCCTTTGCCGCCTTGGGGGCCAGGATCATAATCATATGACGGCCGTCCATCATGGGACGGCGCTCCACCGAGCTGACCTCGGCGCAGCGGGCCGCGAAGTCCTGCATGACCTGCATGCCGATTTCGCTATGGGTGATCTGGCGGCCACGGAAACGGATGGACACCTTCACCTTATCGCCACCCTGAAGGAACTTCTGCGCCATTTTCGCCTTCGTGAGAACGTCGTTCTCCTCGATGGTGGCGGACAGCTGAACCTCCTTGGTTTCGACGACCCGCTGATTCTTCCGGTTTTCGCGTTCGCGCCGCGACTGTTCGTAGCGGTACTTGTCATAGTCCAGCAGTTTGCACACCGGCGGTTTTGCCGTGGGCTGGATTTTGGCGAGGTCGAGGCCGCGCTCTTCCGCCAGCTCCATCGCCTTGGCTGTTGGCATGACGCCGAGCTGTTCGCCGTTTTCGTCAATCAGGCGGACTTCCCGGTCGCGGATTTCCTCATTGATCATCAGATCGAGTGCTATGTCCATACACCTCCCAATTTTCGTTGAAGCCAGCGTTTTCTGCTCCATACCACAGAAAAAGCGGCGGGTGACTCCACCCGTCGCTGACATGCAGTTTGCGCCTTTTTCGGCGGTCAATCCGCCTGAAAGGGAAAAAGCCTGTGAACCCGGCAACATACGCCGCGCAAGGTGAGAGACGGGCAAGCCTCTGCTTCAAACGTGGATATTGTAGCACAGAGGAAGCGGTTTGTCAAGGGGGATTGGGCGGATTTTTTGCGTGAAGCCGGAGTTTTTTCCACGAAAAGAGGCGCAGACCGCCCGCTGGGGAAGTCTGCGCCCACTGATTTTACTCGGTGTACGGCGTGCCGTGCGGGATGCCCTGCTTCTCCGCCCACTGCCACGCGTAGCTGCCGACGCTGGCAAAGATGACGACATCCGGCGTGTTCTCGAACGCATCCTCCGCGATGTAGGACACGGAGTCCGGCAGGGTGATGCACTTCAGGTTCGCGCAGTCCGCGAAGGCGCGCGTGCCAATGACTTGCAGTCCATCCGGCGCAACGACTGCCTGAATCGTGCTGTTGCCCACGAACGCCTCGTCATCTACATAGAACGTCGACGCGGGCAGCTTCACCTGCGGCAGCCCGATGCCCGTGAACTGCTCGGTGATGAAGCCCTGAACGCGGATGTCCAGATAGTCATCATGCGCATACCAGCTGCCGTCGAAAGACGCAGCCACGCCAAGTTCCGTTCCAGTGCCCGACGGTTCATTGTAGCCCCACTGGCTGTACTGGACATTCGTGCCGTCCACCCACCTCCACGAGCCGCTTGTGTTGCTTGCGCCAATCCACGCCTTGTCAATGGTCGAGGTGGCATTCAGCAGCTGCTCAATAATCTTCTGTTCCGCGTCGTTGTGGACGATGGCAAGGTGCTTTCTGACGGCTGTGCCATCGTTAAAGTCTATGCCGTCCGAGAACCAGCTGCTTGCACCGCTCCAGCTATTGTAGCCGCCGTAAAGCGTGTAGGTGATGCCGTTGCGTGAAATGCTGCACCCCGTGTCGTACCACTGTGCATAGACGGTGTTGTAGTTCACGCCATTTTCCAGCCTGACCCAGCCGCCATCCGCCATTTCCTCGTAGTCCTTTGATGCGTAAATGCGCGTCCAGATTTTGCCTTTCGCATCGGTATAGGTTTCATCCGCGCCAAACCAGAAGTACGCATCGCGATCCATGTGCTTGACGAGGGCAGCCGCGTCATTCGGTGCAGCCAGCACATCCACGCCATCTTCCGCCAGCACATAGGCGAGTGCCCAGCCCGACTGGCAGTAGACATCCGGAATCGCCGCTGATTTGCTCCCTGCGTGCGCCGCGGAGAGGTCGGTATAGCCCAGTTCCTTGCCCGTGTCATCCGCCACAGGCGCCCAGAGGTAGCCGTTCTGGTCTTGGCGCATGTTGTTCACGTCCACCTGGAAGCTGCTGCCGGAGGTGTACGTCTTGACAATCGTGTCATCCACATTCTGCGTCTTGTAGACATACATCGTGCTGCCCGGATTCGCAAAGTAGTCGTACCAAGCGGGGGTCTGCTTCACCTGCTCGACGTAGCTGTTCGCAGCAATCACCCAGCCGTAGAGGTAGGTGCCGTCGGACTGCTTGTAGCGCGCGTATGCCCAGTCGTTGCCGAAGCGCGGGTCGCGCAGCTTGTGGCTGACGTCCAGCTCCAGAATCGTGTTCTTGCCCAGCGTTTTCAGCACGCCCGTATCGCACCAAGTGTTCGGGAAGGTGCGGACGTAGAGGCTGCTGAGTGCTTTGTACTGCGTCCACGCGGGTTCATCGGGTTCAAGGTCGGGGACGATAGCGGTCTTATCGCCGATGTTGCAGTAGAGAATCGAGCCGTCCGCCATCAGCACAGGCGCAAAGAAGTACTTCTTATTGCTATCCATTGTGACGTTCAGCAGGTCAATGGTCAGGTAATCGCCCACCGCCGTCGTGGTCGCGACAGCGCCGGAAATGCTCTGCGACTTGCGAATGTTGAGCTTCGCCTTCGTGCGGTAGGTGAACCACGCGCGCGGCGTTTCCTCCACCTCGACGATGAAGCTGTCAACGTATGTGTTCGCGCAGTCACGGTAGGTGAACCATCCCTCATAATCGCCCTTGATTGCCAGCGCGGTATGGCTGCTGGTCGGCGTCGCGCTCGACGAGCCCCAATTCTGATAGCTCATCGTGTTGTTATTCAACCACGTCCAGCCATTGCCTGCGCCATTCGCGTGGCCGCCCGTCCACGCCGTGCCGCCGTATGCGCTCATGATGGTCGAATGCAGCATGGCATCTTCCTGCGCATTGTCAATCACGACGAGGTGTCCGCCCATAGACGCCGCGTACTGCGCCGCCTGCGCCCACGAGACATTGCCGCGGCAGAACGTGTAGACGCTGTTTCCGCTGCGCACAGAGACGACTTCCTCAATGCTGTCGTCAACCTGCGTCAGCGGTTCGTTGACATTCGTCACATCAAACCAGCCCGCAACGAAATCATCCCCATGCCCGCGCATGAAGGTGTACTGCTTGCCGTTTTCGGTGATGGTGACGCGTTCGTTTCTGTCCAGCCAGATGATTTCGCCTTGGTCGTAGCTGCTGAGTTCGGACAATTCAAACGTGGCAGGATAGCGAATTGACTTTGCCCCCGCTGCATTCGTTACTTCGTAGCGTTCCCAGTCGCCTTCGCGGTCAATGCCGCAGGGAGTAGGCGGGTCCGCAAGCACCTCGATATATCCTTCTATTGTCTTTCCATTCTTTGTATATCGGCAGGGTGCCCAATAGGTGTTAACGCCCGAAGCATCGTAAAACACCATGTTGGCAACATCTATCTGGAATACGCCGTCGGCACTGGTAAGCTCGTCGATTTTATTCTCATAATGCGGCGCAGCATACACGACGATTCCACCATTTTCGTCAATGATGTAGTCGGAATAGTGGGCAGAGTTTCCGATTTTATCCTGTTTCTGCATGTAGTTGCTGTCGCTCTCGATACACCAGCCATAGACGTATGTGCCATCGGACTGCTTGTAGCGCGCAAATGCCCACGTGTCGCCGTATTTCGGCTCGCGCATTGTGTGATTGAGGTCAAGTTCAACCGTTGCAGCCTTCGGGATTTTCATGATCACAGTTCCCGTAGCATTAGAATCCGCAAAGGAACGCAAATTTAAGCCACTTGCCCAGACAACCTTGTAGTTCCACCATTCTGCGTTTTCCTGTTCGCTCATTGGTCGCACGGTTGGATAGTCTTTCTTTGCACTTGAGACGTAGTAGTGTGCGTTCAGGTCACAATAGCCGGTGGTTCCATCATTCAGCTGCACCGGCGAAAGCCATCCCCAGCCGTTTCGCGCGCGCATAGCGTACACATGACTTAAATCAACACTAAATTCCGTTCCAACCGCTATTGTTTTAATTACATTCGCGCTTCGTAGCGAAGGCGTGCTGTAAATGGAAACGCTCTGGTGGTAGGCTTCATAGGTGTACCATTCGTGCGACGGATACCCCGTCACCTGCACCTTAAAGCTCTTTTTCACTGCCTTCGCTCTGGTTCGTTGTCCGTCCGCAATCGCATAGGCCGTAATGGTTGCAGTTCCAGCACCAACCGCCGTAACCAAACCAGTATCCGGATTCACGATAGCAACATTCTCATTGCTGCTCTGCCAGAACAAACCTGTATACCCCGATGCAATTTGTACATTCGGTGAAGAATAGAAGTAGCGGTATACGCCGCTGCTGGGGTTCGGGTAAAACGCATTGCTCGGCGAAACACTGGAAGTAATTTTCAGCGTCGTATCCACGTTCATTGTAATTGTCGTGTTTTCGCTTAAAACACTGCTTCCGTTTTTCAGCGTAATTCCCGTCACCGCCTGCGGCGTGCGCAAAGTGCCCACTTGGCTCCAATCCGGATGATAGTAGCCAACAATGCCATAATAAGTCTGATTTACTTTCTTGGTTGTATCGTAGCTTTCAGCGCAGCTGACTCGTCTATCACTCCAGTTACCGCTGACAAATGTCACCTTTTTTGTGCTGCTATTATAATTTGTGACAATGCCAACGTGCGACAGACTTGATGAAAGTTCCTTTGCTTCAGACGATTTATATGTATTCAAGGTGATAATATCACCCGGCTGCGGGATATAGTTCGGATCATACTGATTAGCATAGACTTTATAAGCCGAAAAGCTATTCGGATCAATCACACAGTGGAACCAATCAGCGTGCGTCTCTCCTGTACTGGGGCAGTATTCCTCATACGCCTTTACCGTACTTGGAATTACACTCGTCGGAATACCCATCTGGCGCGCAACCACAGAAATGAAAGCCGCGCACCACGCACCGCCTTGAAAGATTTGGTTGTTGTCTGTTCCCTTTGCGCCGTACATATCCTGCGCAAAGTCCGTATCAGACTTTGCGAACAGTAGTGCCGCATCCGCGAACTGTTTCCCCTTATCCGTCGCCGCCAGCGCCTTCCCTTCCCCCAGCGGCGTCCAGCCAAACATCAGCGCCGCCGCAATCAGCAGTGCTGACAGGATTCGTTTGCTTCCATTGAGCCAACTCGTTTTCATGGTTTCTCTCCTCCCCTATTCGTCCGGCTACACGCATTGCTGCGGACAGCATCCACCAGAGGCGCTGCACCGATGCTGTTCATATGTAAATTATACCTGACAAAAATCAACATGTCAAGAGTGGCCAGCATAAATATGGCAATTTAGCGGATAAATTGACAGGTTTCGTTCGCGCGGCATGTCATTGCCCTATGTAACCTGTTTTTCTTTGTTGTTACATGGTTTTCTTACACATAAAATAACGCTGTTTTTTTGAACCGCAAGTATATCGTTTTCGGCTAAAAACAGACGCGAATGGACAGGCATTTTGTGAAAAGCCGCCGCCATCTTTCCTGAAATCTCCTGAAAACTTTCGGAATCACGCGGCATACCGAAAGAATTTCGGAAAACCGATGTAACTTCGTTTCAATTAACCCATGTGTGTGGTATGATTAGTGCATCAGATGACACCGAAACGTACATCAAAGCGCATCGGGGCTGCTGATGGGGTTCCCCCTCATAATGGGAAATTTCAAGCAACAAAGGAGGCTGCAAGGGATGGCTCGGAAGTATATGAAAATTGCCATGGTCGGACATAAGCGCGTACCGTCCCGCGATGGCGGCATCGAGGTTGTGGTGGGCGAACTGGCCAAGCGCATGGTGGCGCAGGGGCATTCCGTGACGTGCTATAACCGAACCGACAAGCAGCAGCCGCAGCCCGAAAATTTCAACGGCATCAGCCTGAAGTATGTACCGACCATCCAGAAGAAGGGGCTGGCGGCGGTTTCCGCAAGTTTCTTCGGCTGCCTTTGCGCGGCGGTGGGCAATTATGACGTGGTGCATGTGCACGCGGAAGGCCCGGCGCTGTTCTGCTGGCTGCCGAAGCTGATGGGCAAGCGCGTCATCGTGACGGTACACGGGCTGGACTGGACGCGCGCGAAATGGCAAAACGGCATTGCGTCCAAGTGCATCAGGTTGGGCGAAAAGATGGCGGTGCGCCACGCGGATGAGCTGATTGTGCTGAGCCACGGCATGCAGCAGTATTTTGCGGACACCTATGGGCGCGAGACGCTGCTGATTCCCAACGGCGTGCCGAGCTACCAGCCGTGCGCGCCGGAGCTGATTCGCCAGTACGGGCTGGAAAAGGACAACTACATCCTCTATCTGGGGCGCATCGTGCCGGAAAAGGGCGAACACTACCTGATTGAGGCGTACAAGCATCTGCCGACGGACAAGAAGCTGGTCATTGCGGGCGGCGCGTCCGACTCGCAGGAATATTTCGACGAGCTGCGCGAAATGGCAAAGGACGACGACCGCGTAATCTTCCTCGGCTTTGTCCAGGGGCAGTTGCTGGCGGAATTGTACAGCAACGCTTACACCTACGTCCTGCCCAGCGACGTCGAGGGGATGCCCCTTTCGCTGATGGAGGCGATGAGCTACGGCTGCTGCGTGCTGACAAGCGACATCGACGAGTGCGCCTCCGTCGTTCAGGAGCACGGCGTGACCTTCCGCCGCGGCGATATCGACGATTTGCGCGCAAAGCTGGCGGATTTGCTGGCGAATCCGGCGAAGGTGGCAAAGTACAAGGCGGAAGCGCCGGATTACATCTGCCATTTGCACAGCTGGGACACGGTGACGCAGCGGAGGTTGGCGGTCTATCGCGGGGCTGTGCCGCAGGAAGAGCCGCATCGGGATTTGCTGCCGGCAGCGCTGGTGGCTGAGCTGGCAAAGCGCAAGTCGCTTGTGCGCGGCAAATAAAAAATCAGCATATATAAAGGAAGCGACTGCGACGGGCGCTTCCTTTTTTCGTGCATCCGCGCCTCCCCGGCTTGCTTTTTTGGCGATTGTGCTGTACAATAGGAAGATGGATGAGCCTACACAAGGAGGTGAGGACAGCATGTACGGCAAAGCCAAAGTCGGCAGGCCCGATTGGTACATGATGGGCGCTTGTATCGTATTCGCTTTGACATTCAGCCTGCGCAGCGTGCCGCTGGCGGTGCTTCTGCTGCTGTTCATGCCCTTTTCGCTGCTCTCCCTCACGGGGGAACTGCCCCTGCCGACCCGCAACGCGCCAATCTCCCAGACATTGCTCTGCATCGGTCTCCCGCTGCTCGTCATCGGCGCATTTTCTTCTCTGCTGCTCCTCCTGCCGAAGCTGCTCATTCCGTCCGCCTGCGTCTGGCTCTTCGGCGGCGCGCTGATGCTGTTCCTGCCGCCCGGCGCGTTCCGCAAATCGCGCATGGCGATGTATTGGGCGGTGATTTGCTTTGTCGCCGTCGTCGCGCTGCTGATAATGCTCCTTCAGCGCTATCAGGCGTACGGCGACCTGTATGAGGGCTTGTCCTATGACATCCTGCGTGTCATGATGAACGCACGGACGCGCCCGCAGGTGCTGTATTCCGCGTATGTGTCCGGGCTGGCGGCGCTGGATGCAAAACGCACGGCGGCGCTGGAAAGTCTCGCGGCGCTGACGGGCGGAAACGTGCTGCCGTGGCTTTCCGAGGATGTACTGCAGCAGCTGGAATGGAGCCTGCGCGCAACGATTGAGAGAACGCTGCCATCCATCATGCCTGACCTGCTGGTCAAAGGAATCATGGCGTTCTCGCTGGGGATGCTGCTGTGCTGGCGCAAATTTCCCGACGCGGAGGACACGCCGACCACCGACCGCTGGTTCATGCCCACCCCGCTGGGCATCAGCATGGCGGTGCTGCTGCTTCTGAGTGCGGCGCAGCTGTTTACAACGAACGCGACAGTTGCGCTGGCGGCTTCGCTGCTGGGCAGTGTGGCATTCTGGAGCTTCGCGGTGCAGGGCGTTTCGGCGCAGAATTTCGCCATGCTACGCGCGGGTGCAACGCGCGGCCGCCGCTGGTTTCTAACCATCCTGATGGTGCTGTTCGTGCCGATTTTGCCGATGTTCGCGGGCTGCGTCGACCAAATCCGCGACCCGCGCGGACTGCGCGACGACCGCCATCGAAAAGACGATGATTTTTCTGATTTTTAAGATTTAAGGAGGATACAGATTATGAAGGTTATTTTGCTGGAAGATGTGAAAGGTGTCGGCAAGAAGGATCAGATTGTGAATGCGGCGGATGGCTACGCGCGCAACTTCCTGTTCCCCAAGAAGCTGGCGGTGGAAGCGACCCCCGGCGCGATGAAGGGCGTTGAGAAAATGCGCAAGGCGGAAGCCGAACGCGAAGCCCAGCGCGGCAAGGTCATCAGCATGTCGGTGAAGTGCGGCGCGCAGGGGCGGCTCTACGGCTCGATTACAAGCGCGGAAGTTGCCGAGCAGCTGAAGGCGCAGCACGGCGTTGCGGTGGACAAGCGCGACATCAAGTGTGAGAACATCCGCGCCGTCGGCGATGTGGAGATTGAGGTGCGCCTGTACAAGGACATCTCCGCGAAGATGGTTGTGCATGTGGAAGCGGCGGCGGTGAAGTAAGGCCGTCACCGCCGGGGGGCTGTCCTCCCTGCTGGAAGGATTGTTTCCTATTGTATTGGATTTTGTTTGCAGCAGGGGTTTCGCCTCTGCGGAGGCGAGGAGGGGGCTTTCCGATCGCCCCCTCCTCCCCTTCGGCGCGTGCCCTCCCATGTTACAGTGCTGTATTGTTGCTTGGAAGGTACGAACAGTACACAAACTAAATCAGTTTCAATACAGTTCAACAAACATGGGAGTGCAGGCGAAGGAGTCCAGAGGGCGACCGCAAAGCCCTCTGGTTGCCGCAAACAAGACCAGTTGGGGAGAAGTCACCAACTCCATAACGCAAAAAATTCAAGGGGAATCCATAAAACTCCCCTTGGGAGAGGTTTATGTCAGAATTTCGTGGCGTGACGCCGCCCAATAGCGTCGAAGCGGAGCAGTCCGTGCTGGGCGCGATGATGCAGGATGAAAACGCGGTGCTGCAGGCAGCGGAAGCCTTGTCCACCGACGATTTCTATCAGCCGGCGCACCGCGAAATCTTCGAGGCGATGGTTGCCCTGCACCATCAGCAGCGCCCAATTGACCTCGTGACCGTCGATGCG
>OLWS01000842.1_pt1 | contig 12103 bp, 9 predicted proteins | sample 1673601 | NCBI WGS metagenome assembly OLWS01 (sample SAMEA103958116, study PRJEB25191) | human gut metagenome | biome: human-associated habitat [ENVO:00009003]; feature: intestine environment [ENVO:2100002]; material: feces | place: Germany | collected 2013/2015 | reverse complement strand
AAAGGCTTTTTTTACCTTTTATAACTTGTATCTTACTCCCAGCAGGAAGGTTCTGCCATACTGATAAGTGCCCACGATGGTCTTATCGTTTTTCTGACCCTCATACTCCAGGTTGCTCTTGTTCACGGTCTTCAAGTATCTCTCACGCTTGGCATCGAGCAGATTGTTTGCCTTGAAGAAGATGGAGATGCCGTTCTTGAATTGCTTCTCGGCACTCAGGTCGAGACCGAACATCGCCTTGTCCCACTGGTCGGCATCCTTGAAGGGAGAAACCAGGGCGAGCCTGGTGCCCGTGAAGGAAGAGGCAAGCTGCGCATTCCAACCATGCTCCGTATCCTTGTATAATAAGGAGATATTGGCGGTATGAGGAGCTTGGTTAACCAGCGGACGGGTCTGGGTTACACCCGATTTATACTCGGCACTACCCTCCTTGTACTCACGCTTCGAGGTGGTGATTTCAGAATGAGTGTAAGTATAATTCGCCTTTACTCCGAAGTGGCGGATGTACTTGATCACGTCGATTTCGAAACCCATGTTCTTGGCATTACCCAGGTTATCAGGCATGTAGTAAGCATCAGTTCCGGCACCAATCTTGCCATCCGACGTTACGAACACCTGCTCTATAGGGTCTTTCAGATACTTATAGAATACGCCGGCAAGAATCTGCTCGGTCTTGCTTGGGAACCACTCCCAGCGCAGGTCGATGTTGTCGATGCGGGCACGCTTCAGGTTTGGATTACCCTTTTCCTGATATTCCTCGCCCTGAATCTGATAAGGCACTATCTCGTAGAAGCCCGGACGGTTGATGGAGCGATAGTAAGAGAGACGCACGTTCATCTTCTTGGTTGGCGTCCACTTGATGGATGCCGATGGCAGATAATCCCAGTAGCTCTGCTCGCCCACCTGTCCCATGTTGCGGAAGTGCTGGAGCATGGTGTAAATCTGGTTGGTGTGCTCGGCACGGAAACCGGCATTCAGTTCGCCCATCTCGCTCTTCAGGGTTACCATGGCGTAGGCTCCGCCGATGTGCTCCTTGGAATCGTAGTTGAGCTGCGAAGCCTGAGAATAAGGAGTCTTGCAAACCCAATCGATGTGAGCAAACTGGTCTATTCCGTTGCCATCCAATCGCTGCGAGATGTCGGCAGGATTGAAGATGTAAGAATAATATCTGTTGCTGCGCTCCTTTCTGCGATACTGTGCGCCCGCCTTCCAGAGAGCCTCCACAGAGTTGGCGAAATGGGTATCGTAAGAGAGGTTGATGTAACCCGCCCAGTCGGTATCCTTGTTGTGCTGGAATCGGCGTTCGGCACTCTTAGGCAGGGTCTTGGTGATGTTCTTGTCGCCTTCCCAGATGGAACCCGAAACGGCATCGCCGCCATTCTCGGCTTTTCTGCTCACGGTATTCGTCAGGGTGACGTAAGTTCTATCCGGATCTTCCTCCTTAGCCTGCGAGAACACGCCCGACCAATCTACGGTAAAATCCTTGGCAAGATGATGCGTACCCTTCAGATTGGTGGCGAAGATGCTCTGGGTGGTTGAAAGAGAGCGCACCTCATCATCCTGCGTGTAGCTGTCGGCTCCGATGTATTCGGTATTGACGCTATTGTTGTATCTGGTACCCTTGGAATTGGTGCGCACATACATGTTGTACCATTCCAGCTTGTGGACAGGCAGGGTTAAATCTATCTTGGCATGAGCACCCGTTGTGAGGTCGTGGATGCTATAATAGCGATGCTGCAGATTGGAAATGTACATGGCCTGCTCGCCCGAAGCCATCTTTACGGAATTGTAGGTGCGCTCGGTGCCACGGAAAACATTCTGCACGCTTCCGGCAAGCATCACGCCCAGGCGGTCGTTCCAGAAGCGGTTGCCGATGCTCAAGCCTCCTATAAAGTTAGGAGATGGCATGGAATGGCTCTTCAACTGAACAGGACCGTTCTTGAAATCGCTCATCTGTGCCTTATAGTCTTTTCCGAAAGCCTCGTAAGGAGATTTCTTTGTATAATCAGAGCGGTTGCTGGTAAGATAATCTCTGCCATCCTTCCAGAAATAATCACTTGCTCCGATGGCTGCATTCGCCTGAATCTGGAAGCGGGATGGGGCATCCTTCATCACCATATCGACTACGCCGCCGGCTGCATCGCCTTCCATATCAGCAGTCAGAGACTTGGAAACCACAAGGCGGTCCATCAGATCTGAAGGGAAGATATTCAATGGGATGTAACGGTTTTTATCATCCGGACTTGGAATCTTCACGCCGTTCACCAGGGTGTAGTTGTAGCGCTTGTCCATGCCTCGGAGGATGGCGTAGGAAGCCTCGCCCGATGCATCACGCTCAATGGTTACACCCGATACTCGCTGCAGAACGCTCGCCACGTTGACATCAGGCGAAAGCTGGATGCTCTGCTGGCTCATCACGTTGAGCACGTTGCCGGCATTCTTCACGGTTTCTATGGCGCTTCGGTCGCTGCGGTATTCACGATGACCGGTAACCACCACTTCGCCCAACTGCTTCAGGTCTTCATCCATGGCGATGGTCAACTGTCCATTCTTTCCCTCTTTTCCATCCTTGGAGAAGTCTTTAGCCACGTCCACCACCATCTCCCTGGTCTTGTACGACATGTAGGAAACGATGATGGTAAACTTGCCTTTATCAGGCAATTCATGCAGGGTGAAAGTACCATCAAGTCCGGTGGTGGTACTCACGTTGGGCAGCTCCTTTACTCGGATTACGGTTCCGATGAGGGGTTCGCCCGTTTTGTTATCCTTGACTATACCATCCAGCGTGTGTGCCTGGATGGCGGTAGTCGCTGCGACAAGAAGCGCCGCACTCAGTAAAAATTTTTTCATCTATATCGCTATTGAAATCTTCATTCGTTTCTTTCGCAAAAAAGCTTCTTTTACCTTTTTACTTTTTTACCTTTAAAACCGTGTGGATGATTTTTCCATCCTTGTCAATCATCGACATTCTGAGCTGCTTCTTATCTGCTGTAAATACAGAGAAACCATCGGCTGGACTGCAGAACACGGTGCCATCAATAGGCTTCACAGGACGAGCCAGAGATGAAGAGGAATTGACTACGTAGTCGATGTTGTCGCCCTTCTTCTGGATATGCTGGAAGTTGTGGATGTGACCGCAGGCATAAATCGCCACATTATTATATTTATGAAGGATAGGCAGAAGGCGCTTCTGCATGTCGAGGCGCTCATTCTCCTTCTTCGTGGTGTAGGCGTAGATAGGATGATGGCCTACCACGATGACCCAGTCTTCCTTGGCATTCTTCAGGGTTTCGTCGAGCCATGAAAGCTGAGCCTCTGCATCCTGCTTGCAGGCATCAGGATAGATTTCCGGATTCTTGCGGTAAGAATCGATGAGGGGTGTGGTGTCGAGGAAGATGACGCGCACGGTAGTTCCCTTGTGGTCGAACACCTTGGTATAATATTTGGCTGGCATCATCCAGCGTCGGCTTACCTTGCCGTAGTCCATAAAAGCCTGGGTATTACCACGATACTCATGATTACCACAAACCGGGAACCAGTTGAGCATCAGGTCGGGATGAGAATAAACCCATTCGTAATTGGTAAGCCACAGAGGATCCTGGGTGGAAGCCACGCCATTGAAATGGTGGATGTCACCCACGGCAAGTACGCATTCAGGATCTACCGTGCCCGCCATCTCGCCCATCAGTTCGGCGATAGGCTTCTGGTCGTAGTAGCCGTTGCGGCCCATGTCATTGGTCATATAGAGGGTAATTTCGCCTTTCAGTTTCTGCCATTCGGCAGCATTCGCCTTCCAGTTTGGATTCTGCGGAATGGCGGTTGCTGCACTCTGAGAACAGGTTGTTAATGCTGCGTTTTGCGCCTGTGCAGTCAATCCTCCGCCCAACAATAAAGCCGAAGCCAAAACTACAGTAGCTACTCTACCTTTCATCATAGCAAAGCCATTCATGCTGCTATGCTTACCCGATACTTTCTTTTCCATTTTTCTTTATCTGACTATAATACTTTTATTAAAGATTTCCCCTTTCGGGGTAATACCTGTTAAATTTCGGGTGCAAAGGTAGGGGTATTATGTGTCAATGAGGTTACAAGGATTTGAATTAACAGATAAAAGATACTACAATCTTATTACAGGAATCTCCCCGATGCTTTTAGGGAAAATCATACATCAGATTATGGTTTTCCCTTTGCTTTTTTCAGCTATTCTCCCTATCTTTGCACCATCAAAAAGTTGATAGCGGCACCAAGTAGCCTCTTCAAGTAAAATAAATGCAGTAATAACCCTTTAAAGAGAAGACAGTTATGAAAAGAATGATTATGACATTGGTTGCAGCATGGATGATGATAATATCTATGAATGCTCAGAGACTGACAAATATTCAGGCAGAGGCCCGTTTTATCACAGATAAGATGGTGGTGGAACTGGGATTGAGCAGCGCCCAGCGCAACAATCTCCTGAACATCAACTTCACCTACCTGGACGGCATCCGCAGCTATCGCGACATCGATGCCTACGGCTGGCATTACCGCAACAAGCAGCTCAAGCGCATGATGACCGCCAGACAATGGAAGAAATTCATAAACTCATACTATTTCTATCGCCCTATCGGCTGGAATAATCATGTGTATGTTCACCATATTTACACCAAATATCCAAAGCATAACTGGGGACACGACAAGCGCCGCCCTCGCCCTGAGTGCAGCTACGGAAGACCAGGATGGCCAGGCGGTACCCATGTAACTTATGGACCAGGAAAGCCAGACAAGCATCACAAACATCACAAGCATCACAAGCACGATAAGAAGTGGAAGCACGACAAGAAGAAGTGGAAGCACGATAGAGATTGGGATGATGATGACGATGATGACGATGACGATGATTGAGATAATGACTGGAATGATGACTAAGATTAAGATGAGATTAAGACAAACATTCGATGATAAAACAGAAGAAATCCAAGCTAGAGATCATTCTCCGGCTTGGATTTCTCGTTAAATAAAAACTAACTATGCCGACTAACTAATCATTAATAATTAATCATTAATCACTAACAAGATGTCTTCCACAATCTGCTCATCGAGCAGACGATTATCCGAAAGCAACTGCTGCACATCATATCTATCGTAGAGACCCTTTCTGATGCCACCCACCATCACCTTCATTTCTGAAGTGCCATAGTAAGAGGCGATGCGCTCTCCGAATCCGCCATCCTTCGAGCCATCCTCCAGGGTAACCACCAGCTGATGGTTTGCCTTCAGGCTATCCAGCACTTCGGCATCCACCTCATTCAGATAACGGGGATTGATGAGCGTAGCATCGATGCCCTTATCAGCCAACAGGCGGACTACATTCTCGCCCTTCTGATAGAACGAACCGGCGGCGATGACTGCCACCTTCTCGCCCTGGTGCATCACCTTGTACTTTGCCTCATAGCCATACTCAGCATCAACGGTTTCAGAAGTATGAACCACGCCATTGCTTGGCACGCGGATGGCGATAGGCTTCTTATCCTGCAGAATGCTCCAGCGGAGCATGGCGAAATACTCCTCGCAGGTGGTTGGAGCCAGATAGATGAGCCCTGGAATGCTGCAGAGCATCGGAATATCGAAAAGGCAGATGTGGGTGATGTCGTTCATCGAATTCACTCCGCCTCCTACCACGTTGATTACGGCTGGGTTGGAATTGATGCAGAGGTCTTGCGCAATCTGGTCGTAGGTACGCTGGATAAAGGTACTGTAAACCGTCCATACCGGATGCAATCCGCCCTTTGCCATTCCCGAAATCATGGCAACCGCCTGCTCTTCGGCGATTCCCATATCGATGTGCTGCTTGCCAGCCAGTTGGCGCTTATCGGCAGTAAAGCCGCCTGCGGTAGGAGTACCGGCGGTTACGGCGATGAGGGTCTTATCCTGCTTCATCTCGCCCAGCATCCAGTCGGAGAATAATGTGCCGTAATCCTCTGTTGGAGCAACCTCCGGGAGGGTTCCATCGGCATTCCTTCTTGGTCGCGAACCGTCTTCCAGGTTGAAAGGCATTCCCCAATGCCATGCCTCCTTATTGGCTACGGCTGGTGCAAATCCATGACCTTTCTCTGTGTGAATGTGAACCACGGTAGGCTTATCCGTATCCTTTACGCTCTCGAAAACCTGGATGAGTTTTTCGATGTCGTTACCCTCTTCCAGATACTTGTATTCAAAGCCCCACGCCTTGAACCAGTTGTGCTCGCAGGTGCCGTTGCTCTGGCGCAAGGCACGCAGGTTCTTGTAGATTCCGCCATGATTTTCGGCGATAGACATTTCGTTGTCGTTCACCACAATGATGATGCCCGTTCCGAGTTCCGAAGCCTCATCCAGTCCCTCAAAAGCCTCGCCGCCAGAAAGGGAACCGTCGCCGATAATGGCGATGATGTTCTCATCGGTACCCTTGACGTCGCGCGCCTTCTGCAAACCGGTGGCAAGACTCACGGAAGTGGAAGTATGCCCCACCTCGAAATTGTCATACTCCGGACATTCGGCAGGAGAAGAATAGCCAGAAATGGCATTCATGTCATCCACATCGCCGAGGAATCCCGCAGCTCGTCCGGTGAGCACCTTATGCGAATAGCATTGGTGGCTTACGTCAAACACGAGCTTATCCTTTGGCGCATTAAAAACGTAGTGAAGCGCCACGGTAGCCTCCACGAATCCCAGGTTCGGCCCCACATGACCGCCATGCTTGCTCACACGGTTCAGCACAGCCTGTCTGGTTTCATCAGCCACCACCTGCAACTCCTTCAAATCCAGCTTCTTCAAGTCGGCTGGCGACTTTATTTTCTCAATATACATTTTCTTATATTTATAATTATGATTTCCGGGTGCAAAGATACGAAGAATCCTGGAAACATGCATTACCCAAACTACAGAGAAAATGAATGATTTTCCGGAAAACTCATCTTGGAATATTCTTCAGGAAAACTCATCTTGGAAATCAGCCTGCAGCCTTATCCCTATCCTTCAGAATCACAGCCATGTTATCCAGCGCCCATTCTATCAGATGATCCATAATAGGAATAAGGGTTTCAGCTCGGGGTGTGAGAGAATACTCCACTCTTGGCGGCACTTCGGCATAAGCCTCGCGGGTAACGTAGCCATCAGCCTCCAACGATTTTAACGTGCTGGTAAGCATTTTCTGCGAAATATCCGGAATCAGCTTACGCAGGGCATTAAACCGGAGGGGGCCATCCTGATGATATTTCAGGGTGTAGATTACCAGTAGCGACCACTTGTCGCAAACGCGTGCCAGAACGTTACGGATGGGACAGTCCTGTACTACCATTTCTTTTATCATTCTTCCCATAATCTATCTTCTTTATATTCTACAATAATCTATAATATTCTGCAAAACTCTACAATATTCTGCAATAGGCTACAAAAGTAACTAATATCCGAAAAGATACCAAACATGCCAAGTTAATCTAAGTTAACGCTTCATTTTTCTTTCTCCCATTCCCACGCAATAGTTACCTCCCAGTAACCATCTTACCCCCAAGTGCCCTCTTGCAGGAACCAGTTTTTCGCAGTATCTTTGCAACGCAATTCAGAAATGAAAGCTGAAAACAGAAGTATTCACAAAAAGAAATAACATAAAGTGAAATAAAGAAATAAAGAAAGAAATATAAACATTTAAAAATAACAGACAAGATGAAAGAAACAAAGATTATTGCAAAGGCTGAAAACTTCACAGCCACAGATTTTGGCAAGATGAGTGAAATCAAGGATTACACCTTAGAGCTGGGTCCTGAGATTAAGATTCCCGGAAAGGTATTCGGAGGTCAGAGCGTGAACGCTACTGGTGGTGAGTTCTCATTCCAGAGCTTTGCTCCTGGCACAGAGACAGGTTTCCTCCACACCCACAAGAACCACGAGGAACTGTATTTCTTCCTCAGCGGCAAGGGCGAGTTCCAGGTGGATGGCAAGGTATTCCCTATTCAGGAGGGAAGCGTAGTGAGAGTAGCACCAGCCGGCAAGCGCTCTGTTCGCAACAACGGTACAGAACCACTCGTGATGCTCTGCGTGCAGTATAAGGCCGAAACCTTTACAGCCGAAGATGCAACCGACGGCGTGATTCTCAACGATAAGGTAGAGTGGTAATCGAACATCAGGGAATCTCCATACTTTTTTAATGAATTTCCTTCAAATGCTTCTACTTTTTCATCCCCCAGCCCCATTTTTTCCTTCCAAATCGCTTTCATTTCAAAAACTTTTCGTAACTTTGCCACAAAGAATAAAAATGCAAAGACTATGGCAGAAAGAATTTATCCTGTGGGAATACAGACATTCAGCGACATCATCAAGAGAGGATGCGTGTACGTGGATAAAACAGACTTGATATACAAGTTGACCAAGAAGTACAAGTATGTATTTCTCAGTCGTCCCCGCCGCTTCGGAAAATCCTTGCTGAGCACAACCCTCCATTCCTATTTCGCTGGCGAGAAAGACCTGTTCAAGGGGCTTGCCATCGAAGGTTTGGAAAAGGACTGGACAGAATACCCTGTCCTGCGCTTCGACATGTCCACATTCAAGTATTGCGACATCAAATATTTTGATGAGAAATTTGACATACAACTTGAAGATTACGAGAAGAAGTACGGAATAGAGCGCAGCAAAAAAACCCCTGGAAACAGATTGACGACGCTGATCAAGACCATCAAAGAGAAGACTGGTAAAGACCTCGTCATCATCATAGATGAATACGACGCTCCTCTGCTCGATGTTCTTCACGACAAAGAGAAATTAGAGCAAGTAAGAACCATCATGCAGGAATTCTACACTCCTATCAAGGAATGTGACAAGTATTGGAGATTCGCCTTCATCACGGGAATCACCAAGTTCTCGCAGCTCAGCATCTTCAGCGCTATCAACAACCTGAGCAATATCTCCATGGACCCAGAGTTTGCTGCCATCTGCGGCATTACTAAAGAGGAACTTACCACCACCCTGAACCAGGACATCGAACTGATGGCGGAGCACAATGGGGTGAGCAAGGAAGAGATGGCACGGATGCTTCAGGAGAATTACGACGGCTATCATTTCACAAGAAACAGCCCAGACATCTTCAATCCGTTCAGTCTGATGCGAGCCTTGGCGTCGGGCGAGATAGAGGACTACTGGTTTGCATCGGGCACTTCTACCTATCTCATCAATCAGATGCAGAGATTCAAGACTGATGTGACGGAGCTGGATAATGTCTTCGCCTTCTCGTCTTCGTTCGACCGTCCTACGGAGAAGATGACGGATGCCCTGCCATTGCTCTATCAGAGCGGCTACCTTACCATCAAGGACTACGACCCTCTCACCAAAGGCTACTTTCTCGGCATTCCAAACAAGGAAGTAAGGGCCGGTTTGATGGAAAACCTGCTGCCGCTCTACACGAATCTGAGCGACGGCACATCGCTGGGGTTTGCGGCAAGATTCTATCAGGCATTGGTGTATGGAAACATCGACAAGTCGATGACGCTGATGAAATCCTACTTCGCTTCCATTCCTTATCCAGAAGGCGGGAAAGATGTATTAGCAGACATGCAAAAAAACGAGTATTATTATGAAACCGTATTCTACATCATGCTTTCGATGATGAACATAGCCGTTCTCACGCAGGTGAAGAGTTGCAGGGGCAGGGCCGATGCCGTGATGTTCTCGCCCCACACCATCTTCGTCTTCGAGATAAAGATCAACAAGCCTGCCAAGGAAGCCCTCGCCCAGATAGACGAAAAAGGCTACATGGTTCCTTTCGAGGCTGATGAAAGAAAGCTCGTAAAGATTGGCATCAGCTTCAGCACAGAAACAAGGACTATTGAGGATTGGGAATACAGGATTCTGGATAAAGCTTCAACAAAACCAACACTTAAGAAAGCGTATTCTGTCGAAGAAAAAAGAAAAGAACACGGAAACGCCTATCTCCCTTGGGAAAAAGAAGCAGATGATATTCTGATAAAATTTTATAATGAAGGAAAAAAAATAAAGGAAATAGCAGAAATCATGGAGCGTTCGAGAGGAGCGATTTACTCTAGACTTAAAAAGCTAGGAATTATAAATTAATAAGAAGACTCTGAATCAGCATTTCTTATGGCTAATTCAGAGCCTTCTTCTTTTTACTTTCTCCCTATTCCTTCACCTCCATGATTTCAAGATGCTCAAGCTTTTCCTGTTTCTTGAGCTTCTTCACTACTTCGGAATAACTGTGGCGAATCAGGGCCTGGATGAAATCATCTTCCAGCGTGCCATAAAGGTTTACCTGATTCCAGTATTTCTTATTCCAATGCCATGCGCCTTCTATTTCGGGATGCACTTCCCGGAGTTCGAGGGCGTAATCGGCATTACATTTCATCGTAACCCACTCGGGGCGCTCCAGGTCAACACAGGCAAAGATCTTGCCCAAAATGCGAAACACCAAGGTCCGCTCATCAAAAGGAAAAGCCTCGGTTACGAGGGGAAGCGAGAGGCAATACTCTCTAACAGATTCTATATTCATTATTTCTTCACACTAAATTAATTCTATATTTCTTCTCATTATATTTTAATTCTACTTGCCGAAATCCAGCTTATCCTATAAAACTTGCTGAGATCCACCTTATCCAATAAATAGTGCAAAGATAACGAATTATGATGAAACAAATCTTATCCGAAAAAATTCCGTCATATTAAAATCCTTCTCTTTCCTTATCCGTAATTTTGCAACATCATTCGCAAGATTCCTGCGCAGTAACATTCGCAAGAACTTTGTGGCATATTGCATTAAAATAAAAAAGAAGATTATGAAACATGAATTGATCATAAGCAGCTTGCTCGTCCTGGGAAATCCGATGATGGCAAACGCTCAACAGACAAAGACCACTACAGCAGAGAGTATTTCTACTGCAGAGAACATTTCTACAACAGAGAGTATTTCTACAGCAAAGAATATTTCTACTGATAGCATCCAGGCGATGAAGGAAAAGCTGCGCCAGGACAGCATCCAATGGGAGAAACAGCTCGCTGCCGTAACCATCAAGGGAACCCGCTCGCAATTCCGCCAGAAGAACGGTGGAATCGTGGCTCGCATCTCGGGAACTTCTCTTGAGAAGGAGCCAACAGCTACAGAAGTGCTTGCCAAACTTCCCGGAATGTTCAAAAACAAGGATGGCAAACCGCAGGCATTTATCGGCGGCTCACCCGAAATCTACATCAACGACAGAAAGGTGCAGGATTACAGCGTGGTAGAAAACCTGCCCGTTACACAGATAAAAGAGGTGAAGGTGATTCATCATCCCGGAGCCGAATACGGCAACAACGTGGGCTGCGTGCTGCTCATCACCACCAAGAAGAACCTGCAAGGACTCGCCATCGTGGAGAACTCCGGCTTCCTTTTCGACTCCTTCGTGAGCAACAACCATGACCTCGACCTTACCTACACCCACGGCAAAATGACGTATTACGCCAAGCTTAGCTACGCCAACTGGCAGGGGATATGGAAAGAACAGGACATCGCTACGAATTACGTAAGCGGCAGCAATATAGAAAGCAATACAGGAAGCAATACAGGAAACAATTCTGGCAGCCAGGCAAGCAGCAATACAAGCAGCCAGGCTGGCGATAACGCCACCACCTACATTGCCTCCGCCACCCTCGACTGCAAGCACAGCTACAACGACCACTTCTACTGGAGTGCCGGAGCTGACCTCGCCCTGACCGAAAAGCAAACCATCGGAGTAAAATACGACGGCTACAACATCCATCAGCCAATGCCTTTCAAGATGACGAGCTATGCGATGACCAACGATCACGTAGATGACAACGTAACGGGCAACAACAAGTTCCTCTATTACGACTGGCAGCACCACGTGAACGCCTTCTACCAGGGCAAATACGGAGAAAAATGGAAGCTGAACTTCTTCGGCGATTTCGTGAAGCTTCACACGGAGCAGGCTCAATTCGTGGATGAGATTTCGGAGAGAGGAGCAGCCAAAGGAAAAGGAGCAGCCACCTCCCCAAGCGCCCTCGTAGCAGCAAGCAGCTCCCCTTCTGTCCCCCGAGGACACTGAAAAAGATGCCTATTTTTGGAAAAACGAATGAAAATGCAGTCAGT
>OLWS01000836.1_pt1 | contig 12159 bp, 7 predicted proteins | sample 1673601 | NCBI WGS metagenome assembly OLWS01 (sample SAMEA103958116, study PRJEB25191) | human gut metagenome | biome: human-associated habitat [ENVO:00009003]; feature: intestine environment [ENVO:2100002]; material: feces | place: Germany | collected 2013/2015 | reverse complement strand
TCCGCCATAAAAACAGTTTCATCAATATATTCAGACATCTTTTCCTTATATAATTCTTCCTTTATATAAGGAATCTGCAAACTGATTATTGCAATCTGTTCTCCGTCAAGATTGATATTAGACAACTGTGGCAGACGGTCAAGCTCAGTCTTAATATTACTGCATGTCTGGATACAACGATTTTCAAAGTTATCCTTAATCATCTGCATATCCTCTATACCCTTGGCAATGCGGTCTTTTTCTAACTGTATAAATGTGTTCGTCTCATTTAACGATTCAATCATACTTCTGGTCTTAGCCACATTTTCAGGAACATTAAGTGATATCCTTACTTCATCAGCAAGCTCGACTGCATTAAATCCGTTAAGCAGGTCAATAAGCTTAGATTTATTCTTATTAAATTCATCAACCTTCTTATACTCTAATCTGGTAATTGAAGCATATTCTTTATGAACAGCCTCATATTCTGTAAGATTAGCTGTAATTCCCTGTGCATCCTCAGGACGGAATTCTTCTGGAACATGCATGCCCGCATCAGACACGATTCTTTCAAGGTCTTTTCTGCATACAAGAATGTCTTTTAATGAATCAGACATCTGTCTGCGTGTCTTTTCCTGAACCTTGGTGTTATCCTCTAACTTCTTAATAAGTACCTTGTGCTGTGTAATGAATTCATCCGGGTCATCGCATGGGAATTCATTAAAGCTTCCATAATTATTCTCAATCTGGTTAATACCATGTGCGATACTTCCCTCAAGTCTATTAAGAAGTGCTTCCTGTGACTCAAGCTCTTCCCTTACAGAATCACTGCTCTTCACAAGATTATTAAGAGCATCCTTGGCATTCCTTAACTGCTGTGAACCTGCTGCCATAATCTCACCGGCTTCATACTTTGCCTTAATATCGTCAAATGTATAACCTCTGTACTCTATTGCATCACGACATTTGTTCATAGATGCAGACAGATGGTTCATCAGCGCCTGCTTATCTGCAAAGTCACTGTTCTTCTGTGAAAGTGCTGTCTTTAATCCGGTGAATCTGCTCTCTATTTCATCCTTATCAAGACGGTATGTATCGTCATCGATTTCTATTGAAACATTTTCATCATAATAAGGTGCGTACTGCTCCTCCCATGACTTAATGATTTCATCATATGCCTTTCTTGTACTGTCCTCGAAATCTCTCGCGGTATCATACTCAGAATTAGCAGAAACTGCTGCCTCCTCGCACTCATATATGCGGTTTCTTGCACTGTCCACATCAGCCTTCAGTCCCTTTAAGCGCTCATACTTCTTATCTATAGAAGAATTCATCTCCATAATACGCGAGAGCAGGCTGCATGCTGTTTCCTTCTCTTCTATATCATCTCTTGTCTGTGCGAGGTTCCTTGAAAGCTGCTCTTTAACCTCATTTAACACACTTCTCTTCTTCTCAGCCTCAATAATTGCAGCCTCGCTGTCAGCAATCTTTAATCTGATTGCTTCTGCCTCGGACGCATCCACCTTTCCAGACGCAGCATTATATACAAGTGCAAATGTATAATCATTCCACACAAGCTCCATTCTATCGGCCAGCTTTCCTGCCTGCGCCTTATGCGACTCAAGCTCCTCCTGTGCAAGCTTAATCTGTGTCTCAAGCTTTGCCTCATCACGCAGGAACGACATATCCTTTAATGCGAATACAATCAGGTCTTTGTTAATCTCTAACTTAGTATCAATAAGCACCTGCTCGCTTATAACAGGATAAGCAGCCGCACCCTTGCCAAAATCCTTAAGCATCTCATCTGCTTTGATTCTCTCGAAATCGTTCTTTATTATAAATGCGTACTCAATGAAAGGTGTTCTCTTTAACACATCTCTTTTCTGTCCTGCATTCAGGGCTGCAAACCACTCATGTCCCTCAACAACATCTGAACCGTACTGGCTCTCAAGGTATTCCTTAAGCCTGTCTCTCTCAGGACTCTTACAGATATATGTTCCCTTTCTTGCATTGTCAATAAAGTTCTCAAGTTCCTGTGCTGCCTTACACTCTTCTGTAAATTCACTGCGCATCTTCTGGTAAGTCTCAAGAATAACCGAAAGCATTGCCTCGTCATTATCTGCACTATATATTTCACGGATTTTGCCCATACGCTCAGCATCTGCATTACCAGCTTCATCAGCCTTTTCTAGCTTTTCTGACTGCTCTGTGAATATATCAATAAGTGCTTTATTGGCAGATATTGTCTCATTAAGTGACATTAACTGCTGCTGCACATCATTGAATTTTTCGGACATTCTTGTCTCTTCATTCTTTAACAGTTCTTTATCCCTGAATGACTTATCATATTCTTCAGACGCATTTTCACATACGACAGTTCCTGCCTCTGATAAAGCTACTCCAAGCTGTGTCTGTAATTCCTGTATCTCATTCTCAAGATTATCCGAAAGACTGCCAAGACCTGCCGCCTCTTTGTCAGCATTTCTAAGATTATCCTTAGCCTCTGATAATCTGACTTCCAGAGCCTTAACACGGTTAGCTGCTATATCAAGCTTTTCCTTAAGTCTTCTGGTCTCTGTCTCATAGAATTTTCTGTAACCTGCAGCAAGTATCTTTAACTCTGCTGTTATATCCGTATCTTCTCTTAATCTGTTATCTATCGCAATCTGAAGTCCTTTATAGGACTTCTCATATTCTGCATAATCTTTATAATCACCCGCAGACTCCATCAAAGAAAGCTTTCCTCTTGCCTCTTCAATTGCAGCGTTCTTGAGTTCAAGTGCCTTTCTTGTCTCATTAACAAGGCTCTCAACTCCTGCCATCGAATTCTTTTCAGACATAACCTCTGCAACTGCTATAGCTTCCTTCTCGTGTGCAAGCTCATCATACATCTTAGTGATAAGGTCATCCTGACTCTTAAGTTCCTTATCCTTCTTATCACTTTCCCGCATAGCAACAAGAAGCAGGTCATATAGCTGCTTCTCTATTTCTTCTTTTCTGTTGTAAAATGCTTCATATGTCGACAGATATTCTTTAAAACTGTCGATAGCTGCAATCTGGCTGTCATATGCTCCAAGCTGTGAGTGTTTCTTTGAAAGCTCCACTAACTTGTCCTTAATATCCATAAGAGTCTGAGCCATCATGCCCTCATCATTATCAACTGACAACTTGTTATTGAAGGATTTCTGGATAATCTCCTCTATAAGCAGATCCTCAACAACCTTACGGCTTGTCTTATAATTTGACTCGAAATATGTTCTTACATGTCCCTCTGTCTTGTTAATTCCACGCACAATTTCCCATGCACTCTCATATATTCCGTAGTTGCTTATGAAGCTCTGGTAATCACCTTTTCTGTCAAATATCTTAACAACATATTTGTACCCGCCCTTCTCAAGGTCACGAAGATAAGCCTTAAGTCCGTTATATGTAATTCTCTCTCCATTACTTACAAGTGGAAGATTCTTAATATCGTTATCGCCAAACTCCCTGTAGAATATGCAGTAATTAAAGTATTCAACACTTGCTGTTGGTGTAGCTGTCTGTTCCTGTCCATCCTGATTCTCATCATCTGTGCCTCTTTCCTTTCTTGCACAGAAACCAGTTGTCATGAACCTGAAACCATCCTTCTGATAACATGGATCTAACTTCCACTCAACCAAAGAATGAATACATGTATTACCGCTTCCCTGTCTGAAAAGCTTCTCAATAGGCTGCTTGTCATCAAGTGTGCAGTTAGGAAGCATATTCTGCATAAGAAGCAGCATAAGCAGACTCTTACCACCGCCATTGGCAAGGTCATATATAGTATTCTGGCAGTTGAAGCGCATCACGAAATCGTCGTACACCTGTGTACCGAAATTATATTTAACATTATTAACTCTGATTCTGTTAATCTGTGGCATCGCGTCCTCCATTCATAAGTTCGGCAAATCGTCCTCTGTAATCATCAAAATAATTCTCTATAAGACTTCTGAATCTGTCTGTCGGATAATATCTGTCCTGACTCTCAACTAAAAGTTCCTGCGCAACGCAGAAATTAAGCACAAGCTTTACCATACCCGACTTGGAATTTCTTGCTGCTCTCGCTCCTGTCTGATCCTCTACTGTTGTCACCGGAAGCTCGTCCCATGTAAGTGCTATCTGCTTAAAGCTGTTCTCCTCAACCTCATCAAGCACAAGCCCTGTGCTCTTATCGACAATACCACCTGTTGTCTTATCAACATTTTTAATGATGTCCTCAAGTCTTATGAACTCAGCATAAGTTGAACTCATTGTATCTGAATAAAACTCTGTTATTATGTTGTAGATTATGAAATACGCAAGATATAATTCTTTATTAACTCTTAATCCAAGTACATTTCTTAATTCCTCGTTGGAATATCCAAACACCCTGTTATTATCACCTGCACTCACATACAGACCATTGTTATATTCATATATGTTAAGATTAAGTTTCTTAAGTGACATATGAACGATGTCATACACTTCTGCATTATTATTGTATTCCTGATAAAGAGCTGCATTCTCGCCCCTCTCAGACACATTTTCCCCTGTGATAAGCTTGGAAACTATGTCCAGCGCCTTATCTAGATTTCTATTCTCCATGTGCTTCCTTTCGTACCAATTCAACATCTGCCATCATACAGTTATCCGACAATATAACCTGCCCGCCAAGCCCTTTTCTTATTGCAAATGTAAAGCTTTCCGTATCTTTAAAGCCTTCCCCTAAGTATGCATCAAGAAATGTATCTTCTCCCGCATCACCGCCAAGCTGGTACTCATCCTTCTGGCACAGATTGACAAAGAAAGAGAAGAAATCTGCATTTCTTAAAACCTGCTCACCATACGCCCTCTTCATTGCATCTGCAAACTGACCGAGTGTTATAATGTCCGATTTTTTCAAACACACAATGAGATTTTTCATAAGGAATACATAATTATCCTTAATTCTCTTTTCTTCAATCTCATCTTCGAATTCAATATCTTCCGGTCTTTCATTGCTTATAAGCTCTTTCTCCTCATATCTTGGAGGCTTCACCATAAGCGCATCATCAATGCTTATCAGGTCAAATGTCTTTCTTATGTTCGGCTTTAGAAGCGGACTTAACATTGTGACTAATATATCTGCATTGTCCCTCTTAATCATATCTGAAAGTGCCGATGTGAAATCCATATGGCTTCTTAATCTGCCAAGCTTGGCGCGTCTTACTGCGTCATCGGTCATCTTCTGCATTTCTGTACAATCCTTTAACAGCTCGCTGTGCCTGTTCATTGCCTGCTTAAGCTGAGTCTCAAGACTGTATATTTCGTTCATCGTCCTGTAATAGCCTTCGCCTGTGCTGCCCGATGCATTAAGCTTCTCGATTGATTTTGCAATAAGGTCACGGTTCTTCTTAAAAAGCTTTTCTTCATCATCAAACCATTTCATTCCTGTCTTGACGAATTCCTCATAAGCCTCTATTCCTGCAAATACATCGCCCGACAATATTGTCAGCACTTCATTCTTCTTTAACTTAAGGCGGTTGACCTCTTCGTTAATTCTTTCAACCACTTCAACTCCGCCACGGAAGTTCTGTGAATTAATCATTTTTTCAAGAAGAAGCTGGGATACGCTTATCCTGCTCTCGTCCTTGATTTCCTTGGTATCAAGATAGAATTCAATAGCATCAGGGCTTATCGAATACCACACGGTATTGTCTCTTATAGAACTCTCGATTATCTTCATTCTTGATACTCTCTTTTTCCTGTCCACCGGATCAAAATACGAGAATTCAAATGGCCTGCCATCATTCTTTATCTTGTCAAATATATAATCAGCAATCTCCTTGCTGTCCTGTTCATTCAAATCAAGCCCGAAATCTCTCTTAAGTATCAGCCTTAAGAAATCGAGATATTCGGGATATGTAACATCCTTTTCCTTAAAATTATTCTCCTCTATAAAGAAACGGAGAACCGCCATAACTATATAGCCCATATCAAGGATTTCGTATTTGCCATCCTTGAAATTAGAAAATGATGTGTCTATCAGTCTGAAGAAAGGATAATATTTCTTCAGATTAAGCATTCGTTCACGGTGATCCGATATGATATCACCTGTCATATTCTCTGCCATAGTATTCTTCATTTCTGCGCACGCATTTTACACATATTGTCTTAACGCCCGGTGCGCCAGGGCATTAAGCTTAAAGCTTGGTTCTTCACCAAATTTAAAGCTCGGTTCTTCCGTCCAGCGCTCTTAAAAGTGTAACCTCATCGATATATTCAAGATCGCCGCCGACAGGAACTCCGCTTGCAATTCTTGTCACCTTAATTCCTGTTGGCTTTATCATTTTGCTTATGTACATTGCTGTTGTCTCACCCTCCAGATTGGAATTAGTTGCGATAATAACCTCGTCAACATCTCCCTGAAGCCTTACCATAAGCTCCTTTAACCTGATATCAGCCGGTCCGATTCCAAGCATCGGGCTTATTGCTCCATGAAGAACATGATATACGCCCTCGTACTTTCCTGTCTTTTCATATGCCGCCATATCTCTTGTATGTTCAACTACCATAATTGTCTTATGGTCTCTTTTCTGGTCGCGGCATATCGGACACAGTTCTTCATCTGTAAGTGTAAAACACTCCTTACAGTAGTGAATATGCTGCTTTGCATCAATCATTGTGTCTGCAAGGCTCTTAACCTCAGACTCAGGCATGTTTATAATGTGAAATGCCAGGCGCTGGGCGCTCTTCGCCCCAACCTCTGGTAATCTCGACAATTCTTCAATTAATCTGTTAATATGACCACTGTAGATGTCCATTAGAATAAGCCTCCGCCTAATCCTCCAAGTCCTCCAGTAATCTTAGCCATCTGTGCCTGTGACTCTTCTTCGCATTTTCTTAAAGCTTCATTAGTAGCTGCTACGATTAAATCCTCAAGCATCTCTACATCCTCTGGATCAACTGCTTCAGGGTCAATCTTAACCTTAGATACTTCTCTCTTACCTGTAACAGTTACCTCAACTACTCCGCCGCCTGCTGTCGCACTGAATTCCTTATTCTCAAGCTCTGCCTGCTGCTCCTCCATCTGACGCTGCATTCTCTGTGCCTGCTTCATCAGATTATTCATATTACCAGGCATTCCTCCTGGAAAACCACCTCTTTTAGCCATTATATAAGTTCCTCCTTATCATCTACTTCTATATCTATGCCTACGAGTTCCTTAAGATCCACGAATCTGCTGTGGAAATCCTCATCATCGTTAAGCTTAGTCACTTTAATTGAAACCCTTACTCCTGTTCTCTCCTCAATTACATTCTCTATGCTCTCCATAACTTCCTGTCTGCTGAGTGAATTATAGGCACTAAGTGATTCTACCATAATTTCAAGACTAATTCCATCTTCTGCTAATGTAACATGTGCAGCCTGTAAAAATGTCTGATTAACCGGATCATCTATCGTTGCAATGATATCCTTCCAGCCTGCCGCAATTGCCTTAACATCTTCCGGAACAGCGTCATATACACGCTTAACTACAGGCTTCTTTGGTGTCTGTTGCTGTACTGCTGCCTGGCCTCCCGCAGCACCTGCATTTACAAGTCTGCCGCTTTTAATATCATCAAGTACTTTCTGTAACTGCCCTTCAAGCATTGTCACACGGCTTACAACATCGCCGATATCCTGACTGTTATCCATTGCCGGACGCATCAGCTTTATAAATGTTATCTCTGTTTTAACTCTCTTCTGTGTAGAAAACTTCAGGTCATTCGATAATTCTGACAACACTCTTATATAGTACATAAGTGTATCTATATCAACATTCTGTGCATCCTTCTTCAGGTCTTCAAGATTATCTGCCGATACTTCTATTACATCTTCAATTCTTTCTGCATCTTTAGTTGTCTTAATAAGAAGCAGATTTCTAAGATACCATATAAAATCTGTAACAAACTGTGAAAGGTCTCTTCCCTGCATTATCAAATCTTCCATAAGTGACATGCACACGGCAACATCTCCTGACAGGATTGTTGAAAGCATTTTACTAAATACCGCCGTGTCAACTGCCCCAAGTACATCTAATACATTTTCATACTTAAGGTCTTTTCCCAGATAGAATGCCAGACACTGGTCTAACAGACTTAACGCATCTCGCATAGAACCATCTGCAGCTTTGGCAACATATTTTATTGCCTTGTCCTCTACATTCAGCCCCTCCGCCTTCATAAGTTCTGACAGTCTTGCGGCAATTGTCTCTATTGTTATCCTGTGGAAGTCATATCTCTGACATCTTGAAAGGATTGTAATAGGAATCTTTGCCACTTCTGTAGTAGCCAGTATAAATATTACATATGCAGGAGGTTCTTCCAATGTCTTTAACAATGCATTGAACGCTCCTATTGAAAGCATATGAACCTCATCAATTATATAGACTTTGAATCTTCCTTCTGTCGGTGAGTACTGTACTTCTTCTCTTATCTGTCTTATATTATCGACACCATTGTTAGATGCCGCATCTATCTCTATTACATTCATGCTTGTTCCAGCCGCAATCGCCTTGCATGTCGGACACTCCCCACAAGGGTTTCCATCAACCGGATGCTCACAATTAACTGCCTTCGCAAATATCTTGGCAACTGATGTCTTACCAGTTCCTCTCGTTCCGCAGAACAGATATGCATGGCCTATTCTGTCTGCATTAATCTGATTTCGCAGAGTTGTTACTATTGTATCCTGTCCTTTGACATCATTGAAATTGTCTGGACGCCATTTTCTGTATAAAGCCTGATATGACATGGTTACCTCCCTCTGCGCTGTCTTTACTTTCGCAGCCCTTAACCTCATGCGTAAAACCATCCGCCTCCGGCGTCTGCCGCTGCTTCGCAGCTTATGTTTTACTTATGTCGGTTAAGTTCCTGCTTCGCAGGATAATTTAGGAATATCATACAGTTTCTTACATGCAAGCATGACGAATCTGCCTGACATTCCTAAATTAGCTGCGACGAGTAACATTTTAATAACAAAAGCCGTGCGTCCGGCTTCGAACTGATATCCACAGACGTTACCGATGCAGTTAGCTCAATCCAGGCACCCTTTCAACACCCGGAAGGTTCCACTTAATGCTGCTTCATTCCTGACCTGACATGGTTCGTGGATTTCCGTCGTGAAAGACCCAAATGTCAACACCACTTACACCGGGCTGCTCCATAAATATCAGCCCTCTGCCGAACATCACCCCTGCTATAGCGGATTGCAGGTTCAAGGTGCCGCTACTACCCCGGCTGCACGGTATTTCAATTATACTTGTTATATATGCTTGTTGTCAAGGTGTGAAGCGTTGACAAAATAAGACAGCTAAATAAGCCAGTCCCTAAGAATCATTTCCTAAGGACTGGCTTTAGCAATCCTTGTCAGAACAGGCGGCAAAACCAACTTCTTACCACTCCCGAATATCACCAGAAACTTGCCAAAACCTACTATCCTCTATCAACTTCGCTATTGCGTAGGTCTTTTCAAGCACTGTGAGACTGTCATCCCCTCTTGCTAACCTACTCAATCATTATATTTTTGCCTTTTCGTAGGTCTTTTTCCCAACTTTCTTCTATTTAATGATACTCTTACCTCTCCAAAGACCTACTACCTCCACTGTATTAGCTTGATTAGTGGGTTTTTCTCTTCCCAACACGTCTTTTTCTCATAATTTCAACCCACCCATTCTGCATATTGTGAGGCTTGCGTAGGTCTTTCCCTCTTCAACACGCTGCAACCATCAACCCCCACGAAATTAACAATCTCCTCACACAAAAAAGACAGCCTCCGCAATCCACGCAGAAGCTGCCTTAAACCATTACCTTAAACGTATTACTCCAAACATATTATTCCTGTTCTTCATACCTCGGCAGCTCAACTATCACCGCCTCATGATGAACAGCCGGAAGGAATTTCTCCATCACTTCCTTAGTCTTTAATTTAAGACTTGATGTATTAATGCAAGGATGACATCCGAGAGATTCACCCTCAAGCACTTCCTTATCCATCAGTAACTGCACATGGTTATCCGTATCATTCATAAGTCCCATTATGGATACCGAACCCGGTGTTATATCAAGGAATTCCTCCATATATGATTCATCTGCAAATGAAAGTCTCGCTGAATTAATCTGCTTACTCAGATCCTTTGTCTTAAATGGCTTGTCACCCGGCATCATAAGCATATAAAAATTCGTCTTCTGTCTGTTACATAAGAAAAGATTCTTACATATAAGTGTGTCCAGAATCTTATCTATGTCATTACACACTTCCATTGTTGTAGCAGGCTCATGGTCTGTTCTGTAATATTCCATTCCAAGCTTGTCCAACAAATCATATACTCTGATTTCTTTTTCTAATCTTCCTGTTTCATCGGCAGGTCTTCCTTTAATAAGTTCCATGATATTTCTCCCTGACAATCTGATATTCCGTTATTCCGACTAACTCATAATCTGATAATCTACTCAAAATAATACAGATATACATCCTCAAGGTCAATATTATCTCCAACTTTTACTGCTTCTTCTGGCAGCTCATCACCTACAACTCTTAACGCAAGACCGTTCTTTCTCTGTCTGATATTGCCAATCTTGTATTCCTTCTGCAGCTCTCCGACCTCGTCAAGCGTGCATGTTATCTCACCGACTTTTCCAGCCATGCTTTCAATAAGCTCAACAGGTGTTCCTGTAGCAATTATCTCTCCGCTCTTTAGAAGAAGTACTTTATCAGCAATACATTCAATATCACTTACAACATGAGTTGCAAAAAGAATTATCTTGTCCTTAGACAACTCTGCAATATAGTTTCTGATTGAAATTCTCTCTTTAGGGTCAAGTCCTGCTGTCGGCTCATCAAGTATAAGAATCTTAGGATTACCAAGAAGTGCCTGCGCAAGCAGCACTCTCTGCTTCATTCCTCCTGAAAATCCTCCAATCTTCTTATATGCAACCTTAGTAAGATTAACTACCTCTAACAGCTCGTCAATCTGCTGGTTGACTGTCTTGACAACCTCATTGCCATTGTCATCAGTAGTCTTAATCTTCTTAACCCCCTTAATCTCTGCCATATATTTAAGAAATGCTTTAGGCGAAAAATCCTCATAAAATCCCTGCTGCTGCGGCATGTATCCAACCAGACCCCTGAACTGTTTGCCAAGCTTTAATATATCTTCCTCGGCACTGTCCTCTCCAAAAAGAATACTTCCGCCATTCATCTTGTCTCTTGATACATTATCAGTGATAAGATTAATCATCGTACTCTTTCCTGCTCCATTAGCACCAAGAATACCATATACTCCCGGTGTAAATGTATAATTAATCCCCTTCAGTGCCTGAACTGTACCATAAGTTTTCTTTAAATTTCTCACCTCTAATTTCATACCCTATACCTTCTCTTTCCTAATGATTTTCCAACCTTCATCATAACCAGCATAATAATAAGCTCAGCCACTAACTCTGACACATAACGCACAATCATGAATTGTCCTACCGATGCATGAAGTATAAGACTTTTGATAGCTCCGATACTGCCTACTAATATAATCATTATACTACTAATCTGTGCCAGTGCAATCATAATTCTACACACGTTCCCTCCTTTTATTATTAATACGAAAAATGTCCCTGATAAGTTGACGCATTTTCACAAAAAAGTTAAAATTTTTATAATATTTTGTGGAGGATAATCTAGTGGAGAATACTCAGGTGGTTTTTGAAAAAGATGATTACAGATATATGAAACAGGCAATCACACAGGCTAAGAAGGCTTATAAACTCAATGAAGTGCCTATCGGCTGTGTGATTGTGTATGAAGGAAAGGTTATAGGAAGAGGCTACAACCGCCGTAACACTGATAAAACCTCTCTCGGCCATGCCGAGATTACTGCAATTAAGAAAGCCAGCCGCTACATGAACGACTGGCGGCTTGAGAACTGCACTTTATATGTTACGCTTGAACCATGTCAGATGTGTGCAGGTGCTATTGTTCAGGCAAGGATTCCGCGCGTTGTAATCGGTTCAATGAACCCCAAAGCAGGATGTGCCGGTTCTATACTTAATATCTTACAGATTCCCACATTCAATCACCAATGCGAGATCACTAAAGGTGTATGTGAAGAAGAATGTTCAGAAATGCTCACAACATTTTTCAAGGAACTGCGTAAAAACAAGA
>OLWS01000805.1_pt1 | contig 12460 bp, 10 predicted proteins | sample 1673601 | NCBI WGS metagenome assembly OLWS01 (sample SAMEA103958116, study PRJEB25191) | human gut metagenome | biome: human-associated habitat [ENVO:00009003]; feature: intestine environment [ENVO:2100002]; material: feces | place: Germany | collected 2013/2015 | reverse complement strand
ATCAAATTATTTTAATTTTGATTTTCAAAAACTTTTTTTATGGTGAGTATATGTTAGACAATAAAACCGAAACTTTGATAGCAGTTGCGGAGCAGAAAAATTTCACAAGGGCGGCTGAAGCTCTCTCTCTGACCCAGCCTGCGGTCAGCCATCAGATAAGCCAGCTCGAACAATCCCTCGGCGCGAAGCTGTTCAATCGCAAGAAAGGAGAGCTGACATTGACGCAGGAAGGGGAGATTGCGGTTCGCTATGCGCGTATTCTGACTTCAATGGATCAGAAGATGCACATGGAAATAGCGGACTCCAAGCGCAACATAAAGAAGCTGCGCATAGGTCTGACCCATACCTCCGAAAGCACGTTTGCAACCGAGGTTCTCGCCCGTTACGGCAACGAATATCCAAATGTAAGCATTACTGTTTTTACAGATACTATAAAAAATCTTTATGATATGCTCGACAATTTTGAGATCGATCTTGCAATAACGGACGGAAAAGTGTCGAATCCGTCGCTCAATTCCGTCATGATAGATACGGACTATCTCGTTTGCATCATGTCGAACAACAATCCGCTCGCAAAGCACTCGATGATAACGCTGAACGAGTTGCGCCGCGAGAGGCTCATCCTGCGTCTTCCGACTTCGGCAACGCGAATGCTGTTTGAAGCGACGCTCGAGAGCCACAACGAGTCAATAGACGACTTCAATGTTATCCTCGAAGTCGATAACGTCACGACGATAAAAGACCTTGTGCAGAAGGACTTCGGCGTGTCTATACTCGCAAAGAGCGTGTGCCTGAGGGAAGTCCGCAAGAAGAAGCTGACGATAGTGCCGATAGAAAACCTCAGCATGGCGCGCGAGACGAATATAGTCTATCACAAGAGCTTCGTCCATACCGAGGTGCTCCAGGATATAACTCAGCTCTATCACGACACGAAAAAGCACTATCTCGTGTGAGTGTAAATAAAAATCAGGAGGTACGCAGCCCAGCTGCATACCTCCTGTAATTTTATTTTTTCACAATGGCTGATACAATATTATAGAAATCGCTGATTGATATATTTTCTGCTGTTACCCTGTAATAAACCCCGCCGCAGCTGAAATCCGCGACCATAAGATTTTGCTTTTCGGGCTGAGCGGCGGCATCGCTGCCGACTGTTGCCGCGAACAGAACCTCCACGCTTTTGCCGCCGACTCCGATGCTTGTGATCTCGCTGCTGTTTAAAGCATATATGCAGTCGTTGGGCGCGCCAAGTTTGCTGGCGCTCATGGTAAAATCGGCATCTTTGGAGTGATATTTCAAATTTATAACATCTCTTGCAATAGCTCCGTCGGAAGAAAAAGTGACGGCGTGGCTGCTGCTGCCGATATATTTGTACTCCGCGCCGAGATTGAACAGGTCGGCGCCCATATAGGCGGTGACTTCCGCATTGCTCCAATTCTCGGTATAATGCTTTGCTGGGTCGAGATGCAGCGGAGCCGCACTTTTGACTCCGTTTATTTGATTGGCAAAGCAGAGTCGTTTTGAACCGACGCTGTTGGGAGAAGTACTCTCGGCAGGCGAGACTGCGGCGTTGTCATAACTTGTAACAGGCTGACCGGGTACGGCACCGGGCGTCCCGGATTTGAACAATCCGCTTTTCCATGCCCCTATTCCGCCTAACGCTATCAGACAAAAACAACAGGCGGGGACAACAGCTTTTGTGATTATCTTATTTCTGCGTATCTTTTCGCTGTTATATTTATCAATACGGTCGAACACAGAATCAACAGTTTCATCATAGCTTTTCATATGTGAAACCCTCCGTTTCCAATTGTGATTTAAGTGATTTGCGGGCACGGTAGACAAGTGTCTCGATGTTGTGAACGGATTTTCCCATTATCTTCGCAGCTTCTTTATTGCTGAAATTCTCAAAATATATGAGCCAGAGAACCTGATGATATTCGGGCTTGAGCTTTTTCAGCGCCCGATGCACCGATATCTTCTGTTCTTCTTTTATAACAGCCGCCTCCAGGCTCTCCTCTTCGCTTTCGAGCTCCGAGCAGTCGTCAACGGATACGAGCGAAAATCTTGACCTTCGTCTCAGATGGTTGATGGCGATATTCCGCCCGATGGTGTAGAGCCAGGTTTTAAAAGAACTTGTGCCTTTGTCCTTCGGCTTTTTCGTCCCGAGCAGGACGAACGTATCCTCCGCCAATTCCTCGGCGATGTGTATGTTTCCGACAAAGCTGTTCAAATATAAGATAAGCCCGTCACGGTAGTTGACGATAATTTCAACTAATCCGCTATCATCTCCTTCGTTACAGAAACGGCGGTAGCTACTTGCACCGTTGTCCATAGATTTTCTCCTTTCTGCAAAGCGTCTTTTGTGCCCTTCACTTATTACACAAGAAAACGGGGAAAACCTCACACCCGATTTTTGAATATTATAAGCTGTCCTGATAATCCAAAACGCCGCCGGTAAGCTTTTATGCTGTGCCGGCGGCGTTTGAGTTTATGTTATATTTTATGCTATGACTGTGCTTGCCTGTTTGTCGGTGGGAACAAGACCGATGTAGCTTTGACCGGGGTTGAGCTTGAGCTCAGTTCCGTCGGACGAATAGAGCGTGAGCATATCGTCCGAACCGCCCTTTTTCCAGGTTATGTTTTCATATGCGCCGTTTGAGAGATAGACTCCGCTGCCGCCCGTCAGATCCATGTCAACGCAGCCGGATGAGTCGCCCATAAGCGAGACCGGGCAGTAGAGAATGATGACATTTTTGACCGCCATCTGCTTGCCGTCCGCGTCGGTCATAGGCGCGCCGTTGATGTTGTTGAGATAGAGCCCGTCCTGCGCCGAATAAGTAAATGAGTGGTTGCAGTAGGACGAGAAAACTATGTCTATTCTCGAGCATGCGCCGCCGGCGGGAGTGCGCGGCGAGCTTTCGGAAACAAATGCAAAGGGACTCTGATAGCCGGATTTAATATCGCGGCGGATGTCGAGCTTTGTAAGACCTTTGTCAATTGCCTCGCGGGTCGTGTATCCGCGGTGCTCGATGGCTACGTTGGTGCGCTCCTTGTCGCGGAAGAAATATCTGCCGAGATATGTACGCCCGTCAAGGTCATCGACATTACGCCCGTTTATTGCCGAATAGGCGTATTTGCTGCCGCCCCAGTGGACGAATATTGCGTCAAGTCCCTCGGCTATCTCAACGAAGTCGTGCCTTGCGCTTCTGAGCGAACCGACCTTGTCGGGAATCTTGTTTATGTCGGAATAGAGCCAAAGCATTCTCGTTATGCCTGCCTCGGTTACGCCCTCAAACACGATGTCGGGGGTGCAGAGTCCCCACTGCGGGCGAGCGGGCTTCGAGTTGTTGACAACTACCGCTATCGGGCGTTTGCCCTGCGTCTTGAAGCCGGAGAGTCCGGTCAGCGGATCGATGTCCGCCGCTTCGAGTGACTGCGATGAGGATTCGCCGCTCGTGCTGTCTGCATCCGGATTTTTCTTGCCGCCGGAGCATTTGACGGCAATCAGGACGATCATCACGATGAGCAGCACTACAGCTGCGATGAGAATGTAAAGTCTCGAATTGTTTTTCTTCTTCTTTTTCTGCTGAACTGACATTTTGAAAATACCTCGTTATCTGATGGATTTTTCTGTCATCCTAATTATACATTCAGAAGATATATTTTTCAACAGTAAAGCTCCGATTTTATTGACTTATCTTTTTACTATGTTATATAATGGTAAAAAGCCGGTAATTTTCTCGGCTTTGGCGCGGAATATTTCAGCGCGCCGGAAAAGGAGGTAAACCCAGATGGCAAGAGTATTCAATTTTTCAGCAGGCCCCTCGATGCTGCCCGAGAGCGTTCTCAGCCGCGCGGCAGCGGAGATAATGGACTATCACGGAAGCGGCCAGTCCGTCATGGAGATGTCGCACCGCTCAAAGGTCTTTGAGGAAATCATGGATGAGGCGCAGAATCTGTTCAGATCGGTACTTTCAGTGCCCGATAATTACGATATACTGTTCCTCCAGGGAGGAGCTTCGACCCAGTTCGCCGCGATTCCGCTCAACCTTTTGAACGGCAGCGGAAAGGCCGATTATATGCTCACCGGTCAGTTCTCGACCAAGGCGTATAAAGAGGCGTGCAAATACGGCGATATCAGAGTTGTCGCGTCCTCGAAAGATAAGACTTTCTCTTATATTCCCGAGGTCACCCGCGAGGATTTTGACCCCGAGGCGGACTATGCATATATATGCCTGAACAACACTATCTACGGCACGAAGTTCCCGTATATCCCCGACACAGGCGATGTTCCGCTCGTTGCTGATGTTTCGTCGTGCTTCCTCTCGGAGCCGCTCGATGTCTCAAAGTTCGGTATTGTCTACGGCGGCGCGCAGAAGAATGTCGCCCCCGCAGGACTGACTATTGTCATAGTGCGCAAGGACCTTGTCGGCAAATCACGCGATATCACGCCTGCGATGCTCGACTACAAGAACATGGCGGACAACGACTCGATGTATAACACGCCGCCATGCTGGTCGATATATATGTGCAAATTAGTGCTCGAGTGGATAGAGAAGCTCGGCGGACTTGAGGAGATGAAGAAGAGAAACGAAGCGAAGGCGAAGATTCTCTATGACTTCATCGATTCGAGCAAGATGTTCTCGAACCCCGTCAGGCACTGCGACCGCTCACTGATGAACGTGACTTTTGTCACCGGGAGCGACGAGCTCAACGCGAAGTTTGTCTCCGAGGCGGCAGAGGCGGGATTTGTCAACCTCAAGGGACACCGTTCGGTCGGCGGAATGCGTGCGTCTATCTACAACGCCATGCCGGTCGAGGGAGTCGAGCAGCTTGTTGACTTCATGAAGGAGTTCGAAAAGAACAACTGAGGGGGAGAGGCTGATGAAAGAGATATTAACGCTAAATAAAATAGCAAAGTGCGGAACCGACCGCTTTGACAGCGCAAAATATATCTGCACTGACAATGCGGAAGATCCGGCGGCGATAATGGTGCGCTCGGCTTCGATGCATGAGATGCAGTTCGGAGCGGGTCTTTTGGCAATCGCTCGCGCGGGAGCGGGTGTGAATAATATCCCGATCGATAAGTGCTCGGAACAGGGCATCGCAGTATTCAACACGCCCGGAGCGAACGCAAATGCAGTAAAAGAGCTCGTTATCTGCGCGGCTCTTCTCGCTTCGCGCAAAGTTATAGACGCTATCGACTGGTGCAAGACCCTAAAAGGCGAGGGCGACAATGTCGGCAAGCTCGTCGAAAAGGGCAAGAGCTCGTTTGCTGGTCCCGAGATAAAAGGCAAGACCATGGGCGTTGTCGGCATGGGTGCGATAGGCAAGCTTGTAGCCGAAGCGGCGCGTGACCTCGGTATGAGAGTCGTCTGCTTCGACAGAAAGGGCAGGAGCGAAATAAGCGGCGTTGAGACCGTTGACAATATGGACGCGGTTTTCTCTGCGGCGGATTATCTGACCCTGCATATCCCGTGCAACGACAGCACGAGAAATATTATAAACGCGGAGTCTATAGGCAAAATGAAAGACGGCGTGCGTATTCTCAATTTCGCGCGCGGCGAGCTTGTGAACTCCGATGATATTCTCGCTTCTCTCGCCGACGGCAAAGTCGCGGCATACGCCACGGACTTCCCGACCGATGCGCAGTTGGGCGTGCCCGGAGTTATAGCTATCCCGCACCTCGGTGCCTCCACGCCCGAGAGCGAGGACAACTGCGCGGTCATGGCTGCCGACGAGCTTATAAGCTATATCGAGCGCGGCGAAGTGAAAAACTCCGTCAACCTGCCCGAACTCACGCCGCCCGCAGAGTTTGAAAAGCGCGTGTGCGTTATCTACAAAGACAGCGATGGAGTGCGCGAAAACATCGTCGCGGCGCTCGGCGGAAATATAACATCGCTCAACAGCGCAGTCAAAAACGGACTTGGCTATCTCGTCTGCGATACGCCGAACCCCGACAGCGAAAGGATAACCGCAGTCAGCGGCGTTGTCAGAATGAGAATCATATAAAAAATTAACAGTAAACCCCGGAGGATAACTCCGGGGTGAATTTTTTGTATTGTGGTGGGCTACAATTGGGAGTTGCCTATTACTTGAGCTATAGCAAAGTAAAAGCGCGTGACTCAACTAATTTTTATAATCAAGCCTCCAATAGCCGCGCCGTAGTGCTTGAGGACTAACAGAGATAGGCGAGGGAACGGCTTGCGAAGCAAGACGCACGAGCCCGTACTGTTTGAACGGAGCGAGTTTACGGGCGAATGTGCCGAGTTGCCAATTGAGAGCCGCAAGCTAAGTACTGCGGCGCGGCGTTGCCGGGGTCTCGGGGTGAAACCCCGAGTCTGCCTTTTCTTTGCAGGCGTTTCTTTTCTCAGACAGAAAAGAAATGTCGAAACGCGGGAAGTATAAAATATTTGATTATTGTATGACGCGAAGGCAGAGCGCGAATTTTATAATTTTATATCATGCCGCTCACGCGGCAATAAGATTGAGCAAATTTTGCGGGCGGATGATATCCGCCAATATCGAGCGTTTCTTCGTTTTCACTTTTACTTATCGCTTTGAGTGAAACGAAACCGACCTCTCAGTCTCGGCTTTGCCGAGCCAGCTTCCCTTGCAGGAGCGCATAATGATTTTCATGACCAATCCACTCCACCTCAACCGCACAACATCAAATCAATTTCCCCATATGTTTTCCTCTTTTCCCCTTGACCCTCTTGACTTTTTCTGTCAAAAAATGTATTCTCTATATTAATACTATGTTTTCCATTTAAGGTGATAAAAATGAAAAAATTCAGAAAGATTGCAGCGGTTCTGCTTTGCGTCGTCATGATAGCGGCGTCGCTCCAGTGCCTCGCTTTTGCCGCACCGCAGGACAGCGGCAAGCTCAACTTTCTCGTGCTCGGCGATTCAATAGCCGAGGGCTTCGGCGTTGAGAACAAAGAGGACGCGGCCTACGGCAAGATTGTCGCCGACACCAACGGCTACAATTACCGCAACCTCGCTCAGGTCGCAAACGATACGCAGGATCTTATCAGAAAGATCGAGACCGTTGACGAGTTCCGCGAGAGCATCGCATGGGCGGATGTCATAAACATCTGCATCGGATCGAACAACTACCTTGCGAGCAAGGATGTCGTCTGGATAACCATCGGCGCGCTGTTCGGAACAAACGACAAGAAGCTCGACGAGATAGCCTACGGCATCTATGACGATCTGAATACTATCTATTCGCTCATCCGCGAGATAAATCCCGATGCGACGCTGATATTCGACAATATCTACTGCGCGTGGAAGGGCCTCGGACATATTCCGTTTATCAAGGCGGTTTCGCGTATAAACGCTATGCTCAATAAATTCGCCGCAAAGCACGACGATGTCGTTATATTCGACACGAGTGCGGTCATTTCGCATAACACCGAGCTTCTGGCGGACGACTGCGTCCACCCGAACGCAAAGGGCAATGTCGAGCTTGCAAGGCATATGCTCATTCTGCTCAAAAATCTCGGACTCGGGGGAAATACCGAACCCGTTATCCTGACTCCCGGCGTGGACTATAACTTCTACCGCCGGAGCTTCGGCAATGTCTTCGGCACGGTTGTCTGGCAGCTGGTTCGCTTCCTGACCGGTAACGTGCCCGGACTCGATATCTGAAAATACATAGGGACAGCCACATATCGGCTGTCCTTTTTTACTTTAATGTGCAAAATTTTTATTGCACAAGGCGCGATATGATGCTATTATATATATTAGTTTTTTATTTTGGGATGTGATGACATGGATTCAAGCTATCTTCCGTCAGGATATAAGCCCCTGCTCGATATCAGACAGACTCAGGTGGCTATCAAAAAGGTCAAGGATTTCTTCGAGAGGGATCTCGCTATCCAGCTCAATCTTACCCGCGTCTCCGCGCCGCTCTTCGTGCGCTCGGATTCCGGACTCAACGATACATTGAACGGCGTCGAGCGCCCCGTTGCGTTCGATATAAAAGACATGGACAGCGATGTTGAAATCGTCCAGTCGCTTGCGAAGTGGAAGCGCCGCGCCCTCAAGGATTACGGCTTCAAGCCCGGCGAGGGTCTCTATGCGGATATGAACGCCATACGCCGCGACGAGGATACGGATAATCTCCACTCCGTCTTTGTTGATCAGTGGGATTGGGAGAAGATAATAACTCCCGAGCAGCGCAATGTCGATACCCTCAAGAGAACCGTCCGCGCGATTTACAGGAGCCTGCACCACACGGAGACTTATATCGCCGAGGAATATGATTTCGTCGGCAAGTTCCTGCCCGATGAGATATCGTTCATCACCACACAGGAGCTCGAGGATATGTATCCCGATCTGACCCCCAAACAGCGCGAGACCGAAATTGCCCGCGACAAGGGCGCAGTGTTTATCATGCAGATCGGCGGCAAGCTCCGCTCCGGCGACATCCACGACGGACGCGCCCCGGACTATGACGACTGGAGTCTCAACGGCGATATTGTCGTTTATTATCCTCTGCTCGATATGGCATATGAGCTGTCGAGCATGGGCATCCGCGTCAACGCCGAGTCGCTCGCGTCTCAGCTTGAGGAGAGAGGCTGCCCCGAGCGCGCCGAGCTCCCGTTCCAGCGCGACCTGCTCAACGGCAATCTTCCGCTGACTATGGGCGGCGGCATCGGCCAGTCCCGTATGTGCATGTTCTTCCTGAGAAAGGCGCATATCGGTGAAGTCCAGGCGTCCATCTGGCCGCAGGAGACCGTCGATGCGTTCAGAGCGCAGGGCGTCTGCTTGCTGTAAAAAATGTGCTCTGCTCATTCGGCGAATAAATAAAATAAAGAAGCCAAGCTGCAAAACACAGCTTGGCTTTTGTTATATAAAATTGCAGTTGAGGCGATCCCAAACGAATTTATATCTCCCTGAACACAGCGGCAAATCCGCCGGAGGGACGCATTGTTATATCTGCGCTGTCGGCACTTGTGACGGATATCTTCACTTTATTATACCCGCGCTGATCCGTAAGATTGTCCGTGTATATCTCGGCTTCGTATTTCGCGCCGTCTTTTAAAAACGAGAACGGCAGATTGATTTTTCGCTCGCTCTGAGCGCTGTTAAACACGGCGGCGTACCATTTGTTCTCGCTCCGCCGCGCAAAAATTACAATCTCGCCTATCTTGCTGCCGGGGAGAACGTGCGTCTCGTTCCAGACTACCGGCAGGGGAGAGACAAATGAGTCGAGCCCGTGCGCTTTGAGAATTGACGGGTCTTCGCTGACGGTGAAAAATGCCGAGTTGTATATTACAGCCGAGGCGAGCATATGGCAGATGCTGACTCCATTCAGGCACCTCGGCACGGAGAAGCACAGCGGCGTATAATCTGCGTTGCCGCCGAGCATCCTTGTAAATGGAAGAATCGTATCGTTGTCCGCGTCCGCCTTGCATTGAAGTCCGCGTATCGCCTCCATGCTCATCACATTCGGGAATGTACGGCGCAGCCCCGTCGGCTTCTGCGGGTTGTGGTATATGACCATGAGCTTGTGCTCTGCCGCCTCGCGCGCAAAGCGGCGGTAAAATTCGGTCATGAACTGTGTCTCGCTCTCGATGTGGTCGAGCTTTATGCCCTTTATCCCGAGCTTTTCACACTTTTTGAAGAACCTGCGCCTGTATGGAGTGAACCACACCTTGTCCATGGCGGACTGCCAGAGCCATATCCCGACCGAGCGCTTTTCTGCATCGTCAACGAGCTCTTTGACCTTTTTGAACGCGCCGCGTTCCGTCTTTGCCCAGCCGCGCCAGCCGTTGTCTGCAAGGTTGTATTCATATCCCGCCTCCTGCGCGAGGGCGTTGAATTCCATTATCTTTTCAAATCGGCGGCTGCGCTCTTCATCTATAAAATACGACCACGCGCTCTTGCCCGGGCGTATCCAGTCGGCGTTTTCGTATATTTTGTCGCTTATGGGCGCGGCGGCGTGGGCTATAACGCGGCAGTGTGCGAGCTCCTCGAGCGAGCGGCACACGGTGACTATGCGCCACGGAGTTTTCCCGCCTTTTATAAAGAACTTGTCCGTGTCCCACAGCTCCGTTTTGAATCTGCCCGCGCCGAGCGAGCGCAGAGCCATGCCGGGGTAGTTCTCGATGTCCGATTCGGTTATCATTATATATATGCTTTTCCCGGGAAACTCGAATGCGGTCATGCATGAGAAAACTTCGCTTTGCGAAAGCTCCGATGTCTTTTGCGTCAGCATCTTTCCCTGCATCTTCTTGAGGTCAGTCTGATATCTGCAAACGGTGTCGCCGGGCACATTGAACCGCGTCAGCTCGTCGCTGATAAGTAACCCCGTCTCCTCGCCGAAGAGCAGACGGAATCCGAATCCGTCGTTCCATATGCGCACCTCGAGCGAGTATATAATTTTTTTCGCGCGTACGGGGATAATATAATTCATGTGCCTGTCGGTTATATCCGTCTCGGTGTCAAGGTCGCGGTAAGTCTCTTCGCAGGACTCGATTTTCGGCTCGCCGAGGGTGACTTTTTCGCCGATATTTCTGCCGCCCTGAACGAGCAGACCTATCTCCGACGGCTCGATTACAGTAATTCCGCCGACCGCCGCCGAATATGTGAGCCTGCCGCCCGAGACAGTCACCTCGAGCGCGCCGTCGGGGCTTTTGAGAATATAGCTGTCCCGATTTTTGATAGTTTCCGCGGCGCAGTCCGTTTTGTGCCCGAATACGGAATATGCCGCAAAGCGGGCGCGTGCCTGTATTCCGAGCAGCAGCCGTCCCGTTTCCCTCATCATATATATCACCCCGTTAAACGCACATTGTCATGCACATTATAATATAAATTAATTTGCAACACAAGTTGATATTTCAACTCGGATATGTTATAATCCAAAGTAATTGAGCAAAAGGAGCGATTGTATGAAAAGCAATGTAGTTATCACCACAGACAGCCCTGCCGATTTAAGCGCGGAGCTTGAAAGCAGATACGATATACGTGTACTTCCGCTGTATGTTAATCTCGGAGGAAAATCATACCGCGACGGAATAGATATAACCACTCCCGATATTTTCAGGCACTACGACGAGACGGGCGAGCTGCCTACGACCTCGGCTATTCCGATAGGCGACTATGAGACCTTCTTCAAGTCCTTTATCGACGAGGGAAAGAAAGTTGTCCATTTCTCGCTGAGCTCAGAGATATCCTCGACCCATCAGAACGCGAGGCTCGCCGCGGAGGGAATGGACGGAGTTTATGTCATCGACTCGCGCCACCTGAGTTCCGGTATCGCGCTCCAGGTTATAAGAGCCTGCGAGATGCGCGATGAGGGCATGAGCGCGGAGGATATAGCGAAGGCCGCCGTTGATTTGAACAAAAAGACCTGCACGAGCTTTGTGCTCGACAAGCTCGAATATATGAAGAAGGGCGGCCGCTGCTCGACGGTTGCCGCGCTCGGAGCTAACTTGCTCTCTATCCGTCCGTGCATCGAGATGAAGGACGGCAAGCTCGGAGTTGCGAGAAAGTATCGCGGCAAGATACTCGACGTCAAGAAGAAGTATATCGAGGATGAGCTCAGCGCCCATAAGGACGACGCCGACCTTTCGCGCATTTTCCTGACCTCGTCGAGCGCTTCGGATGCCGAGGTGAAGGAGCTCACCGCGCTGATAAAGAGCATTCTCCCGTTCAAGGAGGTTCTCGTCGGCTGCGCGGGCTGCACCATCGCAAGCCACTGCGGACCCGGATGCATGGGAATACTTTTCATGACTAAATAAGTGAAAGAAAAAGCCGCCGCCTGTCTGAATTCAAACGGGTCGGCGGCGTTTTTGATACGGAGAAAAGATGATTAAAAATATAATTTTCGATATGGGCAACGTGCTTCTTAAATATGATACAGACCTACCGCTCGGCGCGTTCTGCCCCGATGAGGAAGCAAAAAATTTCATCCGCCGCGAGCTGTTCGAGAGCGCGGAGTGGACGGAGGCCGACAGGGGAAACATAACCGACGGCGAGATGCTTGCGGCGGCCAAAGAGCGGGTGCCTAAAGAATATCATGACGCGCTCGAAAAATGTGAGCGCCGCTGGCCGGAGTTTCTGGACAGGATTGACGGCGCGCCTGAGTTCTGCCGCGCGATGAAGCGGAGCGGGAGGAAAATCTATGTCCTCTCAAACGCGAGCGGGCGCTTCTATGAATATTTTCCGCGCTTCTACGATATCGATTTCTTCGACGGCGCGGTAGTCTCGTGCGACCTGCACATCATCAAGCCCGACAGGAGGATATACGAATATATCCTCAATAAATACGGGCTGAAAGCCGAGGAGTGTTTGTTTATAGACGACCTCGAAAGAAATGTGCGCGGGGCAGAGGAAGTCGGAATAAACGCCGTGAGGTTCGAAAACAACTACGGCGAGATAGCGAAAAAATACGGACTTTGACGGAGAGGGCTGCCGCATTTAGCGGCAGCCCCGAGTGTGTCGA
>OLWS01000791.1_pt1 | contig 12585 bp, 5 predicted proteins | sample 1673601 | NCBI WGS metagenome assembly OLWS01 (sample SAMEA103958116, study PRJEB25191) | human gut metagenome | biome: human-associated habitat [ENVO:00009003]; feature: intestine environment [ENVO:2100002]; material: feces | place: Germany | collected 2013/2015 | reverse complement strand
CTTATTGTTGTAGCAGTAATCTTCATCATCAACTATAATGGTAATAAACATGATGAGGAAATGAGAAAACTTGCTGAGCAAAAAAAAACGACACAAAGTTCACTTAGCCAACATGATATCAACAACAAAATCATGGATGCAGTCCACGCTATGGGCGATGGTCACAATGCTCAATACTGGGAAGGTTTTAAGCGCAGAAAACCAAACGAAGCAAAAGCCATAGTTGCTGCTTCTAGATTGAACATGGACTCTTTGAGTGATAAGGATGCCTTTGAGGTCGTGAGCACATTCCTTCGCTGGTCTGAGAATGCCGGAAAACCAATTTCTAAACTTAAAGAAGACACTATTTCACAACTCTCTGAATTTCTCAATGAAGTTTCTTTTGAAATGTTGGAATCCAAGCTTAAAAATGAGATACCCAAGGAAGCTAAGACATTCAACATTTCTCCTAACCATACAGTCAGCTACTTTATGCTAATATACTTGAAGGAAGCACAAAACTGCCAATCTAAGACAAGTGTTCCAACTGGCGACATCCGCTCTTTGGTAGAGCAGTTGTTAGACACCGTCTTTACACATGAGATGAAAGCAAAGATGAACGAGGATATGGCATATGTATTCGGTAATTTGGTTGTTGATATGGTTAAGAGTGGCGACGTTGATTCACAACTTCAAATGATGTTGTCAGCAATGACCATTCAAAACATCAAGATGATGAATAAATTGTATGAGTCGGGTAAGGTGGATAAAAATGAGTTCGACAAAATACTTGAAGAAACACTTGATAAGTTTGCACATCAATTCTAAAACAGTATATTATGTGGTGGATAATAATTGCAATTATTGCTTTTGTGGCATTTAAGTTCATTTTGGACTCTAAAGCTCAATCAAATGCTGTTGCCAAGCAAGGTGGCATGAGAAAGAAATATTCGATATTGGTTGATTATTTTCTCACAGAAAATGAGAATTGTCGAATTATTCAGGAAAATAGTACATTCATTCGTGTTGGTGCTGCCAATCCCGCTGCGAGTACATATTTTGACATCGCCCAAACCTACGGAACAGTTACAATACAATGGAGTTCTAAAAGCATACTTCTTGGAAAACATAAGTTAGAATGGCAGTTCAATGAGTTTGCAAACCAACACGAAATGATACGTCAAATTGAGCATGACGTAAAAACCTATATGGGTAATGTACTATCTAAATTTCAGTAATATGGGACTGTTCTCTAAAATATTTGGTGGGGCGAAAGAGCTCACAAAAATCTCCAATGGCGTTGCTAATGTCACCAACATGCTTGATGAATACGAAAGCGATCCCGATTTAACATATCTATATGTGTCGGCATGGATTACACGTGTTGCAGTTATTGATGTAGTGGAAGCAAACGAATTTCCCTCACACTACGCTATTTATGCCCCGATTCATGGTAATCAGACAAAAATGACCATCATGGAAGCATACGGATTAACTATCACAAGAGTTGTGTCCAAAGCACTTGAGCGTTCCTCACGCATTCATGATTATGTGCAAGACATCTTAGACAAAAAGGAAGCTTTCTACGAGATAGACAGGCAATTGCCCGAAGAACAAAAAAGAATATTCAGATAACATAAACATACCTACAACAATAAAAATACATCTTGACTCTATTCCTATGTTTTACGGCTTTTTAAATGCACAAACCATCGCCTAGAATGCTGCCATAAATTCTTATATAGGCGAAAAGGTGTGTGAGAAAGGAATAGTGGTCATGACACTTGCTATTGAAAAAGTGGAGTTTGTTCCTTTTTTCCTTTCTCAAATAAGGTTAGTTTATGGCTTTGTATATATCCAAACTAAACCTATTTCTGTTAGCTGCAAAACATATATGTTGGCGAAAAGAGAAACAGCCTTTTTCTTTTCGCCTGTGGTGCTTGACAGCAAACTTTGGATTTCCTTGCATCTTACCGCTTTCGTAATACACCTGATTACCGTTTTCATCCAATACGGGCTTTTCCTCTCTACCTAAATAATACTCTAAGTAAAGGCTGATTCTGCCATCCGAAAGTTTATTTTGTTCCAGTTTCGGATTTTCTTTTGTTTTATTTTCTAACATTTCTATGCCTTGTACCGGCTCTGGGTACTAGAAAGCAGCTAAGTATTTGGTTATCAATACTTGGCTGTTTTTATTTTATGTAAATAATGTTCTGCTTATATTTTAAACAAAGTATCTCAAAGCCCTACATCCCGACATGAATGTCGGCAAGTATGCTCCGTTCTATTTTTTCCACCGGTTCATCAGTGTATCTCTTCACGATGGTGTGACGGCTCAGATAGTCGATGCTGTCGCACAGTTCGCGCAGGATGGTTATCTGGTGTGAGGACAGCAGCAGGGTTTTGCCTTTGTCTTTCAGCGAGCGTATGATTTTCTTCAGCTGAATACAGCCGTATAAGTCGACACCGTTGAACGGCTCGTCAAGTATATACAAGTCGTTGTCCTGCAACAGCAGAGCCATAAGCGCCAGCTTCTTTTTCATGCCGGTAGAATATTCCGATGCATACCTATGCAACGGCAGCTGAAACATCTTATTTGCTTCTTCAACCCTTGCTCTGTTGATCTTCTTGCCTTTTGCTTTTATGCAAAAATCGAGATACTCATATCCGGTAATCAGCGAATAGAAATGAGTCTCGGCCGGCAGATAACCGATTGAGATGCCTGACGCCTTGTCTATGCTGCCGTCATAACCGGTAAGTCCCATGATGCAGTTAAACAGCGTTGTCTTGCCTGCCCCGTTCTCACCGGCAAGTCCATAAATCATCCCCGACTGATAGACTACCGACAATCCATGTAAAACCATTGTCTTGCCATAGCTTTTTGACAAATCTGTTATCTTTATCAGTTCCATATATTTTTTAAGTTGTCTTTAAGGAATATACAGCATAATACGTTTATCAGAACAAACGGAACAAGCAGAAGCGGAATAAAACAAGTAAAGAAAAACAGGGGTATAAGCACTATCAACTGATATACGGCCAGTGATGCTGATGAAAACGACATATGGCGCACCATGCCCATATTGCACAAATATAATATGCTTCCCGATATTACGGAAACTGCAAACAGAAAATTATCACCGCTGAAGGAAAACGAAAGTATAATTCCAACAAAAGGCACGGCTGTTATTACGGCGTTCCATACGCTTGACAAGACAAGATGCCGCTGAAAAGCTGAATAATTGAGATAAAAGGTTAGCTCCTGCCGCTGCGGAACCGAAGCAAACGACATTGTCTGAACTATGCCCCATACAATCAAGGCTACCTTTCCGATACGGATATTGGCATGCAGCGCCCCTATGACCGTAACTATGAGCAAAAGGAAATAAAGCCAGCCGTACATGCGGAACATGCGGATATACTCCAAGCCGCCTTTGTAGAGAAAAGGCAAGGGGACGGGCACAGACTTCATCTTTATGGTTTTTAGCTTAGGCAAAAGAACGGCAGTTGCCATGACGACTGCGGCAGCGGCAAAATGACTTCTAAGACATTCAATCACAACAAACGGCAAACCTATCAATATATATTCAGCCATGAGGAGTAAAGCAGGACATTTAACTTGCTGCGACAGAAAGTCTTTGTCTTTACGTTCATTATGATAGCATAGCAGGCATAAAATGACGGCAGCGGGCATAATCCAGCTGTAGCTTGTCTTTATCAGCACATAAAGAGCCAAAAACATAGATGCCACCAAAAGCATACTTACGACAACGCCCAGTCGCCTTAAAATCCGCCAAAGCTGTTTCAGCCGTAATCCGAAATAGAGAACCACTATCATTGTTTCCTCATCAATTCAAGAGTTTAATTATTTCTTCTTTTATCATTTTGCCGGCAGGACACTGATTTGACCATAAAAAGCCAGCCATTTATGACAAAAAAAACCGGCCACTTTCACATCAAAAGTGGGCCACTTACGACCCGTAAACAATAGGTTAATGATTTGAAACCCACAAGCACGATTTTGCTTACAGTCCATGCCGCAGCAACCGACATTTCAGCCGTTCGTCAACAATAAGCGCACGTTTTTCTTTCAGTTTTTTGCCTTTAATTTTCTGATGACATGTTTTGGCCTGTCCATAACGCCTCGCATTATGGCACAAATGTACAAAAAAAGGAGCGATTCTTGTTATTCAATCGCTCCTTTTCTTAGGTCATGTTTAATAATAGTATAAAATTATGCTGTTGTCATTATTTATTCTCACCAATCTCAAACGGCTTCGTTGCCGTGGCGTTGCCGTACTGGATGTAGAGCTGATATTTGCCCGGTTTCATGTCGGTAACATCTATAAGATATGGTGCAATATACTTCACAGCTTTAACCACTCGCTCCTTGCTGTCGAAGATCACCACCTTTGCCGGATCCTGCGTGGGCAGAGTGAGGCGGATGCCCGAATTGTTAGGATTGAACGTAACGCGGGCCTCTTCAAGAGCGTTGGCATAGTTGACGGGCAGCTCCGTGATGTCCTTCGGAGAGAACCTTACCATCACCCTCAGCGGCGCTCCCTTCACACCGTCCGGTCTTACATATACAGGAATCTCCGTACCGGGTTCCACCTGCATCATGTTAAGTTCTACGTTGAGCGAGCCGTTGTTTGAAGCATCCATGCCCAGCGTGGTATTCTCGAACACGAAGGTTACTTCCACGGGCTTGTAGTCAGGATTGTCAGCCGAACGGGCCACACCCATAATATAGCCTTTGTTCTTAACGACGTTGTCTGTCTGCATCTTCACCCACGCTGTCTTGCCGGGCTGCTCTGCACGCGAGCGTGTGCTGTATTCGCATATATAGAAAGCTTTCTTAGAGTCATTCAGGCTATAGCCCAATGAGTTGAGATCGCTTATCTTTGAAAGGCTCACGTTGGCCGGGAACGATATAAAGTTCCACTCACCCGGTTTGAATGTATATTTCAGTATAAGCTTCTTAACCGTTACAAAGCCTTTGTCGACCACCACCTGTCCGCGTGACTCCGGATCGGCATACACTGTCAGCTGGTCTATCTCGTCGCCATCGTTCAGGACAAGTTTTCCGTCTTTTACCACAGTCTTATTATTGCGCACATAGAAGCGGCACTTAGTTATAGGCGAGGTAAGATATTCGTCTGTACCTGGCTGCACGGCCGTAACCTCTATATATGCCGACTTATCCACCGGTATGGTATGAACGTTCAGCACATTTCCCTCTATGGTTGCATATTCGCTTCCGGCTGTTATATAGTAGAGCCCGGTGCCGCCTGAAGTGAATCCTGCGTCAAGCGTATGTGTAAACGGCTTGCCGTAGGCCAATATGTCCGTTTCAGGCCATGTAGCTTTCTGAGCTTTTCTTACATCTTTTTTAAGATAAACACGTCCAAGCGGGAAGTTCATGTGGTCCTGAGCGTTATTGTCAATTAAATTACCCGTTATGACAATATTTGTCTGTCCGTCTATAGGAACTTCATACTTACGCAGATATATACCATCAGCCGGTTTCACCGGATTGGTCTTGGCATACATTGTCTGTGTCTCCTTCACTTCGCCGTTTACGGAAAGAGAAAAACGGATATCACCGCTGCTCTTGTCGTCCTGAATTCCGTAATACGTAAAAAAGCGTGAGTACGGACTGTCTTCAGCAAAGTTGAACGTGAAGCTGCCGTTGGCATGAGTGCTGAAACTCTTATAGAAATTAATACCGTCAACAGGGAACGGATTTCCGCCATCAATGCCTTCGTCAAACTTTATTCTATTATCATATCCGCTTGTAGCAGCATTCCACTTGACATCTTGTCCGATCCATTTAAAACGCTCGACGCCATTGTCCTCTATCAACTCAGAAAGATACTGTGCTCCGGTTGCAGTGATAAATTTAGCACGATATGCATATCTGTCAGTTGTGTCAAGCAGAGGCACCGTGAAGTTACGATCGAGCGTCTCCGGTATTGGCAGCAGATAATATCCGTCTGACAATGGTATATTGTCTGAAGACACTGTGCTTTTGCCGTCACGCAGACTGAAGGACACTACCTGAACATTCTGTATTTCCTCGCCTCCGGCATTGACCTTAGCCAATATCATACGGCCCGAGACACCGCCGTCGGCACTTGGAACAAGTCCTATCAGCTCAATGCTCTGGGCCTGTGCAGACAGGCCGAGCAATGAGAACAATAAAACAATTATATATCTTGCTTTCATTATCTTACGTTTATTTTGTTTGTATAATCCTTGTTAGATGTGCGCACACGCACGATGTATGTGCCTGAAGGCAACTGATGAGAGTAGCTGTCTGAAGACGTTGTCGTGTAGACGCATCGGCGTCCGGCTGTGTCGAACATTTCTATTACCGACTTGCCTGAGAGACCTTCTATGCGGCATGTGTTTCCGTCGATGCTCACCGAAGGCTTGCCGCCGGCAACCTGACCTACGCCTGTGGTCTCCTCATGTACACTAAGCACGAGTGCAAAGCGCGACTTGGCTTCATCAACATTATTGACGTCAAATTCATATCCGTTACCGTCGAGCAGACTCCATCTCTGACCTGTTGACTTGTCAAGCAGTTCTGTCTTGTCGTTAAGGCCATAGCCATAAGATTTTATTGCAGCTATACGGAACTTCCCTGTAGACGAGAGTCGCAAGTAAAGTGGTATCTCAACCTTCTTGCCCGGAAGCACGTTTACCGACAGGTTACGGTTTCCGCATACAGTGGCAATCTCGTTGGTCTTAGAGTTGAGTCCTCCCCACATCTTCACGGCATCCTCACCGAGAACAAATCCGGCAGAAGTTTCATCCTGCAGCTTCACCTCAGTGCGGTCGGCCAGCTTGTCTGAGTCGCCCTCATAGAGACCGATACGCAGCATCTTGCTTTCATGCAGCATGTAGTGGTCGAACACGCGGCGGCTTATGCTCGTATTCTTAGCCTCTGGTGTTATCACAAGACTCGCACCCGCCTGACGTGTCTGCACGAAGAACGGCTGGAACGGCATCAGCTTCTGAGTCTCGTCATAGTTCTCAACCATATCCCAGGCTGTATATGTGTCGCTCTCAGGATTATACTGGTAAAGATATTTCACCACCTCATCCTCATTCAGCACGACATTATGCTCCTTCGTAAGGTTTATGTTAGACAGATACGGATTACCAATGAGATTCCATCCTGCGTCAAACTCGCTCTCGCTCGGATAATATTCAAGCATATCTGCATAAGCTGCGTTGCCGTTGCTGAGCAAGCTGCCGAGAGATGTGTTCACGATACCCTCCGCACCTCCGTCAGAGTCAATCTTTATCTTAACGCCGTCGCTGAGCACACCCTGCAACAGCTTAGCCTTTACGCCAAACGACACATATGGCGATGTAGCCTCTATCACATTCGCTCCGTCTTCATTGTCAGCCAGCGACAGCTCTACAATAGGCTCGAGCGCAACGTTGAGCTTAAGTTCGCTATTGTCGGTAACTCCCGAAAGCTTTATTGTAACAGGATTAACAGTCAGACTGTTAAGGTTGTCACGATTAATCGTCACAATGATATCCTGTTCTGCCGGACCGTTAAGGTCGAGTTCTGATATGTTTGCAGAAGCATATTCTGACTCAACTACAGACACCTGCACCTTGCTTGTCGGATTCTTGCTTATCACGCGGCTCTTTACAGTTATCTTGTTGTTTACGTCGCTTATAATTATAGTGTCGCCGTCAGCATGACCGTCAACCGACAGATTTACCTTTACAGGATATTCACCCGCAGCACCGTCGTACATCAGCATCATCTCACATCCGTCATTAAGGGTAGTGCCGTCAACCTCAAACTTCATTCTGCCGTTATCCTGACTCGACATCGGAACAAACGTTGAGAATGGTTCTGTAGATCCTATCGGACGCAGAGCCAACGTAACCGCCGGTGCCGATTCAGCCTGCTGCATTGCGAAGCTTACTGTTGCCTTCTGGCCAGATGAGAACACCGACGCCTTGCTCATGGTCAACGTATAGAACGAGTTGCTCAGCGGCGTAAGCTCTGCATGGTCAGCATTTGCATAGTTATAAGGTGTTCCGTTCATCACGCCAATGCCGAAGCTTGCGCTTACTCCCTGCGGAGCTGCCACATGGACGGCCTGACCTGCCTCTGTATCCTGACTGTTCTGGCTGAACGTAGCAGTGGGGTGATATGGCATGTGAGAGAAGTCTTCGTTAGACGTTGTTCCATACAGAGTGAGCTGAGTGCCCGTAACAACATCATAAACTTTTCCGTCCTCGTTCGTATGATCCATATCGATGAACGACACCAGACCCGGCTCGTCAAGACGCGGATTGTTCAGCATATACTTGCGTATCTCGTCAGACGAGAGCGCACGGCTCCACAGCATCACCTGGTCAATGGCACCCTTAAACCACTTGTCGCCCTGATAGTTCTGTCCAAGAAGCAATGCCGAATTTATCTTGGCAGTAGGCACGCCTGTCGAACGGAAATACTCTGCTCCGTTAAGATATACATGGAATCCGTCTGAAGCTGCCACAAGTGCCACATGCATCCAGCGGCCTACATCCGTAGACTTGAAATAATGTGTGGTAGACCATCCGTAATATCCGTCATTCCAGTGGAAACGCAGGTTCTTGTCTGCAATATGTATTCCGCAAACTCCACCGTTGCTGCCGCGGAAGAATATCAGAGGCTTAACGCTCTTGAGCATATCCTCGTTGTCCACACGCACCCATCCCATCATGGTGACATTGTTGAGTCCGTTAAGACTTCCGCTTATCTGAGACGACTGCACAGCTGCTCCGCCACTTGTAAATGTCATGGCCTTACCCGGATCCTGTGGCAGCATCTTGTTGTTCACAGTGATCACCAGCGGCACCATTGTACCGTTCTTGCTTTCGATGGTATCCTTAAGAGTCTTGCTACCTTTCAGCATTTCTACGTCAAGCTGCAACTTAGCCACAGCCTTGCCGTTGACAAACTTCATGTTATCAGCAACCTTGAACAGTCCTGTTCTCGAGCTGATTTCATAAATTCCTTCAGGCTCATTCATTCCGCCTACAAGGCGCGCATTTACATCATATGAAACATCGCTTTGATCATAAACGTCGATTTCGTTTCCTTCCCAGTTTCCGACGAGCGAAGGCTCTACCGCAGCCTTATTCTCAAGCACGGCAAGCATCTTGTCTGCCAGTCCGGCAGCTTTCACGCCTTTGGCAACAAGCGTTTTTCCGCTTTCGCCAGCCTCCATGTCGGCCACTTTCATCCACACCTTCTGGTCTTCATACAAGCCGCAGGCATAGAGCTGATACTGCTTTCCGCTATGCCATGACAGAGGCAGCTCTATATCAAGAGTCAGCTGACCGGCATCAGAGAACGGACGTATCTGGAACACCTCGGAAGCAGCAACATAATACTGAGTGTTGACACCCATGCTGTCCGGATGCAGGTTTGCATAACGATAGACACCGAATTCAGGCGACTGATCGCCCGAAGGCGTAAGATATATCGCAGTACCGTTGCCTGTGTCATAGGCTGTACGTCCCTGAGGAGTCTTCACCTCTGACTTGACTGCACCTACAGCCACCGGCATCTTCACATAAGAAGTAACGGCCTGAGTACGCGGAGCCATTCCTGCACGCGAGAAGAGCTCATGCTCCTTGTCAAGCGCTCCGGCATTGAAGTCGTTGTAGTAAACCAAGGCGTCAGCCTCCGATGTGTCATGAGAGAACATGGCGCGCTTAACATCGTTCGCGTTGAGCGCACGGTTCCATATCTTCAGTTCGTCTACACTTCCCTTCATCGCCATGCTTTCAAATCCGTCGGCAAAGAGCGACAGGTTGACAGCACTGTTGAGCGGAGCCCACTGCACTATGCGCGGAGCCGAAGCCACCTCGCTGCCATTTATATATAATGTAACATTTCCGTCACGGTCTTCGCTCAAGGCTACATGCGACCAGCGTCCCTTAGTCAGCGCTCCGCCTACGAGGTCGGTCTGCTGAGTCTCGTTTGTGTCGTATGTTGCACGGTCGAACAGCTGTGCTGGCGCATAGCGGAACTTCAGCTTGCCCTGATCCAGGAGCAACGCCCATCCGCGAGTATCGCGCTGCTGCTCTACAGGACGGTTACACAGAATGACACCGTCGTTCTCCGGATTAATCCAAAAGTCTATGGTAAAGTCATTAAAGAAGTAGTCAACATTTCCCAAGTCAATACGGCCGCTACCGTTGCTGTAAAGAGCCTGGCCAGGTTTCGGAGTGTAATCAACAGCCGTTGCCTTTGCCGAAGACGACTTGACTGTATATTCAGCCGACTCTGTTGTTACGTCCGGCGACTCGCGCAGGGTCAGCTTCAGCTTAACTCTGTCTCCGTCCTTCAGGTTAGACGTGAAATACTGATACGGATTGTTCACGTCTGTTCCGTTTACATACCATGTATAGTCATAGTAAAGCGGAATAGTCCACTTTGTATCAATTCCGAATGTGCGGCGTCCGTTGACATTAGAAAGTTCTTTCAGCGCAAAGCCGTTCTTGAAGTATCGGTCAGCCGGATGCTCAAGGTCAGCCACCCACACGCCACGTCCGTAATCGCCTATCACCATTTCCTGGGTGGTATAGTTCAAGGCAAGACGCTTTGCCGAAAGCGGATTATATCCCTTAAGCCACAACGACCATTGGCCAGTATTGTGGTCGCGCAGATATATACCTGACGAAGAGCTGAAGAAATACAGGTCTCCTGTTCCCTCATGGAAGAATATATCGTCACACGAAATTGACGGCAGGCCCTGCGAGAGGTTTTCGCTGTCTCCTGTTGTAAGATCATATTTAAGCACCTTTCCGGTCTGTGCAACATATATAACGTTGCTGTTATTCGGATCAGCAGCAATCCAGGCATTAGTAAACTTAGCCGGAACTTTAGAGCCGTTAGAACCGATCACCTTGACAGTCTCAAACGTATTGCCATTGTCTGTCGACTTGACAATTGTGTGGTTGGTGTTCAGCACAAACAGTGTAGGCTTGTCGCAGTCACGTGTTATCGCAAAATCACGCGCACCTGTTCCCGCACCGGTCTCATCCACTGTATTTGCAGACAGGTTTATCGTCTTGCGGCCGAAGTCCTCTATACGGAAGAACGACTGGGCATTGTTTCCCGGATTGTGAATCAGATACCAGTAGCCTGTACATACATCAGCCATCGAATAGCCTTCATACCAAGAGCTGAGCGATACGCCTTCAAGGCCTCCGCCTCCGCTTCCTGAGAAATAGCATGTGCCGGCATAAGGATTAAGGAAGGCTTCCGTACCCTCATATCCGCGCCAGTTGCCCCAGCGTCCGTAGCGGTATGTCTGAGCGTCCACATCCTGCGTGTTGCCAAGCATTGTCTGGTCGCCAAACTCGTTTACCTTAATAGAATAGTGCAGCTGATTGCCCATCGAGCTGTTTATGTTTGTCCACTCATGATTGTTTATGTCCTTATCCTTTACCAGAAGTCCCGCATCAGAGCCGCGGAACACACGTCCGCTGCGGTGAGACACGATGCAGTGGTTGTCTGCATTATGACGTGCACTCGTAGTTGTATAGTACTGTCCGTTGTCGGCCAGAGCCTTAAGGCGGTTACCCCATCCGAACTCTCTGAACGTATGTCCGCCGTCACTGCTTATTGCAGAACTCATTGAGCATCCGTAGAGCCACTGGGGATCCTTAAAGTTTACGCCAAATCCGCCGAGCCAGCCCCATGGCGACTCGTTTCCGAAGGCCAGTCCGCTGCCGATACCATTTATAGGCTCCTGCAGCGTGCGCCATGTCTTTCCGCCGTCGTCTGAACGGTAAACAGCAGAATATACGCCATAGCTGACGTTACGCGACGCTGTTGCAAACCACATCTGCAACGGGTTGTCGGGATTCACTTCAAGGAAACTCTGGGTTGTAGCCTTAAACGGGAACTCGTTCACCTGACTGTAACGCAGTTCTGTTCCGTCCTGATTATACACGTCGAACGTCATGCGCTTTATGTCAAAGCTTCCGTCGCTCTTCGGGGTAAGTCCGTCTTCAGAGTAATATATACTGCGTGATGTCGGTATATATATAATGTTGCGGTTTGTGGGATGGAAGGCAAAGTTCTGGAAGAACGAGCCCTTCATTCCTGTCTCAGGGTGTGTCTCCTTCAGGTTATCCGGCAGCACAATCTGCTTCCAGTTGACGCCCTTGTCCTCGCTGTACCACAACTGACTGCCGAGATAATTCGCGCCAGACTGTATTGCGCCGATAAACTTCAGTTTTCCCGACGCATCTTTAAAGGCATAGCCGCGCTTAAACGACTTATGCGTAGCGCCCTGCACTCTGGTCCAGCTCTGTCCGCCGTCCGTAGTTTCATACACAGCACTACTGCTGCCGTTCTTCATGAAGGCAAAGAAATGGTTCCAGTCATCCGGATCTACGGGTATAGCCGAATGTGAGCAGATCTTGCGGAACTCACGGTCGGGTATTCTGTCCGTAACGCAGTCCCATGTCTTGCCAAGATTATCCGTACGGAATATTCCGCCTCCGTCAGGGATAACCATCAAGGCATCAGGGTCAGTAGGATGCACTACTATCCAGTGCACACGG
>OLWS01000774.1_pt1 | contig 12822 bp, 11 predicted proteins | sample 1673601 | NCBI WGS metagenome assembly OLWS01 (sample SAMEA103958116, study PRJEB25191) | human gut metagenome | biome: human-associated habitat [ENVO:00009003]; feature: intestine environment [ENVO:2100002]; material: feces | place: Germany | collected 2013/2015 | reverse complement strand
AATTTATTAATAAGTTTTATGTATGGTTTTATCAATTGATTAATTGCTGGCAATACATCATAAGGAATTCCTTTAAGGAATGTCTTAATTGCGTGCTGGAACGATGGCTGAGTAAGTGTCGTAATAATTTGTTTTTGACGCGGCTGTGGATTTTTATGGGGGGAAGGATACGTTATGGATAATTCTGCTGTTGAAGTTGATATATTTTTAGCTTATGTGACCGTGTTCTGAAATTGACTAAAAATATATTTAAACACCATAAAAGAGTTTTTCAGTAGGTGCTAATTACGTGTGCCTGTAACTCGAATAAAGAAAAGGGTGTGGTTCCTGATGTGAGCCGCATCACACTCTAACCCGTCGGGGATTAACGACGGGTTGTTCGTAAAACAGCAGTTGATAATTTCACAAGGAGTTCATAAATGCCAACCCCATGTTACATTTCAATTACAGGTCAGACCCAGGGGAACATCACTGCCGGTGCTTTCACCGCAGATTCTGTCGGCAATATCTACGTGCAGGGACACGAAGATGAAATGCTGGTGCAGGAGTTTCTGCATAACGTTACTGTTCCAACCGATCCACAGTCTGGTCAACCTTCCGGGCAGCGCGCGCACAAACCGTTCATTTTCACCGTGGCGCTGAACAAAGCCGTTCCGCTGCTGTACAACGCGCTGGCCTCCGGTGAAATGCTGCCGAAAGTGGAGCTGCACTGGTGGCGTACTTCAGTTGAAGGCAAGCAGGAGCACTACTTCACCACACGTCTTACTGACGCGACGATTGTGGACATGAACCTGCACATGCCGCACTGCCAGGACCCTGCACAGCGTGAGTTTACGCAATTGCTCGCAGTATCACTGGCATACCGTAAGGTTGAGTGGGAGCACATCAAATCCGGTACTTCTGGTGCCGATGACTGGCGTGCACCGCTGGAAGCATAAATCTGAGTCAACAACATCCTGCCTTCGTGCAGGATGTTGTTTTTGTACGTGTAAAAAATGAGTGTCAGTAAGGAGTTACGCTTTCATGAGGGAGATGGCGGATGCCGGAAACCCGGGCGGTAGCGTACCTGAAAATGTAAAGATGAGTGTAACGCTGCACTGGCACCCTTTGCTGCATGGTAAGAATCATTTGGTCCGTGAATAAATCAGGGAGGTCATTATGTCCTTAAAAGGTCTGCGCTTTACGCTGGAGATTGACGGCCAGGAGCCGGACACCTTTGCAGTGGTGCATTTCAGGTTAATCCAGAACCAGTCTTATCCGTTTGTGATGAGTGTGGATGTTGCCAGCGACTCTTTTATGCAGACGGCGGAGATGCTGCTGGAGAAGAAGGCGACACTGACCATCTGGCAGGGCGCAGTGGCGCAGCGTTATGTCACCGGCGTGGTGGCGGGTTTTGGCATGCAGGAGAACAATGGCTGGCAGATGCGTTATCACCTGCGTATTGAGCCGCCGTTATGGCGGTGCGGGCTGCGGCAGAACTTTCGTATCTTCCAGCAGCAGGATATCCGGACGATATCGGCCACGTTACTGAACGAGAACGGCGTCACGGAGTGGACGCCGCTGTTTTATGAGGACCATCCGGCGCGGGAGTTCTGTGTCCAGTACGGGGAGTCGGACCTGGCGTTTCTGTCCCGGCTGTGGGCGGAGGAGGGTCTTTTCTTCTTTGAGCGGTTTGCGGCGGACAGTCCGGAGCAGAAGCTGACGCTGTGCGACGATGTGGCGGGGCTGTCACAGGCGGGAGAGCTTCCGTTTAACCCGGACACATCGGCAGGAGCGGAGACGGAGTGTGTCAGTATGTTCCGTTATGAGGCGCATGTCCGCCCGTCATCGGTGCAGAGCCAGGATTACACCTTTAAGGTGCCGGACTGGCCGGGGATGTATGAGCAGCAGGGTGAGAACCTGAACGGACAGCTGGAGCAGTATGAGATATTTGATTATCCGGGAAGGTACAAGGATGAACAGCACGGCAAGGATTTCACGCTGTACCAGATGGAGAGCCTGCGCAGTGATGCGGAAAAGGCCACAGGGCAGAGTAATTCGCCGAAGCTGTGGCCGGGAACGCGGTTTATGCTGACGGGGCATCCGCAGAAGATGCTGAACCGTGAATGGCAGGTGGTACAGAGCATACTGTCAGGAAACCAGCCGCAGGCGCTGCACGGCAGCCAGGGGAGAGGAACCACGCTGGGAAATCAGTTAGAGGTGATACCGGCGGACCGGACGTGGCGTCCACGGCTGCAAAGCAAACCGAAGGTGGACGGGCCACAGAGCGCCATCGTCACCGGTCCTGCGGGAGAGGAAATCTTCTGCGACGAACACGGACGTGTGCGAGTGCAGTTTCACTGGGACAGGTATAACCCGGCAACGGAGGCGAGTTCATGCTGGGTGAGGGTGTCGCAGGCGTGGGCGGGGCCGGGATTTGGTAACCTGGCGATACCGCGCATCGGCCAGGAAGTGATTGTAGACTTCCTGAACGGCGACCCGGACCAGCCGATAATCATGGGGCGGACGTACCATGAGGACAACCGTTCGCCGGGGAGTCTGCCGGGGACGAAGACGCAGATGACGATACGGTCGAAGACCTATAAAGGAAGCGGCTTTAATGAACTGCGGTTCGAGGACGCGACGGACAAGGAAGAAATTTACCTGCACGCACAGAAAAATATGCAAGTCGTTGTGCTGAACAGCAAGGATAAGCGGGTCAACTATGACCGGACGGTCAGCATCGGGCATGATGAATCCCTGGTGGTGGCAAATGACCGGAAAGTGACGGTTGAAGGTAAACAGGACCATAAAACCACCAAAGACCATGTCAGCCTGACAGAGGGCAATCAGGGGCTGGAGGTGAAAGGCGATCTGGCACAGAAAATAAGCGGCGCGCTGGGTATCAGCGTACAGGGCGATATTGTTTTACAGAGCGACAGCAAAATCAGTCTGCGGGTGGGCGGTTCATTTGTGGTGATCCATTCCGGCGGCGTGGATATTAAGGGCGCGAAAATCAATCTTAACGGCGGAGGCAGTCCGGGAGACGTGATCCTGCCGATGCGCCCGGTGATCCTGAAAGCCGCAGCCGGAAGCGGGACAATGTTTGTGGCGCACTGCCCGAAGGAGGATAAGTGATGGAAACGGCACCCGTGCAGTACGCCATTGTGGATGGCGCTGTGGAGGAAGGATTGCTGGATTTTCTGAACGAGGTGAATCCCCCGCACTGTTGTCTGTATGCAGAACCCATACAACTGGATCTGGTCGCGCTAGCCCCCTATCTCGTGGAAGTCGTTCCGGAGGTTGAAGCATGGCTGAGTGTTAAGGCGTCGCCATGGGGAATATATCTGACTTCTGAGTCATCCATGCGCGAGCTACAGCAACACTTCAGACGTTATCTGTGGGTTAGGATCCCCGAACAGGAGAAACCTGTTCTCATGCGATTTTATGATCCCCGGAATATATGGGTATTAGTGGAAGTTCTGACCCCCCGCCAGCGTCTTTCTTTTATCAGTCCCGTCAGACAGCTAAGTACCCGTTATGGTGAAGAATGTCGTGAGGATAATTTTTCTTCCGTCCGTCCCGCAGAAACTATGAATATAAGGGCAGAACGGCCATCACAACTGACGCTGAGTTACAGACAATATAGCCAACTGGAACGAAAGGCACGGGATAATTATCTTGATATATTATCTGCATTTATCGAAGAAAATGTAGATAAAAACGGATGGGATGATTCATCAAAAGCTGAATCATCCCGAATTCTGGCAGAAGATTATTTCTCTTTTTGCCAGTCATTAAATATAGCAGATGATCGTTCCGTCAGAACAATGACGCTTATATTACTGAAAAAAAATATAATCGATCTCAGATATATTCCGGATGACTGGTATGAACAACTCAGCAATCAGTCATACCCGGGACATATTCGGGTACATGAACTTGCACAACAGGAACTGGGATTTATCCCACAATAAAAAGACAAACGGATAGATTATATGACATCTCCATCTTCGACAGCCGGAAAGCCCTGTGTGGAATGCGGCATTCCTGATCCATGTATTTTTGATGTTATTAGTGATTTTCCAGAGGCCGGCGAGAAACATTTCTGGTCAAAAGAAGGAGTGGCGCGTTTTAAGCTACTGGATGATGGTTCCGGATGTGATGGTATAATTACCATTACCTACCAGTGCGATAAAAGTGGAACACATGAGGCATGGTTAGAGGAAGAATCAGAAAATAATCATAAGATACTGCAACCTTTCGGAATACCTAATAAGGTCACTTTGGATGATAACTTGTCTGAAGGTGAAATAATTGCTATGGGTACATTTCGAGTACCATGGGATTATTTGGGGGCAATATCCTCTCCACTTAAGAATCATTATGAACCTGCCCATTATTCAGTCAGAATTGACAGTTGTTACGAATGTGGCAATTATGTTGAAATTGATGTTTATCCTACAGTGGAAATTAGGTTTACTACAGGGTTCAGCTATGAGATTTCGTCATCAAAACAGACGAGAACAGTAAAAGAGCGGCGTGACGAAAGAATAAAAGCCAGGGACGCAATGGAGAACACCAAGCCCAGGGATAAAAATAAACTCCGTAGCGGCTGGACAAATACCACTGCTGAGTTTGAGTGGATAAACAAGACTTCCCTGACTGTCGATTTTGGCGTAAAAATAGCTAATGTTGAACACACAAGTGAATATGAAAAAGAGATAAAAAAACTTCGACAAACAAAACAGTTCTAAGTGTGTAAAGGATTGGTAATAATGAGCAGACATTGTACATTCTGCGGTTCTAAGCTGGAGGACGGAGCTAAGATATGCACCAACTGCGGAAAAATGGTACCTATCGCCTCATCGACCCAAAGACGTGGCGAGCAGGAGTTTATAGACCGTTCAAGGATACAGGGCATACCGAAGCGTGTTTACGAACACCCGAAAAGAGCCGAAGCAGAGGAAAGAATGCGCCGAGAGCAGGAAGCTCGCAGGGTAAAGCGTGTAAGAGAGACAGAGCGAAACAGAGAAATGAGTGCGGCAGACTATAGGCGCACCCCAACTGAACATTCAAGCAGCGGCAAAGAGAATTATGGTAAGGGCAAAAAGATACTAAAGACCTTGCTTAAGATCGCAGTGGTAATACTGGTGATATATTTTGTGATCGCCTTTGTGAGAATATTCAGTGTAAGACATTCCACCTACGATTTCGATACCGAAATGAAATTGGCAAGCGAAAATTACGGCGAAGCCGTTGACGCATATTTCAAAGACGGCAAGTGGAAATATAACATCTTTAAAAATCAGGTGTCCTATGAGGGAACTTCCGAAAGTGGCGACGATTATGTTATGATATTCGGCAAGAATGACGGTCAGACTGTCGTAAGGCAAATGACAAAGAACAGCAAGAAGGTCGCTTCTGACAGCATAATGAACGATGTCATGGGAATGTTCATGTTTGAGAAAAAGGTCACAGGATAAAAAAATAAGCGCATAATTATGTAGTTATTTGTAGTGGCGAACAGTGTTCGCCCGCATTTTGACACGCATTATAAAACGAAACGGACGAAGTAAAAGAAGCTTCGTCCGTTTATTGTTTTGCAGGGGATCGGCGCAATTTCTGAATTGCAGAAATGCGACGTCCCACTTTTTTGTTGTTTGTGTTTTTTAACAGCCTAATTTACACTATTGTCACGCTTTTCATCAAACATTCTGTAATACTGCACAGTTTCATATTCGTTCAGCGTGTCCTTGTATTTGTCAGCCACATCATTTATAGAATACCATTCTCCGTCAGCCGTCTTGTAGCCGTAAGAGCTTATTATCGGAATGTCACAGTGTATCTTGTCAAGCTCCTGCTGATATCTCGACTTTGGGAGCCCAGCCGCTTCCATGACCTCGTTTGAAAGATAGTTAAGGCTTATATCATCTATCTTCTCCGCATCAACGCCCTTGTTGCTCCAAATAAGGAAAGGCGTCTGTCGAAGTCTTGAATAATCCTCCGTTGAAAGTAAAGCCACGTCCTTGCCATAGAGATATTCCGTGAAGTCTATGATATGCGGATAATGGTCGCCGAACATTACGATTATGACCTCTTCCTGCTTGTGTCGGAAATAGTTTATAAGCTCTCCCAACGCCTTGTCAGATTGATAGATAAGATTTAGATATTCCTGTGCCGCAGGGTTGTTGTAGTCCTCAAAGGTTATCTCATGAATAACACCCTCCGGATGATCATACGGCGCATGGTTCTGCATGGTCGCTGTCCATACAAAATAAGGCGAACCTGCGTGTCTTTCATATTGCTCTTCAATATATCTAAAAATGGTTTCATCTGTGATATTTCCGTTGAAATATTGGATATCGCTCATTCTGTCCTGACAATTGTATATCCTGTCTTTGAATTGAAGCTGTTCATAGGCGTTGCCTATATCCCATAGTCCCTCAGAGCAAGGCGAGATAGCCTGCGTTGTGTAGCCAAGCTCGTTTAGCCAGCTTACAAGACCGTTTTGTTTGTCGTTGAGATATTGGGTGAATACCGCACTTCCCGACGGCAAAAAGCCAAGAGTGTTGCCGGTGAGAAATTCATACTCAGAGTTGCAGGAATAACCGCCATATGCCGAAACGGAAACATATCCGCTTATGCTTTCCTCCTGCAATTTGTGATAGTTGGGCAGATAGTCTTTGTTAGTCTTGAACTGAGCGATATGCTCAAAGTCTGCAAAGGATTCGTTCATGATAGCAATGATAGTAGGCTTTTTGTCAGCCTTTTGTACCTCATACTGAGTTATGATATCCTCTGCCTTTTGAGTGGAGTAGCCATCAGGCTTCGTCACACGGTTAAACATTCCGTCAAAGCAGAACATAAGGTCATAGCCTACGCACCTGTATGTGTCTGCATTTTCTGCACCTGAAAAGTTCAGCCTGATGTATCTGTTCTTTATACCAAGGTCATAGGCAAACCTGCCGCCATATACGAATACGAAACATCCTGCGATAACAGCCACACACGATATTATCCTGCTGCGTATTTTTATCTTCCTTACTTTTGTCGTCACCGTTACAGCGAAAATAAGAATAAGATCACAAAGCACAAACATCACTTTGCTGTCTAAAAACAGTGAGTACATTCCGTTTATCTCACTGACTGACTTTATGTTGGCAAGGTCGGCAAACTGAACAGGATTCCCCCTGAACTCGGTGACATAATACTGTGCCAAAGCATATATGGCAAATATGACGTTCACTCCGCAAAACCAGGCGTGTGGCTTCGGGAATATCACCGCACCTATAAGATATAAAAGCCAGCAGAGCAATATTCCAAGGAGAATGTAAAGCACATTGCTCTTTGGAAAATATGACCCCATTACAAAGTCCGGAAGAAAATAAGAATTTAGTCCAAGCATAAAAGCCGCCGTGAAAGGGTCGATGCAGCCCTTTGTTTCGCTCTTTCTCAGCTTCTTTTGCATTGAGAAAAATTTCGCAATAATAAATATCAGTGCCAGCTCAACAGCACAAGCCCCTATAAGCGCATAATTTCGCTCTTTCGGCAGGAAGTTGTCTTTGTCCATGTATATGCCCAACAAAGCACAGATGACTCCTATCGTTATAACTGCCACTATGGCACTTATAAATCGTAATGTTTGCATTCCGTCAGGCGACGCAAACCATGCTCCTATCTTTTTCAGCAAGCCTTTTTTATCCTTTGCCTGCTGTGTTTGAATGTTTTGTTGTTCTTTCATTACAATATACTCTTTTCTGTTGATTTACACGCATTTTACAATACCTATTCATTATAGCATAGCTATTAGCAAATTACAACAGCTATAATCAACAAATATTTTCCTGCATGATGTCAGGTGTTCACAATTAATTTACCCCATGCTTCAAAGAGTGTGTAAATTGCTCTTGAAAAAGGGACGGCAACGTGTTATAATATTTATGTATTTCAAAAAACATAAGGAAAAGAGGTAAATATATGTCACATGAGAAGATACTGGTGCTTGACTTTGGCGGACAGTACAATCAGCTTATTGCAAGACGTGTGAGAGATCACCACGTTTATGCAGAGATAAAAAGCTTTGAAACTCCACTTGAAGAAATAAAAGCAGCAGGCTATAAGGGCATAATCTTCACAGGCGGACCAAACTCCGTTTATGATATGACTTCCCCGCATTATGACAAGGCTATACTTGACCTTGGCATACCAGTTCTCGGCATCTGCTACGGCTGTCAGCTTATTTCATGGATGAGCGGCGGAAAGGTAGAAAGCTGTAAAAAGAGCGAGTACGGCAAGATAGAGATAACAGCCTCCGCAGAGAGCAAGCTTTTCAAGGACGTTCCTGATAAGAATATCGTATGGATGAGCCATACCGACTATGTCAGCGAAGCACCTGAGGGCTTTGTTATCACTTCCCATTCAGATGATTGCCCATGTGCGTCAATGGAGAATGCAGAGAAGAAGATATATGCCGTTCAGTTCCACCCTGAGGTAACTCACAGTGAGTATGGTAACGTCATTTTGAAAAACTTTCTTTACGAGGTCTGTGGCTGTAAAGGCGATTGGGTAATGGATAACTTTATCGAGAACACAGTTGCAAAGCTTAAAGAGCAGATAGGCGATAAGAAAGTAGTTTTGGGACTTTCAGGCGGAGTTGACTCATCAGTTGCCGCAGGACTTATCAGCCTTGCAGTGGGCAAACAGCTCACCTGCGTGTTCGTAGATCAGGGCCTTATGAGAAAAGACGAGGGCGACTTTGTTGAGGAAACTTTCACAAGACTTTTCGATATGAGATTTGTAAGAGTAAACTGTCAGAAGCAGTTCCTTGAAAAGCTCAAGGGCATAACAGATCCAGAGGAAAAGAGAAAGACTATCGGAACAGAGTTCTATAAGGTATTTTGGGATAAGATCAGAGAAGAGGCAGACGGCGGATTTTTCGCACAGGGTACTATCTACCCTGACCGAATCGAAAGCGGAAAGGGCGACGCTGCCACAATAAAAACTCACCACAATCAGGTAAAAATGCCTGAGGACATCAACTTTGACGGCGTTATAGAACCGCTTGGCGACCTCTTCAAAGATGAGGTAAGAAAAGTCGGCGAAAAGCTCGGCATACCAAAGGAGCTTGTATGGCGTCAGCCGTTCCCAGGTCCAGGACTTGGCGTAAGAATAATCGGTGAGATAACAGAGGATAAAATAAAGGTGTTGCAGGAAGCAGACGCCGTTTTCCGTGACGAGATCAAGAAAAGCGGAATTGAGAGCAGTCTGAGCCAGTTCTTTGCAGTTCTGCCGAACGTCCAGACAGTAGGCGTAATGGGCGACCACAGAACCTATGACCACCTTATAGCTATCAGAGCCGTAACAACAGACGACTTCATGACAGCCGATTGGGCAAAGATACCATACGATGTTCTCGCAAGAATATCCAACAGGATAACAAACGAAGTAGACCATGTAAACAGAGTAGTTTACGATATAACCTCAAAGCCACCGGGAACGGTGGAGTGGGAATAATGCAAACGTTTGCTGAAATGGCGTAATACCGTACCTTTCGTTGTTTAGTTAAGCCGAATGGCAACGTTTTGGCAACATTTCTCGATTATCGGCAACAGTGATAAATATTCTGTCTGAAAAGATAAGAGCTATCTGATTCATTTACGAATCGGATAGCTCTTTTTATTTTATTTGCTTTTAAGAGTTTCAGTTATATCTTTAAGCTGCTTTTTCCTCTCCTTTTCGGACAAGTATCTATCGAGCATCATTATTATAATTACTTTCATCATAGGATACAATTCATAACATTCGTCTTCTTCATATTCATGTATTCCCTTGCTAAGTATAGAGTATATTTTACTTTTTTGCGAATCCAATTCATTCGGTATAATATGTATCTTTTTATCTACAGCTTTCATTTTATCATCAAAAGATGCGTTACTCTTCTTTGTTGAATCAGGCAATTCAGCATATTCCTTTTCAACTATGTGTTCATATATTCTTCTTAGGTAAACAAAAGCAGCAATACCCATATGTTGAGAATAAGCATTTACAGATCTGATTAACTCAATATAGTATTTGGCAATTATGTTTTTGTATCTTTCAAGTTCATGCTTCTCTTTGCCTGCAAAAGAGGGATATTGACCAATTTTAACAATATTGTCTCCTTTGAATAGAAGAGAAATGAAGTGTGCTTCTCGACACTTTGCACATTGTAAATTGATCGTAATACAAATAGGGGTTCTTTCCGTTTGATTCCTATAATCATCAATATGAGGCATATCATAGGAATGATAAAAGGTTTCAAAACTAGTGTGTGCATCTTTACTTACAAAAGAACTCGTTTTATCACATTTCTCGCAATAATCATCAATAGTTAAGGATTTAATAGCACTAAAGTGTTTGTACCATTCAACATTAAACTGAATAGATTTATTAGGTGGTTCTTTTTCAAGGATTTCTTCTATAAAATCTACTTGCTCAGTAATGTCAGCAGGATTGATTTGAAGATTCATACTTGAAGAATTGTCCTCAAAAATATTATGTTTCATTGATTATTCTCCTTTAGTTTTTTACGTGCCGCTTCATTCCGCTCCGCCTCCAACCTCGGATACCTGTATCTCCACTGGTCATATTCCTCACGAGAAATTTCCCCATTGCGGTACTTCTGAGCCATTTCCTCCCACGGTTTGAGCAGCCCTGTCATTTTAGCAAAGGTTGAGCCGTTTTGCCTGTTGATGCGGATACAGATTTCGCCGTCAAGGCGGTCGATCTTGAAGCCGTATAAATCCTCTAACGCAAACAGCGTGTGCATAAGACCTGTGTAGCTGTCGATGTCGGGAACAGATAGCACCTGTGGAGATATATCGAAAACCTCTGCAAGTTTATTTGTTAAATCTGTTTTTGGTGTTCTTGAGCCGGATTCATATTGTGCCATGCGAATGTCAGCGGTCTTTTCGGGAAATCCGACCACCTGTCCTAAATATTTCTGTGTCATTCCCCGCAAATTGCGGAAAAACCGAATTCTCTCACCGATTGCCATAGCGATTACGCTCCTCATTTTTTGTTCTGTGCAATCAGTATAGCATACAGCTTTATGCAATTTAACGCCTAAATATTCTCGCACAAATCTTTAAGAGTATTGTAAGCCTTGTCAAGATCAGTTGACTTGGGAACAATTACAGTGATACCAAAACAATCGTCCCATTGGAAAATCAGCCCAAGCTCATCATTGTCTACTTTGTATTGCATTGAGTCGGATATCGCCCTGATCTTGCCGTGAACCATGTCTCGGTATGCTTTTAAAAGCACAACAAATTCGTCAGGCTCACCAGGATAATCACAAAATATGAATATCCACCTTTCTTTATTAGGCCAACGAACTTCATACATAAGACAACTTCCTATTTATGATGATTTTACTACATTATAGCATGTTGTTCAAAGCGGGTCAATAGTTGTTTCCTCACATAATAAAAAATACTTTGTCAGTTAATAAAGCAGAAATAGTCCCATCTTCACATTATTCAAATAATTTTACAAAATTACAAATACCCCCTTGACACTTCTCACGTTCTGCACTATAATACTACACAAGAGAACTTTTTTAGCGTTGTGCATACGTTAAAATGAGCATAATAAAGCTCAGAAAATAAGCTTTTTTGTGAGATGTGCCGCAAAAGTGTCCTGTTATTTGTTAAAGTGTAGACAAACGGCGCATAATATGATATAATGTAGGGTGAGAAATGAGCGGTTTAAAACAGGCGGTCAGAAACACCGCCAAGATCATAATGTTCAAAGGAGTATATCCCCTTTGCTATAAAGTGTCAAGCCTTAGACCTTTGAGAAAAAACAAGGTCATCTTTGCCGAGATAAGAAGCGGTACGCTGACGGATAGCTTCCGCTATATCTATGAGGAGATAAAGACCAGAGGACTTGATCCGCAGGTCTATTACGTCCATAATAATAAGGGCGGAATGGGCTATCTGCTGAGATATCTGAAGCTTACTTGGCTAATGGGAAACGTGGGTTGCGTTTTGCTTAACGATACCTGTAATCTGTTCGGCGCTTTTAAGTTCAGAAAAGGCACAAAGGTCATTCAAACATGGCATTCCTGCGGAGCTTTCAAAAAGTGGGGAGAAAGTATCACCGACCTCTCTTTCGGCGAGTCGCTGGAAGAATTGAGAAAGTTCCCTGCCCATACAAGCTATACACTTTGTACCGTCAGCAGTAAAGAGTGCATATGGGCTTTCAAGGAAGCTTTCGGCTTTGACCTTGATAATAATAGCGTGCAGGCAATAGGCGTATCTCGTACCGACTTTTTCTTTAAAGAGGAAAATCGTGTGAAAGCCTTTGAAAATCTCTATAAAAATTGCCCGAACGCACAGTATAAAAAAGTCCTGCTCTATGCCCCGACCTATCGTGGGGACGCTGATAAGGCTTATATCCCCGAAAAGCTAGATATAAAAGCCCTTAAAGAGAATTTCGGCAGCGAGTGGGTGCTTCTTGTAAAAAGACACGGCTTTGTTAAAAAAGAGTGGGATATCCCCGAGGATTGTCAGGACTTCGCCTTTGACATAACAGAACATATGCCTATCGAGGATCTTCTTTTTACTGCCGATATGTGCATAACCGATTATTCTTCGCTTATTTTTGAATATTCGCTCTTTGAAAGACCTATGATATTCTACGCTTTTGACCTTGACCAGTTCTATGACTATAGAGGCTTTTATTATCCCTATGACTATAGCTTCCTCCCGGGACCAATAGTTAAGACCAATGAAGAGCTTATAAACGCCATAAAGCAGGGAAAAGCCGACCCTACTGTCATTTCTGATTTCAGAGAAA
>OLWS01000769.1_pt1 | contig 12907 bp, 9 predicted proteins | sample 1673601 | NCBI WGS metagenome assembly OLWS01 (sample SAMEA103958116, study PRJEB25191) | human gut metagenome | biome: human-associated habitat [ENVO:00009003]; feature: intestine environment [ENVO:2100002]; material: feces | place: Germany | collected 2013/2015 | reverse complement strand
CGCTATGCCTGCGAAAAATCTAACGAAAATCCGCTCAATATAAAGCAAAAATCCCAGCCGAATACTAATGCCAGATTTGGGTTAAAAGTGAAAAGATAAAAGTGAAAAATCCATTAGCCTTTGTATTAAAACAAAATCAGCTAATGGATTTTTCACTTTTCACTTTTATCTTTTCACTTCTTAGAGTTTCGTCTTCAGCTCGTAAAGTTTTGTAGAGTTGCTGCCTTTGATGAGTATGCAGAAACCTTCTGGCTTGTTCTCGTCAATGGCTTGCTTAACCTCTTCAACGTTGTTGAACTTGCGGAATGTACAGTCAGTAGATTTAAACTCATCTCCTACGAGCCACACCTGCTCGATATCTAAGGCTTTCAGCATGTCTGCAACCTTTTGATGTTCCTCGTCGCTCACTTCGCCAAGTTCCTTCATTGCGCCTATTATGGCCATCTTGTGGTCGGCCTTAATCTCTTTGAAGTTCTTCAGTGCAGCCTCCATGCTGGTCGGGTTGGCGTTGTATGCATCGATAATCAGTTTGTTGCTTGCCGTAACCTCCAGTTCCGAGCGGTTGTTGGTAGGCACGTAGTTGGCAAGCGCATGGCATATCTGCTCTTCTGTAACGTCGAAATAAAGACCTATACATGCCGCAGCGAGCATGTTGTATATGTTGTAGCTGCCAATCATGTGAGTCCTAACCTCGTTCCACTGGGCTTTGCCGTGGCGCCATCTGAAGTTGAGGAACGGGTCGCATGACAGGAACTCTCCGCATACGCTAAGTTCACCGCTGTCTGTGGTGCCGTATTTTATAAGGCTCAGTCCGCCGGCAATCTTCAGCAGATGCTCGTTGTCGTTATGTATGAACACCTTGCCGTTGTGCTCGCGCAGATAGTCGTAGAGTTCGCCCTTGGTGCGTATCACACCTTCAAACGAGCCGAAACCTTTAAGGTGAGCCTTGCCCACGTTGGTTATTATGCCGTAGTCAGGTTCGACGATGTTGACCAAAGTCTTGATTTCGCCCGGATGGTTGGCTCCCATCTCTATCACTGCAATGTTGTTTTCGGCCGTGAGGCGCAGCAGCGTCTTAGGCACGCCGATGTGGTTGTTAAAGTTGCCCTGAGTGTAGAGCACGTTATATTTTTCGGCCAATACGGTTGCCACGAGTTCCTTTGTCGTGGTTTTGCCGTTGGTGCCGGTTATTCCAATGATTTTAGTTCCTAGTTTGCGGCGGTGATAGTTGGCCAGCTGCTGCAGCGTGGTCAGGCAGTCGTCAGTAAGAATATACCTGCTGTCGCCTTCAACGGCAAACTCTTTTTCGTCGATAACGGCATACGAACAGCCCTGTTCAAGAGCCTTGGCTGCAAAGGTGTTGCCGTTGAACGATTCGCCTTTCAGCGCAAAGAAAATAGAACCTTTAGGGCAGTCGCGGCTGTCGGTGGTAACCTGCGGATGCTCGGTGAAGATTCTGTATAATTCTGATATGTCCATGTGTGATAGTTTTATTGGGTGCAAAAGTACATCAAAAAATCGTACCATGACAATTTTGCGGCCAAATAATAATCTGTTCTGCACATATTTTCTTACCTTTGTGATTCTGTTGATACTGAAAAAATTATTGATGAAACAAAAGATATATTGTTATAAATGCTAATCTGAAACTTTTTGAATAAAATGAAATACGTAAACGAAACGGTGCGCCGCCAGGACCGCCTGCTCAGCGAAGAGCGTGCCTTGCAGCTTATTAGAGACAGCGAATATGGAGTGTTGTCGATGGTTGATGCTGACGGTGGAGCCTATGGCCTGCCGCTGAATTATGTTTGGGACGGCGAACACAGTCTGTATATACATTGCGCTCCTGAAGGAAAGAAACTCAGGGCCTTGGCGCACAATCAGGATGCGTCGTTCTGCATAGTTGGCCATACTAATCTGTTGCCGTCTCGCTTCACTACCGAATATGAAAGCGTGGTGATGAAGTGTAATGCCGTAATTGTGCTTGATGATGAAGAAAAGAGGCACGCACTGCAACTGCTGATAGACAAGTTGGCGCCTGAATATAAAGAAGCTGGAATTAAGGCCGCTGAAAAATCGTTTCATCGTGTAGGCATAATACGTCTCGACATAATTGAGTTCAGCGGCAAGTGTAAGGCTGTTCCGTCGGCTCATTGAGGTTTAAGCCCAAATCAGGCGGCTTGGATATAAATATATTTTCCGACTTGTTTTTATTCTTTATAAAAAACGTCAAAAATATAAAGAGTCTCAATATTTATGAGTATTTTTGCCATCTGTTGAGATTAATTTTATTCTTTAATTTATATTGTGAAAAGCTTTATTCCATATATATTGAACGTTAACGGGCAACTGATTGATTTGTCTGAGCCTTGTGTTATGGGCATTCTAAATGCCACTCCCGATTCTTTTTATGCCGGCAGCCGCAAGCAGACAGAGGCTGAGATTGCTGCAAGGGCTGACCAGATAATAGCCGAAGGTGGCAAGATTATCGACGTAGGGGCTTTCTCTACGCGTCCCGGTGCGGCTCATGTTACTGAGGAAGAAGAAATGGAACGCATGCGCATGGCATTGAAAGCCGTAAGGAGCGTGCAGCCCGATGCCCCCGTTTCTGTCGACACATTCAGGCCCGAAGTGGCCCGTATGGCCGTTGAAGAGTTTGGGGCTGGCATAATAAATGATGTATCTGAAGGCAACGTCAACGGCGCTTTCGGCGGAAGCGAGGCTTATACAGCAGGAGATGAGGTCGGCGAAGGCGGATGTGAGTGTCCAGAGATGTTCAGGATGGTGGCCCGTCTTGGTGTGCCTTACATACTCATGTCGGTCAAGCCCGACATAATGAGCATGATGAAGGCCTTTGCTCATGAAGTGCAGACGCTCCATTCTCTTGGTGTTAAGGACGTGATTCTCGACCCTGGCTTCGGCTTCGGCAAGACGCTTGAGCAGAACTATGAACTACTTGCCTCTTTGGGAAAGTTGCGCGAGTTTAATCTTCCGCTGCTTGTCGGCGTGTCGCGCAAGTCGATGATTGCGCGCCTGCTCGGCACAGATGCTGATCATTCGCTCAACGGCACATCGGTTGTCAACACCATTGCCATGATTAATTCGGGTGCGTCAATTCTGAGAGTACACGACGTAAAGCCGTGTGTTGAGGCTGTTACTATTGTAAAAGAAGTATTTAAGTATGTTTGAATTTGGCATAAAAGATTTTGTCGATATATTTTGCGTGGCCCTGATGCTGTATTACATTTACAGACTGATGAAGGAGTCGCGCTCGCTCAACGTGTTTATCGGCATCATGGTGTTCATCGTTGTCTGGCTGTTCGTGAGTCAGATCCTTGAGATGCGCCTGCTCGGAAGCATTATGGACAAGCTGGTAAGCGTGGGTGTCATTGCCATAATAATATTGTTTCAGGAAGAAATACGCAAGTTCTTGTATAATCTTGGTGCACACCGCCGCGTGAACGGAATAATAAGGCTCTTTGTCTCGGGCGATAATAAGGACAAGGTTGACATGGAGTCGATAATGCCTGTCGTGATGGCTTGCATGAACATGGGCAAGGCGCGCATCGGAGCGCTCATTGTCATCGAGCGCATATCGTCGCTCGACGATATCGTTGAAACCGGCGACATCATCGATGCAAACATAAACCAGCGACTTATAGAGAACATCTTCTTCAAGAATTCGCCTTTGCACGACGGTGCGATGGTCATATCAAAGAAGCGTATCAGGGCTGCGGGATGTATCCTTCCTGTGAGCCACAGCATAGATATCCCGAAGGAACTCGGACTGCGCCACCGTGCCGCAATGGGCATATCGCAGGACAGCGATGCCATAGCCATTGTCGTGTCAGAAGAGACCGGGCGCATTTCGGTGGCCATAAAGGGACAGTTCCACCTGCGCTTGTCGGCCGAACAGCTTGAGAGCATACTTACACGTGAACTTGACTTCTGATGCATGACGTCATGGCTTGTGCCTTTCCGGTAGCCATGCCATGACGTCATGATTCATTTAACTCCAGCCGTAATCTGTATTCAGCAGGCTGTAGTTTTATGTTGATTGTGTTTCCGCTTTTTATTTTCTTGGTCATAGCGGACTGTTAATGGAAAGGCAAACAATACTACAATAGAAAAAAAGAAGACGGAAGAATACACCGATATGCTTATATAACATTTAGAACATATCTTGCCTGCTGATTTTGCTTTGTTTTATTTTATTCCTTTTATCTTGTTGATGCCGACAGTTTCCTTCGGGTTTCACATTGAAACTGATTTCATTCCCATATATTCTTCCTGTTCTTTTTATTTCTTTTCTGATGACAAATTGTTTTGTTTTCAATAATACATATTACAAAAAGCATAAAATATTGTTTGTTTAGTTAATAAAAGTAATTTTTATCTTGAAAATAATTAAAAAATGAAATTGTAACGCTTTTTTAATGCCTCGTATTTTTGTTTCTGAAAATAAAGAACTATATTTGTGAAGTCTCAATTTATAGTTTGTTATCATGATAGATTTTAAAAATTTCTCAGCTATTCAGACTTGTCTCGACGAGTATATGTCGCTTGCAGGCAAGAATGAAATTAACGACATGGAAGCCAACCGTGAGTTGGCCCGTGCCGGTTTGTTAGACGATTCTCTTCCAAATCCTGGCAAGCCATTAAGGCTCCTGCTCGCCGGTTTGAGAGATGCTAATCTTTTGCCTCAGAATATTAGGCAGATATACGGAACATGGGTTATCCGGCTGTCTACGACGATAGCCAAATGTCCGCTTGTCAACCAGTTTCAGTATTGCTGAAAGTCAGCAGCTGCAGGCTTGCCGGAAAAGATTAAATAACTGATTTTCAATGCACCTCGTGGCATGTAAAAAGGCTGTGGAGTGCATTGAATTTATATGTGCCTTATGGCTGTTTCGGTTTAACGGTTGTTTACTTTACACGCTTATTGGCGTTAAATAATGCTAATGACATTCAACTTTAGCGCAACTTATCCGTCTTATACGTAAATTTGCAACAAATTATAACCTAAAAATAAACGAAAATTTATGATGAAGAAGAATTTATTGATTGTATCATTGGTTGCAGGATGCTTCATGGTGAGCAGCTGCGTAAGTAAAAAGGACTTGGAAAACTGCCAGCTTGAGAACAAGGAACTGACAAATAAATATCAGGAAACACAAGGCAAACTCTCTGACGCTAACTCTGAACTTGCTGCAAGCAAGGTGCGCGTTACAAGTCTTGAGGAGCAGCTCGCTCAGACTAAGAGCGCATATGAGGCACTGCAGAGCTCGCTCGACAAGAGCCTTACTGCAAGCAACCAGACAACTGTGAACATCTCTAAGCTGGTTGACCAGATCAACGAGTCAAACCAGTACATCCGTCACCTCGTTGAGGTTAAGAGCAAGAGCGACTCTCTGAACCTTATCCTCACAAACAACCTTACACGCTCGCTCAGCAAGGAAGAGCTGAAAGAGGTTGACGTTCAGGTGCTCAAGGGTGTTGTTTACATCTCTCTTGCCGACAACATGCTCTACAAGAGCGGAAGCTACGAGATCAACGACCGTGCTGCCGAGACTTTGAGCAAGATTGCAAAGATCATCAAGGACTATAAGGACTATGATGTGCTCATCGAGGGTAACACCGACAATGTGCCTGTAAACACATCTTCAGCTGCGATGAAGAACATCCGCAACAACTGGGATTTGTCTTGTCTCCGTGCATCAAGCGTTGTTCAGGCTCTTATCAATCAGTATGGCGTAGAGCCGAAGCGTCTCACTGCTGGTGGACGTGGCGAGTTCAACCCTGTTACATCTAACGATACTGAGGTTGGCAAGCAGCGCAACCGCCGCACTCAGATTATCATCACTCCGAAACTCGACCAGTTCATGGACCTTATCGACAAGGCTCCCGAGAGTGCTGAATAATCAGAACATTAGAACTTAAATAATATAATCATAAGGTCGGATATACGGCAGGCGCCGTTTGTCCGGCCTTTTTCTTTTTTTATATTCTTCTCATAAATGCCCTAGGCTTTCTGCCTTTTGTCTTTTTCCTATAGTATGTGTTTTTGTTTTTTGGGGGATTGCTGTGCAGTATGCCTACGTGTCTCTGCATCATCTCAATATGTTTTCATGCTATTTTTGTGCTCTTGCTGCCGTTTTCGTGTTAAGTTTCTCATTTCTTTCCTTGCCGTTTATTGCTTGCGTTGGAGTATGTGGTGCGGATGTTGCTCAAAACTCATTGGTTTTCATTCAAAAAAGCGGCCGTTTTCGCTTCAAAAGTGGCCCGTTTTCGGGGTGAAAATAATAGGTTAATGATTTAAAACTTATTCATGCGGTTTTACTTTCACTATTTGCACTTTTGACGTTTAGTTTTGCCTGGTTGAAATAAAACAAGAGCAGTTTCCTTACACTTTTTCGTGCTTTTCTTCTTGCTGCTTTGTCTTGTCCTTGTCGTTATGCTTTTTTGGGCTTCTGTTCAGATGTCCGTTATTGTTCTTCCGGCCTGCGCACGCGTAGACAAAAGATACTGTCAACGCTGCGCAGGCCGGAAGCCTTTTTCTTTAGTATTATCTGTTCATCACCTTCCAGGTCTTTCCGTCCTGTACGATAATCATTATTCCTTTATAGTCTTTTGGCGAAGCTATTCTCTGTCCGTCAGCGGTGTATGCCTTGTATGGCTTCTGCATGTCCGGCGTGCAGTCAGCCGTTGTGCCGTCTATTCCCGTTGTCGTCCTTTTGCCTGTTATCGTCATTCTTTTTATTTCCCATGTTCCGGCCTCCGAGTCGTTGCTCTTGTAGTGGAACACTATGCTGATTTTCTTTCCGGCATAGCTGTTTAGCGATATCTCGCCCGAGTCGATAAACGTCCAGTTGTTGCCTGCCGGCCATGTTATTCCGTCAAGTGCGGTTGTCGTTCCGTCGCATATTACTTCTACGCTGAATGTGCTTTCGGGCGACTTGCAGAAGTTTATTGCATGGTTAAATGTCAGTGTTGCCTCGCTGAATCCTGTAAGGTCTATTTCAGGAGAAGTCAGCGTCGCTTCTGCCGCGTATGCCCTGTTGTTGGCATATCCTGTGCCTTTCCATCCATATTTCGTGTCTCTTATCCACACCTCAAATCCGCTGTATGGCTCGCTTATGTTCTTTGCCGTGAAGCTGCCGGTTTCTGATGTGAATGTTGCCTGATATATTGTTTCTTCCGTAGGAACGTCCGGATTGTCAGTATAGTCAGATGTCGTTACGGTGTTTTCCGGGTCAAAGGCATAGTCTATGCTGTCGCCCCATATATATTCCATGAGGTTTGGAAAGTCTACAAACGGATTGCGGTTGCCCTGAATCTTGTACACTTCGTTGTTGCGCTCCACTTCAGTCTGGTCAACGCCGTCGGTCTTGGCCCATTCTATATATAAGGTGTATGCCCATTCGCGCAGGGTGGGGTAGTCTCCTTGCTGAAGTATCTGCAGGGCCTGCGTGCCCGACCATGTAAAGTCCTGGTATGCCGTAGCCATATACATATATCCTCGCGCAAAGTCGCCTTTCCATTTGTCTGCCGGCTCCCACAGCTTATATCCTTTGCTGCCCGTGCCCACCTTGGTGCATCCGTTGTCGGTGCTGGCGTTGTTAACCTTTCCCATCGGGTAGTTCGATTTTGCCGAGTTTATCTTCTGTTCCGACGGCATCAGGTTATACAGGTCTTTGTATGCCTGGTTTTCGCTTCCGCCCCACCAGCTTTTCGGGAAAGAGTGCTCTATGTTCATGCCGCTTACAGCCTGACCTTTGTTGCCGAAGTATCTTTTGTCGTTGCTGTAGCGGTCAACCACCTGTCCGTCGTCCAGACGGTCTGTCGTGTAGAAGCCTTCCCATGTGCGTCCTGAGCCTGAGCCGTATTTTAGCACGGTGGCATTCTTTATTATGTTATGCACTGCCGTTTTCAGTTCGGCTCCCTTCTTGCCTTTCAGCGAACTGTAATAGTTTTGCGGAATCTGTGCTATTGCGGCTGTTGCCGTCAGCATGGCCGTTGTTATGGCCGCGATAAAAAATTTTCTCATGTCTTTCTTAATGCAGGTTTTTAAATTTAGACAAATCTTCTGTTTGTAAATACTTGTATTATGAATTTTGCAAATGTATCGAAATATTTTTTAATCATACAACCTTTTCCTCTATTTTTATTCATTATTCTAAATCTGTCGTCTAGTATTCGCCCGTGTTTCCGTTTGCTTTTTCGCCATCATGTGTAAGGCTATGTCAACGAAAAGCAGACGGCTATACTCTCAAGATAAAATAATTAGGCGCCTGAGAGCGTCTGTCCGGTTGCGGAATTTAACGCGTCTGCATCCTAATGGCAGATTGGCTGCATCATACACTTTAATATTATTTTCATGATTCATCCTTTTTCGTGACAATGCTCTTAATGGTTTTTATTCCTGTCCTCTTGGAGAAGTTTGTCTTTCATGCCTTTTTCTCTGTCAGAATGGGATTTTAAATCATATATACAATATTTTACTTTTGTCCTGTCCGATTTTTTGTTTGAATGTGTTGTTTGCGTTTTCGCTTTTTGCCAATCTTTATGCTTCCTGATTTTAGTTTTGCCTTTAAATTCTGCCATCGGCCTTTGATATTTGCCATTTGCGTATAATTTTCATCCTTTCCGTCCGGTTCTATGTCCCGTTCCTGTGTCATAAGTCTGCCTATTTCTTTAGTAAAATATAATAATGTGAATGGTGTAATATTGGCACCCAATATGTGAACGATTGTTAAAACCAGTCTAAAATTAAAACTTTTTTCAGAAAAGATTTGGCAGTTTGGTGAAAACCCCGTACTTTTGCATCCGCTTTTGAGAGCTGACGCTCCCTGAGCACTGAAGAAAGAGATCTTTGAGATACTGAAATATACAGAGACAAGAGTAGTACAAGAAACATCCTGCGGACTTGTTCTGCAGGGAGGGTAAAGAATGAAAACCGTTCAATTTCTGCCGTGATATATATAATATGTATACGCGGTCAAATACTACCGGATGGCGTTCTGAGCGACAGACTAACGGACACGGCCTTCGGGCTTTGTGTCACATTATAAAGAAATTTTACAGTGGAGAGTTTGATCCTGGCTCAGGATGAACGCTAGCTACAGGCTTAACACATGCAAGTCGCGGGGCAGCATGAAGGATGCTTGCATTCTTTGATGGCGACCGGCGCACGGGTGAGTAACGCGTATCCAACCTGCCTGTTACCACGGCACAGCCCGTCGAAAGGCGGATTAATGCCGTATGTGGTCCTTTGCGGGCATCTAATTAGGACTAAAGGTTCAGCGGTAACGGATGGGGATGCGTCCGATTAGCTAGACGGCGGGGTAACGGCCCACCGTGGCTACGATCGGTAGGGGTTCTGAGAGGAAGGTCCCCCACACTGGAACTGAGACACGGTCCAGACTCCTACGGGAGGCAGCAGTGAGGAATATTGGTCAATGGGCGTAAGCCTGAACCAGCCAAGTAGCGTGAGGGAAGACTGCCCTATGGGTTGTAAACCTCTTTTGTGCGGGGATAAAGTGAGGGACGTGTCCCTTATTGCAGGTACCGCACGAATAAGGACCGGCTAATTCCGTGCCAGCAGCCGCGGTAATACGGAAGGTCCGGGCGTTATCCGGATTTATTGGGTTTAAAGGGAGCGCAGGCCGTCCTTTAAGCGTGCTGTGAAATGCCGCGGCTCAACCGTGGCACTGCAGCGCGAACTGGAGGACTTGAGTACGCACGAGGTAGGCGGAATTCGTGGTGTAGCGGTGAAATGCTTAGATATCACGAAGAACTCCGATTGCGAAGGCAGCTTACCGGAGCGCAACTGACGCTGAGGCTCGAAAGCGCGGGTATCGAACAGGATTAGATACCCTGGTAGTCCGCGCGGTAAACGATGGATGCCCGCCGTTGGGTTTATGAATTCAGCGGCCAAGCGAAAGCGTTAAGCATCCCACCTGGGGAGTACGCCGGCAACGGTGAAACTCAAAGGAATTGACGGGGGCCCGCACAAGCGGAGGAACATGTGGTTTAATTCGATGATACGCGAGGAACCTTACCCGGGCTTGAATTGCAGGAGAACGATCCAGAGATGGTGAGGCCCTTCGGGGCTCCTGTGAAGGTGCTGCATGGTTGTCGTCAGCTCGTGCCGTGAGGTGTCGGCTCAAGTGCCATAACGAGCGCAACCCCTGTCCATAGTTGCCATCAGGTCGTGCTGGGCACTCTGTGGAGACTGCCGCCGTAAGGTGTGAGGAAGGTGGGGATGACGTCAAATCAGCACGGCCCTTACGTCCGGGGCTACACACGTGTTACAATGGGGCATACAGCGAGTTGGATGTGCGCAAGTACGTCCGGATCAATAAAGTGCCTCTCAGTTCGGACTGGGGTCTGCAACCCGACCCCACGAAGCTGGATTCGCTAGTAATCGCGCATCAGCCATGGCGCGGTGAATACGTTCCCGGGCCTTGTACACACCGCCCGTCAAGCCATGAAAGCCGGGGGCGCCTAAAGTCCGTGACCGTAAGGAGCGGCCTAGGGCGAAACTGGTAATTGGGGCTAAGTCGTAACAAGGTAGCCGTACCGGAAGGTGCGGCTGGAACACCTCCTTTCTGGAGCGGACGCCATAGATGATGGTAGGAGATAAGCAAAGGGAAATGAGAAAAACGGAAGAAGTTTTTTATTCCTGTTTTCTTGTACTGCGCAGTTTCTGATATATTTTAAGATGAAAGACAGGAGAAGGGCTTTCCGCCTGACTTGGGGGATTAGCTCAGCTGGCTAGAGCACCTGCTTTGCAAGCAGGGGGTCAACGGTTCGAATCCGTTATTCTCCACGTGTCCTTTTGGACGAACGATCTTTGACATATTGGCACAAGCAAAACAGTAGAGAACACAACGTTAAAGTACAGAGCTGAATGAGTCGTTCCGCAAATGCGGGATGATATCTTCATAGGAAAAGCAAATAAGGGCGTATGGCGGATGCCTAGGCTCACGGAGGCGATGAAGGACGTGATAAGCTGCGATAAGCCGCGGTTAGGTGCAAATGACCCTTGACCCGCGGATTTCCGAATGGGACAACCCGGCCGCCTTAAGGCGGTCATCATGACAGAGTCATGAGGCGAACGCGGGGAACTGAAACATCTTAGTACCCGCAGGAAGAGAAAATAAGTCAATGATTCCCCCAGTAGTGGCGAGCGACCGGGGAAGAGCCCAAACCGGGTGTGTCGAGGCACATCCGGGGTTGTAGGACCGCGCTGTTGTACGAGCATGAGCGAGCGTGACCGTCTGGAAAGTCGGGCCGCAGCGGGTGACAGCCCCCTTCGCGAAGTTCATGCCGGCATAGCGGTATCCTGAGTAACGCGGGACACGAGGAATCCTGCGCGAATCCGCCGGGACCATCCGGCAAGGCTAAATACTCCCGTGAGACCGATAGTGGACCAGTACCGTGAGGGAAAGGTGAAAAGAACTCCGACGAGGAGAGTGAAATAGCCCCTGAAACCATACGCCTACAAGCGGTCGGAGCATGCGTTGCATGTGACGGCGTGCCTTTTGCATAATGAACCTACGAGTTGCCGTCACGGGCAAGGTTAAGCGCCTAAGGCGCCGAGCCGCAGTGAAAGCGAGCCTGAATAGGGCGCATAGTCCGTGGAGGCAGACGCGAAACCGAGTGATCTACACTTGTCCAGGATGAAGTCCCGGTAACACGGGATGGAGGTCCGCACCGATAAGCGTTGAAAAGCTTCCGGATGAGGTGAGTGTAGGAGTGAAAGGCCAATCAAACTCGGAGATAGCTCGTACTCCCCGAAATGCATTTAGGTGCAGCGTTCCGCGATAGCGTCAAGAGGTAGAGCGACCGATAGGATGCGAGGGCTTCACCGCCTATCAAGTCCTGACGAACTCCGAATGCTTGACGCCGGCAGCGGGGCAGCAAGGGGGCGGGTGCTAAGGTCCGTCCCCGAGAGGAGAAGAATCCAGACCGCCGTCTAAGGTCCCGGAATTCTGCCTGAGTTAGTCTAACGAAGTGAGGTCCCTGAGACAGCCAGGATGTTGGCTTGGAAGCAGCCATTCATTCAAAGAGTGCGTAACAGCTCACTGGTCGAGGGTCCTTGCGTGGATAATAATCGGGTATAAGGCAGATACCGAAGGCGCGGGATAGTAATAATAAAAGTATCGGTAGGGGAGCATTCCATGTGCGTCGAATGTTCATGGTGACGTGAGCTGGAGCGCATGGAAAAGCAAATGTAGGTATAAGTAACGACAAGGAGGGCGAGAACCCCTCCCGCCGCAAGACCAAGGTTTCCCGGGCAATGCCAGTCATCCCGGGGTCAGTCGGGTCCTAAGTCTAAGCCGAACGGCGAGGGCGATGGCAGAAACGGTTAATATTCCGTTACTGCCTGTGCGAGCGATGTGGAGACGGAGAAGTGGAACCGCCGCGGGGTGACGGAAGTCCCCGTTGAAGGGCGTAGGTTATGAGGGATGCAGGCAAATCCGCATTCCGAGCCGACCCTGACAGTACTCCGGCGCCTCCGGGCAACGGAGATAGTGCGGGTAATCATGCTCCCGAGAAAATCCGCTAAGCAATCGCACAGGCACCCGTACCGCAAACGGACACACGTAGTCGGGTAGAATATACTAAGGCGTTGAGAGACTCATGGTTAAGGAACTAGGCAAACTGACCCCGTAACTTCGGGATAAGGGGTCCTCACGTTGAGTGAGGCGCAGAGAATAGGTCCAGGCAACTGTTTAACAAAAACACAGGGCTGTGCAAACTCGAAAGATGAAGTATACAGCCTGACACCTGCCCGGTGCCGGAAGGTTAAGAGGAGAGCTCAGGAGCAATCCGAAGGTTTGAATTGAAGCCCCGGTAAACGGCGGCCGTAACTATAACGGTCCTAAGGTAGCGAAATTCC
>OLWS01000768.1_pt1 | contig 12909 bp, 9 predicted proteins | sample 1673601 | NCBI WGS metagenome assembly OLWS01 (sample SAMEA103958116, study PRJEB25191) | human gut metagenome | biome: human-associated habitat [ENVO:00009003]; feature: intestine environment [ENVO:2100002]; material: feces | place: Germany | collected 2013/2015 | reverse complement strand
AAACGGCATTGCCGTTACGCTCTACGAACAGAAGCCGGTGCATTATAGTCCGGCACATCATCGGAATGGTCTGGCGGAACTGGTCTGCTCCAACTCGTTGAAAGCAGATCGTCTGGCATCCGCAGCCGGATTGTTGAAAGCAGAAATGGAACGCATGGGGTCACTGTTGATTCCCTGTGCACGGAAAACTTCCGTTCCAGCTGGCGGAGCACTGGCAGTGGATCGGGATGCATTTTCCGATTTGGTAACGGAACAAATCCGCTCCCATCCGCTGATTACGCTGGAAACTGCAACCATTGACGAAATTCCAGCGGGAAATGTAGTCGTTGCAACTGGCCCTTTAACAGAGGGAAAACTTGCAGAGCAAATCGAACAGCTTTGCGGTACACGGCTGCGTTTTTTTGATGCGGCTGCACCGATTGTCAAGTATGAAAGTCTGGATGCGGAAAAAGTCTTTTTCGCTGCCCGTTATGGCAGAGGAACGGCGGACTATATCAACTGTCCGATGAATCAGGAAGAATACGAGGCATTTTATGAGGCTCTGGTGAACGCAGAACGGGCAGAACTCCACGACTGCGACAAGAACTTTTTCCGAGTTTATGAAGGCTGTATGCCAATTGAGATTCTGGCATCCCGTGGGAAAGATACCATGCGGTTTGGACCTCTGAAGCCAGTTGGATTGACCGACCCTCGTACTGGTCACCGTCCGTATGCAGTCATTCAGCTGCGGCGAGAGAATCAGGAAGGTACGATGTATAACATTGTCGGCTTCCAGACCAACTTGAAATTTGGCGAACAAAAACGGGTCTTTTCCATGATTCCGGGCTTAGAGTACGCAGAATTTGTGCGGTATGGTGTGATGCATCGGAATTCTTTCCTGGACAGCCCACGGCTGTTGGGGGCAGATTATGCCCTTCGCAGCAATCCGAATTGTTTCTTTGCAGGGCAGATGACGGGCGTGGAAGGCTATATTGAATCCGCAGCCAGCGGCATTTTAGCTGGTCAGAACTTAGCACGCCGGATGCAGGGCAAAGTCCCGCTGATTTTGCCGAGAGAAACGATGATGGGAGCATTGGCTGCCTATATCAGTGATGAAACGGTTGCACAGTTCCAGCCGATGGGCTGCAATATGGGCATTCTGCCAGAACTGCCGGAACGCATTCGAGATAAGAGAGAAAAATATCAGGCATATGCGGATCGGGCATTGGCAGCATTGGATGCCTATTTGCAGCAGACTGCGGAGAACACAACCGAGGGGGAAGGGCAATGAATATTTTAATCGATGCATTCGGTGGCGATCATGCACCGCTGGAGGTCATCCAGGGTGCTGTTCGTGCTGTGCAGGAACTGGGTGTGACCGTCACACTGGTTGGAGCAGAGAACCAGATTCGCCAGTGTGCAGAAGAACATCATCTCTCACTGGACGGACTGCAAATTCTGCACGCTCCGGCAGTGTTTGACATTCATGAAGAGCCAAGCACCCTGCTGAAACAGCATGCAGATAGTTCGATGGCAGTTGGAATGCAGGCACTGCATGACGGAAACGGAGATGCCTTTGTTTCTGCCGGCAGCACCGGTGCTCTGCTGATGGGTGCAACGTTTCTGGTCAAGCGGATTCGGGGCGTAAAACGAGCAGCCTTAGCACCGATTCTTCCGACAGCAACAACGCCATTTATGTTATTGGATGCCGGAGCAAACAATGACTGCCGTCCGGAAATGCTGGTGCAGTTTGCCGTGATGGGCAGTGCTTATATGGAACGGGTCATGGGCATTCCACAGCCAAAGGTGAAATTGTTGAATGTTGGAGCGGAGGAAACCAAGGGCAGAGAGTTGGATTTAGAGGCATATCGCCTTTTAGAACAAGCCCCCGTGCATTTTTGTGGAAACGTAGAAGCACGGGAATTGCCGTTTGGAGTAGCGGATGTGGTCGTTGCCGATGGATTTACGGGAAACATCGCCTTGAAACTGTATGAAGGCATGGGAAAATTCATGGGCAGCCAGTTGAAAGAAAATATTTTTGCCGGAGCAAACGGAAAATTGTCCGCACTTTTGGTGTTGCCGAAAATCAAAGCCCTGACCAAAAAGATGGACTATAAAGCCGTAGGCGGTGCAATGATGCTGGGCGTTCAGAAACCCGTTGTCAAGGCTCACGGCAGTTCCGATGCAACTGCATTTTTCAATGCGATTCGGCAGGCGAGAGATTGCGTTGTCGGCGATATGATTGCAGTAATGACAAAATTCATGCAGCAGGAACAAGTAAAAAAAGCGTAACAAGTGTTTTGGATCTTATATGATTACAGAAAGGATTGGGCAGATATGGAACAGGTGCATTTCGAGCAGTTTGAAACAGAAATTCGTTACCACTTTAAGAATCGGCATTTCTTAGTTGAGGCACTGTCACACTCCTCCTATGCCAACGAGAAGAAAAAGTGCCGCTGCAGCAACGAACGGCTGGAATTTTTGGGGGACAGCGTGCTTTCCATCGTCGTATCCTCTTATTTATTCCACCAGTTTCCGGAACTGCCGGAGGGCGAATTGACGAAACTGCGGGCATCTCTGGTTTGTGAAAAGGCGTTGCACGTCTTTGCACAGGAAATTCACTTGGGGGATTACTTGCTGTTGGGAAAGGGCGAAGAACATACTGGCGGCAGAATGCGTTCTTCAATTTTGGCAGATGCCTTTGAAGCCGTCATTGCAGCCATTTATCTGGATGGCGGCATGGAAGCCGCAGAACGGCATATTATGCGGTTTATTCCGAAAAATCTGGAACAGCGGGAATCGTTGGGATTCCGGGATTATAAGACGGCATTGCAGGAAGTCATTCAGAAGAATCCGGAAGAAAAAGTGGAATATGTCTTGGTGTCGGAGAGCGGCCCAGACCATGCAAAGGCATTTCAGGTGGAAGTCTGCTTAAATTCCAACGTGATTGGCGTTGGAACAGGCAGAAGCAAAAAGGCAGCCGAACAGATGGCAGCCAAAGAAGCCCTGCGGCTGATGGGCTATGAAAAATAAGGGCAACATTGCCATATTTGTTCCGCATGCAGGCTGTCCGCATCAGTGCAGTTTCTGCGACCAGCGGAAAATCAGTGCAGCACAGCAGATTCCAACTTTGGAACAGGTGCAGGAAATTTGCCGGCAGGCAATTGCACATCCACGCCGACCAAAACAATTGGAGATTGCCTTTTTTGGCGGCAGTTTTACAGCCATTCCGGAAAAAGAACAAAATGCCCTGCTGGAAGCAGTACAGCCATTTTTAGCGATGGAGGGCGTGACAGGGATTCGGATTTCTACCCGTCCCGACTGCATAACACCAGAGATTTTGCAGCGATTGCAGCAGTTTCATGTGACCGCCATTGAACTGGGAGCACAGAGCATGCAGGATGCGGTCTTGCAAAAAAATCATCGGGGTCACACCGCACAAGATGTGCGGAATGCTGCAAAGTGGATTACAGATGCTGGTTTTTCGCTGGGACTGCAAATGATGATCGGCTTGGACGGCAGCACGCCGGAGCAGGAACGGGAAACTTTGCAGGAGTTGCTTGCCCTGCATCCGGACGCCCTGCGGATTTATCCTCTGGTTGTGCTGAAAGGAACGAAATTAGCGGAACGGGTGCAGAATGGCAGTTTTGTCCTGTATGACTGGGAAACCGTTCTGGAACTCTGTGCTGATGCCCTCTGTGCATGTCAGCAGCAAGGCGTGCGAGTCATTCGCTGCGGACTGCATGCAGAAGATACGGTGCAGTCAGAAGCCGTTGCTGGATTCTATCATCCGGCGTTTCGGGAATTGGTGGAATCTCGGCTGTGTTTACGGGTTCTCAAGCAGTGGATGCAGCAACATCCGCAGGAAACCATGGCAGAAGTACAGGTTGCTCCCGGCTGGAGCAGTCGGGTTGCCGGGCATCACGCTTGCAATCGGGCAGTCTGTCGGGAAGTTGGGGTTTCGCTGCGAATCATAGAAACAGCAGCCATTCCGGCAGGAATGCTGCAAATCGGAAAGGACGGATACGATGTTTTTCAAATCGCTGGAACTGCAAGGATTTAAGTCCTTTCCGGATCGGGTGAAACTGGAATTTGAACAGGGCTTGACCGCCGTGGTTGGGCCAAACGGCAGCGGAAAAAGCAATATCGGCGATGCGATTCGCTGGGTATTGGGGGAACAGTCCACGAAGCTGCTGCGTGGAAATCGCATGGAAGATGTTATTTTCTCCGGAACAAAACGCCGGAAACCGTCTGGATTTGCTGCCGTTACCATTCAGCTGGATAATCAGACTGGTCTGTTTGGGGAATCCTATGGGGAAACGATTGCCATTACCCGAAAGCTTTACCGCAGCGGAGAAAGTGTCTATCAGATTAACGGGAAAGCCGTTCGGCTGAAAGACGTGCAGGAACTGCTGATGGATACTGGTATGGGGCGAGATGGCTATGCGATTATCGGACAGGGACGCATTGCGGAAATTGTCAGTGCTCGCAGCACCGACCGCCGAGAGTTGTTTGAAGAGGCAACGGGTGTTTCTAAGTTTCGCTATAAACGGGAAGAAGCCGAGCGAAATTTACAGGCTGCACAGGAAAATTTAGTGCGGTTGCAGGATATTGCAGCGACCTTAGAGGGCAGAGTTGAACCACTCCGCCAGCAGGCAGAAGTTGCCAAGCAGTTTTTGAAGCTGTCAGAACAGCAGAAAAAATTAGAACTTTCGCTCTGGATGCAGCAGCTGACTGGTTTAGATCAAGAAAAAGCTGCCCTGCGAGATACGCTCTTACAGGCACGGGGCAATGAACAGAATGCTGCATTGGACTTGAAGCAGGCAGATGCATTGCTGCAAGAACAATATCGGGAGATGCAGCAAACAACGGTTCGGATTCAGAATCTACGGGAATCGGTACAGCAGGCAGAAGAAACCGCTGCTCAGACACAAGCAGACCTTGCGGTCTGTGCGAATGAACAGCAGCACAACGAACAGCGGCTGATACAGGTTGCACAGCAGCAAAAAGATGCTGCTGCAGCGGAACAAACTGCTACAGAACAGCTGCAAACGCAGCAGGCAGCCATACAGACCTTGCAAGAGCAAAAAGCCGCAGCTGTCAAAGCCTGTCAGGAACAGGAGCAGTTCCAGAAAGAACTTGCCAAGCAACTGACCGCCGCAGCCGCAGCCGTAAAAGAAGCAGAAACCAAGCTGCGTACCAGCTACGGCAATCAGAACCATTCCTTTGCAAGGGCAGAATCCCTTGCCGCACAAATCGAAACGATACAGGCACAGACGGTTTCGCAGACTGCACAGGCAGCCGCTTTGCAGCAGCAATTGCAGGCAGCCGCTGAAACGGAACAGCAGACGATAGACGCTGTTTCGGCAGCAGTCGAGGCGGAAACAGCGGTGCGTGTGGCGTTAGAGGCGGCACAGCAGCAACACAAAACCCTTGCAGCTCATCTGGAACAGCAGCAAGTACAAAATGCCCAGCGGCAGATGCAGTTGCAGACCGCCCAGCAGCGGTTGCAGTTGTTGCAGGAGATGGAACACAACATGGAGGGCTATGCAGGCAGTGTCAAGGCAGTTTTGCAGGCAGAGCACGGCAAGCCACATGGTGTATATGGAACGGTTTCGCAACTGTTGACGACAGAATCTCGGTATAGTTTAGCAATTGAAACAGCTTTAGGCGGAGCGATGCAAAATATTGTTGTTGCAGATGAAACCGCAGCCAAGGACTGGATTCGCTACCTGAAAACAAAACGAGCCGGACGGGCAACTTTCCTGCCCTTGACTGCTATTAAAGGGCAGGTGTTGAAAGAATCCGCAGTCTTGCAGGAAACAACAGTCATCGGTTTAGCATGCGATTTGGTGCAGTATGATGCAAAGTTTCAGAATATTGTATTCTCTTTGCTGGGACGGATTGTAATTGCAGAAAATCTGGACGATGCCACCCGACTGGCACAGCGGTATGGCTACCGTTTCCGCATCGTCACGCTAGATGGACAAGTGATTAACGCCGGCGGTTCGTTTACAGGTGGTTCTTCCCAGAAAAAAGGCGGAATCCTGACCCGAAAGAATGAACAGCTTGCCTTACAGCAGACCATTCAGCAGTTACAGGAACAGGTGCAGGCAGATGCGGAACAATTCCGCCAGCAGAAAGCTACCGTACAAAAGCAGCTGGAACAGGTGCAAACATTACAAAATCAGTTGCACCACGAGCATGCAGAACAATTATTGGCGGCTGCCCGTGCGGAAACCGCAAAGAAACAGTTCCAGCAGCTGCAACAACAGCTTTCAGAACGGCAGCAGCAACGAAAGCAGCTGTCAGAACAAGTGGCAGCGTTACAACAGCAGCACGCAACTGCAAAGGCAGAATGGGAGCGGGTGCAGGCAGATTTGACTGCCTTACAAGCACAGCAGCAGGAAGCCAAACAGCAGCAGGAAACCTTGTCTGCGGAACAAGCAGCTGTTCGGGAACAGCTGACCACCCGTCAGATTGCAGCGGCAAAGCTGGAGCAGGCATATTTGAGTCAACAGCAGCAGATTGCAGAACAACAGGAGCGGTTGCAGCAATGTAAATGGCAGAAACAGCAATTGACAGAAGCAGAAACAGCTTGTCGGAAACGAGCGGTTCAATTGCAGCAGCAGGAACAGGAATTGCAAACCAAGCTGACGACCTGTCGGGAACAGATGACCCAACACCGCAAGACCATTGAACAGCTGCAACGGATTCACACAGAACAGGAACAGCGGATTCGTCAGCAGCAAGAGGGCATTCGGGAGTTGAGTGCTGCACGGGAACGGGCAGCGGCAGAAGTTGCCCAGCTGGAAACAAAACAACATACACTGGAACAGCAGCGTGACCGGATTGTGCAGCAGATGCGAGAACAATATGATGTGACGTTATCGGAAGCCAATGAGCTGGCAGAGCCGATTTCCAATGAATTGCTTGCCAAGCAGCAGCTGGAAACGCTCCGCCGACAGATTCGGACATTGGGGCACGTCAATGTGTCTGCGATCGAAGAGTATCAGGAAGTTTCCAAGCAGTGGGAATTTTTATCCGCACAGTTACAGGATGCCACACAGGCAAAACAGGAACTGGAAACGTTGATTGTACAGCTGACCGCAGAAATGCAACGAATCTTTACAGAACGATTTTCCGGGATCAATCAGGCATTTCAGGAGATTTTCCGGGAACTGTTTGACGGTGGCGAAGCATCGCTATCCTTGTCTGATCCGGATGATGTGTTGCATTCTGGCATTGAAATTCAGGTTGCACCGCCCGGAAAAGTGATTAAAAATCTAATTGCTCTCTCCGGCGGGGAACAGTCGTTCGTTGCCATTGCGATTTATTTCGCCATTTTGCGGCAGCGTCCAACGCCGTTTTGTATTATGGATGAAATTGATGCGGCACTGGATGAGGGCAATGTACGGCGGTATGTGCAGTATTTGCAGCGGTTTCGGGATACGACGCAGTTTATTTTGATTACCCATCGACGGATGGCAATGGAAGCGGCAGATGCTCTATATGGTGTGACCATGCAGGAAGATGGCATTTCTCGTCTGCTGCATATGGAACAGGTACAAGAAGTGGAAGCATAAAAACCAGAAGAAAGGGTGTTGAACATGGGCTTTTTTGGAAGAAAGAAGGACAAAGAAAAAGAGAAAGAAAAGAAAGGCGGTCTGTTCGGCTGGATGAAGCGGAAACAGGTAGACGAGCCGGAACGAGAAGAACAGATTGTGGAACCAGAACCGGAAACAGATACCGATGACGTTGCAGCCCAGATGCTGGCAGAGCGAGAGGCAGCCCGTCAGGCAGAAACAGAACAGTGGCGAGAAGAAGCAGAAGCAGAAATTGCAGCTGACCAAGCGGAAGCAGCTGCACTTGCTGCAAAGGCAGCACAGGACGAGTTGCTGACAGAAGAGGAAGATTCCGAAGCGGATGCGGAGGACGAAGACGATGAAGAACCGATTGCTGTAACATTTCAGCCGGAAGAAGCTGAGTCAGAAGCAGAAGAAGCCGAACCGGAAACGGTAAAAGTTGAGCCGGAAACCGTAGAACCTGAGCCGGAAGCAGTTGCAGAGTCGGAAACCGTAGAACCTGAGCCGGAAGCAGTTGCAGAGCCGGAAACCGTAGAAACTGAACTGGAAGAAGTTACAGAGCCGGAAACCGTGGAAACCGAACCGGAAGAAGTTGCAGAACCGGAAACCGTAGAACCTGAGCCGGAAGAAATTGCAGAACCGGAAACCGTAGAATCTGAACTGGAAGAAATTGCAGAACCGGAAACCGTAGAACCTGAGCCGGAAGAAGTTGCAGAGCCGGAAACCGTAGAAACTGAACCGGAAGAAGTTGCAGAACCGGAAACAGAAGAATCTGAATCGGAAGAACTCGACGAAACAGAAGCAGAAGCATCCGAACCAGAAGAACCCCAAGAACCAGAAAAGAAGAAGAAAAAGGGATTCTTTGAAAAGATTCGGGATGGTCTGCGGAAAACCAAGGATTCTGTCATTGCAAAAATGCAGTTGGTTTTGAATGCCTTTACCAAGATTGATGAAGACTTATTCGACCAGCTGGAAGAAACCATGATTATGGGCGATATGGGGGCAGAAACCTCGATTGAAATCTGTGACCAGCTCCGCAAGCGAGTGAAAGAACGTGGCATCACCGACCCGAAACAAATTATGGGACTGATTCAGGAAATCATCGGCGAGATGCTGGGCGAAGACCAGACCTTACAGTTACAGACCAAGCCGTCTGTGATTATGGTCATCGGTGTCAATGGTGCTGGGAAAACAACCACCATCGGCAAGCTGTGCCATCAGCTGAAAGAGGACGGCAAGAAAGTCATCGTTGCCGCAGCCGATACCTTCCGGGCTGCTGCCATTGACCAGCTGGAAGTTTGGACAGACCGGGCAGGCGTTGAACTGGTGAAACATGCAGAGGGTTCTGACCCGGCAGCAGTTGTCTATGATGCCATCGAAGCAGCAAAGGCAAGAAATTGTGATGTTCTGATTTGTGACACTGCCGGACGGCTGCACAATAAGAAAAATCTGATGCAGGAACTTGCAAAAATCAACCGCATCATTGAAAACAAAGCAGCTGGCTGTGATAAGGAAATCCTGTTGGTGCTGGATGCAACCACCGGACAAAATGCCGTCAATCAGGCACGGTTGTTCAAAGAAGTTGCAGACATTACCGGAATCGTTCTGACGAAATTGGACGGCACTGCCAAGGGCGGTATCATTGTTTCCATCAAGAACGAACTGGAAATCCCGGTCAAGTTAATTGGAGTCGGCGAAAAGATTGACGACTTGCAGCCATTCCATGCGAGAGATTTTGTCAACGCCCTGTTTGAAACGGAGGAACGAAAGTAATGCAGAAAGAAACTTTGATTCTTGCATCCAACAACGCTGGAAAACTGCGGGAGATGCGGGAAATTTTAGAGCCATTCGGGCTGGAAGTCCGTTCACAGAAAGAAGTTGGTTTTACCGCAGAAGTTGCGGAAACGGGCACAACCTTTCAGGAAAATGCCATCATAAAGGCAAAGGCTGTGCAGGAAGCCTTGCACTGTGCCGTGCTGGCGGATGACAGCGGATTGATGATTGATGCACTGGATGGTGCACCGGGTGTTTATTCCCATCGCTTTGCCGGAGAGCAGGCAACCGATGAAGACCGCTGCAATCTCGTATTGGAGAAGTTGCAGGGTGTTCCGACTGAACAGCGAACCGCTCGGTTTGTCTGTGCGATTTGTTACCTTACCGCAGACGGCGAACAGCATTGTTTTGCAGGCGTTTGCGAGGGCATCATTGGAACAGAGCCGAAGGGCGAAAATGGGTTCGGTTATGACCCGGTATTTGTTGTTGGGAACAAGACAATGGCAGAGATGACAGAAGCAGAAAAGAATGCAATTAGCCATCGTGGAAAAGCGTTGGCAGCCTTACAGGCATATTTGAAAGGAGAATAAATTTATGTTGACCAGTAAACAGCGTGCAACCCTGCGGGGGATTGCCAGTAGCTATGAAACCATCTTGCAGGTGGGAAAGAACGGCATTGGGGACACTTTGATTCAGCAGGTTTCTGATGCTTTGCGGAAACGGGAACTAATTAAACTGCACGTTCTGGAAAATTCAGAACTGAGTGCCAGAGAAGCAGCCGAACAGCTGGCAGAAGCAACAGAATCCGAAGTGGTACAGGTAATTGGCAGCCGCTTTGTGCTCTATAAGCGGAATCCAAAAAAGCCGGTTATTGATTTGAAGTAATGCGGCGGATTGGAATCTTTGGCGGCAGTTTTAACCCGATTCACAATGGACACTTGCACCTTGCCAAGACTGCAATGGAACAGTTTTCGCTCGACCATGTGTTATTCATGCCGACTTATATTTCTCCATTTAAGCAGAATGCAGCGGATGTTGCGGATGGCGTGCACCGACTGGCGATGTGCCGGCTGGCAATTGCCCCGTATCCCTGCTTTTCTGTGAGCGATTACGAATTGCAGCAGAAAACCGTCAGCTATACGATTCACACGATTTCCGCCTTGCGGCAGGAATGGACAGATGTGGAACTGGTTTTGCTGATGGGGAGTGATATGCTGCTGCAATTTCAAAACTGGTATCGCTGGCAGGAGCTGTTGACCATGACAGAACTGGGTGTGATTGCACGGGAAACAGATGACCGAGTAGTACTGGAGCAAGCAGCACAGGAACTTTCGGCATATGGTACGATTCAGCTTTGCTGTGACCGGGTTCTTCCGATATCGTCTACAAAAATTCGGGAAATGCTGAAAAAAAATCAGGATTGTACTTGCTATTTACCGGAAAACGTAGTAAAATATATTGTATTCCATCAGTTGTATCAGCGGACGGAAGAGAAAGAAAACGGCAAAAGAAAGCAAGGGAATTTCGATGGCAAAAGAATCTGTGATTGAAAAGATGAAACATAAAATGCAGCCACCGCCGCCGAAAGAAGTTTCGATTTCAGAGGCGACCGAATCCATGCGGAAAGTGCTGGAAAAACAGGTCAGTGAAGAAACGATGCGGAAAGAGCGGTATGAACACTCTGTGCGGGTTGCAGCAGAATGCAAGCGGCTGGCACAAATTTACCATGTCAATGAAGATTTGGCAGAGTTTGCCGGTATGGTACACGACATCTGCAAGGACATGAAAGCGGACGACCAGAAAGCATTGATGGAAGCTGGAAAGGACGACCTGGACATCACGGAAGAAGAATGGAACACCAAAAAGCTCTGGCACGGCATTGCGGGTGCACAGCTGATGCGGCAGAAATACTGCATGAACAATCAGCATGTATTGGATGCCATCCGGTATCATACGGTTGCAAGAAAAGGCATGACGCCATTGGAGCAGATTGTCTATCTGGCAGATATGACAGAGGCAGGACGGAACTTTATTGATGTTCATACATTGCGGGCAGCCGTCAATCAAAATTTGAATCTCGGCATGTACTACGCCCTGAAAATTTCGATTGCAAACGTATTGGATAAAGGTGGCTTGCTGCCTCGTCATACGATTGAAGCTTACAATCAGTATGTGCAGATTGTGGCAGGAATGAAGGATTGAGCAGGAAGAGAAAGGGGTTTCCAAAGATGGCGAAAAAACGGCAGACGAAGAAAAGCCAGAAAAATACCAAGAAGAAAGATTTGTTTGTCACGATCGGTTCGATTGCCCTGACCGTTGTGTTAGTGGTAACGATGATTTTAAATGCACCGATTATTGATTACCGGACAATTACGAACGGAACGATGAGTACCCGGCAGATTTCGATTATGAAGTATTTTAAGGTCTGGCAGCCGTTGGTACAGAAAGAAGGAACACTCCAGAAACCGGTCAATACGGATGCTTCTGCTCTGAATCTGAAAGAAGATACAGATGATGCAGACCCAAAAGATGACGGGCTGGATTTGGATCAGATTGTCGAAGGACAATATACCGTGCTCTTTATGGGAATGGATGAAAGTGGAAAGCTGGCAGATGTCAACTGGATTTTCCAGTTTGACATTTTTGCAGGAACGATGAATGTCCTGCAAATTCCGAGAGATTGCTATATGCCAGCGTATGCGAACACCTCTACCAATAAGTTCAACAGCATCTATGGAACAGGGCAGGATGAAACGGTCACACCGATTCAGCGTGCAGTCAATGCCATTCAGGAGAGTTTCGGCTTGGTGATTGACTGTTATGTCAAGCTGAGCTGTACGGATATTGCAAACATTGTGGATTCCATCGGCGGTATTCCGATTGACCTGCCGGAAGAAATCATGTATGAAGCAGATAAAGTTCTGAAACCCGGAAAGCAGACGCTGAACGGACAGCAGGCAGAATGGTTTGTTCGATTCCGTCGGGAATACGATGAGGGCGATATTGGACGTGTAAAGGCACAGCGAATTTTCTTGGCAGCAGCCATGCAGAAATTGTTGGATATGAGCCAGACGGAATTGATGTCGGCGATGCAGAAAATCTATAAGAATGAATGGATTGCAACGGATTTATCGCTGGAACAAATCAGCATGCTGGCAGATTTTGCCGCAAAGCGATTGACCATGGACGGCGTAAATGTCTATATGGTTCCGGGCGAGGGCATCATGTACGAGGGGCAGGCAGTTTATTCGATTCATAAGACCGAAGCGATTGACCTCATCAACGAATATTTCCGCCCGTATCAGAACGAAATGTATTATGATGAGAGTACCATTGTGGAACTGGTTGATGAGAGCAATTATATTGACACCTATTCGGATACAGAAGAAAATCTGGGCGACATCCACAACGGAGATACTGAGGATGGAAAACAGAATATTTACAGCAATGGAAACTAAAGAAAATCACCATCAACACGAAAGGATTATCATTTCATGGAGCAGAAAGCAGTATTAGAAGCAATTGTAAAAGCATTGGACAGCAAGCGTGCCGAAGATATTCAGGTCATCGG
>OLWS01000763.1_pt1 | contig 12966 bp, 8 predicted proteins | sample 1673601 | NCBI WGS metagenome assembly OLWS01 (sample SAMEA103958116, study PRJEB25191) | human gut metagenome | biome: human-associated habitat [ENVO:00009003]; feature: intestine environment [ENVO:2100002]; material: feces | place: Germany | collected 2013/2015 | reverse complement strand
CTTTTACGACGTTCAAGATTGTGTCCTGCGTCGCGCTGTCGTTCTATGCGCTGAGCAAGGCGTACAGCTTCTTCACCGGCGCGAACCATCTGCCGTCCATCATCACAACGGGTACGCCCGGCATGATTTTCTCCGCAGGGCTGATTCCGTACCTGAACATCGCCGTCGGACTGGTCGTCTGCTGCACGATGTACGCCTTCTATACGCTTTTCAGAAAGGGGGACATGTAAGCCATGAATTTTACGAACTACGAAGAAATGGCTGCCATGATTCTTTTCGGCATCGGCTTCACGACGCTGCTGCTGCACAAGAACATGATTAAGAAAATTATCGGTTTCTCGATGATGGACAGCGCCATTTACCTCTTTCTGGCGGTCAAGGGCTACATTGCGGGGCGGAAAGCGCCGATTGTGGTGGACGGCATTACGTCCATGGAAGCCTACATCAACCCCATTCCGGCAGGTCTGGTGCTGACGGGCATCGTCGTCTCCGTGTCGGTGACGGCGCTGATGCTCGCGCTGACCGTCCGGCTCTATCGGCAGTATCACACGCTGGATATTGACGAGATTACCGCACTCTGCCGGAAGGAGGAGGAAACCTGATGTCACAGCCGCTCTGGCATTCCATCCCCTATCTGTGCATCCTGCTGCCGCTGGGTTCGGCGGCAGTGACCAGTGTCCTCAAGCCCCGCTGGGCGCGGTATTGGACGATGTTCGCGCTGCTGGTGGTCACGTCGCTCTCCGGCGTGATTTCCGCCATTTTCGCATCCGGCGCGGAGAGCTACACCTACATGATGGGTCACTTCCCCGCGCCGTGGGGCAACGAAATCCGTGCGGGTCAGCTGGAGGCCGTGACTGCCCTGTTCTTCAGCCTGATTATGCTGCTGAGTCTGCTCGGCGGCTTGAAAAAGATTGACGAGCACATTGACCAGAACAAGGTCAGCCTGTACTACGTCGTGCTGCTGCTGCTGACGGCGGCGCTGATGGCGCAGGTGTACACGAACGATATTTTCACCGCCTACGTCTTCCTTGAAATCATGACGCTGGCGGCGTGTGCGCTGATTGCCATCCGCAAGCGCGGGCGCACGCTCGTCGCCGCGACGCGCTACATGATTATGAACCTGATCGGCTCAGGTCTTTTCCTGCTGGGCATCATCCTGCTGTATGACCTGACGGGTCACCTGCTGATGAGCAACATGAAGGAAGCGGTTGCGGCGCTGGCGAAGTCCGGGCAGTATCAAGTGCCGCTGACGGTTGTCGTCGCGCTGATTTCCATCGGTCTGTCCATCAAGAGCGCCCTCTTCCCGTTCCACACATGGGTGCCGGATGCCTACGCCTATTCTACCCCGACGTCCGCTGCGGTGCTGTCCTCCTTAGTCAGCAAGGGCTACATCTTCCTGCTGATGAAGATTATGTACCGCGTAATTGGGCTGGACGTCATCGTCTCCACTGGGATTCAGGATGTGCTGTTCGTTTTCGCGCTTGTCGGCATGGTGATGGGCAGCATTTCCGCCATTCGTCAGACCGACATTCGCCGGATGATTGCGTTCTCCTCCGTCGCGCAGATTGGCTATGTCTTCATGGGCATCGGTCTGGGTACGGATGAAGGCATGATGGCGGCAACGTTCCACATCTTCAGCCACGCGGTGTGCAAGAGTATGCTCTTCCTTGCCGCGGGCGGCTTAGCGGACGCTTCCAACAACTCCAAGAAGTTCCGTGACTTGCGCGGTGCGGGCTTCCGCAGCCCGATTGCGGGCGTGGCTTTCACCATCGGCGCGCTGAGCATGGTCGGCTTCCCATTCCTCGGCGGATTCGCATCGAAGCTGAATTTTGCCCTTGCCGCGATGGATGTCGGCGGTGCGCGGACGATGCTGGTGCTGATTACACTGGCAATTTCGACGTGGCTGAACACGCTGTACTTCCTACGCACAGTGATTACTCTCTACCGCAAGCCTGTGCCGGGAGCGGTGTATTCCGTCGCCCGCGGTCAGCGCGGCTTCTGCTTCAACGCCTCGCTGGTGGCTTTCTCCATCGTCAATGTGGCGCTGGGGCTTTTCGCGCAAACCTTCGTCAGCGCCATCACCGCGGGTTTGGCGACATTTGGGTAAGGGAGGAAACGAATAATGAATCTATGGTTGCTTCTTCCTCTGCTGCTGCCCATGCTGGCGGGGCTGCTTCTGCTGACAAAGCCGTTCGCGGAGGGGAAAATCCGCCGCCTGACGGTGCAAATCGGGTTGATTTTGACGCTCGTGTCGCTGCTTCCGGCGTTTCTGACGTCCGGGCGCGACCTGACGCTCTTCACGCTGTCGGACAACGTGGAGATTGCGCTGCATGTGGACGGCATCAGCATGTGCTTCTGTGTGCTGATGGCGTTCGTCTGGGCGGCGGCGGGGTTCTACTCGTTTGACTACATGGCGCACGAGGGGCATGAAAAGCGTTTCTACTGCCTGTATCTGCTGACGCTGGGCGTGCTGATGGGGCTGTGCATGTCCGGGAGTCTGGTCACCTTCTACATGTTCTACGAAGCCATGACGCTGCTGACCATGCCGCTGGTGATGCACTCCGGCAGCAAGGAAGCGGTCGCGGCAGGCATTAAGTACCTGATTTACTCCGTCGTCGGCGCGTCGCTGGTGCTTCTGGGCATTTTCGCGATTGCCCCGTACGCGCAGTCGCTGTCCTTCGCGTCCGGCGGTGCGCTGGACATGGCGAAAGTCGCGGGGCACGAGGGCTTTGTGCTGGCGATTGGCGGCGTGATGCTGCTGGGCTTCGGCGCGAAGGCGGGTCTGTATCCGCTGCACGGCTGGCTGCCGACGGCGCACCCGGCCGCGCCTTCCCCGGCGTCGGCGGTGCTGTCCGGCGTCATTACGAAAGCGGGCGTGCTGGGCCTTTTGCGCGTCATTTACTGCTTCCTCGGCGCACAGAATCTGCGCGGAACGTGGGTGCAGACGGTGCTGATGGCGCTCTCGCTCTTGACGGTTTTCATCGGTTCGCTGCTGGCGTACCGGGAGCATCACCTCAAAAAGCGGCTGGCATGGTCTACGGTCAGTCAAGTGAGCTACGTCGTGTTCGGGTTGAGCACGCTGCATCCGCTGGGGCTGCTTGGCGCCATGCTGCACGTCGTGTGCCACTCGCTGGTCAAGGACGTGCTGTTCATGGGTGCGGGCGCAGTCATCTTGAAAACAGGCGAAACGCAGGTGGATGCCCTCCGTGGTATCGGCAAGCGGATGCCGGTCACGATGTGGTGCTTTGCGATTGGAAGCCTTGGGCTGATTGGCATTCCGCCGTGTCTGGGCTTTTTCAGCAAGTGGGAGCTGGCGCAGGGCAGCCTTGCCATGACGGGCGTAGCTTCATGGCTGAACTGGTTCGGGCCTGTTGTGCTGCTGCTCTCCGCCCTGTTGACGGCGGGCTACCTGATGCCGATTGTTCTGCGCGGCTTCTTCCCCGGAAAAGACGCGCAAGTCGGCGAAAAGTGCGAAGCGTCCGCGTCGATGCTCATTCCCATGCTGGTGCTGACGGTGCTGTCAGTGGCGCTGGGCATGTTCCCGTCGCTGCTGACCGGCCTTCTTTCCCCCATTTTGACCGCACTGCTGTAAGGAGGAAGCGCATATGCTGTTATTCTTGACCATCGCGCTGCCCATGCTTGGCGGCGCGGCAATGGGACTGATGCGCTTTTCCAGCGCGAAATCCCGCGGAATCTACGTTGAGACCATCGTGCTGGCGACGAGCATCCTGACGTGGGTGCTGCTGCTCACCCGCACGGATACCACCTACGTCCTCTGCCACATGAACAGCGAGCTGGCGCTTGCGTTCCGTGTGGACGGCATGAGCTGCATTTTCGCAGGGCTGGTATCCATCCTCTGGCCGCTGGCGTCGCTGTACGGCTTTGAGTACATGCAGCACGAGGAGCGCCCGAACACGTTCTTCAGCTACTACACGATGAGCTACGCCGTCACGCTGGCCGTCGCGTTCTCGGCAAACCTGTTCTCGCTCTACGTCTTTTATGAGTGCCTGACGCTGATTACCCTGCCGCTTGTCATCCACAAGAAGGACACCATGTCCATCCGCGCGGGGCGCAAGTACCTCACCTTCTCCATCTCCGGCGCGGCGCTGGCGTTCATTGCGCTGGTGTTCATCATCTACTACGGCACGACAACGGACTTTGTGCTCGGCGGCGTGCTGGACGCGGAAAAAATCAGCGGGATGGAAGAACTGCTGAAATTCGTGTTCCTGCTGGCGTTCGTCGGCTTCGGCACGAAAGCGGCTGTTTTCCCGATGTACGCATGGCTGCCGGCGGCTTCTGTCGCCCCGACGCCCGTGACAGCGCTGCTGCACGCGGTGGCGGTCGTCAACGCGGGCGCGTATGCCGTCCTGCGCGTGATTTACTACTCCTTCGGCGCATCGTTCCTCTACGGGACGTGGGCGCAGACGGTCGCTTTGCTGCTTAGCTGCTTCACGATTCTCTTCGGTTCGACAATGGCGGTTCGTGAACAGCACTTCAAGCGCCGTCTGGCGTACTCGACCATCTCCAACCTGTCCTACATGCTCATGGGCGCGGCGCTGATGACCCCCGACGGCATGACGGGCAGCTTGAGCCATCTGGTGATTCACGGCGTGATCAAGATTACGCTGTTCTACTGCGCGGGCGCGATTCTCATCAAGACCGGCAAGGAGTATGTGCAGGATCTGCGCGGATACAGCAGGATTATGCCTGCGACGTGTGGCATCTTCCTGCTGGGCAGCATTGCGCTGGTCGGCACGCCGCCGCTGGCAGGCTTCGTCAGCAAGTGGAATCTGCTGACCGCCGCGTCCGCCACGGAGCTGCCAATGGGAACCGTCGCGATTGTCTGCCTCATCATCTCCGCCATTCTGACGGCAATTTACCTCTTCACTGCCGCACTGCCGATGTACTTCCGCCCGCTCAACGCGGATCAGGCGCAATTGGCGGGGCAGAAGCTCGATCCCAGCTGGATGATGCTCTTGCCGATGGGGATTTTGTGTGCGCTGATGATTGGGCTGGGGCTGTGGTCGCAGCCGCTGGTGACATTCCTGCGGAATATTTCCGCTGGTGTGATTTTCTAAGGACAGGAGGAAAGAAAGATGACATCGTGGATTCTGATTTTGCTGACCTTCCTGCCCTTCCTCGCCGCCATCATCGCCTATATGCTTGGCCGCCGGGATGAACGCGCCATGAACGGGTTCGTGAGCATCACGGGCATTGTAATTTTTGCGCTGAGCGTGGTGCTGCTGTTCCTGCCGGAGGGCGAAGTCGCCCTGCCCGGCTTCTGCGGGCTGGGGCTGTACCTGCGTACGGACGGCTTCCGCGGGCTGTACAGCTGCGTCGCCGCCTTCATGTGGATGATGACGGGGCTGTTTGCGCCGGAATACTTCCAGCATCACGGCAACAAGGCGCGGTACAGCTTCTTCACGCTGATGACGCTCGGTGCGACGCTGGGCGTGTTCCTCTCGGACAACCTCGGCACGACGTTCCTGTTCTTTGAAATCATGTCCTTCGCCAGCTATGCGTGGGTCGCGCAGGAGGAAACGCCGGGCGCGCTCAGGGCGGCGGCGACGTACCTTGCGGTGGCGGTCATCGGCGGTCTGACGACGCTGATGGGCTTGTTCCTCTTGCAGCATCAGCTGGGGACACTCGACTTTGCGTCCCTGCGCGCCGCCATGGGCCAGCAGGATGTAACCGTCGCGGTGTGGCTGACGCTGGTCGGCTTTGGTGCGAAAGCCGGTCTGTTCCCGCTGCATATCTGGCTGCCGAAAGCGCACCCGGTTGCGCCTGCACCCGCGTCGGCGCTTTTGTCGGGCATCCTGACCAAATCCGGCGTATTCGGGCTGATTGTGCTGTGTGCGAACCTGATGCAGGGCAATGCCGCGTTCGGCAATGCGCTGATGATTTTTGCCGCAATCACGATGTTCCTTGGTGCACTGCTGGCGCTGTTCTCCACCGACCTCAAGCGAACGCTCGCCTGCTCGTCGATGAGCCAAATCGGCTTCATCACGCTGGGGCTGTCGGTGATGGTGCTGCTGGGCGACGAAGGCACGCTGGCGGCGTATGGCAGCGTGATGCACATGCTGAATCACTCGCTCATCAAGCTGACGCTGTTCATCGCGGCGGGCGTGGTGTACATGAACCTGCACGCGCTGAATCTTGATGATATCCGCGGCTTCGGGCGCAAAAAGCCGCTGCTGCACATTGCGTTCCTGCTGGGGGCGCTGAGCATTGCGTGCATCCCGCCGCTGGGCAGCGGGTACAACAGCAAGAGTCTGCTGCACGAAGGGCTGCTGGAGCTGATTGGCGAAATGCAGGCGGCTGGCAGCGCGTGGATGGGCTACAAGGCGATTGAAGTGCTCTTCCTCATCAGCGGCGGATTGACCGTCGCGTACATGGCGAAGCTGTACATCTGCATTTTCTGGCAGAAGCACCCGACCCGTCAGGCAGAATTCGACGGCATGACGCACTACATGAACGGCACAACCGCGTTTGCGCTGCTGGGCAGTGCGGCGGCGCTCCCCTTCCTGGGCGCACTGCCGGGGCTGCTGCTCACGCCGTTCGGGGCAAAGAGTGCGTCGTTCTTCGGCGTACCTGCGCTGAAGGAAGCGATTGCGTACTTCTCGGCGGAGAACCTGCAGGGCGCGGCGATTTCCATCATCATCGGCGCGGCGGTGTATCTGCTGATTGTCCTGCCGCTCCTAACGCGCAAGGACGAAAGCGGCGTGCGCCTGTACGTCAACCGTTGGAATGAGAAGCTCGACTTGGAGAACGCCGTCTACCGTCCGCTGCTGCTGACGCTGCTGCCGCAGGTGCTGACACTGGTGTTCCGCTTCATTGCGGAGCTGCCGGAAAACATCGTGATGGCAAGCCGCGCGACCATCTTCCGGATGCGCAAGACACGCAAGCCCGTGCCAGTCGGCAACCGCTTCACCTACACGCTGGGGCGCGCGCTGAACGCACTGGCGCGGCTGCTTAACCGCACGATTCTGCACCGCCACCCGATGCGCACGGACTTCGAGTATGTGCTGGACGCTTCCTTCCGCGAAATTTCCGGCGGCATCCGCAGCATGAGCGTGAGCATTTCCTTCGGGCTGCTGCTGCTGTGCATCGGGCTGTATGTAACCTGTTTGTATCTGCTGCAATAATCGGCATAATTATTTGCGGAGGCATTTCCGGGCTGCGAACCCTTGTGCAGCCCGGTTTTTGCTGCTAAAACAATGGGTTTTCGCTGTTTTCGATACTTTTCGTCAGCGTTCTTTGGCGGATTTGGGCGTTTTTAGACAAATTGTCGTGGAAGCTGGCGGGAAGCATACTTGTCATTTTCCCATTTCTGTGGTATGATACACAACGGCAATGCAAACAATGATTTTGCATCGCAATCTTTGATTCCGGAGCAGGGCATTCAACGGCATTCCACGAAAGCCCCTTTGCAAATAAAAAGGAGGATTCCCATGCCTACGACATCTTTTGACAAGGATTCCATCAAGGCATCCATTATCGGCAAGCTGCAGCGCTATAACGGCCGCACCATTGAGGAAGCATCGAATGGGCAGATTTATCGCGCACTGGCTTCCACCGTCCGCGACCAGATCATGCAGAAATGGATGATTTCCCGCGAAGAACGCAAGACGAACAACAACAAGCGTCTATTTTACCTCTCCGTGGAATTTCTGATGGGCCGCAGCCTATACACCAACATCCTGAACCTCGTCTCGCTCGACGCCTACAAGCAGGCGCTGGACGAACTGCACATCGACGTGGACAAGGTGCTTCAGGAAGAGCCTGAACCCGCGCTGGGCAACGGCGGTCTGGGCCGTCTGGCAGCGTGCTTCATGGACTCGCTGGCGTCCCTTGACCTGCCCGCGATGGGCTGCTCCATCCGCTATGAATACGGTCTGTTCCGCCAGAAGATTGTGGACGGTCAGCAGGTCGAGCTGCCGGACTACTGGCTGGGCAACGGCAACGTGTGGGAAATGCCCGTAATGGAGGACGCCTGCGAGGTGCACTTCAACGGTCACGTTGAAATGGGCAACGAGAACGGCCGCACGGTGTTCCGTCACGTCGGCTACAACACGGTCGAGGCTGTCCCCTACGACATGCCGCTGGTGGGCTATGACACCTCCACCGTCAACAGTCTGCGCCTGTGGAGCGCCCGCGCCCCGAAGCGCATTGACCTGAGCGACTTCAACCACGGCCACTATGTGCAGGCGTCGGAGGAAAAGGAACTGGCGGAAGCTATCTCCAACATCCTCTACCCCGAAGACAACCACTACGAAGGCAAGCTGCTCCGCTTGAAGCAGCAGTATTTCTTCACCTCCGCCACCCTCCAGTACATCCTCAAGGACTTCAAGAAGCTCAACGGCACGAACTGGAGCAAGCTGCCGGAGAAGGTCGTCATCCACATCAACGACACGCATCCGGGTCTGGCGATTCCGGAACTGATGCGCCTGCTGATGGACGAAGAAGGCTTGGGCTGGGACGAAGCGCAGCAGATCGTCAGCCGCACGATGGCGTACACCAACCACACCATCATGGCGGAAGCGCTCGAAAAGTGGCCGGAAGACATGGTGAAGAGCCTGCTGCCGCGCATCTATCAGATTCTGGTGGAAATGAACAAGCGTCTCTGCGCGCGCCTGTGGAACTTCTTCCCCGGCGAGGCGGAGCGCGTGGGCCGCATGGCGATTATTGCCTACGGTTACATCCACATGGCGAACCTGTGCGTTGCCATGACGTTCTCCACCAACGGCGTGAGCAAGCTGCACGGCGATATCCTCAAGCAGGAGACGTTCCACGACTTCTACCTCGTTATGCCGGAGAAGTTCAGCGCAATTACCAACGGCATCACGCATCGCCGCTGGCTGATGGCGTGCAACCCGGAACTGACCAAGCTTATCTGCGACACCATCGGCACAGACTGGGTGAAAGATCCGGAACTGCTGCATGACCTTGCGCCCTATGCTGACGACGCGGCGTTCCGCGAGCAGTTTGAGAAGATTAAGCACAACAACAAGGTTCGCCTGTCGAATTTCCTGAAAGAACATCAGGGCGCAATCGTTGACCCGAACTTCATCTTCGACGCACAGTCCAAGCGGCTGCACGAATACAAGCGCCAGATGCTCAACGCTTTGCACATCCTTGTGCTGTACAACCGCATCGTCAATGACCCGAACTTCACCATGCGGCCGCGTGTGTTCATCTTCGGCTCGAAGGCAGCGCCGGGCTACAACCGCGCCAAGCTGATTATCCGCTTCATCAACGGTCTGTCCGCGCTGATTGCCAAGCACCCGCGCGCCAGCAAGATGCTGCAGGTCGTCTTCCTCGAAAACTACGACGTGTCCAGCGCGCAGCTGCTGATTCCGGCAACCGAAATCTCCGAACAGATTTCCACCGCGTCCAAGGAAGCCAGCGGCACGGGCAACATGAAGTACATGATGAACGGCGCCATCACGATCGGCACGATGGACGGCGCAAACGTCGAGATTTCCGAGCAAGTCGGCATGGATAACATCTACATCTTCGGTATGCGTTCCGACACGGTGCTGGATATGTACCGTGAGCGCAACTACAACCCGATGACCATCTTTGAGACGAATCAGGAACTGCGTCTGGCGTTGACCCAGATGATCGACGGCACCGTGCTGCCGGACGCGCCGAGCGCCCTGCAGGATTTGTATCACAGCCTGCTGATTGGCGACTGGGGCAACATGGCCGATCCGTTCTTCGTCCTGAAAGACTTCGGCTCGTACTCGATGGCGCAGCGCCGCATCGACGCGGATTATGCCGACCGCGACAAGTGGAACCGCATGGCGGTCATCAATACCGCAATGTCCGGTGTTTTCTGCTCCGACCGCACAATTCGCGAGTACAACGACACCATTTGGCATCTTGACCCGCTCAAGCGCAAGGTATAAACTGCATATTTTTGAGAGCACTGCGGAAAAATATCCATCCGCAGTGCTCCCGGTTCAAAAGTCCGGAGCATTTCGGGCTTTTTTGCCGTGTTTCCGCAATTATTGATGATTGGATGGATGGATATCATGCTGCTGCACGATTCCCACAACGAATTTTATCGCACGCCGTCCGGCCCTGCTCCGGCTGGCAGCAATGTTCTGATTCGCCTGCACTGCGACGAAGCGACGAGCGTCGTCCTGCGCACTTGGATGACGGAAGAACTTTGCTACACCATGCTGCCGACCGCTGAGCATGTCTGGGAAGTTGCCATTCCCCTGCCAACCACGCCGGGGCTTTTCTGGTATTACTTCCTGATTTACCGCAAGGACGGCCGCACCATCCGCTATGGCAACCAGCCGGACAAACTTGGCGGCGTCGGTGTCGCGTATGACCACGGCGAGCCGGAATCCTTCCAGATTACGCTCTACGACCCGGCTTACAAGACGCCGGAAGCCTTCCACGGGGCGAATATCTACCAGATTTTCCCCGACCGTTTCCGCCATGCGCCAACAAAAGCCGTTGATGACCGCAAAGACCGCTATGTCCACAAAAACTGGGATGAAGAGCTGTTGGGCGTGGGCGACCTGCGCGGCGGCAAGTATCAGGAACTGGACTTCTACGGCGGCACGCTGACCGGCATTCAGGAGAAGCTGCCCTACCTGAAGGACATGGGCATCGACATTATCTACCTGAACCCGATTTTCCGCGCACGGTCGAATCACCGCTACGACACGGGCGACTACACGCAGGTTGACCCGCTGTGCGGCACGAACACGGAGTTCACCGAACTGTGCGAAGCGGCGAAGAAAGTCGGCATCCGCGTAATGCTCGACGGCGTGTTTTCCCACACGGGCGAAGACAGCGTGTACTTCAACCACTTCGGGCATTATCCGACGCTCGGCGCCTATCAAGGGCAATCCTCCCCCTACTTCGACTGGTACACCTTCAACCACTACCCGGAAGACTACAAGGCATGGTGGGGCATTCTCTCCCTGCCGGAGCTGCGCAAGGACAATCCAGAATACCAGAAGTTCATGTTCCAGCCGCACGAGGGTGTTGTGCCGCGTTGGATTGAGGCGGGCAGCTGCGGCTGGCGGCTGGATGTGGCGGACGAATTGCCGGTGGACTTCCTGCGCAAGCTGCGCGCCGCCGCAAAGGCCGCTGACCCGGAAGCCGTTGTTTTGGGCGAAGTGTGGGAGGACGCGAGCAACAAGGTTGCTTACGGCGAAACGCGCTGCTACTGCACGGGCGACACGCTCGACAGCGTGATGAACTACCCCGTGCGCGAGGCGATTCTCAACTTTGTGATGGGCAAAACGTCCGCCAGCACCTTCGTGCGCCTGATTCACCATCAGGAGGAAGTTTACCCGGCGCAGTTCCGTTACGCGCTGATGAACCTCGTCGGCAGCCACGACCGCTGCCGTGCGCTGAACATCCTTGCTGGACGCGAATGTCAGGAACTTAGCAAGGCAGATCAGCAGCATGTCCACCTGAACGTGGAAGAGTACGAGTTAGCTGTGAGGCGCTACAAGCTTTGCATCGACCTGCTGTGCGCGCTGCCGGGCTGCGCAACAGTGTACTATGGGGACGAAGTTGGGCTGACCGGCTGCCACGACCCGTGGAATCGCCGCGCCTTCCCGTGGGGGCGCGAAGACAAGTCGCTGCAGAAATACGTCGCGAACAAGCTGCGCCATCGGCAGGAATCCGACCTGCTGCGCCTCGGCTACTGCGACATCGAAGCGCCGGATGACGACACGCTGCTCATTACACGCCGCATGAAGGACGGTCACGACGCGCTTGGGCAGGAATCGACCGTCACGGGCAAGGAAATCATCAAGGTGTGCCGGAAACTGCACTAAAAGGTACAATTGCATAGCAATAGCGCCGCTTGGTCTCATTGCGAAATCAGGCGGCGCCTTTCGTTACTCAATCCCCGCCGGGCGCACAGTCGTCCGCCCTGTCGGCTCCTGCCACACGTCATAGAAGCCAATCAAGTTGCCCGGATTCGTCGTCCGATACACCTGCACGGCGCGGCGCAAATCTTCCCGCTCGATGCGGACGCTCAGCCCACACCCCATCGCCACCGCGCGCGGCGTAATCATCACCGACGCACGAACCCCGTGCTGGCGCAAATCGCGTTCAAACGCCATCACCTGCTGCCGCGAGCGGAATGCCGCAATGCAAAACTCCTCCCTCATCGGTTCTACCGCCTCCTTTTCGCCATTAGAATAATATGAAAAAACGCCCGCCGAGGTTCGCGGACGATGGAGGAAAAGCGTCGATGATTTATCTGGACAATGCCGCGACAAGCTTCCCGAAGCCGCCGGAGGTCATTCGGGCGATGGCGGGCGTAGAGGAGAAGATGGGCGCGAATCCCGGACGCGGCGGGCATCGGCTGGCACTGCGCGCGGGTCGGGTGGTTGAGCACTGCCGGGAGGAAGCCGCGCGGCTGCTGGGTGTGCATCATCCGGAGCGGATTCTGTTCACCGCAAACTGCACCGAAGCGCTGAATCTCGCCATTTCCGGCACGCTGCGGCGCGGCGACGAGGTCATCTGCTCCTACGCGGAACACAACGCAGTCATGCGGCTGCTCGACCGCTACGTTTCGCGCGGGGAAATCACGGTGCATATGCTTGCGCCGGATGAACGCGGTATCCTGTCCCCTGCTTCTCTACGCCGCGTCATCAGCCGCAAAACCGCACTGGTGATCATCGCCCACGCCAGCAACGTCACGGGGCTGATTCAGCCGATTGCACAGCTGGGCGCGGTCTGCCGGGAGCGCGGCGTTCCCCTGCTGGTGGATGCGGCGCAGACGGCCGGGATGGCGGACGTTTCGCCAGACGTGCTGCGCGCAGACATGGTGGCAATGCCGGGGCACAAAGGGCTGCTGGGGCCGCAGGGCACGGGACTGCTTGTGCTGGGCTACGGCATGAACCCTGAACCGCTGCTGCTTGGCGGAACCGGCTCGATGAGTGAGAGCGTCCGTCAGCCGGACATGCTGCCCGACCGCTACGA
>OLWS01000754.1_pt1 | contig 13120 bp, 4 predicted proteins | sample 1673601 | NCBI WGS metagenome assembly OLWS01 (sample SAMEA103958116, study PRJEB25191) | human gut metagenome | biome: human-associated habitat [ENVO:00009003]; feature: intestine environment [ENVO:2100002]; material: feces | place: Germany | collected 2013/2015 | reverse complement strand
CGCAGTACCGTCGGCTGCTGCGCCGGCTGAAGGAGGATGACCTGCTCTGCATCAAGAGCATCGACCGGCTGAGGCGCAATTACGGGGAGATTTTGGAGCAGTGGCGCATTATTACGAAAGAAAAGCACGCTGCTATCGTCGTGCTGGATATGCCGCTGCTGGACACGCGGCAAAATCGGGATTTGACAGGCACGCTGATTGCAGATATTGTTTTGCAGCTTCTGAGTTATGTCGCGCAAACCGAACGCGAGTTCATCCGGCAGCGGCAGGCGGAGGGCATCGCGGCAGCGAAAGCACGGGGCGTTCAGTTTGGTCGCCGCCCTTCGCCAAAACCGATAGAATTTCCGCAATTGAAAGAACAGTGGAGTAAAGGAGAAATCTCCGCCTGTCAAGCGGCAAAAGCATTAAGAATCACCCACCGGACGTTCCTTCGGTGGGCAAGAAGCGACTCGGATACATAAGTACAGTTTGTTAACCAGAGAGGAACCATTCCTTCAGCAGCTTTAGAAACAATTACATATTAACATTTCCAGACAGTTTTTTCAAGACCTTATTCCGCTTTTATTCCGATAAAAAAGTGTACTTTTGTATCCGAAATATTCTGGCTAGAACTGTTCCTTCGGTATGACTTCAAAGGGAAAATCGGGAGGAAAGGGAATGAAAAAACGCATTTGTTCAGTGCTGCTTGTGCTGGTCTTGACACTGGTAGTGCTGCTGCCGACTGCGCAGGCCGTTGACGGCGGCATCGAAGAGCAGGGCATAAGCGAAATTTCAATGACGAAATACAACGTTACGTCTGACGTGACGGAGTATGAATGGCTGCTCAACAATAGCCGTCTGACCGAGCAGATGGTCGGTCACGTCATGGAGGTCAAGGTCGGCAGCGGCTCTACCGCGTCCATCGCAGTCGGCTATGGCGATGACGACATTGACGCCATCAAGACCGGCACAAACTGGGCCATGACGGAGACGACCAAACAGGCACAGAGTATGCAGACGCGCCGTGATATAAATGTTGTTGGCGCGATCAATGCCGGCGGCTACGATATGAGCAACGGCCGACCCGGCGGTGCATTCATCATGAGCGGGACGCAGATCAATGCCCCGACCGGCACGACCTTCTGGATCGACAAAAGCGGCAACGCGCATATCACAAGCGCGCAGGAATGCAATGACGCCTTTGCGGCAGAAAACGTTCTGGAGGCTGTTGCAAGCTTCGGCGATATTTTTGAAAACGGTCATGCCCGCAGCGGGCTTGACGATATCACTCGTGCTTCCCGCACTGCCATCGGCATCAAGAAGGACGGCACGGTGGTGATGTTCATGGTGGACGGGCGGCAAGCGCCCTATTCCGTCGGCATGACCATGGCGGAGGTCGCTGCCGCCATGGAGACGCTGGGCTGTGTGCAGGCCGTCAATCTGGACGGCGGCGGCTCGTCTACATTTGCCACCCAGCGCGAGGGCGAACCTGAGAATAGCACTTCCGCCGGTCTGACCCTGCGCTGCCGCCCGTCCGACGGCTACGAGCGCAAGGTGTCCAACACCATCATGGTCCTCTCCAAGGCAAAGGCGACCGGCAAATTTGCCCGCGCGGCCATCACGCCGAACGACGAAGTGTATACGCCGGGCAGCACCGTGCAGTTCAGGGCTTCTGGCGCCGACACAGCGGGCGGACATGCGGATATCCCCGATGGCGCTTCCTGGACCGTTCTTTCCGGCGGCGGCAGCATCAGCACGGGAGGCCTCTATACTCCGGCGGCTTCCGACGAAGGCGATGTGACGGTCGGCCTGACGTATAACAACAAGACCGTCGGCCAGACCACCGTGCACATGCGGTGGCCGGACAAGCTGGGCTTTACCAACACCAGCGTCTCCATCGACTTCGGCGGCGAGAGCGACCTAACCTTCAAGCCCACCTGGCAGGGCAGAGAGGTCCATTATAAGGATGGGGACTTTGTGTGGAGCATCGATCAAAATGGTTTGCGATATAAACACTCCGTGAAACTGGAACAGTATTACACGCCATTTTGGCAGGCAGCCGCAGCGCGATGGGCTCAGATGACCCTACCGCTGACAGGTGCTGAAAATATCGGAGATGAGATCCACCTTATCTATAAGTATGACAATGATGTGCTTTATGATTCCGTATATACGGAGTCAAGTCGAGTGGTTCAAACACTTGATGATGGCACGGTGCAGGTAGAAGAAGTTCTGACACATAAGACTGGTACGCTGTATGCTTACGGGGATGCAACAAAAGTCATCAAAGAAAACGTCATTGAAAACTTTGAGGCGACAGCGCTGTCAGATGGTAAAAGCTATGGTATTAGAAATCTGAAAGAGGAAAACTCTTTTAAATTCTCTCTTGGTAAATTCAATAATAATAAGTTTACTGCTGATAAGGATACGTCCCTGCGGGGCACGATCCAAGTTGCGCTGAAAACTGCTCCTGCACTTTCAGGCTCAATTGACGTGGTCGTTGGCATGGAACCATACATGCTGATGGACTTTGAGGATCACGGCAATATTGGTGCGCGGGAATACTGGTCCTGCCATGTCGGCGCGTCATCTGTGGGCGGCAGCGGCCAGCTCCTCCCGGAAGAGGTGAAAAGCGACCGCCTTTGGATTCGCGATACGACAGGGAAAGGCGCATTATTCCCAACGGAAAACAATCAGAACCGTATTGTGAGCGCGGACGAAGATGAAAATGTCCGCTTCGGTCAATATGCTTATAAACTCGGATACGATTTCACAAAGGTGGATCCTACTGTAGCCGATGCGGCAGACTTCGGTTTCTCCGGAGACCTTTGGGTCAATACGGTACAGCCGACAAAAATCGGTATGTGGATCAAAGTGCCGACGGACTGCGCAGATGATCAGTCTGTACTGAAAGCAGTTGTGAAGGGCGGCGCTTTTGAAGCAGACCTTGCAACGGCCTATATGAAGCTCAATGATGACGGCAGCATGAGCTACGTAGAAGGAAAGCAGCTCAACGGCACAGCTGCCTATGTGCAGTATCACAGCTACAATCCAGACGGCACGGTCAGCGGAAGCACACTTGCCGATTGGGCAGGCAAGGACTGGACCTGGGTCGAGGCGGATATTTCCGCGTTCCAGATGCCGCTTGATATCTGCCGCGCCTATACCGTGCGCGTCACGTCGCCGCAGAACTGCACCAAAGCAAGCGGCTACCTCTACATTGATAATCTTCAGTTCATTTATGGCACGAATACAAACGATATTACAAAGCCGGTCCTGGAATCCATCACGGAGACGAGCAGTGGCACGGTGCTTGCGGAGGACGGCTCTGCGGTGCTTTCCAGCGGAAACCTGAGCTTCTCGGCGGTCTATTCCGACAGCGAGCTCACCGACAAATACGCGACCGGCATTGACACAAGCGGCATCCGCGTGCTTCTGGACGGTGTGGACCACACGTCTGAGGTCGAGATCAACAACGGTTCTCTGTATCTCACAGGTATGAACCTGCGCAACGGTACGCACACGATCACCGTTCGCCTCAAGGATTTCTACGGCAACGTCACAACCGAGAGCCGCAGCTTCCTTGTGGAAGATACAGTCAGCGGCATCGAGGCCGGTATCGCCGTTCTGCCGCAGCCGGAGGCCCCGGAGGTCGGCAAGGAGTTCTCGCTCTGGATCGTCAACCAGACCGGAGAGCACTTAGAGAGCGCAGAGCTTGTCATCGACATGCCGGCAAAATATCTCGCCGGTGCGGCGGTCGAATCCCTCGACAGCAGATATCAGCTGACGCTGGATGAGAGCGCACTTTCCAAGGGGCAGGCCCACATCACCATTTCAAAGCCCGCGGTGCAGACGTTCTCCGCACAGAGCGCCTCTTATGACTATGTTTCCGAGATCGGCTGCCTGGTCCTCACCATGCCGGCCGATGCGGCTACGGACGCATCTTTGAAATACACCATTACCAAGGGCGATTATACGACGGTATCGTCCGACGGCACGACGAGCCGGAGCAGCTTCTCCGGTACGGAGCAGACGATCGCTCTGACAGCGCAGTACAAGATCTCCTGCGCGCAGGCCATCGCAGGACTCCCCGCAGTCATCACCGTGACGGACGCAAACGGCAGAGCCGTGACAAAAGCGGGAGTTTACAGCGGCACAGGAAAAATCGGCACGACCAATCTGCGCGGCCAGCTTGAGCATACGTTCACAGAGGCCGGCGATCAGACGATCTACGCGGTCAAAGACGGCGTGCGCTCCTGGCAGGTGCGCGTGACCGTCTGCAGACAGACCGAGATCAACGATGGAAAGCCGTTTGGCATCCTGACCAACGGCGCGGAAGGTCCGTCTGCCTGCCAGAGCATCAGCTGGATCTCTGCCATCGGAAGCTCGGCACCCACGGCGCAGGTCAGATACGGTCTGAAAGAGGATCTTTCCGATGCGGAGTCGGCCGACGGAACATCGAGTATGCTGAACTTTGACCTGAGCATGGACGCAGTGCGCAGCAATCGCGTGCGCCTGACCGGTCTGGAGCCCAGCACGACCTACTATTATCAGGTCGGCGACGGCACAAACTGGTCTGACACGCTGTCCTTCCGCACGGCGGGCGCGCAGGCAGACACAAAATTCTTCATCCTCGGCGATATCCAGACGAGCAGTACCGCAAACCTCGCCGCGGCGCTGACGAACCTGCGCGGGCAGAGCTATGACTTCGGCATCCAGACCGGCGACGCCATCGACAAGGTCGGCAACTATCAGGAAAACTGGAGCAAGTTCTTTACGACGCTCAATGCCGCAAGTCTGAATGGCGCGGACCTGATCCACACGCTCGGCAACCATGAGTATGACGGCGACGCCGAGGGCAAAATCAGCGGCACGATCTACGATCTGCCGGCCAGCGCACAGAACAGCTGGTACAAGATGGAGTACGGCAATGTCTGCGTGGTCGTTGTGAACAACGGCGCAAAGCTCTCCGAAGCGCTCGCGGATATTGCGGACAATCTCAAGACCGACTGCATCTGGAAGGTCCTTGTCGCCCACGAGCCGATCTACGGCACCAACCCCACCTCGGCGTCTGACAGCCCGGAGGTGCTTGCGGCGATCGAAAAGGCAAAGTTTGATTTCGTTTTCGGCGGTGACGACCACGCCTATGCCCGCACCGTTCCGATGCTGGGCGGCAAAGAAACAGACGATGACAGACACGGCGTTGTCTATTACGTCTGCGGCGATCTGAGCGAAAAGAGCAACGAATATCAGACGCGCAGCTGCTATGCGGTATCGATCCCGCACGTTGACTACGACGGCATGTATATGACCGCGGAGGCCGGTACCGCTTCGATCACGATCCGGGCTTATAAGTATAACGGAGATCTTCTCGACGAGTATACCAAAACGCGCACGGCCTGTGAGCTCGGAAAGCACACAATCACTTCCGAGAGCCTGTACGACATGGCCAGCCATACGGCGAAGTGCACGATCTGCGGGCAGTATGCCGCCGTTCCGGATACGTTTAGTCAGCTCCTGACGACGACAGATCAAAAATCTGTCATTCTTGTGAACGGCAAGCCGCTGACCAAGGTGTTCCGGCAGTTTGGCGAGACGATGTATCATGCCTGCGCAGACGGTTATGCCTATGTTGCAACAGCAAAATACAACGGCACCTGCACCACCTCCGGCACGACCACCTATACCTGCCCGTCCTGTGCGGCGACGTACAACACGCCGGCGCAGATGCCTAATGGCCACCAGTGGGACGGTAACCATATCTGCACGGTCTGCGGCTTCCACGGCATCGATATTTCGAGCAGCGCGGTAGACGTTCAGCTCGGTACGCCGGAAAAGCCGATCGGCAAGGACGCCGTGGGTTACCGCTACAACTATAACCCCAACGGTACGATCCCATACTTCTACGCGAAATACGGCGATACGCTTCTGAGCAGCAGCCGCGGCGACGGACTGGTCAACGGAAAGATCGTCGATCTGTTCATTGCGTATCAGAACAACAAGCAGGTCGGCAAGGCGACCGTCCAGATCAGCGGACGCGGCGACTATTACGGCGAGGTTGAACTGCACTATTACATCTATCCGAAGGCGCCGAGCGGGCTGAAGGCGAGCAAGGTTATGGACACCTACGCCAAACTCACTTGGGGTATTTCGTCCGGCGCGGACAGCTACGAGCTTCACCGGTACGACTCGGCCAGTGGAAAATATGTGTTCTTTAAAAATGTCGGCAACACGACGGGCTGTACCGTGACAGAGCTCGACATGCAGAGCACGTACTACTTTATCGTTCGCGGCACAAGGACCGTAGACGGCCAGGCCTACACCAGCGGCTGGTCCAACGCCCTGAAGGTGACGACAAACGCCGCCTCGGCTGACGTGCAGACCGTGACGGCCAGCGTGGACGGCCAAAGCATCGGTCTCAGTGATGTAAACGGCACGCAGTATCTCTTCCTGCCGGCCTCGGCAGACCTCACAAAGCTGCCGCTTCGCTTTGAAGCTTCTGAAAACAAGGGCGCACTGGTCCTCAGCGGCGACAAGAGCAGTCTGACGCTGGACGCGGCCGAGCAGAGCGTCGATCTGACGGCGCTGGCGAGCGAAACGGACGGCTGCTATGTTGTGACCGCGCGCATCGGCGGCGGCGACGCACTGACGGTCCGCGTGATGCAGGGCACGGGCATCCCGACGCTCTATCTGACGAGCGATGATGAAAATCAGGCCCGTGTCTGGGTGGACGCCGCTAAGACGAACAAGACCACCGGCACGGCGCTCATGACCAGTACAACCGGCACGACGCTCTATAACGGCGCGCTCAAGCAGATCAAGGCACGCGGCAACTCCACGTTCCTGCACACGGAAAAGAAGTCCTACCAGATCAAGCTTTCGAGCGGTGCGGATCTTCTCGGCACAGGCGAACAGGTCAAGACCTGGGTCCTGCTTGCCGGATACTTCGACGCCACGCAGATGCACGACAAGCTTGTCAAGGATTTGGCCGCCCAGTTGGGTATGAGCTACACGGCAAGCTGCGGCTGGGTCAACCTCTACTATGACGGCGAGTACCGCGGCGTGTATCTCCTGAGCGAAAAAAATGACATCAGCAAGACGTCTGTCAACATCAACGATCTGGAAAAGCAGTATGAACTGCTCAACAAGGACTACGGGACCGGCATGGTCACTGCGGAGGGCAAGAACAGCGTCGGCAACACCGTGCGCTACACGACCAATGTGCAGGATCCGTGGGCGGCAAAAGACAGCACCGGCGGCTACCTCCTGGAGATGAACTACCACACGATGGAAGAAGCCAGCTGCTTCATGACGAGCCAGGGCTACGCCATCAATGTCAAGAGCCCCGAGTGGTGCGGCAAGGGCGCGATGGACTACATCAGCAAGTTCTATCAGGGCTTTGAGGATGCGGTCTATGCCTCCGACGCAAGCGGCAGAAACAGCGAAGGCAAGTACTACTACGACTATGTGGACCTTGACTCGCTGGTTAGGACGTTCGTTCTGCAGGAGCTCGCCAAAAACTGCGACGGCTTCCGCTATTCCCAGTTCTTCTACTTCACGAACGGCAAGCTTTACGCAGGCCCCGTCTGGGACCAGGAGATGACCTTCGGCAGCGGCTGGAGCGGATACTCCAGACCTGACAGCATGGAGTACTTTGACCTGGGCAAAGCGCTCATCCGCATCCCGCACTTCAGGGTGGCGGTACAGGCATACTACAGCACGTTCCGCAGCGCGGCAAACGGACTGGAAAGCCGCATCAGCGCCCAGTACGCCGCACTCAGTGACAGCGCCGCGATGAACTACGCGCTGTGGCCCTACATCCGTGTTGGCGATCCCGAGGCGGCAGGCCATATCTGGAAGGGCGCCAGCTACGGATCCGTCATCAATGACCTGCAAAGCTGGATCGCCAAGCGTCTGAGCAAGCTCGACGAGGTCTACGCAGATATTCCGGCGGTCACACGCGGCGACGTGAATGGGGACGGCAAGATCAGCATGATGGATTTGCTTGTACTCCGAAAGTATCTTGCCGGCATTACCGAGCTTACGGAAACGCAGATGAAAGCGGCAGATGTGAATAACGACGGCAAGGTCAGCATGATGGACGTGCTTTGGCTGCGGCAGTATCTCGCCGGTCTCCGTGATGAGAACTTTGAGAAGATCAACGTCTGATGTGTCTTACATCCCTGTATGAACAGGGTGAAGAAAAAAGAGCCCGGAAGGGCTCCCAGCCATGGAAAAGGTGGATACACTTTTTCTAAATCAAAAAGAAAGGTGAAAATCGTGAAAAAGAAAGTATTATCTTTGTTCCTTGTGGCGCTGTTGCTGTTGGTTCAGTTGACAGCACCGGCATTTGCGGCCGACACAGGGAAGTCGTCCCCAGTACTCAAATTGGCGGCCGCTTATAATAATACAGCGAAACAGGTGACAGCTACGGTTGCGCTTGGCCCGTGTGAGAGTATTTGGGGTCTCTCCTTTGAGCTGCAGTACGACAAAGAAGCGCTGTCGTTCAGTTCGGCGAACGCTTCCGGCATCATGCAGAGTGCTACTGTTACAAACATGGACACTAACAGCCAGGTTAAATTCATGTATGAGTCAAAAGAACTTGTTGGTGTGAATTGCGAGGCAGAGCAGCTTGTCCTGTCAATCGTTTTTGATGTAATTGGCAGCGGCGACAGCACGCTGGAACTCAATGGCTTTGATATCATTGTTGCTGAAGAACAGGCTGATTTGGATATTGAAGGCAGCGTTCTGACCGCTACGGTTAAGCTCCCCGGCACGCAGACTCCGTCTCAGCCGAGCACGCCGCCCACCGGTCCGACGGACCCGACAAACCCGACGCCCCCGACCAGCCCGACTGAACCCACGACCCCGGTGCCTCCGGAGACCCCGCCGACGACTCCGACAACGCCGACGACGCCGACAACACCGACGACTCCGACGACCCCGACAAACCCGGACGGCCCGACGAATCCGGATGGTCCCGACCATCCGACGAACCCGGACCGCACGATCGAGAAGATTGGCGAGGGCAACTCGGCAGAGTACACGCTCAGTGAAGATGGCAATACGCTGAATGTGCAGAACGATGTGGCGTGCGTGGTGCTCTGGACCGACGACAACGGCGCGACCTACACGAAGCTCACGGCCACCGAAAACCCGGCAGGCGGCTATAACTTCGACCTCACAGGCGTTCCCGCAAATGCAGTCATCAAGATCGCAATCAAGGGCGACATTGATGGAAATGGCCAAGTTAATTCGTTGGATGCGTCGAGAATTGCTCGGTCTCTTCTGCCAGAGGGACATAACCTTCTTGTAAAACTGGATACGTTGTCGCAGACACTTGCTGATATAGATGGAAATGACACGGTTAATCTGTTGGATTCGTCCGCGATTTCACGGTCCATTCTGCCGAGTACGAATAATCTGTATCGCGCACTTTCATGGTAAAGAGAGGTAAGCATAATGAAAAAAAGAATTCTATCAGGAATACTGGCTTTGGCTCTTTTTGTGAGCGTATTTTGTGTCGGTGTTTCCGCAATTGCTAGTACGGACTTTGAATTGAAAGCATCCGGAGGGGTTACAGTCGATGGCACGGCGGACAAAACCGTAAATATTGTTTTTTCGCCGAAGAATAATGCGGTGACGGTTGTAACTTTGCAGGGGACCTTTGAGGCAGATGCCGCAGCAAAGCCTTATTTTACTTGCACAGGCAGTGATTGTCCGTATACCTTGGCTGGAACTAATATTTTTGATACGGCCAGCGGAAAATATATGTATAGCGACTCTTCCTTCGTGGGCTACAATGTCGAAAAAGGTGCAAATATTGTAACTGCAGTTTACACGGTTGATAAGGACACTCCGACTGGAGATTATACAATTTGCATCAAGGATGCGCTCTTAGAAGAAGGCGTGAATGGAGAGAGCTTCCAGAGTGCGACGTATGAAGCAACCGTTCATGTTACCAACACCTATAAGCCCACTGTTGATGTTGAGAGCGTCACGCTGAGTGAGAGCAAGCTCGACATGTTTGTCGGTGACAGCGAGACCCTGACTGCTACGGTTCTGCCTGCTGAAGCTACAGAGAAGGATGTAACTTGGAAAAGCTCCGACGCGGCTGTTGCAACCGTCGTTAACGGCAAGGTCACTGCTGTTGGCGCAGGCGATGCGACCATCACGGCTACCGCAGGCGGCAAGAGCGCGAGCTGCAAAGTCACTGTCAGCACAAAGACCCCTGAACCCGTCCTGATCACCGGCATTACGCTGAAGGACATCTCCATGAAAGTCGGCGACAAGAAGACGCTGACCGCTGTGATCGAGCCCACCGACGCGACCAACCAGGCCCTTCGCTGGAGCATTGTTAACTCCGAGATTGCTTCCATCGACGAAACGACCGGTGTAGTCACTGCTCTCAAAGAAGGCACTACGACGGTCACCGTGAAGGCCACAGACGGCAGCGGCGTGAGTGCAACCTGCAAAGTGACCGTCACGAAGAAGGACAGCACGATCGTTACCCCGGGCGATGATACCGGTGCGGGCGTCATCGCAGGCGGCGCAATCATCGGCGCGCTTGGAAACGGCTCGCTGCCGTTCAATGACGTAACTGCCCGGGATTACTTCTACGATGCTGTCAAGTGGGCCGTGGATCAGGGAATCACCTCTGGCACAAGCCGCTACACCTTCAGCCCGGACGCCCCCTGCACACGTGCGCAGGTCGTGACCTTCCTCTGGAGAGCCGCTGGATGCCCGCAGCCGTCCTCCAAGACGACCCCCTTCACCGATGTTCACGCAGATGATTACTTCTATACTGCTGTCCTGTGGGCTGTTGAAAACGGCATCACCAACGGTACCAGCGCGAAGACATTCAGCCCCGACGCAACTGTCACGCGTGCACAGGTCGTTACCTTCCTCTGGAGAGCGAACGGTCAGCCCACAGCTGGTAACAGCGGCTTTGCAGATGTAAGCGCTGACAAATACTACGCCACGGCAGTCGCATGGGCAGTCTTCCAGCGCATCACCACCGGTACTGGTTTTGGTGTATTTAGCCCGGATGCGGCCTGCACGCGAGCACAGATCGTCACATTCCTTTACCGGGCAAGATAAGCTTCAACAAACCCTGTGGAAGAGTAAATTATAGAAACAGTACAAAATTGCTCAGCAAAGCCCATCCCTTCACCAGCCTGTTGGTGCGGGGGTGGGCTTTCTATCTTCTATCACACTGAGTTCAACGCCACAGATAACTCTTGCGCGATGCGCTGCCGTTCCTCCTCGCTTTCTGCGCGCGCATACGGTCCCAGCGCGGCGTCCCGCTTGCGTTCTGCATCGCGTGTCCATGCTTCAAACTCGGCCTTAGTCATATCCTTCCGCATCGTGCGTGCGTAATATTTCTTGTATGCCCGCTGCTGCACCTGCCAGACTTCATTGTTTGCAACCTTGTCCTTGAAGCTGCTGGCCGCACCGATCTCCCGGCAGGTCTTGCTTGGGTCCTCCGGCGCTGGGCCTGCACAGTAGGCAAACGTCGCCCCCGGCGTCTGCAAAAACCAGTGCCCGCAGTTGGCGCAGCGCTTCGGAACAAACCCGCGCTGCAAGCCCTTCATGAATTCTACATAGATAAAATCCAGCAGCCGGTCAAAGTGCATTTTTTCGACCACCTCTGCCTCGCGCCCGGTGCCGCGGATGCAGAACTGCGCGTTCACCTTCGGCGCGTCCACCTCCGGGCTTGCACCAAGGCTGACGCCGCTGACAAACGGCTCCAAGCCCTTTTTCTCGATCTGTTGTGCCAGAGAAGTTTTTCTCTGACCCTTTTTCTTTTCAAACGGCTTGCCCGCAAAAATGCCGTCCAGGAACCACGCATAGCGCTCCTGAATCAATCGGATGGCATCCAGCTGCTCCTGCATGAACCTCGGCAACGTATCGTCCTGCATCGCATATTCGCGGAACGCTTCCTGTGCTTCTCCCACGAATAATTCACCCACATCCATGCTTGCAAACAGCTGAACGTCATTCCAATACAGGCGGTAAAGCGGTAAAGATGCAAATCCATTTGTCACAGCCTGAAATGCCCGCGCTGCCTGCTCTGCATCCTTTTCTACAACGGCGTTTCGATATTGATCCAATAATTCCTGAAGCGGCGCAGCGTCAAGATTCAGAATTTCCGTCAGCACAGCGCCGTAGGGCTGCATCGTCGGATGGGATTCGACCCAATAGCCGGAAGCGCCGAACGCCACCTTCGTATTGGTGCGCGGCCGATGAAAATCCAATAAATCTTTCCCTAAAACGCCCATGTGCGTGCGCCTCCTTTGTAGAGAATGTATTTTTGCTTGTATAGTGTATGCGCTTAAATGATACATTACCTATTGTGGAATGTCAATGGTTGTGCTATCATTCGATTGTAGATTTGTAGAGAATGTATCTATAACAAATAAAATCGAAAGGAAGTGAAAAAATGACCAAACTGGAAACCATCACAGCAGAAGATCTGCAAAACAGGACATACGAACCGACGCACTTTCTGGTGGACGAACTCATTCCGGAGGGCTTACATATCCTCGCGGGTGCGCCGAAAATCGGCAAGTCTTGGCTGGCTTTGTGGCTCTGCTTATGCGTTTCGCAGGGGCAGCCTCTCTGGAATTTTGCAACAACGCAGGGCGAGGTCCTGTATCTCAGTCTTGAAGATTCGTTCCAGCGTATCCAGACACGGCTCTTTGACCTGACGGAAGATGCACCGCCAACACTGCATTTTGCAATCATGGCTGACACCCTCAAGCGCGGGTTGGAACAGCAGATCGAGCAGTTTTTGACCGACCATCCGGCGACCAAGCTCGTTGTGATCGACACCTTGCAGCGCGTCCGAAGTGCAGGCGGCGACAGCAATCTGTACGCGAACGATTACCAAGACGTCGGCCTGCTCAAACAGCTTGCGGACAAACAGCACGTTGCAATCCTATTGATTCATCATCTGAGAAAACTGCACGATGACGATCCGATGAATATGGTCTCTGGCTCGACGGGTTTAAGCGGCGCGGCAGATTCGACGTTTGTATTCCAGAAAAACTCCCGTCTTGCCAACGTTGCGTCCTTGCACTGCACCGGGCGTGACATTCCGGATCGCACGTTAAAACTCGAATTTGGCGTGGAAGATCAC